>Ga0164242_10003219_pt1 | contig 18702 bp, 13 predicted proteins | sample OricomgcompostMG_FD_108783 | JGI IMG/M metagenome (GOLD analysis project Ga0164242, IMG submission 108783) | Miracle-Growth compost microbial communities from Emeryville, California, USA - Original compost - Miracle growth compost (MG) ... | reverse complement strand
GGCGCGATGTGGGTCCCGGATGTACCGCAGGGGCAAATGCGTGACGGACTCTTCGCGGACGGCGGGGAGACCGCATCTGTTCGTGCTGGAGAGCGTGAATTGACCACCATGACGATGACGGCGTCCCGGCCCCTGGGACGGAATACGCTGCTGTTGACGGCTTTCTGCCTGAGCTTCGCCGCCATAAGCGCGCTCCAACAGCAACGCCCGCAGGTGCCCGCGGTTGCCGTGAATCTGAACGATCCTGCCGTGCCGCGCCGCCCCACGCTCTACCAGATCGAGGATGCGATGGGCCCGCGCACCCTGCTGGACCGCTGGAATCCGGTGGTACGGGACGCGGCGAAGAAATTCCACATTCCGCCGCTATGGCTGCGCGCGGTGATGCGCACCGAAACCGGCGGCCGGACCGTGCAGCCCGGCGACCGCCCCATCACCTCCCGCGCCGGAGCGCAGGGCATCATGCAACTGATGCCCGAAACCTACAGCCAGATGGCGGCGGCCCATGGCCTGGGCGCCGATCCTTTCGTGGCACGCGACAATGTCTTCGCCGCCGCCGCCTATCTCGCCTGGCTGAAGCAGCGCTATGGCTTTCCCGGCATGTTCGGCGCCTACAATTTCGGGCCCGGCAACTGGGAAGACCATCTGCACAGGAAGCGCGCCCTGCCCGCCGAAACCCGCAACTATGTCAAGCAGATCACCGCCTATCTGAAGCAGTCCGACGCCGGCATCGTCAACGCCGTGCACCTGACGGCCCCGGACGGGCGGGCGGTGGCGATCGACACGCAAAGCATCAGCGCCGTAGTGGCCGCGCCCGCGGGCCAGTACGCCCCCGGCTCGCGGGCGGTGGTGTTCATGGGCAAGACGCGCCAGGCGGTGAAGGAAAGCGTGGCGCAGGTCGCCGAGCGCCTCAAGGCGCAAGGCGTCGCCATCTGATCAGGGCCCGGCGTGCGGGTCGCGCTCGCCCGCTTTCATCGCCAGCGGGATTTCATCCACCGCCAGCGGGCAGGTGAAATGCGCCGAGCGGGCGCAGTTGGGATTATAGGCCTGGTTGAAGTCGATCGTGATCCGCCCCGGCGGGAAGGCGCCGAAATCCGCCACATCGACATAGCGGCCGGCGCCATACGTGCCGGCGTTGGTGAGATCGTCGCGGAAGAAGGCCGACATGTCCCGCACCTGCTTCGGGTCGCGGCTGTCGGTATAGAAAGGCAGTGTCACGTTTCGGCCTTTCAGGGTGAAGACCGCATCGCCGGCATGGAAGAACTGCTTGCCGGTGCCGCGTGAGGTCTTGAAGACGCGCGGCGGCAGCGCCCTGTCGGCCATGAAACGGGCCGTGAGACGGAAAGCCGGATCGTAGGGGAAATAGGAGACGCCCTTGAAGTCCAGCGCCGCCGGGTTCTTCTGGTTGTAGACGAAAATGCGCCAGCCGGGCACGCCGGCGCCGACCTGGGTGGGCTGGCCGGCGATATCGACACCGGCATCGACGGGCAGGCCGGTGGCGAGCCGCGCCGCATCCACCGGCTTGCCGTCCTGGCTGATGGTCAGCCGGCCGTTTCTCAGCGACAGCCGCAGCAGGCCCTTGGCGCCCGGCTTGGCGGTCCATTTCCAGCTCGCGGCCACGCCCTTGGTGCCCGTCAGCACCGCCGCCTCGCCCTCCCCCAGATAGACCGAATCCTGGATCTTGAGCATGGCGTGCGGTTTGCGGGCATAGGAGAAATTCTGCTCCGCGATGGCGGCCTGCCATTGCGCCCGGGGCGAAAGCGGCGCGGCGGCCAGCAGCAACGGCAAGGCGGCAAGAGCGAAAAAGGCGCGGCGCATGGCAGCCTCCGGGCGGAAATACAATTTATCCCAGCCCTCGCGGCCTGTCAGGAACCCCTACCGCCGCGCCCCGAAAATCCCTATCGTCGCGGCAAAACACACGATCGGGGGGCATATGCGCAGGACCATTTTCATCGCGGCGCTGCTGTCGGCAGCCGCCACCATCGCCATCGCCCAGCCGGGGCCGTCCCCGGGCGGGCGCGGCCCGGCCGGGCGCGGCACGCGGACACCCAACCCCGATATCCGCCTGCCGCCTTTCGCGCCGTCCACGGCGCAAGTCACCTATGGCGACAGTTGCGCCGGTTGCCATGGCACCGGCCTGGGCAACGGCCCCAAGGCGCGCAGCCTCTTCAACGCCGACTATCTCGCCGGGCGCAGCGACGACGAGATCGCCGCCGCCATCCGCAAAGGCTGGCCCGCCGCCGGCATGCCCAGCTTCGAGGACAGGATCAACGACGCCCTGGCGCACCAGATCGTCTATTACCTGCGCATCCAGGCCGGGCGGCTGAACACCACGCGCATCACCCCGCCCGATCCCAACGGCATGGTGATCAAGAGCGCCGGCCAGACCTTCAAGCTGGAGGTGCTGGCGGCGGGGCTGGACGTGCCCTGGGGCATGGCCTTCCTGCCCGGCGGCAAGCAGGCCCTGGTCACCGAGCGCGCCGGGCGGCTGCGTATCCTCGACCTCGCCACCAACACCCTCTCGGCGCCGATCAAGGGCACGCCGGAAACCTTCGTGCGCCAGGATGGCGGCTATCTCGATGTCGCGCTCCATCCCGACTATGCCAGGAATGGCTGGGTCTATATGGCCTATGTCGATGTGCGCCCGGGGGTGACGCCGGCGCCGGGCTCCAATCGTCCGCCCGTGCCGGCGCCGCCCACCATGACGGTGATCGTGCGCGGCCATATCAAGGACGGGCAATGGGTGGACAACCAGGAACTGTTCCGCGCCGCGCCCGAGGTCTACACCACCAACAGCGACCATTACGGCCTGCGTTTCCTGTTCGACAAGCAGAAGAATTTCTACTGGACGATGGGCGACCGGCATTATTTCTACGACGCGCAGGACCTGTCCAAGGTCACCGGCAAGATCCACCGCGTCACCGATACCGGCAAGCCCGCGCCGGGCAATCCCTTCATCGGCAAGCCCGGCGCCGATCCCACGATCTGGAGCTATGGCCATCGCAATCCCGAGGGCCTGGCCTTCAATCCCGTGGACGGCCATTTGTGGGAAACCGAGCACGGCCCCACCGGCGGCGACGAGGTCAACGTCATCAAGAAAGGCGCCAATTACGGCTGGGGCGTGATCAGCCATGGCATCGAACCGGGGATCATGGAAATCACCCATGCGGGGATGGAGGAGCCCAAGACCTTCTTCAATCCCTCCATCGGGCCCGGCGGCATCACATTCTATTCCGGCAACCGCTATCCCAAATGGAAGAACGATCTTTTCGTCACCGGCATGGTCGGCCAGAAGCTGATCCGCATGGTGGTGAAGAAGGATGCGATCGTGCAGCAGGAGACGCTGCTCGATCATGTCGGGCGCGTGCGCGACATCATCCAGGGCCCGGACGGCTATCTCTATATCCTGCTGCAAAATCCCACCGGCACGCCGGCCTCCAGCGGCATCGCCGCCGGCGACGCGGGCATGGTGGTGCGGCTGGTGCCTCTCTAGAGGATAAAGCCGCCGTCGATCACGAATGTCTGGCCGGTGGCGAAAGCCCCGGCGTCGGAGGCGAGATAAAGCGCCATGGCGGCGATTTCCTCCGCCGTGCCCAGCCGCCCCATGGGCTGGCGGGCGTTGAAGGCCGCGCGCGCCGCCGCATAGTCGCCGGTATCGGTCAGGCGCTGCTGCAGGGAAGGCGTGTCCACCGTGCCGGGGCAGATGGCGTTGCAGCGGATGCCGCGGGCGATGAAGTCGATCGCCACCGACTTGGTCAGCCCGATCACCGCCGCCTTGCTGGCGCCATAGATGCAGCGGTTGGGCACGCCCTTGAGCGCGCCGGCCACCGAGGCGATGTTGACGATGGCGCCGCCGCCGCCGGCCAGCATGGCCGGCAGGAAAGCCTTGGTGACCCGCGCCATGGCGAAGACATTGACCTCGAAAGAACGGGTCCATTGCGCTTCGTCATTGTCCAGCAAGGTGCCGGTTTCCACGAAGCCGGCGCAGTTCACCAGGATGTCGATCCGGCCCAGCGCCGCCGCCAGGGCGGCCACCGCCGCCGCGTCGGTGACATCCAGCGCCCGCTGTTCGGCCGCCAGCCCCGCCAGCGCGGCAGGGTCGCGGTCGGTGGCGATGACGCGCGCGCCTTCCCGCAGGAAGGATTCGGCCGTGGCGCGGCCGATGCCGGCACCGGCGCCGGTGATGAGAGCGGTTTTCCCCGCAAGCATTCTGGACACGACAACCCCGTCTTTTCAGGCAGCTTGCCATGGGTCTGCGCGTTATTCCAAGTTGCCGCCGGACGGGGCCGCGAAAAATGAGGTGAAAACGATGATCGCACGCATCGTGATGGCCGCGCTGGCCGGCGCCGTTCTGCTGCCCGTGGCGGCGGATGCCCAGCCGCCGGCGCAGGCGCCGAAAAATGAATGCTTTTTCACCAGCCAGCTCGACAATTGGCGCGCGGCCGGCGACCGCGCCATCATCGTCAAGACCAGGGCGAATCGCTATTATCGCCTGGACATGGGCGCCCGCTGCCCGGCGCTGACCTTTCCCAACCCCGTCATGGTCAACAGATTTCGCGGCGCCAGCATCTGCTCGCCGCTGGACTGGGACATACGGATCAGCCAGGGACCGGGCAGCATCGCCATGTCCTGCACCGTCTCGAAGATGACGCGGCTCAGCCCCGCCGAGGTGGCGGCCCTGCCCAAGGGGCAGAAGCCGTAAAGACCCTCAGGCGATGACGCTGCGCCGGACGGTGTCCCAGATCACCTCGCGCCGTGCCGCGGCTTCCCGCGGATCGGCCATGTCGTGGCGGAAAATCGCCTTGAAGGTGTAGCGGTTGGAGACGTTGAAGAAGCAGAGGGCGGCAATGGTGGTATAGAGGTTGAAGGCATCCACCCCCTTGCGGATCGCCTTTTCCTTCTCGCCGCGCTGCAAAATGTCCGCCACCGTCGCCAGGATGGTGGAATTCACCGGCGCCACCGACGGCATCTTCGCCACATGGCGGCCCTTGTTGATGTTCTCGACCATCACCAGGCGGGCGATGGCGGCGTGTTTGAGGTGATAGTCGAAGGTGAATTCGACCAGCATCTTCAGGGCGGTCAGGGGCGGCTGGTGCGTCAGGTCCAGCGCCCGTTCCGCCGAGCGCAGCTTTTCGTAATAGGACAGCAGGACGGCCTGGTAGAGGCCTTCCTTGTCCCCGAAATAATAATAGAGCATCCGCTTGCTGGTCTGGGTCCGCTCGGCGATGGCATCGACGCGCGCGCCCGTCAGCCCCAGTTCCGCGAACTCCGCCGTGGCGACATTGATGATGTTGGCCCGGGTGCGTTCGGGGTCTCGCACCTGCACGGACTTGGCTGTCCGCGGCCGCCTGGCCCCTGCCCCCCGCTTCACCGGCATCGAAACGCGATTCCCTTCTCTGGGGACGAATTAAGCATTTCCCGCATCGAAATCCCAGCGCTTCCCGCCACGCTCGCGCCTCATGTGGCGACGTGGGTGATCTTCTTGTCCGGTGAATAAATATCCATGATATTCCAATGGCCGGCGGTCGGCACCGGCGCGTTTTCCATGATCACATCCAGAACATACGGCACATTCGCCTTGACCGCCGCCTCCAGGGCGGGCCGGAACTGGTCGGCGTGGCTGATCCGCACGCTGTCGATGCCATAGGCGCGGGCGATGTCGGCATAGTTGGGCGAATAGGGCTTGCCGTTCTTCTCGAAGACGGTGCCGGTGGTGGTGCCGTAATGCGCCTTTTGCAGGCCGGCGATGGTGCCGAAGGCGAAATTGTTCATGATGATCCAGATCACCGCCGCGTCTTCCTCGAAGGCGGTGGCCAGCAACGCCGGATTCTGGCCGAAGCCGCCATCGCCCACCAGCGAAACCACGACCCTGCCCGGATCGGCGATCTTGGCGCCGATCGCCGCCGAGGCGCCGAAGCCCATGGTGGCATAGCCGCCCGGCGTCAGCACCGAGCCCGGCGTATAGACGGGGAATTGCTGGCCGACGCCGTTCTTGTTCCAGCCGACATCGGTGGTGATGATGGCATCGCGCGGCAGCACGGCGCGGACATCGGCCAGGATGCGTTCGGGGCGCATCGGGAACTGGTCGGAAATCTCGGCCGCATGATTGCCGGCGCGGAATTCGGCGCGATAGGCGGCGATTTCCTGGCGCAGGCTTTCGTTGCGGCGGCCATCCGGCTCCATTCTCTTCGCCACGCGATTGAGCGCGGCCAGCCCCTGCTTGAGGTCGGCGACGGCGCCGATCTCCACCGGATAGTTGCGCCCGATCTCGCTGGGATCGATGTCGATATGGATCAGTTTGGTCGGCGGAATGCTGAAGGTGTATTCCGGGTCCCAGGAACTGCAATCCGCTTCCCGGAACGCGGTGCCCAGCGCCAGGATGACATCGGCGTTGCGGCAGGTGTCGTTGATATACTGGGTGCCCCAGAAGCCCGTCATGCCCAGCGTCAGGGGGTGATCGTCCGGCAGGGCGCCCTTGCCCATCAGCGAGTGGGCGACCGGAATGCCCAGCCGCTCGACGAAATTCTTCAGCTCCGCCGCCGCATCGGCCAAAAGGATGCCGCCGCCGGCATAGAGCACCGGCCGCCTGGCCGCCAGCAGCATGCCGACGATCTTCTCCGCGACCGCCTCGTCCAGGGACGGCTTGACATAGCTTCGGGCATTGGAGCGGAGGCGGTCGAACAGGGCGGTGTTGATCTCGGCGGAGAAGATGTCCATCGGCACCGAGACCAGCACCGGGCCCGGGCGGCCGCTTTCGGCCAGGTGGAAAGCCTTGTCGATGATTTCCGGCAGCAGGTCGGGCCGCTCGACCCGCCAGGCGCGCTTGACGAACGGCTTGTACAGCGAGAACTGGTCCGCATCGCCATGCATGTTGATTTCCTGGTGCGGATGCTTGCCGTAGAAATGCGAGGGGATGTCGCCGGCGATCACCACCATGGGAATCGAATCCAGCGCCGCCGTCGCCACGCCGGTGGCGGCATTGGTCAGGCCGGGGCCGAGATGGGACAGCACCACGCTGGCCTTGCGGTTGACACGGGCATAGCCGTCGGCGGCATGCGCCGCGACCTGCTCATGGCGCGAATTGACGAAGCGGATGTTGCTCTTGCCGATCTCGGTGAGCATGGCGATGTTGGTGTGACCGCAGAGCCCGAAAATATGCTTGACGCCGCGATCCTCGAGATATTGCACCAGTTGCCTGGAAACCAGCGCCTGCATCATTCGCTCCTGTCGGTATCGGGCTTGCGGAGGCCAGGCCCGTTATAGGTGTAGGGAATCGTCTTGGGCATCGGGCCCTTCATGCGCGTGCCCCGGCTCATCTCCTCCCAGGCATGCGCAAGGATGCCGACCGAGCGGGAGAGGATGAACAGGCCGCGCCCCAGCGGGGCCGGAAAACCCAGTTCGCAGAAGATCGCGGCGGTGATGCCGTCGATGTTCATCGGGATGGCTTTGCCGGTGCGGCGCCGGATGCCGTCCTCGACGGCGCGGCCGATGATCGCGTATTGCCCCGTGACCAGCCCGGCCCGGCGCGCATCCTCGATCAGCGCCAGCAGCGGCGCGCAGCGCGGATCGATCGCGTGGAAGCGATGGCCGAAGCCCGGAACGATCTTGCCATGGGCGGCGGTGAAGGCCGCCAGGGCGCCGTCCACGGCGCCGTCCGGAGCGGTCCGGTAGCCGGGATCGGCGGCGATGGCTTCATACAATTCCATGCATTGCTGGCCGGCGCCGCCATGCACATCGCCCAGCACATTCACCGCCGAGGCCATGGCGTTGTTGAGGCCGATGCCGGTGCTGGCGGCCATGCGCGCGATGGCGATGGAGGGTGCATGCGGCCCGTGGTCGACCGAGGCCACCAGCGCCGCCTCCAAGAGGCGGGCCTGGCCCTCGCCCGGCAGATCGCCGCGCAGCATCAGCCAGATCATCTGCGCGAAGCCGATGCGGCCGATCAGGTCCTGGATCGCATAGCCGCGCAGGGCGATGGATCCCGGATGGATGTCGATGATGCCGGTCGTCCACCAGGACGAGGCCTCGGCAAGCAGTTCCTCGGGCATTTTCTCCGGCATCGGCTCAGGGCGTTTCGGTGTTGTAGAATTCGCCGAACAGCTCCTGCTCCGGCGGCCGATCCTCGGGGATCGGGCGGCTCACCCAGGTAAGCTGCATGTAGTGCTTCACATTGACATTCTCGTTGGTGATGTTGCCGCCCCAGATGCCGCAGCCCATCGAAGAGGTCATCGGCATGCCGTTGTCGAAGGCGCCGGCATTGGCCTTGGACTGGGGCTGGCGCACCATCATGCGGCTGACCGGCGCCACCAGCGCCAGGCGATGGATGTGATCGTCGTCGAAGGAATAGATGCCGCAGGAATGGCCCTTGCCGCCGACCTCGTAGATTTGCTCGACCATCGTCAGCGCGGTGTCGAAGCCGCCCTCATATTTGAAGATCGCCAGCACCGGCGACAGCTTTTCCGACGAGAAAGGATGCTCCTTGCCGATCCTGTCTTCCTTCACGATCAGGAAGGTCTTGCCCTCGGGGATGGAAAAGCCGGCGATCCCGGCGATCACCTGGGCGGGACGGGCGATGGTGTTGGCGGTGCGGTGCCGTTCCGCGTCCCACATCGCTTTCTGCAGCAGGGGCTTTTGCGCATCCGTGACCAGATAGCCGCCTTCCTGCTGCAAGGCGTCCAGGAATTTGTCGTATATCCGGGCATCGACCAGCAGATTGCCGTCGGCCGAGCAGCCCGAGCCGTTGTCGCTGGTCTTGCTGATGCGGGTGTTGCGCGCCGCGTGCGCGATGTCGGCGGTTTCGTCGATCACCATGGTGGCGTTGCCGGCGCCGACGCCATAGGCGGGCTTGCCGGAGGAATAGGCGGCGCGCACCATCTGCTGGCCGCCGGTGGCGATGGTGAGATCGCACTGCGCCATCAATTCCTGCGCCAGGGGAATGGACGGCGTCTCGATCACCTGGAAGACGTCTTCGGGACAGCCCAGCTTCGCGACCGCCGCGCGCATCAGCGCCACGCATTCGACGCTGGTCTTCTTGCTGGCGGGATGCGGCGCGAAGATGATGGCGTTCTTGCATTTGAGCGAATAGATGCCGTTGCCGACCTCGGTGTGGCCCGCGTTGGTGACCGGCACCAGACTGGCGATGACGCCCACCGGCTTGGCGTATTTGACCAGGCCCTTGGCCCTGTCTTCCTCGACGATGCCCATCGATCTGGCCCGCAACGCATCGCGCAGGATGCCGTGCAGCTTGAAGCGCTTGCCGGGCCGGCCGGCGCGGTCGCCCAGGCCGCTTTCATCCACGCCCATGTTCGAGAGCCGCGTGAACGTTTTTTCGTTGGAGAGCGCCCAGCCCACGGCCTGGATCAGCCGATCGACCCGGGCCTGGTCGTAATCGGCGATCTGCTTCAGGGCGGCGCGCGCGCGGCGCAACAGCGCCTGCACGAGCTGCTTTTCTTCCTCGGTTATCGCGCGCGCCATCTTCGTCTCCCGAAACCAGGGGCTCCACCCACCGGAATGTACTAACTAGTATATTAAAAGCCGACCGCGCCGCAAGTGCGGTTGGGACTGTATTTTCAGCACTTTCCGCATTGCTGGCCTGCGCGCATGGATGAGCCGGGGTGCCGGCCGGATGCCGCGCGCCGCCGGACCGTGATCGCGCGCTAGCGGACCCGGATCACCTTGTAGATCGCGGCCTCGCCCCGGACCTGGAGCACATGGGCGCCGAAAGCCCCGCTGCGCACGGTGGCGACAAGATCGGAAGGCCTGCCGTGCCAATGCGCCCGCGCGCTGTCGCCATCCAGTTGTTTCCAGACCGCGCCGTCGGCCAGGGTGACGCTGAAGAAGCCGTTGCGGTCGAAATGAAACTCCGTCATCCGCTGCGGCGCGACCTCGACCGTCCCGCTGCCGAACACGCCGCCCAACAGCCCCTCCCCGCGCGGCGGCGCCGCCCGGCTGGCGGAGGAGGCGGATGCCGGCGCCGCCCTGGCGGCGGCCGCGGGCGGGACCAGGCGCGTCTGCGCCGGCGGCGCAGGCGCCAATCCCAGTTCGGCGCGCAGCGGCTGCATGGCGCCGTAAACGCAGTCGAGGAACGTCCGGTCGTCGGCGATGGACCGGCAGCGCGCCGCGCCGCTCAGCGCCTCGCCGCGCGGATCGGCGGCGGCACAAACGCCGGCGCCACAGAGCAGAACCAGGCCGAGAATGACCTGCCTGGCGTTGAAGGCTTTGCGTCCTCTCATCCGCATCGTCATCGCTACTGGCAGAAGGGCTCCTGACCCATCACCGACTTGATGCCGCCGGTGATCATTTTCACGAACTCGACCGAGCCGGGGAAAACGGCGTCGTCATTGGCGAAATCCCGCGCGTCATGGCCCAGCGTCGTCATCCAGGCCTTGCCGCCGTCATAATACTGGCACCAGGCGACGGGGTGGAAAGAGCCATGCCCGGGCATCTGGCCCACGACCGATGGCGCGCGGCCGCCCCGGCCGCCGCGCCCGCGTCCGCCGCGGCCGGCGGCTTCGGCCCCGGCCGGCGGCGGCGGGCGGTCGGCGAAACCGCCCCGCGCTTCATTCGGATCCCAGGATTTTTCGTCCACCGTGGCGAGAAACCGCACATGGGTGGGGAACGGGATCAGATTGTACCACTCGTCGCGGAAGCGCCAGCGCTTGGGCAGGTCGCGGGTCGAGGCGTCTTTCGTATCCTGGATGACGACATCGCCGCTGCGCTCCGGCCCATGGTTGTAATAATTGGCGTTGCCCAGAAGCCCTTCATAATAGGGCCAGTTGTAGAGCGTGCCGAAAGCGTTGTGGATGGCGACGAAGCCGCCGCCGGCGCGCATATACTGGCGCAGCGCCGTCTTGGCATTGTCGTCGAGATTGTCCCGCGAGGTGCTGAAGAAGACCACGGCGTTGTAGCTGTTCAAATTGGTCATCTGCGCCACGTCTTCGGTGTAGTCCAGATGCCAGCCATTGGCGGCGGCGATCTTCAGCATGGCGGCCTGCACGACATTGGCGTCGGCCAGTTGCGGGTTGAGGCCGGCGCCCAGGGCCGGGCCGAGATCGGCATGGCGCGGTCCCGCCGTATGGGTGAACAGCAGCACGCGGTATTGCGCGGGCTTCGCGCGCGGCCAGTCGTGGAAGCATTTGGCGTCGATGCCGCGGCAGACGCCGTAATCGAAATCGCCGAGATTGTCGTTGATGGCGCCGCCGGGATTGCCGGTCTGCGCCGGCGCCGCGCCGGCCGCCAGCACCATCGCCAGCCCCAACGCCATCACTGCCGTTCCTCGCCTCATGCCGCTCTTTCCTCCGGTCCTTGTCTTGATGCTATCACGATGCCTTGGAAAAAAGACCGGCAACCACGCCTTGTGATCGCCGGTCAGTTTCTTGGGAAGCACCTCTGAAGGGGATTAGAAGTTCTTCCGCAGCGCAATGCTCACCAGCCGGCCGATCTGGCTGCCCGCGGCCATGCCGTTGGCATTGTTCTGGAAAGGCGGATCGGTATCGAGCAAATTGTTGATGCTGACATCGAGCTGGGTGCCGCTGAGGCCGATGCCGAAATCCGGCAGGGTGTAGCCGAGATTGAGGTCGACCGTGAATTGCGGCTCGATCTTCTCCAGATTCTTCGGACGGTCCGGGCCCGCCAGATTGTAGGGGAAGGCCGTGACCTGGGCGAAATAGGGACTCTGATAGTTGAACGCCACCTGCACGCGATAGGGATCCTGGAACCAGCCCAGGCTGGAGCGCCAGGTCATTTCCTGGCCGGCGAAGCGGCCGGAACTGCCCGCCTTGCCGTTCTTGATGTCGATCAAGGGCTGGTTGGGACCTTCGCTCTGCTGGGTGAAGCGCAGGATCTGGTTGCCGCTGAACGACCAGGTGAAGGCACCGATATCGGTGTCGAAACCGTAGCGGACGGCATAATCGAGGCCGTTCTGCCACAGGGAGTAGGCGTTGGTCTGCCGGCCGTCGAAGAAATAATAGATCGGATTCGGCACCGTGGTGTTGAGCGGATAGCCCTGCAGCCGCGAGGTGATGAACGGGTCGGACGCCGACCAGCCGCCGGGAGGCGCCAGCGAGGTCAGCCCCGGCTGCGAGGTGGCGAGGCCGATCGACGTCACCAGGCCGGAATATTTGGCCTGGTAGAACGTCACCGAACCGGTCAGTCCATCGAACAGATTCCACCACTTGCCGGCGTCGAAATCGAAGCCGAAGGAATAGGTCATGCCGGTTTCCGGCTTCAGGCCCGGCTTGCCGCCCGCCGCATATTGCAGGCCCAGCGTGTTGGTGGTGTTGATCCGGCAGGCCACGGCCCCGGTATAGGGCGCCGCGGTGATGTTGTTGCCGTTGCCGTCCACCGGGGTGCTGCCGGCGGCGGCGCAGGTGGCGGCGCTGCCCGCGAAAGTGCCGGCCACGCCGGCGCCGTTGTTGTAGGTGGTGTTGTTGAAGGGGATCGGGATGGTCGGGGCGCCGCCGCTGTTGACGCCGGACTGCGAGGTCAGGCCGGTCTGGTTCTGGCCGCCCGAGGCGAAGGCCGGCACGGTGAAGGAGGTGCCGAAGCTGCCGCGCGTCTTGAAGCCGTCGAACATGTCCCAGGCAAAGCCGATCTTGGGATTCTTGGTCGTGCCGTAGGTGGAATAGGCATCCACGCGGCCCGCCACGTCCAGCACGAACCGCTGCACCAGCGGGACATGCATGTCGGGCCCGACCAGCGGCATCTGCAACTCGGCGAACCCGGCCCAGACCGTGCGGCCGTAATACAGATTCACCGTCTGCGACGAGACCGAGGACGGTCCCAACGCGCTGGACGAGGTGTTCTGCTGCTGGCGGTCGGTATAGTCGGTGAACTCGCCGCCGGCGGCGATCTTCATCGGGCCGCCGGGCAGGGTGAACAGGGGACCCTGCACCTGCATGGTGATGTCGTTGATCCCTTGCGTGGCGGTGGTGTTGTTGAAGCCGCTGGCCAGTTGGTCCAGCACCGCCTGCGAGGTGCGGTTGTTCGGCCCCGGCGCGTTCCAGACATCGAGCGCATTGTTCACGGTCAGGGCCCGCGTCTCGCTGATCACCGTGCCCAGGCCGGCCGGGTCGATGATGGCGCTGCTGGCGGGCGAATTGTTGGCTTTGCCGGTCTGGTTGGTGGTGCCGTTCAGCGCCAGGGTGGCGCAGGCGACGCACAGCGCGTTGTTGATGCGGTCGAAATCGAAATCCGTGCCGAAAGTGGCGCCGGCCGAGAACAGCCATTCATGGCCCATGTCCCAGTCGAGGCCGAGATTGGCGAAGGCGACCGTGTCACCGGTCTTTTCCCGTGTCGCGGGCTCGCCCGCCAGCAGCGGGGTGAAATCATAGCTGACCTGCTCCGAGGCGGTGCCGACATTGGTGCCGGTGCCGTTCTGGTAGAAAGGATTTACCGAGCCGGAGGTGCCGGCATAGCTGGGGCCGAAAGCCGTGACATTGTTGAAGGTGCCGCGGTCGTTGAGCGAGCTTTCCAGGCGGCTGGAATAGTCCACATCGAGAGTCAGGCTGACGGCGCCCAGCGTCTGCTTGAAGGAGGCGAAGAATGTGTGCCGGTTCTCCGACGGCAGCCAGGAGCCATAGCCGGTCTCGTCGCAGACGCCGTTGAAATTGGTGATGTTGTTCGTCACCGCCGTGCTCGAATTGTAGGGATAGAGATAGCTGGTGCTGTTGCCGGGGGCACGGATGGTCGCGATCGGGCACTGGAAATTCTGGAAGTTCGAGCCGGCCGAGGGATAGGGCACGGTGACGCCGAAGGGCCCGGTGGTGCCATGGCCCTCGGCGGGCGTGGTAGCCTGGAAGCCCTTGGGCGGCGTCGCGGAGATGGCCGGCGCGAACGCGGTGGGATCGGCCAGGGCGCCCAGGCGCAAATCCTGGCGCGCGGTCTGATAGGCGCGCGTGCCGTTGGCCAAGGGCGATTTGTAAACATACTGATAGGCCACCAGGACCGAGCCGCCCTCCCATTCATGGCCGGCCAGCACCGCGGCGGTATAATTGCTGTAATTGTCGGCGAAGCTGTACTGCCCCTGGGTTTCGATGCCCGTGTAATTCTTGCGGGTGATGAAGTTCAGGACGCCGGCCACGGCGTCGGAGCCGTAGGTGGCGGAGGCGCCGTCGGGCAGCACTTCCACCCGTTGCAGCGCGATCACCGGCACGGCGCTGGGATCGATGGTGTTGTGCTGGATGCCGGTATAGGGAAGCCGGTGCCCGTCCACCAGGATCAGCGTGCCGTTGGAGGCCGAATTGCCCAGGCTGTGAATGGTCGGAGACGAGGCGCCGCCGGGATCGGAGGAGTTCTGACCGCCCTGCCCGGAGCTGCCGAAATTGTTCAGGCCCGGCACGGTGGCCAGGACCTGGGAGACCGTGACCGCGCCGATCTGCTGGATCTCGTCCTGCCCCACGGTGATGACGTTGGAGCCGGTGGGCCCGGAGCCGCGAATGATGGTGCCGGTCGAGGTGACGGTTTCCACATCGCTCGCGGGCTGGCCGAACGCCACCGTCGCTGACAGCGCCCCGATCGTCAGGAACGCGCTGCTGCCGAGCAGCAAGGACGCCAGCGACCGGCCCCGCCGGGAATGAGTTTTCTTGAGCATGTCGTTTCTCCCCTTAGTTCCCGGCTGGCTTCCGCCGGAGCGGGCCGCCGAAGTGTCTCAATGGGAAAGCATCCGCGCCGGACCGGCGCGCCACTTCCTTTCGAGCCGGCCCGGTCGTTCGCGGTGCCGGTTGTGACGATTCCTCCCGGGGCCATTCCCCGCACGGGCCTGTTGTCTCGCAGGATGCCCCGCCCCGACCCGTTGCGCGAACCATAACTAACCGGATAGTCCAATGTCAATCGGCCAGGACGAATGAATCGCCGCCGCGCCGCGCATGGCACGCGGCTGCGCGGCGCGCATTCTTGTGGCGGCGATGCCGCCGCGTGTCGGGCGAGGCGCATGAAAGCCCGGTTTTTCAGGCATTATTCGTTCGCTGCCGCAGCATCGGCGCGCGCATGGGAATAGCCCTTGACCTTCTTCCGGCTTCGGTGACACTTGCCGGAAATAACGTACCATCTGGTTAGATCACATGATTGCCCCGGCAGGGATTGCCGCGCGGCGCCGAGCGGCCCGGGATAAAATGGATCGAGGCGATAGAAAGGGATCGGAATGCGCGGTATCGAGGGATTGATGGGACGCCTGCTGGCCGGGGTGGCGCTCTGCGCCGCCAGCGGACTTCTGGCCTTCGCGCAGACCGGCGGCAATGCCGGCACCGAATGGCCGACCTATGGGCACGATGCCGGCGGCATGCGCTTTTCGCCGCTGACGCAGATCAACCGCTCCACCGTCGCCGGTCTGGGCGTGGCCTGGGTCTATCATATGCGTCCGGCGGATTATGTCGGGCCGGGCGGGCGGCGCGGCGGACGCGGCGGCCGTGGCGCGGCGCCGCAAAGCCGGGCCGTGGCGGAAGGTGTCGCCCCGGCCCCGCGCGCCAACGCCGGCTTCGCCGAAGCCGAGGTCACGCCCCTGGTGGTGAACGGGCTGATGTATATTTCCACGCCCTATGGCCGTGTCGTGGCGCTGGACCCCACCAGCGGCAAGGAGGTCTGGGTCTACAAGCTGCCCAGCGGCAACCCGGCCTCGCGGGGCGTGGAGTATTTTCCCGGCGATTCGCAGACGCCGCCGCAGATCGTGGTGCCGACCTCCGACGGCAAGCTCTTCACGCTGGACGCCAAGACCGGCGCGCTCAATACGAATTTCGGCGTCAACGGCATCGTCGATCTCGCCACGCCGGACATCACCCACAATCTGCCCAATATCAGCATCGGCGTTTCCTCGCCGCCGGTGATGTACAAGAACCTCATCATTCTGGGCAGCCGCAACCCGGAAGGCAGCGGCCCCGGCCCCGCCGGCGATGTCCGTGCCTTCGACATCCATACCGGCAAGCTGGTCTGGACCTTCCATTCCATTCCCCTGCCCGGCGAGCCCAATTACGGCACCTGGCCCGGCGACAGCGCCAAGTTCCGCTCCGGCGTCAATGTCTGGGGCCTGATGACCGTCGATACCCGGCGCGGCATCGTCTATCTGCCCTTCGGCGCGCCGTCGGGCGATCTGTTCGGCGGCGACCGCCCCGGCAACAATCTCTATGACACCAGCCTGGTGGCGGTCGACGCGGCCACCGGCAAGTATCTGTGGCATTTCCAGGTCGTGCATCACGACATCTACGACTTCGACCTGGAAGCGCCGCCGGTGTTGATGGACGTGAAGACGGGCGGGCGCACCATTCCCGCCGTCGCCGTCATCAACAAGGCTTCGCTGCTTTTCCTGCTCGACCGCACCACCGGCAAGCCGATCTATGGCGTGGAAGAGCGCAAGGTGCCGCAAAGCAAGATTCCGCTGGAGCGGACCTCGCCCACCCAGCCTTTCCCGGTGAAGCCCGCGCCGCTGGCGCGCCAGGGCATGACCATGGCGGAGCTGGCCAAGGTGACGCCGGAACTGGAAGCGGCCTGCCGCAAACTGGTGGACGACAATCACCTGGAATTGAACGCGCAATCCTATGCGCCGCCGGGCTATCTGCATCCCGCCGTCACCTTCCCCAGCGAGATCGGCGGCGCCAACTGGGGCGGCGCCTCCTTCGATCCCCAGTTGGGCTATCTCTTCGTCAATGTCAGCGACCTGGGACAGATCCTGGGCGTGCGGGATCCGGCGGGCGGCGCGCCCGCCGACATCGTCGGCACCAACCTGCCCGGCGGCCGCACCGGACCCTATTCCACCTTGCGCCCCGGCGGCCGCTTCAAGGATGCCGCCCTGAACATGCCCTGCAACCAGCCGCCCTGGGGCGAGATGGTCGCGGTCAACGTCAACAGCGGCGACATCGCCTGGAAGGTACCGCTGGGCGTCACCGACAGCCTGCCGGCGGACAAGCAGAACACCGGCCGGCCCGGCATCGGCGGCTCCATCGCCACGGCGGGGGGCCTGGTCTTTGTCGGCGCCACCGACGACAAGCGCCTGCGCGCCCTGGATGCCCGCAACGGCAAGGAATTGTGGCAGACGCAACTGGCCGCCGTGGCCAGCGCGGTGCCCAGCACCTATCTGGGCGCGGACGGCAAGCAGTATGTGGTCGTCGCCGCCACCGGCAGCGGCTTCCTGCAGGCGCCCGACACGTCCGACGAACTGGTCGCCTTCCGCCTGAAGTAAGCCCAGCCACCGTCCCCGGAGGACCGCCATGACTTCGCCCATGCCCGGCGCCCGGCGCAGCCGTCAGCGCCTGATCGTGCTGGCCCTGATCACCATCGCGACGCTGGTGAACTATCTCGACCGCACGGTGATGAGCGTGGCCGCGCCGCTGATCCGCGGCGAATTCCATATCGATCCCGCCATCGTGGGCGTGGTCTTTTCGGCTTTCTCCTTTTCCTATGCCTTCTCGCAGATCCCCGGCGGCGCCTTCCTGGACCGCTACGGCATCCGGCTCACCTATGCCCTGGCGCTGTTCTTCTGGTCGGGGATGACGCTGCTGCTGGGCTTCGCCAACGGCGCCATCTGGCTGATCGTCTGCCTGCTGATGCTGGGCATCTTCGAGGCGCCCTGCTATCCCGCCAACAGCCGCATCCTCAGCAACTGGTTCCCGCAGGCCGAGCGGGCCAGCGCCATGGGCGTCTATTCCATCGGACAATATGCCGGCCTGGCGCTTTTCAGCCCGCTGCTGTTCTGGATCACCGGCGCCTTCGGCTGGCGCACCTTGTTCCTGATCGTGGGCGCGATCGGCATCGCCTTCAGCTTCGTGATGTATGCGGCCTATCGCGATCCCGACAAAAGCCGCAAGGTCAGCCAGGCCGAGCTGGACCATATCGCCGCCGGCGGCGGGCTGGGCGCCAACATCGCGCCCACGCGCTTTTCCTGGACCAATGTGAAAGCGCTGCTGCGCCACCGCCAGATCGTCGGCGCCTCGCTGGGGCAATTCTGCAGCAATTCCACCCAGGTCTTCTTCCTGACCTGGTTTCCCACCTATCTGGCGACGGAGCGGCACATGGACTGGCTGAAGGTGGGCACCGCCGCGATCCTGCCTTACGCCGCCGCCTCGATCGGCGTGCTCAGCGGCGGGCTGTTTTCCGACTTCCTGCTGCGCCGGACCGGCTCGGCCAACCTGGCCCGCAAACTGCCCATCGTGATCGGCTTGGCCCTAGCCGCCGCCATCGTCAGCGCCAATTACATCGCCGACAATGGCTGGGTCATCGCGATCATGTCGGTGGCGTTTTTCGGCCAGGGCATCTGCAATCTGGGCTGGACGGTGATCGCCGACATCGCGCCGAAGAACCTGGCCGGCCTCACCGGCGGGGTGTTCAACTTCTGCGCCAACCTGGCCGGCATCCTGACGCCCCTCGTCATCGGCGCGCTGGTGAAATACACCGGCTCCTTTTTCGGCGGCCTGGCCTATATCGCCGTCCTCGCCCTGCTGGGCATCCTTTGCTACGTCGTGGTGCTGGGCGACATCCACCGCCTGGAGGTGGACACCGGCCAGGCCGGCGGCGACCAAGTCTAGAAAATACCGGGAAAGAAATTGGTGGGTGATGTAGGGATCGAACCTACGACCCGCTGATTAAGAGTCAGCTGCTCTACCGACTGAGCTAATCACCCACACGCCGGTCTGGGTCTTGACCGGAGGGGCGGCTTATAGCCAAGGGGTCCTCCTGTGTCCACAGGCTTCCCCGCCCATCCACATCTTTGAAAAATAAGGG
>Ga0164242_10003218_pt1 | contig 18703 bp, 16 predicted proteins | sample OricomgcompostMG_FD_108783 | JGI IMG/M metagenome (GOLD analysis project Ga0164242, IMG submission 108783) | Miracle-Growth compost microbial communities from Emeryville, California, USA - Original compost - Miracle growth compost (MG) ... | reverse complement strand
GTTCAAGCAGTCGTGGCTGTACACGGAGCTCTACAAGGCGCGCAACTTCAAGCAGTGGATGAGCAAGGGCCTGTACCTGGGCACGCTGATGGTGGGCATCGAGCAGAAGCTGCTGGGCGGCAATGTGCCGTGGACGCTGCATCACCAGCATCGCGATCACGAGATGCTGCGTCCCGCGTCGCAGAGCAAGCCCATCGAGTATCCGAAGCCCGACGGCAAGCTCACGTTCGATCGCCTCTCTTCGGTGTTTATTTCGAACACGAATCACGAAGAGAACCAGCCCGCGCATCTGACGCTGAAGGACGCGAGCGTGCCAGTGGGAATTAATCTGCAGACCTACGCAGGCCCGGAGTCGCGCTTCTGCCCCGCAGGCGTCTACGAATTCGTGAAAGACGATTCAGACGAAGATCGCCTGCAGATCAACGCACAAAACTGCGTGCACTGCAAGACCTGTGACATCAAGGATCCGACGCAGAACATCGTGTGGGTCACGCCCGAAGGCGGCGGCGGGCCCAACTACCCGAACATGTAACGCCCGCAGCGCAATCGCGCGCGAGCCATTGAAGGAGACATGCAAATGAGCAAAGAAGTCGTAGTAGTAGGCGGTGTACGAACCGCAATCGGCAAATTCGGCGGCAGCCTGAAAGACATCGCGCCCACCGAGCTTGGCGCGATCGTGCTGCGCGAGTTGCTCGCACGCAGCGAGGTCAAGCCCGAGGACGTAGGCCACGTCGTGTTCGGCAATGTGATTGCCACCGAACCGAAGGATCTCTATCTCTCGCGGGTCGCGGCCATCAACGCCGGCATTCCCGATTCGACGCCCGCGTTCAACGTCAACCGCCTCTGTGGCTCGGGCCTGCAGGCGATCGTGTCGGCGGCGCAGACCATTTTGCTGGGCGACGCCGATGTCGCGATCGGTGCGGGCGCGGAGAACATGAGCCGTGCGCCGTATATCGCGCCCGATATGCGCTTTGGTGCGCGCATGGGCGATGCGCGTCTCGTCGACATGATGCTCGGCGCGCTCAACGATCCGTTCAATACGGTCCATATGGGCGTGACCGCCGAAAACGTCGCGCGCAAGTTCGACATTTCGCGCGAACGTCAGGATGCGCTGGCGCTCGAATCGCATCGGCGCGCGGCGCGCGCCATCGCCGAGGGCCGCTTCGCGAGCCAGATCGTGCCCGTCACGCAGAAGGTGAAGGGGCGCGAGGTCGTTTTCGATACCGACGAGCATCTGCGCACCGACGCCACAATCGAAGACTTCTCGAAGCTCAAGCCCGTCTTCGCGAAAGAGAACGGCACGGTGACGGCCGGCAACGCATCGGGCATCAACGACGCGGCGGCAGCCGTGCTGCTGATGTCGCGCGAGGCGGCCGAGCAGCGCGGCGTCAAGCCGATGGCGCGACTCGTCGCCTACGGGCACGCGGGCGTCGATCCGTTGCACATGGGCATCGGTCCGGTGCCGGCCACGCGTCTTGCCTTGCAGCGTGCGGGCCTGCGTGTCGAAGACCTCGACGTGATCGAGTCGAACGAAGCCTTCGCGGCCCAGGCCTGCGCGGTCACGCAGGAACTCGGCCTCGATCCGGCCAAGGTCAATCCGAACGGCTCGGGCATCTCGCTCGGCCACCCGATTGGCGCAACCGGCGCGCTCATCACCGTGAAGGCGCTGCACGAATTGCAGCGCACGGGCGGTCGCTATGCGCTCGTGACGATGTGCATTGGCGGCGGCCAGGGCATTGCGGCGATCTTCGAGAACCTGGGCTAAGGCTCGAAAGCGCATCGATCGTGCCGGCGCGCCTTGTCATTGAACACGGCGCGCCTTGTCATTGAATACACCGAAAGTTAGAGACATCCATGTACGACCAGCCTGGCGAAGCAATGGCATCGGCCTATGCCTATCCCCTCCTGATCAAGCGTTTGCTGCTCACGCCGATGGCGCAGGCGCCCGATCAGGAGATCGTCTACCGGGGCAAGGTTCGCATGACCTACGCCCAGTTGAACGAGCGCATCGCGCGGCTCGCGAACGGCTTGCAGCGGCTCGGCGTAGAGCATGGCACCACGGTTGCCGTGATGGACTGGGACAGTCATCGCTATCTGGAGTGTTATTTCGCAGTACCGATGATGGGTGCTGTGCTGCAGACGGTGAACATTCGCCTTTCGCAGGCCGAGATCGCCTATACGATCAACCATGCGGGCGCGCAAGCGCTGCTCGTCAATGCGGATTTTCTGCCCGTGCTGGCGGCCATTCGCGACCAGCTCGAGCACGTGCGTACGATCGTGCTCATCGACGACGAAGGCAACGCAGCGGCTACGTCCGACATGGCGTTCGCCGACGAGTACGAGCGCCTGCTCGCAACCAGCGACACGCATTTCGATTTCCCCGACTTCGACGAAAACACGCGCGCCACGACGTTCTACACGACGGGCACCACCGGGCTGCCGAAGGGCGTGTATTTTTCGCATCGGCAACTGGTGCTGCACACCATCACGGGCATGGCGGCGCTGGGCAGTCCCGAAGCCGGCCAGCGCTTCCACCGTGGCGACGTCTACATGCCGCTCACGCCGATGTTCCACGTGCACGCATGGGGCATGCCGTACGTCGCGACGTTGCTGGGCGTGAAGCAGGTGTACCCGGGCCGCTATATGCCGGACCGCCTCGTGGAGCTGATTCGCGACGAAGGCGTGACGTTCTCGCATTGCGTGGGCACGATCCTGCATATGTTGCTGAGCTGCCCGCAGGCGCAGAGCGCCGACTTCAGCAAATGGAAAGTCGTGATCGGCGGCGGGGCGCTGCCGCACGGTCTCGCGCGCACGGCGCTGGAGCGCGGCATCGATATCTTCACGGGCTACGGCATGTCCGAGACGTGCCCCTTGCTCACGCTGGCGCAATTGAAGCCGGTTCGCGAACCGCGCGACATCGACGAAGAAGTGAGCCTGCGGTGCCGCACGGGGCTGCCGGTCCCGCTCGTCGACCTGCGCATTGTCGACGACGAGATGCGGGATCTGCCGCACGACGGCGTCGCGAGCGGCGAAGTGGTCGTGCGTGCGCCGTGGCTCACGCAGGGCTATCTGCACAACCCGGAAGCTTCCGCGCAGTTGTGGGAGGGCGGCTATCTCCACACTCAGGACGTTGCGCGCATCGGCAAGGATGGTTATCTGCAGATCACGGACCGCATCAAGGACGTGATCAAATCGGGCGGCGAATGGGTTTCGTCGCTGGAGATCGAGAGCCTGATCTCGCAACATCCCGCTGTTGCGGAAGTGGCCGTCATCGGCATCAAGAGCGAGAAGTGGGGCGAACGGCCGGCAGCCGTGGTCGTGCTGCGCGCCGAGCGCGACGCGCCTGTGAGCGAAGAGGATATCCGCCAGCACGTGCTGCGCTTTAGCGAAACCGGGCAAATCTCGAAGTACGCGGTGCCGGAAGTCGTCAAGTTCGTCGACGCGCTGGAGAAAACCAGTGTGGGCAAGATGAACAAGAAGTGGCTGCGCGAGCACTTCGAATGAGGCGATGGGTGCCTTCCGGCACCCACTCTATTGCGGATGGCACACAAAATATTGGTTAGCGCCTGCCTGCTCGGCAGTCCGGTTCGCTATAACGGCTCCGCCAAAACGCTGACGCATCCTTTGCTGGAAGCATGGCGGCGCGAGGGGCGCATCGTGTCCATTTGCCCCGAGTTGAGCGGGGGGTTCGGCGTGCCGCGATTGCCGGCCGAGATCGCGCAGGCACAGTCGGGCGAGGCAGTGCTCGCGGGCGTTGCGCATGTGGTCGATGCCGCCGGCGCGGATGTCTCCAAACTTTTCATCGCGGGCGCTCAAGCAGCGCTCGATCTCGCGCGCGAGCACGATTGCCGCTTCGCATTACTGATCGATGGCAGCCCGTCATGCGGCAGCCGCTTCGTCCACGATGGGAGCTTTACGGGCCAGCGGCATGCCGGAGCAGGGGTGACGGCTGCGTTGCTGCGCAAGCACGGCATCGAAGTTTTTGCAGATTCGGAAATCGACGCGCTCTGCGCGCGGCTAGCTCGCGAAAGCTGAGCGTCAGCCACTCAATGCGCTTTCGAGGCGCACGGCCGCTAGCGCCAGAATAAGAATTTTCTTCATACGTTACCTCACTCGATAGTCCCCCTATCACCCTAACGAGAAAGGGCATGGACGATGTGTTTGTATGTAACCAAACATGTCGATGCAATCGAGCCGAACGTGTCTCTACCGGGCGCGATGGCGCAACCCTTGAAATCGTCGGTTTTATAACTCACAAATCCGTTTTGGCCAATGAGGTCGCGCCATTAAACACGGACATTATAAAAATAATGTCTAAATATAGGTTAGTGAAAGTAGGAATTGAACGTTTTACGTTGTATTATTCAACAGATCTCGAGCTTTTCTCTTCACGCCATGTCCGACGCCCCTATCGACGAAGTCCGTCTTGCCGCCGAAATCGATCGGCTCAAGAGCGAATTTCCCAAGACCCGCGAGCTTTACCGCGAAGTGTGCGCGCTGCTGTTCTTCCGTTTCGGCATCACGCCGACCGCCAATCGGCTCTACCAGCTCGTGCGCCGGGGCAGCATGAGCACACCCACGGCCGTGCTCTCCGAATTCTGGGCCGAGTTGCGCGAGAAAAGCCGCGTGCGTATCGAGCACGCGGACTTGCCGCAAGAGCTGCAGGGCGCGGCGGGCGAACTCGTGGCTACGCTCTGGCAGCGTGCCACGGTTGCCGCGCAGGCTTCGCTCGAAGCGCTGCGCGTCGAGGTCGAGCAGGCACGTCAGGAGGCCGAGGCCGCCGTCGCGGCCATGCAGGGCGATCTTGCGCGCACCGAGACGGCGCTGGAGCAACGCACGACCGCGTTGCTGGCGGCGCAGGTCCGCATTCATGAGCTGGAGCAGGCGCAAGCGGCCGCAGCCGCCACGCGCAGCGCGCTGGAGAGCGAGGTTGCGCGATTGCAGCAGGAGAGCCGCGAGCGCGACGGCGCGCTCGCGCAGGCACGCGCCGACTTCGCCGCCGAACTCGACAAGCTTCGCGCTGGCGCGGAACTCGCGGAAACCCGCTTGCAGGCCGCCGAAAAGCGCGCGCTGCTCGAAATCGAACGCGAGCGCACGACTCATGCACGCCTGCAGCGCGATGTGGAGACGGCCACGAAACGCGCTGTGCGCGCCGAAGAGAGTGCGCGGGCGGAGATTCAATCGCTACAGAGCCAGCTTGGCGATCTGCGGCATCAGGCAGGGATGCAGGAAGGGCGTCTGGAGACGCTGCGCGCAGCGCATGCGGCGCAGGCGCAGGAGCTCGATGCGCTGCGCAAGAAGACGCGCGCGGATGGCGATACCGGCGATGCAGCGCCGACCCGGCGCGTGCAACGACGCACAAGCCGCTCCGCCGACGCCCCTGCGAAACCACTGCGTCCCGCGCGCAAAACGGGCACGACGGGCAAGAGAAAGTGAGGCGCCCAACGAAGGCACGTGGGCTTTGCGAGTCTGGAGCAATCGCGATTCGCAGTTGGCATCGTGGCCCCAGGAGAGTACGCCGTGCTGGGTCTACCCATGGAACCACCGCCTCGCTAACGTAATCGGCATTACTACCCCATCGAGGAGATGCCGAGGATGTCCGATACCGATACCGTTTCCGCCAGGGGCAAGGCGCCATCGCCACGCACACGGGTGCGCCGGATCGCCGAGCGCGCCCATTACGAGCGCGACACGCTCTATGCAATCCTCGACGCAGCTTACGTGTGCCACGTCGCGTTCGCCGACGAGCACGGCGTGCATTGCATCCCCACTGCGTGCTGGCGCGCGGGCGATCATCTCTATATCCACGGCTCCAACGGCAGCCGCATGCTGCGGCTCGCGGCCGAGGGCGCGCAAGTCTGCGTGACAGTCATGCACCTGGACGGCCTCGTGCTCGCGCGCTCCGCATTCCATCACTCGATGAACTATCGCTCGGCCATGATCTACGGCGCGTTCGAAGTGGTGGACGCCGAACACAAGGCCGCGGCGCTGGATGCTTTTCTCAATCACATCGCACAAGGTCGCGCACACGAGGTGCGCGCCGGCAATCGCAATGAACTGGCCGCGACGACCGTACTGCGGTTGCCGCTCGACGAAGCGGCCGCGAAGATCCGCACGGGCGGTCCGAAGGACGACGAAGAGGATCTCGATCGTCCCGTCTGGGCCGGCGTGTTGCCGCTGGCGCTCACGCCGCTCGCGCCTCAGCCCGAGCCCGACGCCACCGCACCGGGGCGCGGCGTACCCGACTATGTCACGGCATGGACCCGACGTGCCGGGAATGCGGGCCACTAGCGCCCGGCGAACTCAATTCACCCTCCTCACGGTGGCGGCGTCCAAGTCGCACGACCTGGACGCCGCCCGCCTGCCATGCGCCCATGCACGGCAAGCCGCCGTTCCTTCCGGCGTTGTTCTTCCTGCCGTCCGTCGCGACGTCAGTGTCCTCTGCCTGCATGAAAATGCAGGCCAGAAGCCGGTGTTTTCCCTGAGATGAAATCGGTTGCAGTCAAAAAATGACTGCACTACGATTCGATCAAATAGAAATTCAATGTGAATCTCTATTCGAAGCAAGCGGGACGAGGGTGGATGCAGTGTGCTTCGCGCTCGTGTCGGCTGCGCTGCGCCATCAGCGTCGCCGATGGAACGTGGCGACTTCGCGCGTGGCGGATTCGTAGACACGTTCCATCTGCTCCAGACAGGCGGTGGCCTGCGTGGCGGCGGACTGGATGCCTGCGGCGGCCTCGGCCATTTTAAGGAGCACCGTTTCGCGCAGCCGTGCGTACTCCTCGCAGACGCTCGCGCCTTCAGCCGTAGTGGTGTAGTACACGCCGGTGCGCGCCGTTCCGGATTTTTCGACGAGCCCGGCCTTGATCAGCTTGCGTAGTTCGTACTGCATATTAGCGACGTCCTGACGGTTGGTCATATGCAGCAGATCGCGAATGGTCTTGGGCCGTTCGTGCATGTGGATGACGTGCACCAGTGCGTTCTCCTGGCCGCTCAGCGTGGCGCCGGTCACGGCGGCCATGCATTCGGACTGCCAGCGCGAGAACGACTGGTTCAGACGCATGACGGCATATTCGAGGTCGGTGATCTCGACGCCGAAGTCGTCCATCGCCAGGTGCCAGCGATGTTCGGCCGTGGCGGTCTTTTTCGTGGTTCTGCGTGAAGGTTCGGTCATTGCGGAATCGCGCGGTTGCGGCCCATGCCGTCGACTGGGTTGGGAGAGCGGGGGCGCCCGGAGGTCGAGGGCAGCCCGTCATGGAAACAAATTTTACTGCGCCAGGACTGACATGAGACGAATTCTGAACACGAAGGACTTCATTCTGGGGACGTTTGCGACGAACTGCTCGGGCGGGATGTCGGTGACGAAGATCGACGAGCGCTGGGACAATTCGTGGGAGAACAACGAAAAGCTCGCGCTCATGCTGGACGAAGCCGGTATCGACTTCATGCTGCCCATCGCGCGCTGGATTGGCTACGGCGGCGAGACGGACTTCCACGGCTCGGTGCTGGAGACCATGACCTGGGCGGCGGGTCTGCTCGCGAGGACGCGTCACATCACCGTGTTCGCGACGATCCACACGGCGGCAAACCATCCGGTCGTAGTCGCGAAGCAGATTGCGACGCTCGACCAGATCGGCGCCGGGCGCGCGGGACTGAACATCGTTGCGGGCTGGAATCGCCCCGAGTACGAAGCGCTCGGGCTGCCGCTCTCGACGGGCCACGACAAGCGTTATGCGTACGCGCAGGAGTGGTTCGATATCGTGCAGAAGATCTGGACGCACGATGGCCCCTTCAACTGGGATGGGGAGAACTTCCAGTTGAAGAACGTCTATGGTTTGCCGCGTCCGTGGAATGGCGAGCGCCCGCCGATTCTGAACGCGGCGGGGTCGGGGGAAGGGCGCGAATTCGCGATCGGCAACGCCAACTTCCTGTTTACGCCCGCCATCGATCTCGAGCGCTCGCGCACAGAAGTCGCCGAACTCAAGCAGAAAGCCGCCGCAGCGAACAAGAACGTGAACGTGCTGACGTTCTCGCATGTGGTGTGCCGCCCGACCGAGGAGGAAGCGCGCCAGTATCTGCATTATTTTGCACAGGACAATGCGGACTGGGGCGCGGTCGACAACCTGGTTGCACTGCAGTTCGCGAATGCACAATCGTTCCCGCACGACCTGCTCGCGCTGATCCGCGACCGCATGGCCGCGGGACATGGCGGCTTCCCGCTCGTGGGGACGCCTGGCCAGGTGGCTGCGGGGCTCATTTCACTTGCCGAAGCCGGCTTCAAGGGCACGACCTTGTCGTTCGTGGACTATCTGAAGGAGTTCCCGTACTTCCGTGATACGGTGCTGCCGATCCTCGAGGCCCATGGGCTGCGTAGCCCGCGAGAGCAGCGCCATGCAGCCTGAAGCCATGGCGGATACCGGTGCAGCACTGAGCAGCCGCTTCGTGGAGGCGATGCGCGGCTTCGCCGGCGCGGTCTGCGTCGTGACCGTCGCGGAGGGTACGCAGCGCAGCGGCTTCACCGCCACCTCCGTGTCGTCGTTTTCGGCGCAGCCACCCATGGTGGTGGCTTCGATGAAGGCGACGAGTTCGTCGGCCGGGCTGCTCGAGCGCACGCGGCGCTTTGGCGTGAATCTGCTGCGCGCCGAGCAACGTGCGATCGCCGAGCGCTTCACGGGCTTTCGCGGCGAACAGGGCGAGGCGCGTTACGGCGACGACGAGTGGGCGCACGCGATACCGGACGGCGCACCGTTGCTCGTGGACAGCGTCGTCGCCATGGATTGCGAAGTGGAGGAACTGATCGTGCGTCACGGGCACCTGCTTATCATCGGGCGCGTGCGCGCGGTGAAGCGCGACGAAACTGCGCCGCGTCCGCTGGTGTATTGGCAGGGGCAATATACGGCGCCCGCCGGGCCGTTCGCGTTCGCACGCTGATTCCCGTCATTCACGCAATCGAAGCGCATTCAGCAGCGCCATACGATGAAAGGTGTAGTCATATTGATAAGTATGACGAAGCATCTATTAAAACTGGAGAGTGTCAATGGGAAAGAAGTTCGGGAAATGCGCGCTCGCGGCAATGATTGGCGCTGCAGCGCCAATGGCCCACGCACAAAGCAGTGTCACGATTTTTGGCATGCTGGACGCCGGTGTGTCGTACATCAGCAATCAGGGCGGCAAATCGAACTGGCAGATGGCGGATGGCATCGCCGTGCCGAACCTGTTCGGCATGGAGGGAGCGGAGGATCTGGGCGGGGGCCTCAAAGCGAAGTTCCGTCTCGTCAATCAGTTCTCGCTCGGCAACGGCTCGATCATCGCCTCGCCCAGCAATAGTTCGATGACGACGGGTGGTCTCTTCGCTCGCGAAGCCTGGGTGGGCCTCGCGAGCGATCGCTACGGCAGCCTGACCATGGGCCGCCAGCAGGACTTCATGGTCGATACGTTGCTCGCCGACGTCGGCGCGGATTCGGCGCTCTACGTGGGCGGCCTGTACAACTTCCGCGACGGCCCGTTCGCCGGGCTCAATCTGCCCGATTCGCCGCCCGGCGACGCCTACGACTTCGACCACATGAACGGCGCCGAAGCGTTGTCGAACTCGGTGAAATACACCTCGGCAAACTTCAGCGGACTGAAGTTCGGCGGCATGTACGCATTCGGCGGAACCGCCGGCAACTTCAGCCAGAACAGCGCATCGAGCTATGGTGTGAGCTATGCGCGGGGGCCGCTGGCCGTGGGTGCCGCCTACACGAACGTCAAGTATGCGGTGCTCGAAGGCAACAGCATCCGGAACTGGGGTGCCGGCGCACGCTACACGATCGGCAATGCACTGCTGACGTTGCTCTATACCAATACGCGCAACACGCAAAATGGTGCAGGCGTGAACATGGTCGAGGCAGGCGGCACCTATCGCCTGACGCCTGCGTTTGGGCTGGGGGCGAACTATATGTACATGTGGGGTAACGCAGGCGTCGATAACAATCACGCCCATCAAATCGATGCCGTGGCCCAATACAGTTTGTCCAAGCGCACGACGGTTTATGCCGAAACGGTGTATCAGATCGCCAATTCCGGCGCAGCGGCGGCCATCGACGGCACGTTTGGGCCGTCCGGCAGCAACAAGCAATTCGTGGGACGGATCGGTGTTCAGACACGCTTCTGACTGCCGGGGAGGCATCGGGCTGCGCGGCGCCTTTCACGTTGACTGACGGTAGCGTCTGCCGCGTTTCCGCTGCCTCCGTTGCGGCTTGTACGGGTTCTTCGGCGCGAGAAAGCGGAGAAAAAACCGCTGTCAGCGTGCCCGTACCGGTTGCAATATTTGTAAACGCTACTTACAATGCGAACAATTCTCGTTACGCGCAATGGCCACGGCTACCACCATGATGGTCAGCGACCGCATCCATACGCCAGTTCGTGCAAGAGGCGAGCGTGGAACAGGTCTTGCGGCGTGCGAAGCGAACCCGTCGAACCGTCGGTGGGGTAACCGGTTCTAGCGCGCTGCCTCCTGAGCGCAACGGCAGCGCAATGAATTCGGACTCCAAACGGATTTGCGTGGACCTCGCGTCCCGGCAATTGTTGAAAAGGGTAGCGCCATGAGCGCCGTACAACCGACTGTCCATGGGGAGGTGCTCGACCTCTATCAGGCCCACCATGGCTGGTTACAGGGTTGGCTGCGTCGGCGCCTGGGCGATGCAGCCGAGGCGGCGGACCTCGCTCACGATGCCTTCCTGCGTCTGATCGCGAGGCCGGCGACCCTCAGCTTCGGCAGTCCGGGCGAGGCGCGCGCCTATCTGCGGACCATGGCGCAGGGCATGTGCGTCGACCTCTGGCGCAGACGCCAGGTGGAGCAGGCGTGGCTCGATACGCTCGCCGCCCAGCCGGAACCCTTCGAACCCTCGCCCGAATACCGCGCCATCGTCATCGAATCGCTGATGGAGATCGGCGCGCTCATTGCGCGCCTCTCGGAGAAGGTTCGCACGGCGTTCATCATGGCGCAGATCCACGGTTTGACGACGCGCGAGATTTCGGCCGAGCTGGGTGTCTCGGACCGCATGGTCCAGAAGTACCTGGCCAGGGCGATGCTGCATCTTGCGCTACTCGATGCGGGATTGACGCGCTAGACCATGGGGCGCCCGTCACGCTTGCCTGTCGCGGACGATCTCGAGGCCGACTTCGGGAGCCTCGAACAGGCCGCCAACTGGTACGCCGCGTTGCACGCCGAGGGCGAAGGCGGCCAGCAGCGCAAGGCCTGGAGCGAGTGGCTCGCGGCCTCGCCCCAACATCGCCGTGCCTGGGCGCATATCGAATCGGTCAGCCGCCGCTTCGAGCCCTTGCGGGCACAAAGCGAAGCTGAGCGCGACGCGGCCTCCGCTGCGGTGCGCGTTTCGGCGAAGCAGGCGGCCAGCCGCAGGCGGATGCTGACGTGTCTTGCGGCACTCGGCGGAACAGGCCTCACGGCGTGGCTGACATGGCGATTCACACCGCTGCCCGGCCTGGTCGTCGCCTGGCGGGCGGGTTACCACACGGGCGTGGGGGAGCAGCGGGACGTTGTCCTTGCCGACGGTACGCGCGTCTGGATCAACACGGATAGCGCCCTCGACGTCGACTATGACGACACCCACCGACTATTGATCTTGCAGGCCGGTGAGATCCTGATCGACACCGCCAGGGACCCGCACGACAGACCGTTCTATGTCGATACCCGGCATGGGCGAATGCAGGCTCTCGGCACCCGGTTCACCGTGCGTCAGACGGCTTCCTGCACCGAGTTATCCGTGTTCGATGGGCTGGTGGAGATCCGCACGCGCTCGGGGATCACGGAGCGCGTCGCCGCCGGCAAGCAGCGCTCGTTCACGGGCGACACCATCTCTGGCGCGGCCGCCGCGGATCCCGCGCGCGAGGCCTGGTCGCACGGTGTCATTCTCGCCGACGACATCTCGCTCGACGCGCTGATCAGGGAGCTCGGGCGCTATCAGCACGGCCACATCGGCGTCGATCCGCGCGTGGCAAACATTCGCGTCGTGGGCCGTTTCCCGATCGACAATCCGGACCAGGCACTGGCGATGCTCGCCCGCGACCTGCCGGTTTCCATTCAAAGAACGCTGCCGTGGTGGACGACCGTCGAACCGCGATGAGCCACGGCTAAAAAAATTCGCCGGAAGCGTTCGCATTTCTTGTCCTCGTTCGATTTGTAGATGAAAGAGGACTCATCGGGACGTCACGAACCCGCCGAAGAACGAGGAAGGCGGGCGGCGGCGCCGTGCGATGGGCCTCCCGAGCTCATTTTCATCTCGAGGAAGAAGCGCCCTATGCGTCGCCAGCCGTTAGACAACGACCGGAATCTGCCCGGCACCCTTCGCAACACCCAACGAAAAGCTTCCACGCCCGCACAAGCAGCGCGCCCCGTTCCGCGCGCGCTTTGCGTCGCCGTGCTCGGCGCGCTGCTCGCGGCAGCGGGCGGTGGCATGTCATCGGTCCACGCGCAAACGACGGGCACTGCGGCGACGAGCGCAAAGGTGCGGCGGTACGATGTGCCGCGTGGCCCGCTGCCGGGCGCCCTGAACCGTCTGGCCGATCAGGCCGACGTCTTGATCAGCGTGCCGGGCGAACTGACGGCGGGCAAGACCAGCAATGGCGTCTCGGGAACGTATTCCGTCGAGGAGGCCTTCCAGAAGGTGCTGTCCGGCACGGGACTCGAAGCGGTCAGGCAGCCCGACGGGAGCTACTCGTTTCGGTCCGCATCCTCCGGCGCCCCCGAAGCCGTGCTGCCGACGATGGCGGTCGTCGCCAGCCGGGTCGCCGAATCGGTGACGGCGCCCTACGCGGGCGGACAGGTCGCGCGCGGAGCGACCGTCGGCCTGCTCGGCGAACGTGACTACATGGACACCCCGTTCAGCGTTGCGAGCTACACGGAGAAACTGATTCGCGACGAGCAGTCGACGAGCGTCGCGGAGTTGCTCACGACCACGGACCCTTCGGTGCGGGCCGCCATCGACAGCAGCAACCGGTACGACGCGCTGACGATTCGCGGGCTGCGCGTCGAGAACGACGAGATGTCGCTCAACGGACTTTACGGACTCGTACCCGACTATCGCGTCGGTCCGGACCCCATCGAGCGCGTGGAAATCCTCAAGGGGCCCGGCGCGCTGCTCAACGGCATGCTGCCGCAAGGCAGCGTTGGCGGCAGCGTCAACCTGATCACCAAGCAGGCCGACGATGAGCCGCTCACGCGCCTGACGGGCGAGTATATTTCGGACTCCGTATTCGGCGCGCACGCCGACGTCGGTCGGCGCTTCGGACCGGACAACGCATTCGGCATCCGGTTCAACGCCGCACATCGGGAAGGCGATACGCCGATCGACGAACAATACCGCCGGAACAACGCGTTCTCCGTCGGGCTCGACTATCGCGGCCAGCGACTGCGCGCATCCGGCGACGTGATCTACCAGGAGGACTACATGCGTGCGGCTGCGCGCGGCTATACGCCTGTCGCCGGGATCACGATGCCCGGCGCGCCCGACCCGACGATCAATCTTGCGCAGACCTTTTCGTATTCGAATTCGCACAGCCTCACGGCGATGGGGCGTGTCGAATACGACCTGACGTCGAACGTGACGTTGTTCGGTGCGATCGGCGCCAACCAGTTCGGCTACGACAAGCTCGAGGATCCGGGCGCGACGCTGCTCGATGCGCAGGGCGATGCATTGTCCACCTCACGCTACCAGGACGGCAAATCGCATGCTGTCTCCGCTGAAGCCGGCATGAGGGCACGCTTCAGGACGGGGCCGGTGGATCATCAATTCGTGGTTAGCGGGAGTTCGCTGCAACAGACGACCTGGTTCGGCCAGACCATCTACGGCAACTACCTGACGAACATCTATGCGCCGGTGCGGTTGGCGAGCCCCGGCGATCCGGTATCCTCGTCGCCACAGGCCAAGGACAGCTCGCAAACCCTGCGCAGCGTGGCCGTCGCCGATACGCTCTCCGCCATGAGCGGCCTCGTGCAGTTCACGCTGGGCCTACGCCAGCAGTGGGTCGACAGCAGCAACTACGCAGTGTCGGGCGCGACGACCTACCACTACAGCCAGTCGGCGGTAACGCCTTCGCTCGCGCTGGTGGTTCGTCCGCTCGACCAGTTGTCGTTCTACACGAACTACATCGAAGCGCTGACGCCGGGGTCTTCGCCCCCCGCGGATGCGGCCAATCCGAACGCAGTCTTCGCTCCGTACAAGTCGAAACAGGTCGAAGTGGGATCGAAGCTCGATCTTGGCAATTTCGGCGCGACGCTGAGCTTTTTCCAGATCAAGGTGCCGAGCGGCGTCGTCGATCCTGTCACGAAAATCTACAGTCTCGACGGCGAGCAGCGCAACCGGGGCATCGAGCTCTCGGGTTTCGGAAAGCTCGGGGAGCGAGTGCGATTTCTCGGTGGTGTGACGTGGCTCGACGCCCGGCTCGAACGTACGCAGGGCGGCGCGTACGACGGCAACCACGCGATTGGCGCGCCGTCGTTCCAGGCCAACGTGGGCGCGGAATGGGATACGCCGTTCATCCCGGGCTTCACGCTCACCGGGCGGGTCATCTATACCGGCGAGGCCTATGTCAGTCAGGACAATCTCCAGCACGTGCCGAGCTGGACGCGCTTCGATCTCGGCGGCCGCTATACGACCAAAATCGGCGGTCGCGACATCACCCTCAGAGCCAATGTGACGAACCTGTTCAACAGGTACTACTGGCAGGCCAACCCGACGGGCTATGTCATCAGTGGTATGCCGCGCACGTTCTGGGTGTCGGCCTCCATGGACTTCTGATCGCCTGGGGTGACCGCACGGCAATGGTAAGGGCGGGGTCGCCGGGCGGATCAATAGGCGCAAGAGGGAAGCCACTTGCGTAGCGAATCTCATTCGCGCCGCGTCGGTGACCACCGTCTATCCTGCAGATGACCAGGTGCGAAACGACGGGAGGAGATATGCAAGCCGATCCGAAAGTTATCGAATATCTGAACGCGGAACTGAAGAACGAGCTAACCGCCATCAACCAGTATTTTCTGCATGCGCGGCTCTACAAGCACTGGGGCCTGGATGGGCTCGGCAAGCACGAATACGACGAGTCCATCGAGGAAATGAAGCATGCGGACAAGCTGATCGAGCGCATTTTGATGCTCGACGGCCTGCCGAATCTGCAGGACCTGAGCAAGCTGCTGGTCGGCGAGGATGTGCTCGAGGTGCTGCAGTGCGATCTCAAGCTGGAACAGACCGCGCAGGCGCAGTGCAAGGAGGCGATCGCTTACTGCGAATCGGTGCGAGATTTCGTTTCCAGAGAGATTTTCGTCGAAATCCTCGATGCGACTGAGGATCACATCGACTGGCTGGAAATCCAGATCGCACTGATCGACAAGGTCGGTCTCCAGAACTACCAGCAGTCGGCTATGGATTCGCCCGATTGAGGCCGCTCCGGGATGCCGGACTCCGGACTCCACAGGGAAATCGCAATTTGCATCCGTGAAATTGCCGTGCTAATTTTTCATGAAATCAAGCCGATAAAATTTCACGGATGCCGCCATGTTCGTCGAGTCGACCCAGCATGTGGAGAGCTTTTACGCCCGCACCTTGTCCGGTGAGGCGCCTGTGCGTCCGGCATTGGCGCGCGAGTGCGATGCCGATGGCCTGATCCTCGGCGACACGCGCTTGCGCTCGCTCTACGAGACCATCCATAACCCGCGTTTCCCGGGCGGCGACGCACTGGCCGCGCCGCTCGAGGCGCTCGGCAAGCTCCGGTATCGCATGCGCGACATGGTTTGACTCAGGCAACCGGCATGGAACGGGACGAAGAAATAGAAGGCCTCGCGATCCTCATTCGCGATCTGCGCAAGCACAAGAAGGTGACGCTGGCCGAGCTCGCGCAGCGGATCGGCCGCTCGGTGGGCTTTCTCTCGCAGATCGAGCGCGGCCTGTCGCGGCCCACCGTCGCCGATCTCACCGCCATCGGCGAGGCACTGCAGACGCCCACCACGTACTTCTACAGCGTGAGCAAGCCGCGCGCGCTGCCGTGGGTCACGCGCCCCGGCGAGCGGCGCACGCTCTACTACGGCGGCGGCATTACCGATGTGCTGGTTTCTCCGAGTATGTCGTCGGGCTTTGCGATGCTGGAGAGCCGGCTGGAGCCGGGCGCCACCAGCGACAAGCGCCCCGTGGACGACAGCGACGAGCAGGGCGGCTTCGTGCTCGAAGGCGAGCTCACCATCTGGCTCGACGGCAAGGACGAAGAAGTCACGCTCAAAGCCGGCGACAGTTTTCAACTGCCGCCGCGCTGCCGCTTCAGTTACGCGAATCGATCTGACAAGGCTGCGCGGGTGCTCTGGGTCTTCATCTGACGCCTGGTTCAATGTCTGACCGATATGAAGACGCATGAAGGCGTGCGCCATGTCGTCACGCGCGCTTTTCTCATGATTTGGAGTCCGGATTAGCTCGCAGGTCCCCCATCTCTCTCGCGAAAGAGGAGGCCGAAGTGAGTGCCGTCGCACCGATCTCCTGAGCGAAGTACGCGCTTTTCGTGCGGCTCCCCCCGACGTGCCGCACCGCCTCGTGCCCGCCACCTCAAGCCGGTGCGCAGGGAGCGCCAGGTGCTCGCGCGCTTCGCGCGGCGTGGCGCTACGGCATGGCTATCGCGAGCTTCACGTCGAAGCCGCTACTCGACGCGCCGGGGTGCGCGAGGGGCTCGGCGGCGATTTTGTGACGGTTTATTGCGAAAATAAACGGCAGGACCCCCTCGATTTTATGAGCGCGATTGGCACAAGGGAATATGGCTGGTTTTTGTAAAATGACGCTAAATAGTCACTAAATGGACGAGAAAATCGCCTGCACGATTCATTCCCGGGACGATTTCGGCCTGTAAGCCCCGTGCGCTTTGCGTTTCCATATGCAACGCGATTTGCCTGTTTGGCTCGCGTGAGGTAGGGTATGCAGGTTTTCTCAACTCAACACAGGTAGCAGATGAACAAACAGGAACTCATTGACGCAGTCGCCGCAAGCACGGGCGAGACCAAGGCAGCCACGGGAGCCGCAATCGACGCGATCCTCGAAGTGGTCACCAAGGCGGTCACGTCGGGCGATTCCGTGCAGCTCGTCGGCTTCGGTTCGTTCTCGACCGGCCAACGTGCCGCTCGCGTCGGCCGTAACCCGGCCACGGGCGCGGAAATCCAGATCGCTGCGGCGAAGACGGTGAAGTTCACGGCTGGCAAGGCCTTCAAGGACGCCGTCAACGCGTCGTGATGTCGTCTGCCGCCGGCTGACCGCCGCTGATTGGCTCGCTGATTAGTCCGGTTAGCCGCGTCGTCGAACCAGGCGGGCGCGGGCGGCCACAGGTCGTCTGCCTCCGCCGCGTGGCACGCCTTCGGGCGGCAACGCATCTCAAGCCGGGAGCAGGGCGCGTCGCGCCTTGCTCCCGGTGTGCATTTCTGGCGCGGCTTTTTTCACGCCGCGCTGTTTTACGCTACGGTTTTTTACGCGGCGTTCTTTACGCGCCATTACGTGTGCCATTGCGCGTGCAGTTATGCCTCGTTCTTGCCCGCCGAGGCGCGCACGCTCTCGTTCACCGCGCCGTTTCGGTGCAGTTCGTAGCGCTGGCGTTTGGCTTCGTACATCGCGGCGTCGGCTTCGCGCAGCATGCCCTCCACGCTTTCACCTTCCCCACAGCTCGCCCAGCCGAGCGAAAAACTCAGACGCGGCCCGCCGTAGAACTGGTTATTCAGCTCGACGAGTTTCGTAATGCTGTCGGCGACGATTTCCGCATCGCGCGCGTCGGCGCCCGGCATCAGCACGGCGAATTCGTCGCCGCCGATCCGCGCCGCGTGATACGGCTTCTGGATCGCCTTCGCAAGCACTTCGCCCGCGCGGCGCAGCAGCGCGTCGCCGGCCGCGTGGCCGAGCTGGTCGTTGACGGTCTTCAGATTGTCCATGTCGACCACGATCGCGCTGACCGGGAACGGCCCCTTGCGTTGCAGCCGGTTCAATTCATCGACATAGAACGAGCGGTTCTTGAGCTTCGTGAGCACGTCGTGCTTGCCGAGGAATTCGAGGTAGGCCTCGGCTTTCTTGCGCGCGGTGATGTCGGTGAGCGCGAGCAGCACGAGATCCCACTTTTCCTCGTGGCCGGGAAACACCGAGAACTGCAGATGCACGTTCAGCTCGCTGCCGTCGAGCGCGTAATTGACGACTTCGCGCTGCTGAAACAGGCGGCCTTCCCAGAGATCGAGCAACTGCTCGCGAAAATGCGGACGCATCTCGTCGCGGAACACGTCGGGCAGGCGCGCGAGCAGCGTGGCCTTGTCGGGCGCGCGATACATGCCGAGCGTGTAGTGATTCACGTCGAGCACCTGAATCTCGCTCATGCACCGCTCGACGAACTCGGGATGCACGTCGGTGAACGTGCGGAAATCGACGATGCCCTGCATGCGCGCTTCTTCCAGCAATTCGCGGATCGCCGAGAAATTTTCAACCCACAGCGAAACCGGCGCGTGCTCGAAAATGCCCTGCGCGTAGAGCTGGCTCGCGGCCGCGCGCTGACGCGCATCTTCCAGCGCGGAGACATCTTCGATCGCCACCAGCACACGGCTCCAGTCGGCCTCATGGCCGGGCAGGATCACGCCGTTCAGCAGAATGTCCATGCGCCGGCCGCGGCAGGCGCGGTTGAAGGCCTGGCGCTGCTCCTCCAGCAG
>Ga0164242_10003217_pt1 | contig 18704 bp, 21 predicted proteins | sample OricomgcompostMG_FD_108783 | JGI IMG/M metagenome (GOLD analysis project Ga0164242, IMG submission 108783) | Miracle-Growth compost microbial communities from Emeryville, California, USA - Original compost - Miracle growth compost (MG) ... | reverse complement strand
GCCCGCTGAGCCCGAGCGGGACGCCCACGGCGGCCGCGGCCACGACGGCCACCGTGGCGACCGACAGCATGCCGGTGCGCCGGCGCCGCATCCGGGTCGCGCGGTGCTGCATACCGCGGTAGGTGTCCAACGGCGGCGGCACCTGCGCGGCGTGCTCGGCCAGGGCGCGCCGCAGCGCGGTCTCCACGGTGGGGTCGATCGGGCTCATGAGGTGGCTCCCTGGGCGGTCAGTGGGAAGTCGACAGCGAGGTCGGCGTCGGCGCGCAGCGTCGCGAGCGCCCGGGCCGCCTGGCTCTTCACGGTTCCGGGGGCGACGCCGAGGATGTCGGCGGTCTCCGCCTCGGAGAGGTCTTCGTAGTAGCGCAGCACCAGGACCGCGCGTTGCCGGGCTCCGAGCCGCCCGAGCGAACGCCACATGGCATCCCTGATCGCGGTTGTCTCCGCGGCGTCCTCGCCGCCGGGAGGCGGCCGGTCCGGGACTTGGTCGGTCGCGAACTCACGGCCGCGCGCACGGCGCCGCCAGAACGACGTCTGGGTGGTCACCATCGCCCGGCGTACGTAGCTCTCCAGCGCACCCTTGTCGCGGATCCGGTCGTAGCGCAGGTAGGTCTTCGCCAGCGCGGTCTGCAGCAGGTCCTCGGCGTCCGGATGGCTCCCGGTGAGCAGGTAGGCGGTCCGCAGCAGCGCCGGAGATCGGCCCGCGACGAACTCGCGGAACTGTTCCTGCGCCTTCGTATCCACGCGGCGGCTCCTCTTCCCGGCTCGGCAGCTGTCGCCTTCGCAGAACAGGACGCCACTGCCGGTCCGCAGGGTTGCACGTACGACCGTAAAATCTCGGACGTGCATCCACGCCCCGCGAGTGACCGGTTCCTGGTGCGTGGCGGGGCTCGGCTCGCCGGCGAGGTCACGGTGACCGGAGCCAAGAACTCGGTGCTGAAGCTGCTGGCCGCCACGCTGCTCGCGCCCGGACGGCACACCCTCACCGCGGTGCCCGACATCGTCGACGTCGAGATCATGGGGGAGTTGCTGCGCGGCCTCGGGGCGACCTTGCAGCACGACGCCACCGCCGGGACGGTGACGGTGGATGTACCGGAAGAAATCGGTCATATCGCCGATTACGAGCTGGTCCGGCGTATCCGTGGGTCGTTCGTCGTCCTCGGACCCTTGCTGGCGCGCTGCGGGCAGGCAAGGGTCGGCCTCCCCGGCGGTGACGCGATCGGCTCACGCAAGATCGACTTGCATATCGCCGGGCTGGAGCGGCTCGGTGCCGGCGTCCGGATCGAGCACGGGGACGTGCTGGCCGAGGCAGCCGGCCTGAAGGGCACCTCGCTCTGGCTGGACATCCCCAGCGTCGGTGCGACCGAGAACCTGATGCTGGCCGCGGTGTTGGCGGACGGCACCACCGTGATCGACAACGCCGCGCGTGAGCCGGAGATCGTGGATCTTGCCGCGATGCTGTCCGCGATGGGTGCGCAGATCGACGGCGCGGGTACGTCGACCGTCACCGTGACTGGTGTCGACCGACTGCGGCCATCGGCGCACGCGACCGTGCCGGACCGGATCGTGGCCGGCACGCTGGCGGTCGCGGCGGTGATGACGCAGGGGGACGTGACGGTACGGGGCGGCCGCGCGGACCATCTCGAGATCCCGCTCGGCAAGCTGGTCGATGCCGGTGCCCAGGTGGACCTGCTGGTGGACGGCTTCCGGGTGCGGATGAACGACCGGGCTCGCGCCGTGGACATCTCCACGCTCCCGTACCCGGGCTTCCCGACGGATCTGCAGCCGTTGTTCGTCGCGTTGCTGTCGGTCGCCTCGGGGACCGCGATCGTCACCGAGAACATGTTCGACGCACGCTTCTCCTTCGTCGACGAGCTGGCGCGGCTCGGGGCCGAGGTGCGTACCGACGGCCACCACGTGGTGGTCCGGGGCCGGCCGCAACTGTCCAGCGCACCGGTCCGTGCCTCCGACATCCGGGCCGGTGCGGGCCTGGTGGTCGCCGGGCTCGTCGCCGACGGCGTGACCGAGGTATACGACGCCCATCACGTCGACCGCGGGTACGCCGGTTTCCCGGAGCAGCTCTGCGCGCTCGGCGCGGACGTCCGGCGGGCCTGAGCGCCTTCCGAGTTACCCGACGAGCCCCGCCGCGGCGGTCCTGTCCTTCGGGGAGCTCAGCGTGGGACCGGGCGACACGCCGGTGAGGACAGCCAATGACCGGTCACATCCGTCACACGGGCCACACTCGGCAGGGCCCCGGCGCTGTGCCGTCACGGAAATTCACTGCCGCGTGGATGCAACGCTTCGGGCCGTTGGTGCGTCTCTTCCCCTGACGCACCCGAACAGCAGGGCGGAGTTCGCCATGGCAGCACGCAGCACCTGGGTCCCGGACAGCCACCGCGCTAGCGCGACCCAGACCGCAGCCGAGCAACTGACTACGCCGCAGTCGCGGCACCTGCCGCATCGGCGGCGCGTGGATGTCATCGATATTCACCATCCGCTGCCTGGTCAAGCGGTGCGGTTGGTCGGGTCGGTGGGCGCAGGAAACGTGGCCGAGGTCCGGCAGGCGCTGCACGAGGCGATAGACCACGGCATCGGCGACCTGACCGTCGACGTCGACAAGCTACGGCTCGCCGACGCGACCGGTTTGGGCGCGCTGCTGGGAGCACACCGGCGGGCCAGCCGGGCTAGCCGCACCCTGGTCCTGGTCCAGGTCGGGCCGAGCCTGAACCGGGTTCTGACCTACACCCGCCTCAACCGGGTGCTGGTCACCAAGCCCCGCTTGGTGCCGGCCCAGCGCACGGCCGGGGAGCCCCGGCCGGCCTGACCGAAACTGGTCAGTAGCTTTCCGCCGTACCATGGGCGGATGGCTGACCAGCCGTGGGTGATGCGGACGTACGCCGGTCACAGCAGCGCGGCCAGGTCGAACCAGCTGTATCGCAGCAATCTCGCGAAGGGCCAGACCGGGCTGTCGGTGGCCTTCGACCTGCCCACCCAGACCGGCTACGACCCCGACCACGAGCTCTCCCGCGGAGAGGTCGGGAAGGTGGGGGTGCCGGTCGCGCATCTCGGCGACATGCGCACCCTGTTCGCGGGCATCCCGCTCGAGCAGACGAACACCTCGATGACCATCAACGCCACCGCGATGTACCTGCTGGCGCTCTACCAGGTCGCCGCCGAGGAACAGGCGGTCGAGGCCGGGCGTGATCCGGTCGATGCGCGGGTCAGGCTCGCAGGCACCACCCAGAACGACATCGTCAAGGAGTACCTCAGCCGAGGCACGTACGTCTTCCCGCCGCAGCCGTCACTGCGGCTGGTCACCGACGTGATCGCCTACAGCGTGACGGCGCTGCCGAGGTGGAACCCCATCAACATCTGCAGCTATCACCTGCAGGAGGCCGGTGCGACGCCGGTGCAGGAGCTCGCGTACGCGCTGTGCACCGCGATCGCCGTGTTGGACGCGGTGCGCGCCGGTGGCCAGGTTCCGGCCGGGGACTTCGGCGCGGTTGTCGCCAGGATGTCGTTCTTCGTGAATGCGGGGGTGCGCTTCGTCGAGGAGATGTGCAAGATGCGGGCCTTCGGCCGGCTCTGGGACGAGCTGACCGCCGACCGATACGGGGTCACCGACCCGCGTCAGCGCCGGTTTCGGTACGGCGTGCAGGTCAACTCGCTGGGGCTGACCGAGGCGCAGCCGGAGAACAACGTGATCCGGATCGTGCTGGAGTCGCTCGGCGTCACCTTGTCCCGGGACGCGCGCGCCCGTGCCCTGCAGTTGCCGGCCTGGAACGAGGCGCTCGGCCTGCCCCGGCCGTGGGACCAGCAGTGGTCGTTGCGGATCCAGCAGATCCTCGCGTACGAGACCGATTTGCTCGAATACGGCGACCTGTTCGACGGGTCCACGGTGGTCGAGCAGCGGGTCACCCAGATGTGCGCCGAGGCTCGTGCCGAGATCGACCGGGTGCAGGCCATGGGCGGTGCGATTGCGGCGGTGGAGAGCGGCTATCTCAAGGGGGCGCTGGTGGCCTCGCACGCGGAGCGGCGCCGCCGGATCGAGGCCGGTGAGAACGTTGTCGTCGGGGTGAACCGTTTCACCACGACCGAACCCAGCCCGCTGCTGTCCGATCTGGACACCGCGATCCAGACGGTCAACCCGGCGGAGGAGCGCCGCGCCCGGGAAGCGATTCAGGCATGGCGTCGGGACCGGGACCGCGGTTCGGTGAACGCGGCGCTGCACCGACTGCGTGACGACGCGAAGACCGGGGTGAACCTGATGACCGCGTCGCTGGAGTGCGCCCGCGCCGGCGTCACCGTCGGCGAGTGGGGTGGTGCGTTGCGGGAGGTGTTCGGTGAGTACCGGGCACCGACCGGCGTCGCCGGCGTCAGCGCCGTCGGCAGTGGGGACGCGCTCACCCTCGTACGCGATGCGGTGCGCCATACCGGGGAGCAGCTCGGCCGGCGGCTGAAGATGCTGGTCGGCAAGCCCGGTTTGGACGGGCACTCGAACGGTGCCGAGCAGATCGCGGTGCGTGCCCGCGACGCCGGTATCGAGGTCGTCTACCAGGGGATCCGGCTCACCCCGGCGCAGATCGTGGCCGCCGCGATCGAGGAGGACGTGCACGTCGTCGGCCTGTCCATCCTGTCCGGCTCCCACGCGGAGTTGGTGCCGCAGGTGCTGGCCGGGTTGCGGGACGCCGGCGCGGGCGAGGTGCCGGTCGTGGTCGGCGGGATCGTGCCGGACGGCGATGCGAAGGCGTTGCGGCAACTGGGGGTCGCGGCCGTGTTCACGCCGAAGGACTTCGACATGACCGACGTCATCCGCCGCGTGGTGGACGTCGTTCGTACCGCATACGACCTAGCCTGAGCGGCGGGGCCGGTCACGGTCAGGTGCAGACGTTGGCGCCGTAGCGGACCAGCGGCGCTGGTGCCGGACAGGCCATCCCAAGACGATGTCGCTCGTGCCCTAGGTTGCGACGCATGCGGATGGTCATCGCACGGTGCACGGTGGACTACAGCGGGAGGCTCGGCACGCACCTGCCCAGCGCTGTGCGCCTGCTCCTGATCAAGGCGGACGGCAGCATCTCGCTCCACGCAGAGTTCGGGATCAAACCCCTCAACTGGATGAGCCCACCGTGCACGCTGGTCGAGTCCGACGGGGTCTGGCGGGTCACCAACAAGGCCGGTGAGCAGTTGATGATCACAGTCGAGGAGGTGCTGCACGACTCCTCCTACGAGCTGGGGCTCGACCCGGGGTTGGTGAAGGACGGCGTCGAGGCGCACCTGCAGGAGCTACTTGCCGAGCGCTGCCAGGTGCTCGGCGACGGGCTGACCCTGGTGCGCCGCGAGTATCCGACCGATATCGGTCCGGTGGATCTGGTCTGTCGGGACGCCGACGGCGGCTACGTCGCTGTCGAGGTGAAGCGCCGCGGCGAGATCGACGGCGTGGAGCAGCTCACCCGCTACCTGGAGCGGCTCGGTCCGGTGCTGTCTCCGCTGCGCGGCGTGTTCGCCGCGCAGGAACTGAAGCCGCAGGCGAAGGTACTTGCCGCATCCCGCGGGATCACCTGCGTCACGTTGGACTACGACGAACTGCGCGGTATCGAAAGCGACACCCCCCGGCTGTTCTGACGCCGGCCCCTGCTACGGGAGGGCCGGCGTCAGGGCGCCCACTGGACCGGTGTCCGCGCAACCGGGTCGAGTTCGGTGACGACCGTCGTCAGGTCCGGCCGCGCGTGCGGTGCCTCGCTCTCGCGAGCGGGGGTGCCGAGGTTGACCCAGCCGAGCACCTGTTCCCCATCGCGCAGTCCGAGGGCACTGCGCATCAGCGTTCCGTCCAGGTACGGGGCGGTCTTCCACACCGCCCCGAGCCCCAGGGCGTGGGCCGCCAGCGCGATCGCGTAACCGGTGCACGACGCGGACGACACCTGTTCCCACACCGGTACCTTCGGGTCGTCGACGGGGGACGCCACCAGCACGACCAACGCCGGCGCGATGAACGCCTTGCCGCGTAGCTTGCTGGCGCGGGCGCCGAGTTCGTCACCCAGCGCGTCCTGACCGGCGGCCGCGAGCGCGTCACCGAACGCGTTCCGCGCGTCGTCGCGAACCACCACCAGCCGCCACGGACGTAGCTGTCCGTGGTCGGGCACGGTGGTCGCCGCCTCGAGGATGAGCGCGAGCTGTTCGTCGGTGGGACCCGGTTCGGTCAGCTTCGCGACGCTCTGCCGGGACAGGATCGTCGCCAGCGCGGCGGGGATGTCGATGGTGGTCATCCTGTCTCCTGGTGGGTTGACGTACTACTTAGGTTACCCTAACTTAGGTTCACCTCATCAGCGGGCGCTGCGGCGTCGTGGCGAAAGGCTACGCGGGATGGACGAGCGGGAGCAGCAGACCCAACTGCGTGCCGGTCAGTCGGTGCGTCCGTCAGCGGAAATGGCGCGGCTGGTGGTCGGCGCCTCGCACACCGCGGAGGTACTTGCCCCAGGGGCTAGTTACGGCACGTTGCCGTACCTGGAACGTGACGGCACCGCGGTTGTTCTCGCCCCACGGGAACAGCCCTTGCCGACCGGCCGCGCCGGGTTGCGGATCACGGCGCCGGATCGGACCGAGGTCGTACTGATGGGCCACTTCGGCACCTTCCCGCTCCCGGCTGCCCTGGCCTGCGGGGTGGGCGCGATGCTCGTTACGCACCGGCATTGCCTTACCGGGCACCTCGACCGCAACGGTGCCACTCCCCGGCACCTCATCGCCGACACGGTGCTGGTCTCGCGCGCCCCGGAGTCCAGTTCGTCGTCCGTGCCGCCGGAGGCGATCGACCCGGAGCAGTACGCGCGGGTCACGCCCGACCTCTTCGGTTATCTCGCGCCGTCGCTGGCGGCGCACCTCACGTTCTCGCACCAGTCGCTGCTGCTCGCGCTCGCACAGGAACAGGAACTGGCCGCGGATCCGCTCGCGGTCCGGATCCGAGCGCTGCGGGCACGCGACGCCGAGCTGGACGTGATACAGGTGGACGGCTCCTACCCGGCCCGGATCCGGTTCCCGACGCCGCTCGGGCACCCGCACCAACTCGCCGTGGTGCTGCATGGGCTCGCGGGGGCACAGGCCTGAATCTGGCGGCGGGCTTCGCGCCGTAGGTTTGTGGTGTGTCCCGCTTCGCCGGCAGCGCCGCACCCCAACCGGACTGGGAAGTGCGGCCGGTCTCCGGACAGGCGGCGACCAAGCGCTATCGCTGCCCCGGCTGCGACCAGGAGATCCCGCCCGGCGTGCCGCACGTCGTGGCCTGGGCCCCGGACGCGGTCGAGGACCGGCGGCACTGGCATCGCGGGTGCTGGCACCGGGCCACCAAAGCCGCGGCGCGGCCGCCGCGCTGACCTCGTTACGCTGACTCGCCATGGTCTCTGTCCCCCCTCCCGCCACTCCGGCCGAGTCGCCGCGCTCCGCGCAACCACAGCCGATCCGCGCGAACACGGTGCTGCCGGCCCGGCGCGAGGAGGTCATGCTGGACACGGCCGACGGTGAGCGCCTGACCGGCGCGCTGGCGTTGCCGGCCGCGGCGGATCCGGTGGCGACGTTGGTCTGCCTGCACCCGCTGCCCACGCATGGCGGCTCGACCGACTCGCACCTGCTGCGCAAGCTGGACCAGCGAATGCCCGCGCTCGCGGACCTGGCGGTGTTGCGGTTCAACACGCGCGGCACGGCGGGGTCGACCGGCCACTTCGACGGCGGCGACGGCGAGCGCTGGGACCTGGCCGCGGCACTCGACCTGGTGGAGGCGCGTGACCTGCCGGCGCCGTGGTGGGTGGGGTGGTCGTTCGGCACCGAGCTGGCACTGCGGCACGGGACGGACCCGACCATCGTCGGCGCGATCCTGCTTGCGCCACCGCTGCACCGCGCTACCGATGCCGACCTGGACCGCTGGGCCGCGTCCGGCAAGCCTGTCGTCGTGATCGTGCCGGAGTTCGATGACTACCTGCGGCCGGATGCCGCGCACGAGCGCTTCGGCCGGATCCCGCAGGCCCAGGTGATCGCGGTGCCGCGGGCCCGGCACCTGTTCGTGGGGCACGCCGAAGCCGTCTTCGACGAGATCGCGCGGGCAGTGGTGCCGCGGTCCTTCCCGCTTCCGCGCGCCTGGCCGGTGCCGTGAGCTTCGACCTGCGAGTGCACGCGCGGGTGGTGCGGCCGTCGTGGAATCTCGCTGCAGCCGAGGCGTTCTGGGTCGCCGGTGTCGGTTTCGAGGTGCTCTGGCGGCAGGACTCGACACCGGCCGATCCGGGCCGCCGGGTCATGGTGGGGTTCGCCGGTGGCGGCTGGCATGTGGAACTGGTGCACGACCCGTTCGCCGCCGGCCCGGACGCCCCGAATCCGGCCGAGCAACTCGTCGTGTACTTGGGCCCGCTGCTGGACGACGAGTGCATCCGCCGGATCGAGCGCTACGGCGGCGTCCGGCTCCCGCCCACCGGCCCGGACGCCGAACCGGACAGCGTGGCCTTCCTCGACCCCGACGGCTACCGGGTACAGCTACAGCGACGCTATTGGCCCTAAGATCGATCAATCCACTACACCTCCGTGGGAGCGTCATGGACATGCCCGAGGCCGACCGGGCGTTGCTGTCGAAATCCGAACTGTTCCGGGGCGTCCGGGAGCAGGATGTCGATGCCCTACTCGATCGGTTCGCGCTGCGCGAGCTGGCCAGCGGCGACGAGGTCTACCGACAGGGCGAGACCACCGACGCTGAGCTGTACGTACTGCTCGCCGGCCGGATCGCGATCACCCGCCGCACCGACAGCGGCCGCGGCCGCAGTGAGCTGATCGGTCCGGGAGAGGTCTTCGGGGAGTTGTCGGTGCTCGACCCGGGCCCGCGCGAGCGCACCGCGTCCGCGATGGTCGAGAGCAGCTGCGCCGTGCTGGCCGGCGCGGACTACCTGGGTTGGGCGTTGCCGCGGCAGTACGTCGCCGAGAGGCTCCTGCGGGTCCTCGCCCGCCGGTTGCGACGGACGGACGACGAGGCGCTCGACCTGCTCTTCGTGGACGTCGGCGCGCGGCTCGCCAAGGCGCTGTGCGACCTCGCGAACCGGTTCGGGCAACCCACCTCCAGCGGCGTGCTGGTGGACCACGGCCTGTCACAGCAGCAACTGGCCGAGATGGTCGGCACATCCCGCGAGACGTTGAACAAGCAGCTGAACTCGTTCGCCAATCGGGGCTGGCTCACGTCCGGCCGCGGGCTGCTGGTGATCCGCAATCCGGAGCGGTTGGCCCGCCGCGCTGCGATCTCGGAAGCCTGAATCGACCCGGGATCGCCGCGCCGCACGGCGGCCGCGAGCTGCTCGTTGCCGATCAGGGCCGGCCTCACGACAGGCCGGGCGCGCCCCAGACCGGGAACCAGCGGTTGAGGTCCGGCTCTACCGGGAGATCCTCGCCGAGCGCGCCGCGTACCTCCAACTCGAAGGCGCTGTCACGTTGCTGGGGCCCGGTGGGCGCGAACGGGTAGAACGTGCCCCGCTTGTAGAGGTAGACCAACGCGAGCGAGCGTTGCGTACCGGCCACCTCGCCGGCGAAGCCGACCGTGGTGCACAGCAATGCCGGGCCGAGCCCGGCCCCGGCGTAGCTGGTGTTGGCGCCGTGCAGAGCAGTGACCAGTTCGCCGACCCGGTCGGCGCCGGTACGCACGGTGGACCAGCGGAAGCCGTAGTCGTCCTGGGTCTCGGTGACCGTCGCCTGCGGGTCGAAGCGGAGCAACCCGAGCGCCTCGGTGTGAGCGGCGGCGAACGCGGCTCCTTCGGTGATCTTGACCGCGACCGAGCCGGCGCCGACCGGGCGCAGGCCCATGGCGGCTTCGAGGGTGATCGCGGCGGACGGCACCCCGAACAGCGCGTCGAGGTTGGCTTTGACCGGCTTGTTGCGTCCCAGCAGTGTGTCCAGCAGGCCCATCAGCGGACGCCTGCCGCGGTGCCACCGAGCTGCGCGGAGATCTTGCTGAGCTGGGCGAGTCGCTTGTCCAGGCTGGGGTGGGTCGAGAACAGCGAGGAGAGCGAGAATCCGCTGGCCAGCGCGGGGGTGAAGAAGAACGCGTTGAACGCCTCCGCGTGACGTAGGTCCCGGGTCGGGATGGCGCCCATGTCACCGCTGATCTTGGTCAACGCGGAGGCCAGCGCGGACGGGCGCCCGGTCACCAGCGCTCCGCCGCGGTCCGCGGCCAGCTCCCGGTAGCGGGACAGTGCCCGGATCAGCAGGAAACTGACCGCGTACACGATCACCGAGACGACCATCACCGCGAACAGCAACGCGACGGTGTTGTCCTTGTCGTCTCGGTTGCGTCGGCCGCCGCCGAACCCGCCGAACATGGTGGAGTAGAAGACGAACCGGGTGACCAGGCCGGCCAGCACACCGAGGAAGGACGCGATCGTCATCACCGCGACGTCGCGGTGTGCCACATGCGCCATCTCGTGTGCGAGCACCCCTTCGAGCTCCTCCGGCTCCAGTCGCCGCATGATGCCCGTCGTCGCGCAGATCACCGCCTTGCTCGGCGTACGCCCGGTCGCGAAAGCGTTCGGAACATCGGTATCGGCAATGGCGACCCGCGGCTTGGGCAGGTCGGCCAGCGCGCAGATGCGGTCCACGATGGCGTGTAGCTCCGGCGCCTCCGCGGGGGTCACCACCCGCGCGTTCATGCCGTAGAGCACGGCCTTCTCGCTGCCGAAGTACTGGAACGCCAGGAAGCCCAGCGCAATCACGATCACCACGATCGCGTTCACGCCCACCGCGATCAGGACGGCGATTGCGATCACGTACACAGCGCCGAGCAGGAACACCGTCAGCCCCATTCGGGCGCTCAGCTGGGGATCGGCGGCATAGCGGCCGCGATGGGCCATGACGACTTCCTTCCGTACCGGCTTTCCGACCGGCTTGTCAGCCGGGGATCAACCCGTCGTCGGCGAGCAGAGCCTCGACGTCGGTGAGGTGAGAATCCACCGGCGGGAGTACCACGTCGGACGGCGCGAGCGAGTCCGCCGCGACCGGCGTGCCATGCGCACGTACCCGCTCCAGCAGCGCGCCGAAGGCCTCCGCGAAGCCGGATTCGTCCCGGTCGTGGATCAGCGTCTCCAGCCGTGCGTCCAGTGCGTTGAGCGCGTCGATCTCGGCGTCGGGCAGTTCGAACTGCCCCTCGCCCATGATGCGGACGATCACGATGAACTCCCTTCGATCGGCGCCGGGGCCGGGGTCGCACCCAGCTCGCCCTTCATCGCGGCGAGCTGAGCGTCGATGTCGCTGCCAGCCGAGATCTCGGCCAGCTGGCGGGAGATGTCGTCACCGCCAGGCAGCTGCTCGGTCGCATCGCTCAGCGCGCCGCTAGCGAGCAGCTCATCCATCGCACCGGCTCGGGCCTGCATCTGCGCGGTCTTGTCCTGCGCCCGCTGCATCGCGCTGGTGACGTCGCCCATCTCCTCGGACAGCCCGGAGACGGACTCGCTGATCTTGGTCTGCGCCTCTGCCGCGGTATAGGTCGCCTTGATCGTCTCCTTTTGAGTACGGAACGCCTCGACCTTCGCGCTGAGCCGCTCGGTGGCGGCGATCAGCTGCTTCTCCTGGCCCTCGAGCTGGTCGCGCTGTGCTTGCAGCGACGCAACCTGCTGCTGCAGGCCGGCGCGCCGGGTCAGCGCCTCGCGGGCCAAATCCTCCCGGCCCGCCTGCAACGCCTGCTGTGCCTGCTTCTGCAGCGTGTCCCCGTTCTCGTTCAGTTTTTGCATCTGCAGCTCGAGTCGCTTGCGACTGGTGGCGACGTCCGCCACCCCGCGTCGCGTCTTGGTCAGCAGTTCGAGCTGCTTTTCGTACGAGTAGTCGAGAATCTCGCGCGGATCCTCCGCGCGATCGAGCGCCTTGCTGGCTTTCGCCTTCAGCAAGGTGGACAGCCTCGCTCCCAGCCCCATCGCGGAACCTCCTCGTACGGATATCGGAGGTACTGAGCCTATCCGTGCGATCGAACGCGCGGCGCCCGCAGCGATGAGAGTTCCGCGAACAAACCCGGTGGGCTCGTCCGGCTCGTCCGCGGTTCAGGCGGTCTCGGCCACCCCGACGGACGCTGCCAGCGCGTCCCGCAGCCGCGCGACCTGCTCGCGCACGTCGTCGCGGCGCGCCTCGAGTGCAACGATCTCGGACTGCAGCCGGTCGGTCGCCTCGGCCCGCTGCGCTTGGTGTTGCGCGAGCAGCCGCTCGTGATCCTGGTACGCCTGCTCGCGGGTCTGCGCGGTGTGCGTCGCGACGTCGTCGGCCTCGGCCTGTGCGTCGGCGAGAACCTGTTGGGCCTGCGCGTGTGCCTCCTCCAGCAACTGCTGCGCCTGCTGCTGTGCAGCGGCCGCCTGCTGGGCCGTCGCAGCCCGGGTCTGCTCGCGGACCGCGGCCGCTTCCGAACGGGCGCGCTCGACGGCGTCCCGCACCTCCGTTGCGGCGTCCGCGCGGATCTGTTCCGCCTCTTCCTCGGCCAGTTCGAGGATGCGGCGCAGCCGCTCACTGACCTCCTGCGCCGGAGAGGGCGGGACGGCTTGCGCGCGGGCCTGCTGTAACGCCGCCACCGCGGCGTTACGCTGTTGCTCCGCCTCCGCGAGCGCGTCCGCCCACTGGGCGAGGCGTTCCTCCACTTGTTCGCGGTCGTAACCGCGAAGGACGACGTCGAACGCGCTGCTCTCCCGTCGCCCCAGCGACAGCTCGTCGGTGTCCGGGCCCTGGTGACTGCTGCTACTCATGTCTCCACTGTGCACCGAGTGACGGCCAGGTGCACGGACGACGGCGTTGTCGGGCGGTCGTGTCTTGCCCCGCAGCATCGTCACCGGGCCGGTCTCAGCCGTCTCGGTGATGATGCTGCAGTGACCCGATCCCGCCGCGCTGCCGGTGCCCGGACGTTCCTGACGATGGCCTGCGTGGTGCTCTTCGCGCTGACGGCGGGCTGCGGTGGCGCGGGCCGCAGCGGTGCCGGTTCGGCCGAGCGCACCCCGGGAGGCCTGGTCTGGCGCCCGTGCACCAGCCCATCGGACAGCGGGTTCGACTGCGCCACCCTGCAGGTCCCACTGGATCATGCCAACCCCACCGGCCGCACCATCTCGCTCGCGCTGATCCGCACCCGTGCGACCGGCAAGCACCCGATCGGCAACCTGTTGGTGAACCCGGGCGGGCCGGGTGCGAGCGCGATCGACTCCTGGAGCTTTCTGTCCGGGCAGCTCAGCTCGGACCTGCACAAGCACTTCAATATCGTCGGGTTCGACCCGCGCGGAGTCGGCCACTCCACGCCGGTGCGATGCGCCGACGCCGCCGGTCTGGACGCGTACACCGAGCTCGACTTCTCTCCGGGGACCCCGGCCGCGACCGCGGCGCTCGAGGCCGGTGCGAAGAAGTTCGCGGACGGTTGTGTCGCGAACTCCGGCTGGCTGTTGCCGTACATCAGCACCGCCCAGGCGGCGCAGGACATGGACAGCATCAGGGTCGCGCTGGGGGAGAGCAGCCTGAGCTACCTCGGTTACTCGTACGGCACGTACTTGGGCGCGCAGTACGCGCAGGAGCACCCGACCACCGTCCGCGCCATGGTCCTGGACGGCGCGCTGGATCCGACCGCCCCGCCGGTCACCGCGACGACCGTGCAGAGCAAGGGTTTCCAGGACCAACTCGACGCCTTCCTGGCCGACTGCAGCGGGTCGTCGAAGTGCGCTTGGAAGATCGACGGCGACCCGCATGCCGCGTTGCGTTCGCTGGTAGCCCGGGTGGACCGAGAGCCGGTACCGGCGGGCGGCCGCTCGTTGTATCCGGGACAGCTCTTCTTCGGGATCGGGGAAGCGCTCTATGACCGCGCGACCTGGCCGCTGCTGGCGCGGGCGCTGGCGGCCGTGGCCAAAGGGGACGGAGCGTCGATGCTGCAGCTGTCCGATGCCTACACCGATCGGGACGCGGCCGGTGACTACAGCAACCTGATGGCGGCGAACCTCGCCTACAACTGCCGCGACTACGCGTGGCCGCGGGACCCGGACGCCTTCCTCGCGGATGCGCGTGCCAGCGTGGCGACCGCGCCCGACTTCGGCATGGACAACCTCGACACGACCCTGGCCTGCGCGTGGTTCCCGCCGGTTGACAGCGGCAGCGCGATTGCGCCATTCACCGCGGCCGGATCGCCGCCGATCGTCGTCGTCGCGACCACCGGCGACCCGGCGACGCCGTATTCGGACGGGGTGGCGCTCGCGAAGCAACTGTCGAAGGGGGTATTGGTCACCAACGTCGGCGAGCAGCACACCGGATATGGCTACTCGAGCTGTGTGCGCGGCTACGTAGACGCCTACCTCACCGACCTGACGGTGCCTCCTGCCGGTGCCCGCTGCGACGACGAGGGCTGAACCCGGCGAGCCGGGCCGTGGGACTCAGCGTTCGTCCCGCAGCAGGTCGACCGCGAGGCCGAACACCGCGGTGACCTCGCGCTCCATCGCGGCGGCCAGGGTCGCGTCCACCGCCTTCTGTGCCTGCGGCCCGCCGGGGTGGTCGACTAGGCGGACGGGGGTCACGCAGCTGGCGGTACGACCGACCACCTGTTGCGCACCACCCGCACCTGGCATCGGAGCGGATCGTGAAGCTCAGTCTCGCTGGTGCACCATCGGCATGCCGGGCACGCTGCTGCGCCCCTTGACCACGTACGGCGAGGCGAGCGAGCCGATGTACACGTCGCGCAGGTCCGGCCCGCCCCAAGCCACGCTCGTGGGTGACTTGAGCAGTGCACCGTCGGGATCCTCCAGCACCGTGACCGCCTGACCCTCCGGCGTGATCGCGACCACCCGGTTCGGGAAGACCAGCGTTACCCACAGGTTCCCGGCGGCGTCGAAACCGCATCCGTCCGCCATGCCCCACCGGCGCGTCACCGCCGGGTCGGCCATCAGCGCCGCCGCCTGGGCCCCGAACTCGTCCGGACGGCGCTCGCCGAGCGGCGGGCCGTATGCCTGCTGGGGTCCCAGCGTGCACCGGTCCGCACCGATCGGGTACCGCACCACGTCGGCGGCCACGGTGCGCACCACGTAAAGATGTTGCTCGTCGCGGTCGAGCGCCATGCAGTTGGGGAAGTTGACATCCTGCGCGACCACGGCAGGGTTCGACCCGTCCGGGTCGAAGCGGACGATCAGCCCGTCGGCCCTGCCGGACCTGATCGTGTCCTGCAGGTCGTCGTTCTGCGTGCACACCGAGGCCCAGATGGCGCCCGCGGAATCGACCAGCGCGAAGTTGATCCAGCGGATGGAATGGCCGGCCGCCTCGTCCCGGGCCAGCACCGTGATCGCGCCGGACTGCAGGTCGACCTGCTGAAGCAGGCCGTGTCCGAAATTGGCGACAAGGGCATGGCTACCGGTGGCGGTGACCGCGAAGCCGTTCGGCTCGCCGCCGGCGGCACCGATCCGGCGCAGTGTCCCGTCCGGGGAGACCTCACCGATGGCCGACGACTTGTCCGACGCCAGCAGTCGCCCGTCGCGGGTGACCATGACGTGCTCGGGTCGGTCCAGGCCGTGGCCCACGGAAACCAGGTCGGTGACGCGAATATCCGGTGCCATCAGCGAGCAACTCCTCTTCATCCGTGGCAGTCAACTGTCATATCGTACGGATCTCGACCATCTCGGGAGGGATCATGGCGGACAATGTCTCGCAGAGCATCAGCGAGACCGGGGTGCCGACACGCTCGGTGCAACGGGATCCGGAACAGACCCGCAAGGCGCTGGAGGGTTGGTTCGCCGCCGCGCTTCCGGACCGATCCCAGTTGCGGATCACCGAGGTGCGCGTACCGGACGCCAGTGGTGTTGCCAACGAGACGTTGATGTGCGACGCGACCTGGACCGAAGATGGGCAGGAGCACAGCGACGGTTACGTGGTCCGGGTCAACTCGCCCGACTTCCTGTACAAGGACGTCGATCTGGAAGTGCACGCGAACATGTACCGGGCGCTGCGTGATGAGCCCGGAATCCCGGTGCCGGTGGTGATCGGGTACTGCGCGGATACCTCGGTGCTCGGCCAGGCGTTCTTCGTCATGGAGAGGTTGGACGGGCAGGTGCCCGGTGACACGCCGCCGTTCCACACCACCGGCTGGGTGTACGACCTGCTCCCCGAGCAGCGGGAAGCGCTGTGGCGTCGGTCGGTCGAGGTGATGGCGCGCCTGCATCGTGTCGATCCGGCCAAGCTCCCCTTCCTGGAGCGGCCGCGTTACGGCGGCAACGGCCTGGAGCAGGATCTCGGCTACTGGCTCGACTACGGGCAATGGGCGTCGCGTGGCCGGCCACACCCGGTGATCGACACCGCTGCGGACTGGATTCGGGCGAACGTGCCGAGCGCGCCGGTCTGCGGGCTGGCGTGGGGCGACTCGCGGATCCCGAACATCATGTTCCGCGACCTCGAGGTGGTCTCGGTCTTCGACTGGGACATGGTTTGTCTCGCCGGTGCCGAGTCCGACCTCGCCTGGTGGACGGTCATGGACTACACCAACACCGAGTCCGGTGGCGTGCAGCGGCTGCCTGGCATCGGCAGCCCGGCCGAGACGGTGCGGTTATGGCAGGAACTCTCCGGTCGGCCGGTCCGGGATATGGACTTCCACCTGGTGTACGCCGCGTATCGGCTGGCGGTCATCCTGGTCCGGCTCGGCGACCTGTTCGCCTCGGCGCAGTCGATGCCTGCGGAGATCACGGACGCGCTGATCAACAACAATCCTGGGGTCCAGTACCTGGCCCAGATGTTGGAAATCCGGTACGACGGGCCGATCCAGATGCCGTGGCCTGGACTTCAGATCTCATAAACCGCTGACAGCAGAGTGTCAGTCCGGCGAAGGAGGGACTAGATGGCAGGCGGTACCGCCGCAGCAGCAGGCCCGGAGCGCTTCGAGATCGCCATCGGCCAGGCGGACCTGGACGACCTGTCCGAGCGGCTGCGCCGGACCCGGTGGGCACCCGACTTCGGGAACGACGACTGGTCGTTCGGAGTGCCGGGCGGCTATCTGCACGAATTGGTGGAGCACTGGCTGTCGCGATACGACTGGCGGGCGCACGAAGCCGCCATGAATGCTTGGGAACACTGGCGGGTGGCGGTCGACGGAGTGCCGATCCACTATCTGCGGGTTCCCGGCCGTGGCCCGGACCCGCTCCCGCTGATCCTCACGCATGGTTGGCCGTGGACGTTCTGGGACTACCGGCATCTGCTGGGACCGCTGACAGATCCGGCCGCGCACGGGGGAGACCCGGCTGACGCGTTCGAGCTGATCGTCCCGTCGTTGCCTGGATACACGTTCTCGACACCGATGACGGTGTCCGGCGTCAGTTTCGCGCGGACCGCCGAGCTGTGGCACCGGCTGATGCGTGACGTGCTCGGATTCGAGCGCTACGGGGCGGGTGGCGGCGACTGGGGTGCTTTCGTCACGGCGGACCTGGCGCACACCAATCCGGAGGGCCTGGTGGGCGCCTACCTGACTTTCCCGGCCCTGCTCGGAGCCGATCTGGCCGGTTTATCCCCGGACGCGTACGCCGCCGACGAGGTGGGCTGGTTCGAGCAGACGGCGGCCGGACTCGCGGTCAGCGGCAGCCACATGGCCGTGCACACAGCCGACCCGCAGACGCTCGCGTACGCCATGGCGGACTCGCCGGTGGGGCAGGCGAGCTGGATGCTGGAGCGGCGGCGGGCATGGAGCGACTGCGGTGGTGACGTGGAACGCCGGTTCAGCAAGGACGACCTGATCACCTCCTTCGCGCTCTACTGGCTGACCAACAGCTTCGCGTCGGCGGTGCGGCTGTATGCGGAATCGTTCCGTACGCCCTGGACGGCGCGCCACGACCGGACGCCGGTGCTGCAGGCGCCGACCGGGATCGCGGTCTACCCGCATGAGATCGTGCTCGCGCCTCGTGCACTTGCCGAGCGGTTCGCGAACCTCGTGCACTGGACCGTGATGCCCCGGGGTGGCCACTTCGCTCCGGCCGAGGAGCCCGAGCTGTATGTCCAGGACGTACGAGCTTTCTACCGTCCGCTGCGTGCGCGCTGAGGGAGCTGACGTAGCTGGTATTGACTGCGGTCCAGGCGCTTCCGGTCAGCGGAAGACGCTTTCGCCTACGTCGATCATGGCGTCGAGAAGCTGCGTGGGTGGCGGGGTTCCCTGCCATTCCCGTTGCGCCCTGGATGACATGATGTGCTCCCGGTTTCGCAGCGCGTACATGCTTTCGCGGCGACCCGAATAGCCCGGCGGTTGCCGCAGCATCCACAGGATGCCCTCCGCGGCGACCTCGGCAGGCTCCCAGTCGGAACGGTCGAGTCCCGGCGTATTGGCGACGAAACCCTCTGAGGCGACCGGGATGTCGATGCGGAAACAGTTGACGGCGATCCGCTCCGGCCGCAGTTGGACAGCAGCGTCGAGGGTGAGCCGCTCGAGAGCGATCTTCGAGGCGCCGTAGGACATCAGGCCTGGGATAGGGGAGAACGCCGCCATCGAGGAGAGGTTGACGATCGCGCCGCCGCCGCGGCGGCGCATGTGCTCGGCGACCTCGCGGATCGCGATGAACGGTGCGCGGAAGTTGACCTCCATGATCAGGTCGTGCCGCTTGAGCGGGATGTCTAGGCCGCCGGAGAACGTGATGGCGGCGTTGTTGACGAGGATGTCCACACCGCCGAGTTCCTCGGCTGTGGTGGCGACCATGCGCACGACATCCCGCTCCTCGGCGAGGTTCGTCGGGACGGCG
>Ga0164242_10003216_pt1 | contig 18704 bp, 15 predicted proteins | sample OricomgcompostMG_FD_108783 | JGI IMG/M metagenome (GOLD analysis project Ga0164242, IMG submission 108783) | Miracle-Growth compost microbial communities from Emeryville, California, USA - Original compost - Miracle growth compost (MG) ... | reverse complement strand
TGCAGGCGCTGGAGTTGAAGCCGGAGGATCGCGTGCTGGAAATCGGTACCGGCTCGGGCTTCCTCACCGCCTGCCTGGCCAGCCTGGCGGGCTCGGTGGCCAGCGTGGACATGCATGCCGACTTCACCGCCACTGCCGCCGGACGCCTGCGCGCGGCCGGCATCGACAATGTCGAACTGGCCACCGGCGAAGCCGTCAACGACTGGCAGCCGCAAGGCCTGTTCGACGCGGTGGTGGTCACCGGCGCGGTGTTCCGCATCCCCGAACGCTTCTTCGCCTGGCTCAAGCCCGGCGGCCGCCTGCTGGCGGTGCGCGGCGAGTCGCCGGTGCAGCAGGTCGTCCTGGTCACCCGCGAAGGCGATGGCCGCTTCCGCGAGGAAAGCCTGTTCGAGACCGACCTGCCCTACCTCGCGCACGCGGAACCTCCCCGTCCCTTCGTTTTCTGAACTTCCGACTCCCGACCCCCACGAGGCGAACTCATGCGCTTGAAGCTTCTGACCCTTGCCCTGACCCTGGCCGCAGTCTCCCTGCCCAGCCACGGCGAGGACCTGATGGACGCCTACCGTCAAGCGCGTGCCAACGACCCCGTGCTGGCGCAGGCTGACGCGCAGCGCCTGGGCACCCATGAAGGCATCGCCCAGGCGCGCTCGGCGCTGCTGCCGCAGATTTCCGCCAATGCCTCGCTCAACCAGAGCAGCAGCAACCAGTCGTTCTCCGCCGGGTTGAACAGCGACGACAGCAGCGGCCACACGCGCGACCGCAACTATTCCGCGTCGCTCACGCAGCGCGTGTTCAACCTCAGCCAGATCGCCAACCTGCGCGCCGCCCATTCCAGCGCCAACGCCCAGGACGAGCTGTACACCGCGGCGGAGCAGGAACTGTACGTGCGCGTGGCCACCGCCTACTTCGACGTGCTCACGGCGGAAGACCAGCTGTCCTACGCCCAGGCCAACGAGGACGCCTACAAGCAGCAGTACGAACAGGCCAACCAGCGCTTCAAGGTCGGCCTCTCGGCAATCACCGACGTCTACCAGGCCAAGTCCTACTACGAGGGCGCCAAGGCGCAGACGCTGGGCGCGCAGAACGCGCTCGACGATGCCCGCGAAGCGCTCACCCAGATCACCGGCAAACCGGTGGGCGACCTGAAGAAGCTGCGCGACGACCTGCCGCTGGCTCCGCCCAGCCCGGCCGACCCGCGCGCCTGGGTGGACAAGGCGCTGCAGAACAACCCCAACGTGCTGTCGCAGCAGGACAACGTCGCTGCGGCCGAACACGGCATCAACGCCGCGCGCGCCAACCACCTGCCCACGCTCAGCGCTTCGCTGTCGCGCGGCAAGACCACCAGCTGGTATCAGAACGGCAGCTACTACAGCCCCGATCCCGGCGTGGTCGCCCCCGGCAATGCCCGCTGGGGCACCACCGTCGGCCTCACCCTGACCGTGCCGATCTTCTCCGGCGGCTACACCCAGTCGGTGGTGCGCCAGCAGATCTACCAGCGCGACTCGGCGCAGGATGCGCTGGAAAGCCAGCGTCGCCTGGTACGGCGCAACACGCTGAACTACTACCGCTCGGTGCTTGCCGGCATCAGCCAGGTGCAGTCGGGCAAGGCGGCGGTGGAATCCGGCGAGAAGGCCCTGGACGCCACCCGCGCCGGCTTCCAGGTCGGCACGCAGACCATGACCGACGTGCTGCTGGCGATCCAGACCCTGACCTCGGCCGAGAGCACCTACTCGCAGAACCGCCACCAGTTCATCCTCGACAAGCTGTTGCTGAAGCAGGCCTCCGGCACCGCCGACCTCAAGGACCTGCAGACGATCAACGCCCTGCTGCAGTAAACCGGCGGCGCCGGTCGCGCCATCCGGCATCGCAACGAAACAGGCCGGGCTTGCGCCCGGCCTGTTTCGTTGCGGCATGCTCGTTGCTACAGGACCCCGCCGGGTAACCCGTCGGCGCTATTCCTGCAACAGTCCATCCACCAGCCGCATCATCCGGCCCACCGCGCCGCGTTCGCTGTCGAACACCATCCGTGCCCGCCGCCCCATGCGCTCGCGCCGTTCGCGATCGCACAACAGGCCGAGCACCTTCGTGGCGAGTTCGGCGCCGTCGGCCACGCGCTCGCCGCCGCCCTCGCGCACCAGGGTCAGCGTGATCTCCTCGAAATTGAAGGTGTTCGGTCCCACCAGCACGGGCCGCGACAACGCCGCCGGCTCCAGCACGTTGTGGCCCCCGATCGACGCCAGGCTGCCGCCCACGAAGGCCACGTCGGACGCCGCGTAGAACGGCATCAGCTCGCCCATCGAATCGATCACGAAGACCCGGTGCGAGGCGTCCGGCACGAGGTCGGCGCTGCGCGTGGCCGTCGGAAACCCGAGGCCGCGCGCCGCGTGCTCGACCAGCTTGAAGCGCTCCGGGTGCCGCGCCGCGATCAGCAGCAGGGCATCGGGCAGGCGCTCGAGTACCTTCAGGTGCGCCTCCAGCGCGGCCTGCTCCTCGCCTTCGTGCTTACTGGCGGCGATCCATACCGGCCGCGTCCGTCCCCACTGCTGGCGGAACGCCTCGCCAATGCGCACCGCGTCGTAGGGCACCGGCATGTCGAATTTCAGGTTGCCGCTGACCGTGATCAGATCGGGGTCGGCGCCCAGCAGGCGATAGCGCGCCGCGTCGGTACGCGACTGCGCCGCCACCCGCACCTGCCGCAACGCCGAGCGCAGCAGTGGCAGCAATGGCCGGTAGCCGCGCAGCGAGCGTTCGGACAACCGCGCGTTGACGATCATCAACGGGATCCCGCGCCGGCGGCAGGCGAAGTAGAGGTTCGGCCAGATCTCGGTCTCCACGATCAGCGCCAAGCGCGGCCGCAGACGTTGCAGGAAACGCTCCACCGCGAACGGCAGGTCGTAGGGCAGGTAGACGTGGAACACCTCGTCGCCGAACAGCTGGTGCACGCGCGCCGAGCCGGTCGGCGTCACCGTGGTCACCACCAGCGGCGCGTTCGGGTAATCCGCGCGCAACGCCTTCACCAGCGGCTCGGCGGCGTTCACCTCGCCCACCGACACCGCGTGCACCCACAGGCAACCGGGCATGCCCGCCGGCGGTTCGAACACGCCGAAGCGTTCCGGCCAGCGCCGGTGGTAGTTGCCGTAGCGCATGCCCCGCGTCAGCAGCCGCAACACGATCAGCGGCGTGACCAGGTACATCACCAGTATGTAGAGATAGCGCAACACGAACGCCCCGGGCCGACGCGGCAGTATACGAGAGCAAACCGGCGAGGCCAGGTCCGACGCTTTCCCGCCGCCGCTTTCGCCCGTCCATTACACTGTCGCCGATGCCCGGCATGTCACGCCCCACCCTTTCCCGCGCCCTGCTCGCCCCCAGCCACTGGCCCGCATGGCTGGGGATCGGTGCGCTGCACCTGATCGCACGGCTGCCGCGCCCTGTGCTGATGAAACTGGGACGCCTGCTCGGCGCGATCGTGCAGCGCTTTCCGTCGCCGCGCCGCCACATCGCCGAAGCCAACATCGCACTGTGCTTTCCCGAACTGGACGCCAGGGCCCAGGCCGCGCTGGTCGATGCCCACCTGCGCGACATCGGCCTGATGATGGTGGAATTCGCGCTGGGCTGGATGGGTTCGAAGCGCGCCATCGCGCGCACGCCGATCACCCTCGAAGGCCTGGAGCACCTGGAAGCCGCCCGCGCCGCGGGCCGCGGCGTGCTGCTGGTCGGCGGCCACTTCTCGCACCTGGAGCTGTGCGCGCGGCTGGTCTCGCAGCGCATCCACCTCGCCGGCATGTATCGGCGCATGGACTCGGCAGTGTTCGAATGGGCAGTGCTGCGTGCGCGGCTCGGCTACGCCGACGCCATGTTCGACAAGGACGACATCCGCGGCACCGTGAAATACCTGCGCAGCGGCGGCACGCTGTGGTACGCGCCCGACCAGGACATGCGCAGCAAGGACAACGTGTTCGTGCCGTTCTTCGGCGTGCCGGCTTCCACCATCACAGCCACCCATCACCTGGCGCGGATGGGCAACGCCGTGGTGATCCCGTTCTTCCATCGCCGCCTGCCCGGCAACGCCGGCTACGCGCTGCGCCTGGGCGCGCCGCTGGAAAACCTGCCGGGCACGGACGTGCTGGACGACACCGCCCGCGTCAACGCCTGCATCGAGCAGATGGCGCGCGCCGCTCCCGAGCAATACCTGTGGGTGCACAAGCGCTTCAAGACCCGGCCACCCGGCGCGCCGCCGGTGTATTGAGCGCCGGTTCGACATCCCGCCCGGCCCGCGCTTTCCTGCAAGGCGGGGCGGCTTCAGGCGCGAGGCTCTTCAGGGTTCTTGCAGGCTCACCATCTTGCGGTAGGAGCGGCTTCAGCCGCGATGCTTTGGGCTCGGTGTCCGAAAGCCTGGAGAGCATCGCGGCTGAAGCCGCTCCTACCGCGGAGATGATGGAGGCATACGGACACGCTGGACAGAGGCTGTGAACGGGCGCCAAGGAAGGTCTGATTTTGCTCGTCATCCCAGCGAAAGCTGGGATCCAGCGCCTTTCGGGTTCTGAGACGTCAAGTCGCTGGATGACCAGACATTCGTCTGTTGAAAAGCGTCTCCTGCTTTCGCAGGAATGACGCTCCATAGGTAGGCCCGGAGATTTTGAACAGGTCCTAAGGCTCCCGGCGTCGTCGCGCTTCGTGCAGCTTGGCGTATTTCAGGAACGCGTAGAACGCGCCGGTGACGCTGGCGATGAAGCCGGCCCAGCCGTTGAGGAAGTAGCGCTTGAGCAGGTACTGGCGCAGGAAGAACAGCGGCGGGTACGCCACCATGCGCAGGCCGGTGAAGCGCTGCCCCTTGCGCAGCTTGTACGCCACCATGCCCGAGGTGTAGCGGTTGATCTTTTCCACGCGGGTGGCGATGTCGCCATCGCCGTCGTTGATGAAATCCGCGCCGCGCAACGTCTTCACCGGCCCGCGCACTTCCACCGCCGCATGCACGTCCACGTCGTTCATGCCGCCGCGGCGGCGGTCGAACAGGCGCAGGTGGCCGTTGCGATGGCTCCAGCGGTGCTGCACGGTCCAGAACATCCGCTCGCGCCGCGGCAGGCGGAAACCGGCGTGGCGCGGATCGACCAGCGCGCGCTCGATCACCGCGCGCGTGCCTGGCGACAGGATCTCGTCGGCATCCAGGTTGAGCACCCAGTCGTGGCTGGCCATGTCGATCGCGCGCTGTTTCTGCGGGCCGTAATCGTCGAACGGATGCGTGGCCACGTGCGCGCCGTGTCGTTGCGCAATCGCCACGGTGTCGTCGCTGGAGCCCGAGTCGAGCACCACGATTTCGTCGGCCCAATCCACCTCGCGCAGACAGGCCTCCAGGGTGTCGGCGTTGTTGAAGGTAATCAGCACCACCGACAGCGGCTCACGCATCATCGCGAATCTCCAGACCCGCGCACCACAGCGCCAGCAGCCACGCAAACAGCAATCCCCACCATGCCGAGTAGAAGGCCAGGTGGCTGTTCAACGGAAACAGCATCACGCCCAATGCAAGCGTGGTCGGGAACGCCTGCGCCCGCGCCACCCTGCCCGCGCGGCGCCACGCGCGCAGCGCCCACGCCAGCCCGGCCAGCCACAGCAGCAGCCCCGCCGCGCCGGTGTCGGCAAGGACCTCCAGCACCCACTGGTGCGGATGGCAGGCGCCCTGCCCCGCGCCGCACGGATCGACCACCACGAAGTGGTCGTTCGCCGGCGCATAGTGCGGATAGGCATAGCGGAAGCCGCGCACCCCCACGCCATTGAACGGGTGCGCCGCGATCATGCGCGCACTGACCTGCCAGATATCCAGCCGCCCGGTCAACGCGGTGTTCAGGCCTTGCTCGCCGCCATGCAGTCCGTCCAGCGTGCGCTGGATACGGGCATCGAAGCGCGCGGACAGCGTCCACGCCACGCCCCCCGCCAGCACCAGCAGCACGGCACCGGCGGCACACGTCCCGAAGAATCGGCGCTTCGTGCCGGCCTCGCGCCAGGCAAACGCCAGCGCCACCAGCACATAGCACAGCCATGCCGAGCGCGAGCCGGCCAGCAGCACCGGGCCCAGCAGTAGCAGGAACGCCGCCAGCAAGCCGCGCCAGCCCCAGCGCATCCGCGCCGCCCACAGCGCGAACGGCGACAGTACCGCCAGCGCCGGACCGAACTTCAGGTCATCACCGAACAAACCGGTGAGGTACACGCCCGTCGCCGCGCCGCGCGGGCTCCAGCCCGTCAGCATCTGCACCCACGCCGCCAGCGCCCACAGCACGAGCACCGCGGCCACGCCGACGTACAGCGCACGCAGGCGATCCGTGCGGCGGATCACCAGGCAGGCATACAGGCCCAGCGGCACATAGCGCAGCAGGCCGGCCACGCTGGACCAGCTCTTCGCCGGCGCCACCGCATCGAATGCCGACAACAGCGCCGCGCCCACGTACGCGGCCAGCAGCACCAGCAGCAGGATCGCCCCACGCCGGCCGGACCACACCGCCGCGCCATGCCGGCACCGCCACGCCAACCCGACCAGGCACCACAAGGTGCCCAGCTCGGCGCTGCGCCCGAACGGCAGCAGCTCGACCACCAGCCAGAACGGCATCAGCGGCGAGCGCAAGGCAGCCCAGATCGCGGCGACAACGGAAGGCATGCGGCATCCGGCAACGAGATGCCGGCATTGTAGCGGCAGGCTCGCCGCGGTCCGCAGCGCGGAAGGTCTTCGCCACGCCGCCCGCACACGCACCCGCCTGTAGGCGCGGCTTCAGCCGCGATGCTTTCCCGTCTTCGGAGGTGCAAGCATCGCGGCTGAAGCCGCTCCTACAGGAAAGCCCTGGTCTTCCGGTACGTCTCAGCCGGCCACTTCGGCGTAGAGGGCCAGGACGGCGGCCTGCATGTCGGCCAGCGCGTAACTGTGCAGGGGAGCGATCGATGGCGCCACGCGCAGCAGCTCGGCGGCGCGTTCCACCAGCCGCTCGCGATCGCCCGGCGCCACGCGGCCGGCCGGATACAGTTCGGCCAGCAGTTCGCCCACGCCACCGTGCGCGTAGCCCAGCACTGGGCGGCACAGCGACAGGGCCTCGACCACGGTACGGCCGAACGATTCGGGCTTGTTCGACAACTGCAGCACCAGCGCCGAGATCGCGTAGATGTCGCGCACGTCGGCGCGCGGCGGCGTCATCACCACCTTGTCGGCGACGTCGCAGGCGCGCACGAGGTCCTGCAGTTCCCTGAGGTAGGCCTCGCGGCCGGGCTCGACCACGCCCAGCAGCAGCAGGCGCGTATCGATGCCGCGATGCTTGAGCGCCGCGACCAGCTCGATCGCATCGTGGTGTCCCTTCAGCCGGGTGCCGCGCGCCGGCAGCGTGAGCAGCGGCGCGCCGGCCAGGCCCGGGTATTCGTTGAAGAAGGCCTTCCGCCAGGCTTCCTCGGGACGATGGCCATAGGGAAACGCCTCCGGATCGATGCCGCGCGGGATCACCTTCACCCGCGCCGGGTCCAGCCACGCATAGTGGCTCAACACGTAATCGCGCAAGGTCTGCGACACCACCACCACGCGCTCGCCGCGCAGCAGGATCGCGCTGTAGGCGCCCGGCGAGTTCAAGCCGTGCACGGTAGTGACGAAATGCGGCCGCGGCACCAGCCCGCGCATCGCCCACCAGCCCAGCCATGCCGGCAGGCGCGAGCGCGCGTGCACGATGTCGGGCTTCAGTTCGCGCAGCACCCGGCGCAATGCGCCGATGCGGCCCAGGCTACGCAGGGACTTGCGGCCAAGGTCCAGCGCGATGTGTTCGCTGCCTTCGGCTTCCAGCTGGTCGGCAAGCCGCCCGCCGGCCGAAACCACCACCGAGCGATGTCCCGCCTGCACCAGCGCGCGCGCCACCTCCAGCGCCGAACGCTCCGCGCCGCCTGAATGCAGCGCGGGCAGCAGCTGGACAACGGTCAGCGTACGGATTGGCGTGGCCACGATCGACATCGGCCCCTGATTGAACATCTTCATCCCTGAACACAAGCAGTAATCGTGCCGTTGTGCCCGTCAGCCCGACGCAAGCCGCGCGCCGGCCGGGACCAGGGTCAGTCGCGCAGCGTGTAATGCGCGCCACAGTAGGGACAGACCGTCTCGCCGCCGTCATCGACGATCGGCAGGTACACCTTCGGATGGGCATTCCACAGGGCCATGCCGGGCATCGGACAGGACAGCGGAAGATCCGCGCGCGTCACTTCGTAACGATTTTCGGCACTCGCCGGGATCGGCGTGGCTGCCGCGGGGAGGGGACCCGACATGGGCTGGGCTCCGAACTGGACTTGGGCCGTCCATAGTAGCAGGCCGGGGCCGTCGCCAGCGCCCCTGGGCAGGCCGCGTGGGCCAGCCTGCCAGCCGGTCGCGGAAGGCCGCCCCGGACCACCGGGTGGCCTTTCCGCGCTGGCCCGGCGCAGGCCGGAGCCGGCACGCAAAGGCCCGCGCCGTCGCCGACGCAGGCCTCCGGGGATCGCGAGACGTCGAGGTTACTTCGCCTTCGGCACCGAGCCCTCGGTGGTGATGTGCAACTGGATTTCGTCGCTGACCATCGGCACGTAGGCGCCCACGCCAAAATCCTTGCGCTTCAGCGTACCGGTGGCATCGAAACCGATCGACTGCGCCTTGCTCATCGGGTGCGGGCCGACCTTGTTCAAGGTGGCATCCAGCGTTACCGGATGCGTCACGCCATGCACGGTGAGATTGCCGGTGACCTTGAAGTGGGTGGCGTCCACCGGCTGCACGCTAGTGCTCTTGAAGGTGATCACCGGGTACTTCTCGGCGTTGAAGAAATCGGCCTCCTTCAGGTGCTTGTCCAGCGCCGGCACGTGGGTGTCGAGCAGGCTCATCGGCATGCTCACGTCGACCGACGACCTGGCCGGGTTCTGCGCGTCGTACACCAGCGTGCCCGTGGAGATGCCGATGTCGGCGGTGGGGTGCGAGTAGCCAAAGTGGTTCCAGCTGAACAGCACCATGGTGTGGCTCGGGTCCAGCTGGTAGGTCACCGGCGCGGCCTGCACCGACAACGCGGCGCCGAGCAAGCCGGCCAGAAGTACGTAACGAAGCGTGCGCATGGAAAATCTCCAGTCAATCAGCGGGGGAATGCACCGGGGTGGGTGCGGGTTCGAGCAGCACGGCCTGCAAGCCTTCCAGCTTGCGCAACGCTTCGGCCAGTGCCATCAATTGGGCATCGCGCACGGCGGCGTCGAACAACAGGTCCAGGTGGTCTTCGCCGTCGTCATGCCGGCGCAGGATCATCTTTCGCAACGGCAGATGTTGCTGCGCGACCAGCGCCTCCACCGCCGCCAGCGGCGCCGAGCTGCCCAGCCGCAGGCGCAACCTCGGCGTGCCGCGCGGGCGGCGCGCGAACAGGCGCCGCTCCAGCGGCTTGAGCACGGCCAGGATCAGCCAGATCACCGCCGTGGCCATCGCCGCCGCCAGGTGCAGGCCGCTGCCGGCGGCCAGGCCGATCGACGCGGTGGCCCACAAGCCGGCTGCCGTGGTCAGCCGGCGCACCACCTGCTCGCGCTGCAGGAACAAAATGGTGCCGGCACCGAGGAAGCCGATGCCGCTGACCACCTGCGCCGCGATCCGCGACGGATCGAGCACCACGTGCGAGCGCATCAGCACGTCGTTGAAACCGAACGCCGAGACGATCATCGCCAGCGCCGCGCCCACGCTGACCAGCATGTGCGTGCGCATGCCGGCCGCCCATTCGTGCCGTTCGCGATTGACGCCGATGACCGCGCCGAGCACGGCGGCCAGCAGCAGGCGCCACAGCATGTCGAGCGGATCGATCATCGTCCTTAGTCGACCCGGCAGGCCTCGTCGAACGTCAGCCGCGGACTGCGCGGGAACAGGTCGCGGCTGGCGTCGCCGTAGCCGATGTTGATCATGAAGTTGGAACGGATCTGCGTGCCGGCGAAGAACGCCGCGTCCACGCCCGCGTTGTCGAAGCCGGACATCGGCCCGCAATCCAGCCCGATCGCGCGTGCCGCCAGCATCAGGTAGGCGCCCTGCAGCGAGGCATTGCGGAACGCGGTGACGTCGATCAGCGGCTGGTTGCCCACGAACCAGCTGCGCGCATCGGCATGCGGGAACAGCTGCGGCAGCTTCTCGTAGAACTCGTGGTCGGTGGCCACGATGGCGTTGACCGGCGCCGCCATGGTCTTGGCGCGATTGCCTTCGGACATGAACGGGGACAGCTTCGCCTTGGCCGCCTCCGACTTCACGAACACCACCCGCATCGGCGAGGCATTGGCGCTGGTGGGCCCGAACTTGGCCAGGTCGTAGAGTTGCCGCAGTTGCGCGTCGCTGACGTCTTTCGGCAGCCACGCATTGAAGGTACGGGCTTCGCGGAACAACTGGTCGAGGGCGGTATCGTAAAGCAGCTCGCTCATGGGTATCCTTTGACTGGCTGGGCGTTATCGTGGCGCAACGATACCAGTGTAAACGCAGGCGCCACCGGGCAGCGTCACGACAGGGGAACGCAGCGTGCCATTCGCGGAAACAATGCCAGCGGTCGCCACCCCGTGCTGAGCCTGCGCCACGAGTGCTGGGCGATCACCGACCACGCCGCCGGCAACCAGCGGCAGGCGCTGGCGCTGGCCGAGCGGATGGACTTGCCGGTGCGCCACCTGGTGCTGGAACCGCGCGCACCGTGGTCGTGGTTCGCCCCGCGCCTGCTCCCCGGCAGCGATCGCGCGCTACCGCTGGCGCAACGCGCCGCCTTCGCGCCGCCATGGCCGGAACTGGCGATCGGCTGCGGCCGCAGCGCGGCGCTGTTCACCCGGCTGCTGCGCGAACTGTCCGGCGGCCACTGCCACACCGTGCAGATCCTCGACCCGCGCATCGACCCGGCGCACTGGGACACGGTGATCGCCCCACGCCACGACAGCCTCGCCGGCCCCAACGTGCTGAACCCGCTGGGCTCGCTGAACCCGATCGACGACGACTGGCTGGCTGACGGCCGCGAGTCCTGCCCGCAGTTCGCCGAACTGCCGCAACCGCGCAGCGGCGTGCTGCTCGGCGGCCCGCGCCGCGGCATCGTCATCGACGCCGGCTACGCCGGACGTCTTGCCGAACGCCTGCGCGCACGCTGGCGACGCGAGGGCGGCAGCCTGCTGGTGCTCGCCTCGCGGCGCACGCCCGACGCAGTGATGGACACGATGCGCACCACGCTCGACGGCATCCCCGGCCTGCGCTGGTCCGGCCCCGACGACGGCCGCAACCCCTACCCCGGCGTGCTCGGCTGGGCCGACCGCCTCGTCGTCAGCCCCGATTCGGTGAACATGCTGAGCGAAGCCTGCGCGGTGGGTTGCAGCGTCGAGACTCTGATTGAAGCGGCGTTGCCGGCGAAACTTGAACGCTTCCATCGCGCGCTGCGCGAAGCCGGCCTGCTGCAAGATGTCGGCGCCGGCCCGGCGACCCGGCAACCGCCGCTGCGCGAAACGGCGGAGATCGCCGCCCTCGTGCGAGCACGATCCCACCCATCCAGCAACGATTGAAGACGACCCATGACAGCTCTTCGTCCACAAGCCACGATCCGCGACCTGCGCCACGACGACATCCCCGCTGCCCATGCCCTGCTTGCCCGGCATGGCTGGGCGCAGCGAATCGGCGACCTGGAACGCTTCGCGCTGCTCCTGCAACGCTCACAACGTGTTGCCGTCGCCGTTCTCGATGACGCGGTGATCGGGTTTGCCCGCGGGCTTACCGATGGCCTGTCCAACGGCTACCTGTCGATGGTGCTGGTAGCGCCGGACCAGCGCGGCCAGGGCATCGGCCGCGCCCTCGTCCAGCACGTGACCGGCGACGATCCATCGATCACCTGGGTGTTGCGTGCCGGCCGCGAGGGTGCCAGCGCGTTCTTCCAGCGGCTGGGTTTCAGCGAATCCAGCCTTGCCATGGAACGTCTGCGCCGCTAAGGAAGGTCTGATTTTGCTCGTCATCCCAGCGAAAGCTGGGGTCCAGCGCCTTCAAACCATTGGACGTAAGGGCGCTGGATGACCAGACATGCGTCTGTTGAAAGGCTCCTCCTGCTTGACCAGCCCTTCGGCTGTTGAAAAGCGCCTCGCAGGAATGACAGGGCAAAAAGCTGGTTGATCAGACCTTCCCTGACACGGACACCCCAAACCGCTTTCAGAAGTCGAACCCCAGCGCCCGGGCCACGCTCGCCGCTTCGTCGCAAAGAGCCTCCAGTACCGCATCGCGAGGGGCGACGCGCGAGCGCAGGTCCAGCGTGCAAGCCAGCGCGCGCTGCAGCAATTCGGCGTGAACCCGCGCCAGCGTGGCGGCCTGCGCCGCATCGAGCAGCCCGGCGTCGCGACAGGCGGCGATCAGGCGGGCGTTCGCGGTGACACCCAGCAACTGCGGCTGTTGCGCGGCATGCGCCAATACCAGCCCCTGCAGTGCGAATTCGATGTCGAGCAGGGCGCCGCGACCTTGTTTCAGATCGAGCCTGGCCGTGTCGGAACGATCGCGTTCGGCGCGCCAGCGGCGACGCATCTGGCTCACCGCGTCGAACACCGCCGAGGCCTGCCGCGGCACGGCGAGAATCTCGCGGCGCACCCCGGCCAGCGCGGCGTTGAGCACGGCATCGCCGGCCACCGGCCGCGCCCGCAACAGCGCCTGGTGTTCCCACGTCCACGCACGGCTCTGCTGGTAGGCGATGAAGGCATCGAGGCTGCCGACCAGCAGGCCCTTGGAGCCATCCGGGCGCAGGCGCGTGTCCACTTCGTACAGGCGGCCGGCGCGGGTCTGCACGGTCAGCCAGTTCATCACCCGCTGGGCCAGCCGCTGGTACCAGCGCGAACCTTCCAGCGGGCGCGCGCCATCGCTCATCGCCTGCGTGCGCTTGCCGTCGTAGACGAAGACCAGGTCGAGGTCGGAGGCAAAGCCCAGTTCCTCGCCGCCGAGGCTGCCGTAGCCCAGCACGGCGAAGCCGGACCCTTCGCCCGGCAGGCGGCCGTGCTGCGCCACCAGTTCGCGCTCGGCCAGCGCGGTGCCGGCGATGATCACCGACTCGGCCAGCATCGCCAGCCGCCGCGCGGTGGCTACCGCGTCGGCGCGTCCGTCGTTGAAGGCCAGCCCCAGCCGGAACGCGATGGACGACTTGAATTCGGTGATGCGTTCCAGCTCGGCCTCGGCCTCGCGCTCGTCCAGCGTGGCCAGCACACGCGTGAGTTCGGCGCCGATGTCGGCACGCTTCAGCGGCAATTGCTCGATGCGCGGATCGAGCACGTCGTCGAGCAACAGCGGCTGCGCGATCACCCGTTCGGCCAGGAAGGCGCTGTCGGCAAACAGCTTGGCCAGCCGCTTGCGCGCCGCCGGCTGTTCTTCCAGCAGGGCCAGGTAGGACGAACGCCGCGCCACCGCCTGGGTCAAGCGGCACAGCCGCAACAGGCACGGCACCGGCGCATCGGTGGCGCGCGCGGCGGCGATCAGTTGCGGCATCAGGCGGTCGAGCCGTTCGCGCGAGCGCGCCGACATGGCGCGCACCGGCGAGGCCTTCGGCAGTTTCAACAGCGCTTCGGCCGCCTCCGCCCCGGGCACGAAACCGCTGGCCTCCAGCGTGCCGGCATCCAGCGCCTCGTCGCAGGCCTGCCGCCACAACGCCGCGTCCTCGGCCGGCACGTTGGCGGTGCGCCCGCCCTGCGGCATCAGCACGGCGGCGAATTCGTTGGCGACGATCTCGCGGTGTTGCGCCAGTTCTTCGGCCAGCGGCTCCCACGCCGGATAGTCGAGTCCGCGCGCGATGCGTTCGCGGCTCAGCGCGTCGCCGGGGATGTCGTGGGTCTGCGCGTCGCGCAGCATCTGAACGCGGTTTTCCAGCTTGCGCAGGAACAGGTAGGACGCACGCAAGGCCTTCGCCCGGGCCGCGGGAATGTGGCCGCGCGCCTCGCACGCCGCCAGCGCGGGCAGTAGGCCGCGCACGCGCAGGCTCGGTTCGCGGCCGCCACGGATCAGCTGGGTCAGCTGCACGATGAACTCGATCTCGCGGATGCCGCCGGGACCGAGCTTGAGGTTGTCGGCCAGGTCCTTGCGCGCCACTTCCGCATCGATCAGCGCCTTCATCTCGCGCAGGCCGGCGAACGCGGTGTAGTCGAGGTATTTGCGATAGATGAACGGGCGCAGCAATTCCTGCAATTCCTTGCCGGCGTGCTGGTCGCCGGCCACCGGGCGCGCCTTGATCCAGGCGTAGCCCTCCCAGTCGCGGCCTTCGCGCTGGTAATACTGTTCCATCGCACTGAACGGCAGCGCCAGCCGGCCCGCGTTGCCGAACGGGCGCAGGCGCAGATCCACGCGCGCGCAGATGCCCTCGGCAGTGGGCTCGTTGAGCAGGCGCACCAGTTGCCGGCCCAGCCGCACGAAGTACTCGCCGTTGTCGAGCACGCGCGCGCCGTCGCTCTGGCCGCCGTGCGGGTAGGCCAGCACCAGGTCGATGTCGGAGGAGAAATTCAGCTCGCTGCCGCCGAGCTTGCCGAAACCCACCACGACCAGTCGCTGCACACTGCCGTCGTGGCCGCGGGCCTGGCCGTAGCGTGCGGCCAGCGCGCGTCCGGACCAGTCCAGCGCCACGCCGAGCAGCGCTTCGTACAGCACGCTGGTGGCGGACAGGGTTTCCGGGAGTTCGTCCAGGCCGTTGACGTCGCGAAACACCAGCCGCAGCGCCTCGGCATGGCGGAAGCGGCGCAGCACGGCCAGCGTGGGCGTCTCGTCCCCGGGCAGCTTCAGCGCCTCGGCGCGCGCAGCGGCGTCCGCGTTCGAGCGCAACCGGTCCAGCCCCTGCGGCGACAGCAAGGCAGGCTGGTTGCGCCACACCTCGAAGGCGAAATCGCTGGCCATCAACGTGCGCCGGATGCGTTCGGCCACGCCGGCGTCGTCGTGCAGCGGCACACCGGCGGCGCGGCAGCGCGCGGCCAGTTCGGCGTAGCGGTCGTCGATCAGTGAGCGCAGCGGGGCGGACTCGGTCGGGCCGGAAAGAGAGGTCATCGGTGCATTGTGCCGGAGCGAGGCGGCGCTTTCATCGCCGCCCGGAGCGTTGCGCACCGATGTTTGCGATCCCCAGGCACATCGCCATGAAACGTCATCCCAGCGAGGCGCTTTTCAACAGCCGAAGGGCTGGTCAAGCTGGGATCCAGCGCCGTTGGTTTTTAGGGAAGGTCTGATTTTGCTCGTCATCCCAGCGAAAGCTGGGATCCAGCGCCTTCAAACCATTGAACGTAAAGGCACTGGATTCCTGCTTTCGCAGGAATGACGGGCAAAAAGCTGGTTGATCAGACCTTCCTTAGGGGTAAGTCACTGGATCCCAGCTTGACCAGCCCTTCGGCTGTTGAAAAGCGCCTCGCTGGGATGACGGGGTGGTATGGACGAACGATTCGTAGCTGGCGGATGAACCGCAACAATTTCTTAGTCTTTTTTCCTCCCTCTGTCAGAGCGTCGACCTATAAGTGCCATGCGACGGGGGCGCCAATGCCTTACCGATCAAGCACTAGCGCTTGCGCCGACGCACGCATGCGCGCGGCCGTCACATGCTTCCGTGAAAAGGTGATGAGTCGCTAGCGATTCCTTAACCGCCGGCATGATTCCTTCGTGCCCGAGTACACCGACATCACGAGGCAGGGGATCCATGCACGATGCACTCGCAGCCAGGCAAGCCCGCGGGAAAGACGCGCTCAGGTACTGGTCGGATCGCGCCCTGGCGCTGGTCGACGCCCACGTCGGCAATCGATGCGGCACGGTCGATCCACGACCGCTGGCGACCGCGCTCGCGGAAGCGGCGTACTGGCCCGCATCGCCGCGTGCACGCGACGTGGCCGGCCAGGCAACGTACCGGCGGATTCCCCTGGCCGGCCACCCGGCGCACGGCTACGAGGCGTTGCTGATCCTGTGGCCGCCCGGCCACGCCACGCCGATCCACGACCATGCCGGCCTGTGGGGGATCGAGCTGGTGCTGGACGGCGTACTGGAGATCGAAGCCTTCGCGCTCTCGTTGAAACCCTCGCCCCGCCTTGTCGCGCGCGAACGCACGATGCTCGGCACCGGCGACCATGCGACTTTCTCCGGCGCCGATTACGCGCATCGCTGCCGCAACCTGTCCGCGCAGCAGCCGGCCTTGAGCCTGCACATCTACGGCGGAGAGCTCGACGCCTATCGCAGTTTCCGGCAGCAGGCCGACGGTGGCTGGGTCGATACCGAACACCGGGCCCGGCGGGAACCTGCGCTCATCTGAGCCGGCGCCGCCCCCCCCATCACACGGGTCCGACCACGGACCCGCCACCCAGCCTCCGCCCCGCGGAAGGAGTGTTGCATGACTGAGATCGCGATCATCGGCGGCGGCGCGGCGGGGGCCGCGGTCTTCGGCGCCCTGCTCCACCGGGGCGGCCACGCGCATGCCCACTGGATCACCGGCCCCGCGGCGACCGGCCGCGGCGTGGCCTACGCCACCGCCGACGAACGGCACCTGCTCAACGTGCGTGCTGCCGGCATGGGTCTGTATTCCGACCAGGAAGAAGACTTCGTGCAATATGCCAAGCGCCACCGGGCGAACGTGCGCGACACGGATTTCCTGCCGCGCCGCCTGTTCGGCGATTTCATCGAGAGCCAGTTGCAGCAACGCATCGAAACCGCGCGCCGGGACGGCCGGCGTTTCTCGGTACACGCACAGGAAACCCTGCGCATCGAGCCGCGCAACGGCGGCTACCGCGTGTGGCTCGCCGACGGCTCCGCGATGGAGGCCGACGCCGTGGTGCTGGCGCTCGGCGCGCTGGCGCCGCGACCGCTGCGCGCGGTGGGCGACGACGCGCTGGCCAGCGGCGCCTACGAACTCGACCCGTGGCGCCTGCCGCAACGCTCGCGCGCACCGCGCCGCCTGCTGGTGATCGGCACCGGCCTCACCGCGGCCGACACGCTGCTGTCGGCCGCGCACCGCTGGCCGCACACGGAGCTGGTCGCGGTCTCGCGGCACGGCCTGCTGCCGTTCGTGCACTCGCCGCTGCCGTTGGCGCCCTATCCATGGCAGCAGGATCTCAACGATTCGCTGCTGGCCTGCTCGGGCGTGCCGCCGATGCTGAAGCTGGTGCGCACCACCCTGCGCGCCGCGCCGCAGACCGACTGGCGCAGCGTGATCGACGGCATGCGGCCGATCAACGCCCGGCTCTGGCAGGGTCTGACGCTGGCGCAGCGCAAGCAGTTCCTGCACCACCTGCGCTGGCTGTGGGAAGCGGCGCGCCATCGCACCGCGCCGCAGACGACGCAGACCCTGCAGCAATTGCTCGACGAAGGCCGGCTGCAGGTACACCCGGCGCGCGTACTGGGCGTGGATGGCCGGGGGCCGCTCGACGTGACCGTGCGCGCCCGCGCCAACCAGATCCAGTCGACGCTGCAGGCCGACCTGGTGGTGCAGGCCACCGGGCTGGACACCGCCGCCGCCTACACCGAGCACACGCTGCTGGCGCAGTTGCTGCGCGACGGGCTGGCCGTGGCCGACCCGCTGCAGCTCGGCGTGGCCGCGCAGCCGGACGGACGCCTGCTCGACGCCCACGGCGAAGTGCAGCCCGGCCTCTACGCGATCGGCTCGCTGCTGCGCGGCAACCTGTGGGAATGCACGGCAATGCCGGAAATCTGCGCCGCCGCGCACGCACTGGCCCTGACCCTGGCCTCGGGGCCAGCCACCCCGGCGCCATGCGCCGATGCGCCAGCCGGCGGCACCGCCACGACGGCGCACCGCGGCAACAATGTCGTCACGCTCGCCCGGCATAACGACATGGCGCATGGCGAATTCGCGGGAAGGTGAGCGACGGCTAGGCTGATCTTCCCCCCCACGGCAATGCTGGAGGTAGTCATGAAGAAGACCCTGCTCCTGCTTGCGCTGGCAGGCACGCTCGCGACAAGCGCGGCGGCCGCCAGGACCGTCACCCTGCTCAACGTGTCCTACGACCCGACCCGCGAGCTGTACAAGGACATCGACCGCGCCTTCGCCGCGCAATGGAAAGCCGAGCACGGCGACACCGTCACCATCGAGATGTCGCACGGCGGCTCCGGCAAGCAGGCCGGCGCGGTGGTGAACGGCCTGCCGGCCGACGTGGTCACCCTGGCGCTGGCCTACGACATCGACGCCATCGCCGACCACGGCCTGCTCGCCAGGGACTGGCAGCAGCGCCTGCCGGACAATTCGGCGCCCTACACCTCGACCATCGTGTTCCTGGTGCGCAAGGGCAACCCGAAGCACATCAGGGACTGGCCGGACCTGGTCAAGCCGGGTGTGCAGGTCATCACGCCCAACCCCAAGACCTCCGGCGGCGCGCGCTGGAACTTCCTCGCCGCCTGGGGCTACGCGCTGCGGCAGCCCGGCGGCAACGCGGCCAGGGCGCGCGCCTTCGTGCATGCGCTGTTCCAGCACGTGCCGGTGCTGGACACCGGTGCGCGCGGCGCCACCAACACCTTCGTGCAGCGCGGCGTGGGCGACGTGCTGATCGCGTGGGAGAACGAGGCGCTGCTGGCGCAGAAGGCATTCGGCAAGGGCACGTTCGAGATCGTGGTGCCGTCGGTCAGCATCCTCGCCGAACCGCCGGTGGCGGTGGTCGACGCCAACGTGGCGAAGGACGGCAACCGCGCGGTGGCCGAGGCCTACCTGAAGTTCCTCTACACGCCGCAGGCGCAGGAGATCGAGGCGAAGAACTTCTATCGC
>Ga0164242_10003215_pt1 | contig 18705 bp, 15 predicted proteins | sample OricomgcompostMG_FD_108783 | JGI IMG/M metagenome (GOLD analysis project Ga0164242, IMG submission 108783) | Miracle-Growth compost microbial communities from Emeryville, California, USA - Original compost - Miracle growth compost (MG) ... | reverse complement strand
GGTGATCAGGCGTAACGAACTGGTCGCCGAGTTGGTGACCAGGCGCCGATGCTCCCGTACCGACAAGTAGCAGCCGGCAGGTAGAGCCGGGGCACGAAACACGAGACGACACGAGCACGCGAGGGGGCCGGACCGCCCGGGATATGGTGGCCGGCCCTTTCGCATGCCCGCCGGTCATGCCGGGTGACGCGACGCGCCGACCGACCCGCCCGGCGGATCAACTGCCTCGCCGGGCCTGCCGGATCAGCCCTTCCTGGGCGACATCAGCGACCAGCACACCGCGCTGGAACAGCCGTGCGGTGACCAGGCCGAGCCCTGACGACGCCGACGGCGACACCTGGTCGTAGAGCAGCCAGTCGTCCGCCCGGAACGGCCGGTGGAACCACATCGCGTGATCGATCGAGGCAGCCTGCACCCGCGGCGAGCCGAGCACCTCGCCGTGGGGCACCAGGCTGGCGCCGAGCAGGGTGAGGTCGCTGGAATAGGCCAGCACGCAGTCGTGCAGGAACCGATCGTCGGGCAGCGTTCCGTCGACCTTGATCCACAACCGGGCGCGAGCGGGATGGCGCGGGTCGTGCAGCCCTCCGCCGGGGCCGGAGTTGCCGACGTAGCGGACGTCCAGCGCGCCCCACTCGCGGGTCCAGTTCGACGCCGGCGATCCGGTGATCTTGCTCAGCACCTCCGGCATCGACGGACATTCCTCCGGAGCCGGTACGTCGTCCGGCATCGGGTCGGCGTGCTGCCACCCGTCCTCGTCCTTGTGGAACGAGGCGGACATGTAGAAGATCACGTGCCCGTGCTGCCGGGCACTGACCCGCCGGGTGGAGAACGATCCGCCGTCGCGGACGGCGTCGACGTCGTAGACGATCGGCGTGTCGATCCGTCCTTCGAGCAGGAAGTATCCGTGCAGCGAATGCGGATACCTGCCCTCCGGGACGGTCAGCCCGGCCGCCGTCAGGGCCTGGGCGAGGACCTGTCCGCCGAACGCCCGCTGCAGATGGGTCCGGGGTTGCTTGGCCCGGAACAGGGTGCTCTCGATCTCCTCGAGCTCGAGCAGGTCCATCAGTTCGTCCAGCGACTCAGGCACGGTCGCGATCCTACTGGGGACGTCCGCGACGGCTCGTGCCTCCGGGCGACCGGCCGGACGGACGAGTCCGGCCGGAGCGGGTCAGTCCCCGGGATCCTCGTCGTGGTCCTGGTTGTCGTCGGTCTGTTCGGCGAGGAAGCGTTCGAAGGCGGCGCCGATCTCGTCGGCCGACGGCACCCGGCCCAGTTCGTCGGCCACCGAGGGCGGGAATCCCAGGCCGCCGCGGTCGGCACGTAACGAGTCGTACTGCTGTTCCAGCTGGCCGACCATCTCCTGGGCCTCGGCAGAACCGGCGACCTCCTCGGCGATCTCGGCCATGGTGCTCCCGGCGGCTTCCTCCAACGGCCCGAAGCCGATCACCAGCCCGGTGGTGCGGGAGATCCGGATGCCGAGGCTGAGCGAGGCCTGCGGAAAGGCGGCCTGGGTGAGGTAGTGCGGGACGAACGCCTCGAAGCCGACGGCGGTGTGCCCCAATTCCCCGAGCCGGTACTCCAGCATCGCCGAGAAACTCGCCTGCACCTCGGCCTTGCCGAACCAGGCCTGCTCGTCGCGGACCAGATCGGGGTCGGTGGCGTGAGCGTTCAACGCGACCGGTCGGGTGTGCGGGACGGCTCCGGGGATCCCGGTCATCGAAACGACCAGCCGTACGTTGAAGCGTTCGATCAGCTCGATCACCGCCGCACAGGCACGCTCCCACTGGACATCGGGTTCCGGGCCGCTGAGCAGCAGGAACACCTCGCCGGAATCGTCGGTGAGCCGGTGGATCCGCAATCCCCTGCTGCGGAACGACGCCCAGTGGTCACCGTCGTAATCCATCATCGGACGGCGCGACCGGTAGTCGTGCAGCTGGTCATGATCGAATTCGACCAGCACCTGGTTCTCGAGGTGTTGCAACAGGTGCCGGCGGAGCAGCCGCCCGGCCTGCCCGGCATCGATGAATCCATCCAGCTGCACGATCAACACCGGATGCTGACCGACCATCTCCTTGGCGACGTCCTCGCGGACCTCATACAGCGAACTCGGATCCAACATGGCACCCAATCTATGCCCAATCCGACCGGCCTGCCCCGACCGGCCCGGCCGCCCAGGCGGGCCTGGGCCGGATTCAGAGGCCGTGGCTGCGGCGCGCCTCGGCGATCGCCGTCATCACCCGCTTCTCCGACACCGGGACCTTGGTGCGCAGTTGTTGGGCGAAGAGGCTGACCCGCAGCTCCTCGAGCATCCAGCCGATGGCCTCGACGTCGGCGGGCAACGGCCCCTCGGGCAGGTCTGCCACCAGCTCGGCAAAGGCGTCCTCCACCCGGGTCATGGTGGCCAGCCCGGCAGCATCGCGGGCCGGTGTGGCGCGCAGCACGGCGATACGGTTCAGCACGGCTCGCAGATAGCGGCCGAGATCGGACAGCCGCTCGCCGTCGGTGACGGCCAGGAAGCCCGGAAAGATCAGGTTGCCCAGCTGCTCGGCCAGATCGGCCGCAGCAAGATCATCAATGCCACCGACGGTGTCCAGCTGCGCCTTGGCCTGGGTCCACAACCCCAGCGCGGTCGCCGTCTCGTCGACCAGCGACCGCATCCGATCGGCATGGTCGGCCCGGACCAGATCGCACAACCTGCGGAAGGACTGCTGATCACGGATCCGTGAGCTGCTCCCGTCCGGTGCGTGCCGTCTGATCAGCTCGCCGACCGATGCCAGGCGGGCATCGGCCAACAGGGCGGGCACGCCCGGGTAGGGGCTGCCGCCCAGCGCCAGCTTGGCCTGGTTGCCCAGGTGGGCGACCACCCATCTGGTCGGATCGGGGATGTTGATCATCACCAGCCGGCGCAGGCCGAGGGCGTGATGGTGATCACGCAACTCGGCCGACTCGTACACCTTGACCCCGACACTGGTCTGCTCGTCGGCCAGACCCGGATAGCTGACCAGGCTGTGGCCGGCCGACGTCGTCGTCTCGATCCGGTCGGCGAGCTCGCCGAAGGTCCAGTCGGTGGCGCCGGTGACCGTGACGGTGGCCGCCGCCCGGTTGAGCGTGCTGCTGACCTGGGGTGCCAGTTGCTGGCGGAGTTCGTCGAGATCCTTGCCCTCGCCGAGTACCCGGCCGCGGTCGGTGATCACGTACGTCGGCAGCAGGTGGGCGGGCGGCCTGCCGGACAGCCAGGCGTCCGGCGGTACGCGTACCCCGGTCAGTGCGGTCAGCGCCCGGCCGAGCGCCGAGGGGAAGGACTCCCCCGCCGGTCCGGGATGGTCATCCAGCCAGGCCAGGGCTCGCTGGGCATGCTCGGGGGCCGGGACGAACGACCGGCGCACCGACTTCGGCAGGGACCGGATGAGTTCGGTGGCCAGCTCGGTCCGCAGTCCCGGGACCTGCCAGCTGAAATCGGCCTCGGAGACGCGGTTCAGCAGTCCGACGGGTATCTCGATGCTCACCCCGTCCCGGGCGGTCCCCGGTTGGAAGCTGTAGCCGATGTCGAAGGACACGTCACCGGAGGTCCAGACGTCGGGGAACTCGTCGATCCGTGCTGCGTCCGGATCCACGACAAGATCATCCAGGGTGAGTTTCAGCCGGTCCGGGTCCTGCTGCCGGACCTGTTTCCACCACTTGTCGAAGTGCGCTGCGGAGGTGACGTCGGCGGGGATCCGGGCGTTGTAGAAGTCGAAGATCACCTGGTCGTCGACCAGCAGATCCCGGCGTCGGGTACGGTCCTCGAGTTCCTCGGCCTCGGCACGGACCTTCTGGTTCTCGGCGAAGAAACGGTGGCGCGTCTTCCAGTCGCCCTCGACCAGCGCGGACCTGATGAAGATCTCCCGTGCCTCGGCGGGATTGATCCTGCCGTACGCCACCCGCCGCCGACCGATGATCGGTACGCCGTAGAGGCTGACCTGCTCGTACGCCATCACCGAGCCGCTGCGTGCCGACCAGTGTGGTTCGGAGTAGGTGTGCTTGAGCAGATGCCCCCCGACCTCCTCCACCTGTCGGGCCTCGATGCCGGCCACGGTGCGAGCCCAGAGCCGGGTGGTCTCGACGATCTCTGCCGCCATCACCAGTGGAGGTGGCGTTCGGGCAACGCTGCTGCCGGGATTGATGGCGAACCGGGTGTTCCGGGCACCGAGATACTCCTGGAGTTCCCGGCGTCCGCGCCTGCCTCCTCGCCCGGACTGGTTGGGCCGCTTCCGGTCCTCCATCACCTCGGCCAGACCGACGTGGGAGAGCAGACCGGTCAGGATCGCGGTGTGGATCCGATCATGATCAGCCGGCTCGTCGTTCAGGGTGAGATCGAGTTCGCGGACGATCTGGCGCAGTTGGGCGTGCAGGTCCTGCCATTCGCGGATCCGCAGGAAGTGCAGGAACTCGTCCCGGCACATCCTCCGGAACGCGTTGCCGCTGAGCGCCTTCTGCTGTTGCCGCAGATAGCGCCACAACCGCAGGATGGCGATGAAGTCGCTGCCGTCGGGCTCCGGTTCCTGATCATCGTCGGTGGCCGTCGGCGCCCAGAACCGGCGGTGCAACTGGTCGGCCTGCTGTTGTTTGTCGGCCGGTCGCTCCCGCGGATCCTGCACCGACAGCCCGGAGACGATGATCAACATCTCCCGCAGGCAGCCGTACCGCTCGCCGGCGATCAACATCCGCCCCATCCGCGGGTCGATCGGGATGCCCGCCAGGCGGCGCCCGATCCGGGTCAGCCGCGGGGAACGGTCGGTCGCCCGCCGCGCCTTGATCGCGCCGAGTTCGTCCAGCACTCGCAGGCCCTCGGCGATCTGCGCGGAATCCGGCGCCTCGACGAAGGGGAAGGATGCGATGTCGCCGAGGTCGGCGGCAGCCATCTGCAGGATGACCGAGGCGAGGTTGGTCCGCAGGATCTCCGGTTCGGTGAACTCCGGGCGGCCGGCGAAGTCCTCCTCGGCGTACAACCGGATGCAGATCCCGGGCCCGAGGCGTCCGCAGCGGCCGGCGCGCTGGTTGGCCGAGGCCTGGGAGACCGGCTCGATGGGCAGTCGCTGGACCTTGGTGCGGGCGGAGTAGCGGGAGATGCGGGCGGTGCCGGTGTCGATCACGTACCGGATACCAGGGACGGTCAGCGAGGTTTCCGCGACGTTGGTCGCCAACACGATCCGTCGGCCGGTGTGCGGCTGGAACACCTTGTGCTGTTCGGCGGCCGACAGTCTGGCGTACAGCGGCAGGACCTCGGTGAAGCGGAATTCCCGCGCCCCGGCCAGCTGCGCCTGGTGCAGGGCGTCGGCGGCGTCGCGGATCTCCCGCTCGCCGGACAGGAACACCAGGATGTCCCCGTCGCCCTCGGCGATCAGTTCGCGCGCCGCATTGACGATCCCGTCGACCTGGTCGATGTCCTCGGCCCGGTCCGACCCCGCACCCTCACCGGCCTGGCCGACCAGCGGCCGGTAGCGGATCTCCACCGGATAGGTCCGACCGGAGACCTCGACGACGGGCGCCGGCCTGCCCGCGGTGTCGGTGAAGTGCTCGGCGAACCGCACGGTGTCGATCGTTGCGGAGGTGATGATCACCTTCAGCTCCGGCCGCCGCGGCAGCAGCTGCTTGAGGTAGCCGAGCAGGAAGTCGATGTTCAGACTGCGCTCGTGGGCCTCGTCGATGATGATCGTGTCGTACTTGCGCAGTTCCCGATCATGGCCGATCTCGGCGAGCAGGACGCCGTCGGTCATCACCTTCAGCCGGGTGTCGCGTCCGGCCCGCCGGGTGAAGCGGACCTGGTAGCCGACCAGTTCACCCAGTGGTACGGCCATCTCATCGGCGATCCGTTCGGCGACCGTCCGGGCGGCGATCCGGCGCGGCTGGGTGTGGCCGATGGACCGTCGACCCAGGCGCAGGCAGATCTTGGGCAGCTGGGTGGTCTTGCCCGAGCCGGTCTCTCCGGCGACGACGACCACCTGGTGGTCCCGGATCGCGGCCTCGATCTCGTCGGCCCTGGCGGAGATCGGAAGCGCCGGATCGAAAGCGATCTTCGGCTCGGCCAGGGCGGACGTAGACATAACGACCCAAGTCTAGGTCGCCGGCCGCCGGCGGGCCCAACGGATAAGCCGCTCGCGCCGAGGTGGTCGGCTTCAGCCCGCTTCGGACAGCCCGGCGAGCAGCTTGGCCAGCAACCGGGTGAGCTGCTGCTTGTCCCGTGGGCTGAGGATCCCCGCAAGCAGGTCGCGCATCGCCCGGTCGACCGTCACGGTCGCCGTACGGAGCAGTCGGCGACCCTTCGGGGTGATCACCACGGCGTGGCTTCTGCGATCGCTCGGGTCGGGTCGACGTTCGGCGCAGCCCAGCCCTTCGAGTTGATCAAGGACGTAGACCAGCGAGGTCTTGTCCATCCGGACCCGGTCGACGAGATCCCGCTGTTTGGACGGGCCGTGCTCCGCCAGATCGGCCAGCACGCCCAGATGGCGCAAGTCGATCCCGTGGCCTTTCAGCGCGGCATTGCTGGCGGCACGGCTGTAGCGGTGGGCAAGATAGAACTGTCCGCCCAGGCGGGTGTCGACCCCCGGATCATCGGTCACGATCTCCAGGATATCCCTGATGGCAGATCATCTGCATACGGATAATCTCACTTCCATGAATGTCGTGATCATCGGAGCCGGATTGTCCGGTCCACTGCTGGCCCAGGGCCTGCGACGCCGTGGTGTCGAGGTTGCCCTGGTGGAGCGACGCACGCCGGCGCAACACCGTAACGCCGGCTACCGGATCCACCTCGACCCGCAGGGGGATCTGGCGCTACGCGCCTGCCTGGAGCCGTCGGCGTACGAGTTGGTGCTGCGCACGGCGGGGGTGCTCGGCAGCGGCTGGCGGCTGCTGGACACCGAGCTGAACGTCATCCAGGAGACGCTGGTCGGACAACCCGAGGACCCGGAGCAAGGCCGGCACCTGACCGTCGACCGGCAGACACTGCGGGAGATCGTGTTGGACGGCCTGGACGACGCCGTCCGCCACGGCGCGGGTTTCGACCATTACCGGATCACCGGGGAGCGCGTCCGTGTCGTGCTGGAGGACGCGTCCACCCTGGAAGGCGATCTGCTGGTCGGTGCGGACGGCAGTGGGTCACGGGTCGGCACCCAGCGGCTGCCGGACCTCCGTGTGATCGACATGGGCCAGCTGAACATCTTCGGTCGCACGGCACTGACCGACACGACATTGCCGGACGTGCCACCGGCGGCATTGGACGGGTTCTGCGCGGTGGTCTCACCCGACGGCCTGAGCATGCCACTGGCCGCGCACCGGTTCGCCAACCCGCCGCAGGCCGCCGCCGGCGCGCTGCGGCCCGGCCTCCGGCTGAGCAGTGATCATGACTACCTGATGTGGGTGCTGACCGTGCCAACCGCACGACGGTCGGACGGATCGCCGGCAGCCGCGGGACACAGCCGTCCGGTTACCGGTACGGACCTGGTGGGCTACGTCGCCGAGCAGGTCGGATCGTGGCATCCCGGTCTGGCACGTCTGGTCCGCGCGGCCGAACCCGGCTCGGTCCATGCCACGACGGTTCGCAGTTCCCGGCGTCCGGAGCCGTGGCCACCGGATCGGGTGACCCTGGTCGGCGACTCGGCCCATCCGATGATTCCGGCAGGGATCGGAGCCGCCGTCGCCCTGGCCGACGCCGCACTCCTGGCCGAACAGATCGGCCGGGCCGCACGCGGAGAGCGGTCGGTGCCGGATGCGGTCGGCGACTACGAGCAGCAGCTGCGCCGGTACGCGTTCGACGCCGTCGAGGCATCCGAACAACGGATGCGCGGTTGAACCGCCGCCCCGGCCGGCGCATCACGCCCGGACCGCTATTCGGCCGGACTCGACGCGGCGCGCTGGATGCGTACCGACGTCTCCCAGTCCTTCATCCGGGCCACACCCCGTTCGCCGACACCACGTAACACCGCCTCCACCAGGGCTTCGACCAGCGCAAGCACGCCGACCATCGCGTCGAAGGGGATGCCGTCGACCTTGACCGGGAGGACCACATCGGCGTGTTCGGTCGCCGGCGACAACCCCTGGTCGGTGATCACCACGACCGACGCGCCGCGTTTGCGGGCTGCCCGGGCGGCATGGGCCGCCGACTCCTCGTAGCGTCGGAAGTCCATGATCACCACCACACTGCGGTGGCCGAGGCTCAACAACTTGCCCATCTGCCGGCCGACCGGGTCCTCGACGAAATCGACGCCGGGGATCACCTCATCCAGTTCGGCGGCGAACAGCATGGCGATGTAGCGGCTGAAGTAGCCACCGGTGATCAGCACCTGCTTCGGCCTGTCGGTCAGCAGTCGTACGGCACGTTCGAACTCGCTCGGCGGTACGCTGCCGGCCACCTCGGCCACCAGCGCCGACCGGCGGGCGACAGCGTGGCCGAGAAGATCATCATCGTCCAGGTCACGGACGACCTCGGTCCGCAGCACCGGGCTGTTGATCTGGTTGCTGACCTCCTCGCGCAACTTCTGCTGGAAGTCCGGGTAGCTGCCGATGCCGAGCCGGGACAACAGCCGCAGAACGGTCGGCGCCGAGGTGCCGGCGGTTCTGGCTAGTGAGGCGGCGCTGGCCAGCCCGGCGCTGGGATAGCTGGCCAGCAGCGTGTGGGCGACCTTCCGCTCGGCCGGGCTGAGCTCGTCCATCCTGGCAAAGATCTGGTCCTTGATCGCGGTCCCGGCGCCCGGTGTGGCGGTGGACGAGCCGTTGGTCGACCCGCCGTTGGTCGACGCGCCGTTGGTCGACGCGCCGTTGGTGACGGCGCCGTCGTCCGACACGGTGTCGCTCGAGACGGTGCTGCCCGACACTGGGTCGCTCGGCATGGCGGTGATCGGCATCGATACCTCGAAGATCAGGTCTGGTGATCAAGTATGGATGATCAACTTTCCATGGTTGGGGTAGGCGGCGAACATGCTTGGTGAGTTGTGGGCCACAACAATACGACCGGACGCGTCGACGCACACCAGTCCGCCGCTGGAATCCTTGCCCGACAACTCGTTCTCGAAGGTCGCCGCGACGGCCTCGGCCAGCTTCGACCCGAGATACCGGATCCGCGCGGCGATGTCGTAGGACACCACTCCGCGGATGAACGCCTCGCCGTGGCCGGTGCAGGAGATGGCCGCCAGTCCGTCCCTGGCATAGGTGCCGGCGCCGATGATCGGCGTGTCACCGACCCGACCCGCCGACTGGTTGGACATGCCACCGGTGGAGGTCGCTGCAGCGATCCGGCCCCGGTCGTCGCGGGCCACCGCCCCGACCGTGCCGTGCCGTGGACCGGCGACCAGTCGATCCTGCAGCCGGGCGAGCTGTTGCCGCCTCGCCTCGGTCACGAAGTAGTCCGGGGTGACCACCGGCAGGTCCCACGACTCGACCAGATCGGCCGGCGGTGAGACCAGCAGGACGTGTTCGGAGCGTTCCATCACCGCGCGGGCCAGTCGTACCGGGTTCCGGGCGTACCGTGCAGCGGCGACCGCCCCGGCATGGCCGTCGCCCGTCATCACCGCGGCGTCCAACTCGGCGTCCCCGTCGCTGTTCAGCGCCGCTCCCCGACCCGCGTTGAACATCGGGTCGTCCTCCATCACCGCCACCGCTGCACAGACGGCGTCCAGGGCCGACCCGCCGGTTCGCAGGATCTCCTCGCCCGCGTAGTACGCGCGGGAGAGTCCGGACTCGAAGTCGCGGCGCCGGTCATCGGCGAGTTCGGCGATCCGTCCGCCGGCGCCGCCGTGCAGGGCCAGCGCGAAGTCGGCGTCGGAGGGCACCTCCCAGAGCTTGATGCTCCCGGGCGCCGCGACGGACTCCTCCTGCGCTGGGACCGGCTTGTTGATCATCGGTGGGCCTTCCTGGAACGGAATAGGTGAGGCCAAATGTACGATGAATGACAGCCGAAGGCGAGATTTCGGCATCTGTTACGTTTCAGACACCGTTGTCGGGGGCTCAGGCCGACTCGTCACCGTTGCCGAAGGTCGTCCGGCCCCGCAGCTTCTCCGCGAGCTCGTCGTCGATCGCATCGGCGGTGTCCGACATGATCTGGACGGCGTGCACCAGGTGAGCCGGGACGAACGGCTGCGCGATCACCGACAGGGTCGCGAAGACCCGGTCCCGGATCAGTTGGAACTTGACCCACCGTGCCTCGACGTTCAGGTCGTTGAGCACCTCGACGGCCCGGGACCGACCCTCCACGTCGTGCACGATGGCGGCGAAGATCACGATCTCCTGGGCGTCATCGGTGGTCCGCAGGAAGAGCATGGTCGAACCGACCCGGATGGCGATGTCGCCCTCCTCGTCGCGAATCGGCCGGTGTCCGAAGATTTCGGTGAGCTCCGCGGCGACAAGATCATCCAGGTGTTCCCGGCTGCCCGGTAGAACGGCCGTGACGTCTTCGTCGTCGAAGATCTTCTCCGCTGCCGGGTCGTCCACCTTCGGGGTGAGGATCTCGGCGAGTTGGTCCGGGGCGAGGAAGACCGGATGCTGCACGCCGTACACATCACGCAACGCCGTGACCGCAAGATCGGCCAACCGGTCGGACTCCTCCTGCGACAGCTCGATCCAGAAGTTTGCCGAGGAGTCGGCACTCGGCGGGTTCCAGCCCGCCTTCTCCATCGCCGCCAACTGGCGATCACCCAACTGGAACGCTCCGCCCAACACGGCATTGCTGGCCGCCTCGGACCTGATCATGTCCCGGGCGGGGGCGGTGAAGGAGACGAACGGGCCGCCGTTCTCGGTGCGCTCGGACTCGGTGCCGATCACCAGATCCGCAGTCTCGTCGATCACCGAGATCACCTCACTCAGCCGGGTCCGGAACTCGGCCCAGGCCTGTTCGGTGCTCCGGTCGATATCGAAGCCCTCGTAATCAGTCGCGTCCAACACCCGTCCTTCCCCGCGGTCTACGCTGCCGAACCTATCGCACCCGGGTGGCCGGGTCCGCCGCTCGGGCGGCGGCACGGCCGCAGCCGTCCGCGGTCTCAGAACAACGGCTCGGCGGGGTCGTCGCGATAGAGCGCGGTGACCACGCGGGACGGTGCCGGTCTGCCGAGCCGGCCGGCCATCCAGCCACTGATCTGCACCAACCGGTCGAGGTCGACCCCGGTGTCGATGCCGAGCCCCGTGAACATCCACACCAGGTCCTCGGTGGCAAGGTTGCCGGTTGCCGACCGGGCGAACGGGCACCCGCCGATGCCGCCGGCCGACGCGTCGTACTCGGTGACGCCGCACTGCAGACCGGACAGCACGTTGGCCAGGGCGCCACCGTAGGTGTCGTGGAAGTGCAGCGCGAGCCGGTCCATCCCGATCCCCGCCCCACCGATCGCTTCCAGCAGCGCGCGAACATGTCCGGGCGTGGCGACGCCGATGGTGTCGCCCAGGCTGATGGTCCGTACGCCCCGATCCGCCAACCGTCTGGCCACCGACACCACCTGGGCCAGCGGCACCTGACCCTCCCACGGATCGCCGAAGCACATCGAGACGTAGCCGCGGACCGGGATGCCCGCCTCCGCCGCCTGCCGGACGACGGGTGTGGCCAGCTCGATCGCGCCCTCGACCGTGGTCGCCAGATTCTCCTTGGCGAACCGCTCGGTGGCGCTGACGAAGACCGCGACCTCCGTCGCACCCGCCTCGAGCGCCCGGTCCATCCCCTTCTGGTTGGGCACCAGCACGGGATGCCGGAAACCTTCGGGCGAGCCGATGCCGGCCAGCACCTCGGCTGCGTCGGCGAGCTGTGGCACCCAGCGCGGCGAGACGAAACTTGTCGCCTCGATCGCGGTCAGCCCGGTCTGCCGCAACCGGCGGATGAACTCGATCTTGGTCGCGGTGTCGACGACCTGCTTCTCGGCCTGCAGACCGTCCCGCGGGCCGACCTCGTAGATCGTCACCTGGTCCGGCAGGCCGGGCAGCGGGAACACGTCGGGAAGGTCCACCATGTGCGCACCCTACTTCGCCGCCGGCACTCCGGTTCCGGTGCGGAATCACCGGCACGCGGTCCGACCGCCACCTGACCCAGACATCCGATGTCTTGTACGGTTCTCTGCGTGACCACCGATCCGCTCCCGCTGATCCCGCCGACGCCCGGGCAGCTCGCCTGGCAGCGCCAGGAGCTCGGCGTGTTCTTTCACTTCGGCGTCAACACCTTCGCCGGACTGGAGTGGAGCGACGGCACCCTCGACCCCTCGATCTTCAACCCGACCCTGCTGGACGCCGAGCAATGGGTGGCGACGGCGGCCGACGCCGGCGCCCGATACGTCATCCTGACCGCCAAGCACCACGACGGCTTCTGCCTGTGGCCGACCGACACCACCGACTATTCCGTGCGGTCGGCACCGTGGAAGGACGGCAAGGGCGACGTGGTGGCCGAGGTGCGGGCGGCGGCCGACAAGTACGGCCTGGACCTCGGCCTGTATCTCTCCCCCTGGGACCGGCACGCACCGTGCTACCCGGACCCGGCAGCCTACGACCGCTATTACCAAGATCAGCTTCGCGAGCTGTGCACCCGCTACGGGACGCTGTCGGAGCTGTGGTTCGACGGGGCTGGGTCCCAGGGCCGCGAATACGACTGGGTCGGCATCGGTGAAGTGATCAGCCGGACCCAGCCGCAGGCGATGATCTTCAACATGGGCAACCCGACCATCCGCTGGGTCGGCAACGAGGACGGGCTGGCATCGGATCCGGTCGACTACGTGGTGGCCGAGACCGACTTCAGCCAGTACACGGTGCAGACCACGCGGCTGGAGCGGGCGTTGTATCTGCCGCCCGAGTGCGACGTGTCGATCCGCCGCGGCTGGTTCTGGGCCGACCACGATCGCCCCAAGTCGCTCGATCATCTGATGGCGATCCATTACCGGTCCGTCGGCATGGGAGCAAACCTGTTGCTCAACCTGCCGCCGGACGATCGCGGTCTGATCCCCGACGAGGATGTTGACCGGATCCGGCAATGGCGCGCCGAACTCGACCGCAGGTTCAGCAACCCCGTCGAACCGGATGCGTTGAGCGAACTGTCCCCGGGCGTCTGGCGGGCGACCTTCGACCAGCCCGTACGCCTTGATCATCTCCAGCTGACCGAGGATTTCACCACCGGGCAGCGGATCCGATCCCACCGGGTGTCCAGCGGTGATCGGCTGGTCGCCTCCGGGCAGACCGTCGGCGCCAGGCGGATCCACGTCTTCGACGACATCGAGACCGCGGAACTGACCATCACCGTGCGGGGCCAGGAGCCCAGGCTGGAGTCGATCCGCGGCTTCCGCACCGGCGTCACCTCGATCCCCGGCATCGAATACCTGGCCGGCACCGAAGCACCGGCACACTGATCACTTCGGGGACCATCCCGCGTATCACCGATCCACCAGGCCGATCCTGAGAGGTAGGGCAATGTCCGCACCAAGCCCCCGGTTTCCGCTCGGCCCGTTCCGGCCGTACCCGGACAACCCGATCCTTCGGCCCCGCGGCAACAGCTGGGAGTCGGCCAATCTCTACAACCCGGCTGCCATCGTCGAGGACGACCAGGTACTGCTGCTCTACCGGGCCCACGCCGAGGACATCATCTCCCATGTCGGACTGGCCCGGAGCAGCGACGGTTACCACTTCGAACGGGAGCCGGCGCCGATCCTGTCACCGGAACACCCGTGGGAAAGTCGCGGCTGCGAGGATCCCCGGGTCAGCAAGATCAACGGCACCTATTACCTGACCTACACCGGCTATGACGGAACGACCGCGCAGCTGTGCCTGGCCACCTCGACCGATCTGCACGACTGGACCAAGCACGGCCCGATCCTGCCGACCGGCTTCGACACCTTCGCACCGGTCGATGGTGATCACGGGCGGACCTGGAGCAAGGCGGGCGTCATCCATCCCCAGCCGATCGACGGGCTCTACTACCTGTACTTCGGTGAGGGGGCGATCTTCTACGCCACGTCACCGGATCTGCTCCACTGGACGCCGTGCCCGCAGGATCAGCCGATCCACGTCCCGACCCCCGGTACCTGGAACGAGCGCCTGGTCGAGATCGGCGCCCCGCCGGTCGTCACCGATGACGGGCTGTTGATCTTCATGATCAACGGCGCCCGGGCCGGCGAGTCCACCCGGGTGGACTACCGCTGCGGGCAGTTCGCCATCGCCCTGAACGATCCGACGACGGTGATCGCCGCGATGACGGTGCCCTGGCTGCGGCCACAGACGGCCGAGGAACTGCACGGGCTGGTGTCCAACGTCACCTTCGTCGAAGGCCTGGTCTGGTTCCGGGACCGCTGGCTGGCCTACTACGGACAGAGCGACACCACCCTTGCCGTCGCGGAATACCGGCCGGACCGCGACGACTACCGCTGACAGACTTCGTCAGGCGGCGACCCTGGCGATCTTGGCGCCCAGCTCGGCGCCGCCGGTGGACTCCGCGCCCCGACCGTGATCATCGGCCGCGACGTGGCAGGCGGTGTGGATCCCCGGCTTGAGCTCGAGCAGCGGCGGCGTCGTCGTGCGGCACACCTCGCGGGCCAACGGGCAGCGGTCGGCGAACCGGCATCCTGGGCCGGGATCGATCACCTTGGGCGGTTCGCCCTTGGCCATCTCCGCGGTCACCGCAAGCTCCGCCCGCGGATCGGGTACGGCAGCAACCAGCAGCTGCGTGTACGGATGCAGCGGGCTGCCCAGCACGTCCTCCACCGGCCCGGACTCGACGATCCGGCCCGCGTACATCACCATCATCCGGTCCGCGACGTAGCGGGCGCTGGCGATGTCGTGGGTGATGTAGAGCAGCGACACACCCTGGTCGTCCCGCAGGCTGGTCATCACGTTGAGCAGCCCGATCCGGATCGAGATGTCCAGCATCGACACCGGTTCGTCGGCCAGGATCACCTTCGGCCGATAGGCCAACGCCTGGGCGAATCCGATCCGTTGCCGCTGCCCGCCGGAGAGCTCGTACGGATACCGCCCGAACACCTGCGACGCCGGCGACAGGCCGACCGCGTTGAGCACCCGCTCGGCCTCGGCGGGCCGGTCCTGCGGGGCGATGTCGTGCCGATGCAGTTTGAGCCCGCGCATGATGCCGTGCGCAACCGTGAACGCCGGGTTCAGCGAGCTGAACGGGTCCTGGAAGACCATCGGCACGGCCGCCCGGTAGGCGAGCACATCCTCACGGGACCTCAACGAGGACAGCGGCGTGCCCTCGAAGAGGATCTCTCCGCTGCTCGGCGGATACACCTGGGCGAGCAGTCGGGCGATCGTGCTCTTGCCGCTGCCGCTCTCCCCGACCAGGGCGACGATCTCCCCCGGATTGATCACGAAGTTGGCCTCGTCGACCGCATGCAGGTGCTTGCGGCTGCGCAGCCCGCCGACCCGGAACACCCGGGTCAGGTCTCGGGCCTGAAGCAACGGTGTCGGACGGCCGTTCGGCAACGCCTGGTTCAGCGCGGTCACGATCACACCCCCGCCCGGGCCTGATCACGGTAGGCCGGATCGTGCAGCAAACAGCGGGCCTGCACGCCCTGCACGTCGTACAAAGCCGGTTGCACGACCGGACACGGGTCGAACCGCAACGGGCAGCGCGGCTCGAACCGGCAGCCCGGCGGCATCGACGCCAGACTCGGCGGACTGCCCGGGATCCCCTGCAACGGGACCCGCTCGCCCTTGATCGACGGGAAGGCGTCCAGCAGCCCTTGGCTGTAGGGGTGGGCCGGTGAGTCGAAGACCTGCCGGGTCGCCCCGAACTCGACCTCCTGCCCGGCGTACATCACCATCAGGCGGTCGGAGAAGTGACTGACCAGACTCATGTCGTGGGTGACGAAGATCACGGCAAACCCCAACTGCTGCTGGAGTTCCTTGATCTGCAGCATCAGTGACCGCTGGGCGACCACGTCGAGGGCCGAGGTGGGTTCATCCATGATCACCAGTTCCGGGGTGAACAGCAGGGCCATCGCGATCATGGCCCGCTGCCGCATACCGCCGGACAGCTGGTGGGGATAGCTGCTCAGATGTGTCGGGTCGATGCCGACCAGGTCGAGCACCGCCTCCGACCGCTCCCGGATCTCGATCTTGGACCGCACTCCGTGCGCCTGCATGGCGTCTGCGTACTGGGCGCTGATCTTCTTCACCGGGTTGAGGGCGTTCATCGCGCTCTGCATCACCACCGACATGTTCCGCCAGCGGATCGGGGCGAGTTCGGCCTCGTTCATCGCCACCATGTTCTGGCCGCGGAACAACACCTGTCCGTTGGCCACCCGAGCCGGGGCGGTCAGCAGCTGGGCGATGGCGAACAACAGGGTCGACTTGCCACAGCCGGATTCGCCGACGATGCCGACGAACTCGCCCTTTTGCACATCGAGATCGACGTGGTCGACAGCCGTCACCGGCCCGTCCGACGTGTCGTATTCCACCGACAGATCGGTGACCTCGAGCAGACTCGTCACTTCCGTCCCTTCCTGCGGCGCACCGGTCGGAGCGCCGGGTTGCTGATCTCGTCGAAGGCGTAGTTGAGCAGGGCGAACGATGCGCCCAGCAGTCCGATGCACAGGCCCGGCGCAATGACCCACCACTGCTGACCGGTCTGCAGCGCCTCGTTGGTCTGCGCCCAGTGCAGCATGCTGCCCCAGCTCACCGTCGAGGAGTTGCCCAGGCCGATGAACTGCAGTCCGGCGGCGGTGAGCAGCGCGTACAGGGCGGCGCCGAGGAAGGTGGCGGCGATCAACGACACCATGTTCGGGAGGATCTCGGCGACGATGATGTAGGCCGTCCGCTCGCCCCGCACCCGGGCGGATTCCAGGAAGTCCCGGTTCCGCAGGGACATCGCCTGGGCGCGGAGTTGCCTTGCACCGTAGGCCCAGCCGGTGATCACCAGGATGAGGACCACCACGGTCTGCCCACCGCCCCCGGCATAGGCCGCGATCACGATGATCAACGGGAACGCCGGGATCACCAGGAACACGTCGGTGAGCAGCGACAGCAGGTTGTCACCGATGCCGGTCAGATACGCCGATGAGACCCCGATGATGACCGACAGCACGCTGGCCAGCGCACCCGCGACCACGGCGATGAGCAAGGACGGCCGGGTGCCCCAAACCAGTTGCGCCCAGATGTCCTGCCCGAAGGCGTTGGTGCCCAGGATATGGCCGGCGCCCGGGGGCAGCATCAGCTCGAACTTCTTGTTGGGGTCGCTCACCGAGGTGAAAACCCGGGGGACCGCCGCTGCGACGACGAAGATCAACAGCATTATGGCGCCGATCAGCGCCTTGGTGTTGCCCAGGACTGCCCGCAGAACGGCGAGTCCCGGACGGGCCCGGGAGGGGCCCTGGGCGGCAGCCTCGGCGGTCGTTGTTGTTGTTGCGGTAACGGCACTCATGGCGATCCCTCCCTCTCCTAGTCGGCTGTCCGGACTCGCGGGTCGAGCCAGGCGGTCAGGAAGTCGCTGATCAACACGGCGACCAGCACCGTGACGGTGATCATCACGAACAGCGCCTGCATCAGCGGATAGTCCTGGTTGTTGACCGCCTGGAGCAGCATGTAGCCCACTCCGGGATAATTGAAGGTGAATTCCACCAGGATCGAGCCGCTGACCACGAACCCCAGTGACATCGCGAATCCTGACAGGTTGGGCAGGATTGCGTTGCGCCCGGCATAGCCGATCATGATCTTGCGGTTCGGGATGCCCTTGGCCCGGGCCATCCGGATGTAGTCCTCGGCAACGGTGGTGACCACGTTGTTGCGCATGGTCAGGATCCAGCCGCCGATGGAGACGATCAGGATCGAGACTGCCGGCAGGATCGCGTGCCGGATCACGTCGCCGATGAAGATGGCGGTGAATCCCGGATCGAGGGTGGGGTCGTAGCCGCCGTCATTGGGCAGCAGACCGTTCGTGCCCAGCGAGAACACCAGGATCAGCACCAGCCCGATCCAGAAGTACGGCAGGGCGGAGGTGATCACGAAGACCGGCGGCAACACGCTGTCCACGATGCCGTTGCGTCGCCAGCCGCCGATCATGCCGATCACCGTGCCGAGCACGAAGGCGATGATCGTGGTGATGCCGACCAGACCGAGGGTCCACGGCAACGCCTGGGAGACGACCTCGCCGACCGGTTTGGGAAAGAACGTCAGCGAGATGCCGAAGTGCCCGGTCAGGGTGTTGCCGAGGTAGTCGACGTACTGCACCGGGAGGGGTTTCTGGGTGTTCAGGCCGAAGGCGACTTCGAGCGCCTTCAACGCCTCCGGATTGATCCGGCCCTTGTAGCGGGCCATCATCGCCTCCGCCGGGTTACCCGGCATCAGCCGTGGGACGAAGAAGTTCACCGTCAGGGCCACCCAGAGGGTGACGACGAAGAACCCCAGTCTGCGCACTATGAAGCGCATCAACCTCTCCCGATGCTGTCCGTGTTGATCATTTGCCTGGTCATCATTTAGGTGGTGATCACTCGCCTGGTGATCGGTTGCGTATTGAGCTGTTGGTCAGGTGCTGGCCGGGCTTGTCGACGGGCAGTGGTCCGACCCCTCGACAAGCCCGGACCGGGTCAGCCCTTCGGCTTGAGGTGCAGCAGCACCTGCTCGTTGTCCGGCGTCGCGTACGGCGCCGGCAGTGCGTACGGGTCCTCCTTGGTCGGCCACCCGGTGAAGTCCTTGGTGTTGTACTGGAACCAGCTCACACTCTCCAGGACCGGGATGACCGGCACATCCTCCAGCATCACTTTCTGC
>Ga0164242_10003214_pt1 | contig 18706 bp, 16 predicted proteins | sample OricomgcompostMG_FD_108783 | JGI IMG/M metagenome (GOLD analysis project Ga0164242, IMG submission 108783) | Miracle-Growth compost microbial communities from Emeryville, California, USA - Original compost - Miracle growth compost (MG) ... | reverse complement strand
TGTTCACGCCGCGCCGCTCGCGGAGCTTGAAGTAGCGCGCCACGTACTCTTCGCGGCGCGCGTCGGTCTCGGGCTCCACCACCCGCACGTCCTTGAGGCCATCGAGGCGCTGCTCCACCATCACCTGGCGGATCTCCGCGGCGTCGCCGACCAGGATGGGCTCGCAGATGCCCTCCTCGCGGAGGAGCTGGGCCGCCTGCTGGATCTTGGGCTGGTTGCCCTCGGGGAAGACGATGCGCGCCGGCTTCTTGCTCCGGGCCTTGGCGTAGATGGTGCTCATCACCTGGTGGCTGCGGCTCTGCAGCTTGCGCAGCCGCTCGCGGTACTCGTCGAGGTCGAGCTTCACGCGCGCGACGCCGCCGTCCATCGCCGCCTTGGCCACCGCCGGCGCGACCCACAGCAGCACCCGCGAGTCGAGCGGCTTGGGGATGATGTACTCGCGGCCGAACTTGAACTTCTCGCCGCCGTACGCGCGCGAGACCGCCTCCGGCACCTCCTCGCGCGCGAGCGCCGCGAGCGCCTTGGCCGCGGCCATCTTCATGTCCTCGGTGATCGCCTTGGCGCGGACGTCGAGCGCCCCGCGGAAGATGAAGGGGAAGCCGAGGACGTTGTTCACCTGGTTCGGGTAGTCGCTGCGCCCGGTGGCCACGATGACGTCGTCGCGCGCGGCCATCGCATCGGGATAGCTGATCTCCGGATCCGGGTTGGCCAGGGCGAGGACGATGGGGTTCTTGGCCATCGACTGCACCATCTTCGGCGTGACCATCCCCTTCACCGAGCCGCCCAGGAAGACGTCGGCGCCCTCCATGGCCTCGGCCAGGGTGCGCTTGGTGGTCGGGTTGGCGAAGGCCTGCTTCCAGGCGTTCATCCCCTCGGTGCGACCCTCGTAGAGGACGCCCTTTGTGTCGACCATGAGCACGTTGGAGCGCTTCACCCCGAGGCGGATGTAGAAGTGGGTGCAGGCGATGGCCGAGGCCCCGGCGCCGGCGACCACCAGCTTCACGTCCTCGATCTTCTTGCCGGCGAGCTCCAGCGCGTTGAGCAGCGCCGCGCCGCTGATGATCGCGGTGCCGTGCTGGTCGTCGTGGAAGACGGGGATCTGCATCTCCTTGCGGAGCCGCTCCTCGATGATGAAGCACTCCGGCGCCTTCACGTCCTCGAGGTTGATGCCGCCGAAGGTGGGCTCCAGCGACTTCACCACCTTGCAGAACAGGTCCACGTCTTTGGCATCCAGGTTGATGTCGAAGACGTCGAGGCCGGCGAAGCGCTTGAAGAGCAGCCCCTTGCCCTCCATCACTGGCTTGCCGGCGTAGGGCCCGATGTCGCCGAGCCCGAGCACCGCGGTTCCGTTGGTCACCACCGCCACCAGGTTCCCGCGCGCGGTGTAGAGGTACGAAAGGTCCGGGTCCTTCGCGATCTCCAGGCACGGCTCGGCCACGCCTGGCGTGTAGGCGAGCGAGAGGTCGCGCGCGGTGGCGCAGGGCTTGGTGGGCACCACCTCCACTTTTCCGCGCGGCTCGCGCGAGTGGTACTCGAGCGCGTCCTCCTTGCGGATGCGCTTGTCGCTGGGCGTGAACGAAGTGGCCATGAAGATCCGGCTCCGGAGTGGTGGCGGGTCTTATACGCCTCGTCGCATCTCGACCGAACACCGGCGTCCGCCGCAGCGCGGCACGAAGGCCAGCCTGCCGAGCGAGCGCTTCGCTCAGCTGGCCGGTGCGATCTCGAAGGTGAACGCCGTCCGTCCTTCTGGGACGGGCACGAGGATCTCAACGCGGAACCAGCCCGAGTACGGAGCGAGCAGCACCGCCTCGGCGCCGCGCGCCGTCGGGCTCCAATCTGCATATTGGGCGCGGCTGACTTGCCAGAACTCCCGGGCCATCCGCGGCCTGGCGTTCACCTCGGGGAGCCGCGGCGTCACGATCCGGAGCTGCTCGCCCTTTCGCAGCGCGACCCAGAAGCTCCGCTCACACGCCTTCGGCCCCTGGAACAGCTTCCCCTCCCAGCAGTCCGACGAGCTGGGATCGAGCTCCAGCGGTTGCCCGACGAGACGCGGCGTGGGCCGGTTGGCGCCATCGAGCCCCGCGACGATGAAGACACGGCGCGGCGTCTCGGCGATCACCTCCCGATAGCCGCGGGGCGGAACCTGACCGCCGGTGTACCGCCAGAGCGCGGTGGTGGCGACGAGCGTCGCAAGACCGATGGCGGCCGAGCGCAGCCCGCGGCGATTCGCCCCGTGAACCACGGTCTGCTCGGCCTCGACGGCGCCCACCACGTGATCGTGTCGCGAAAGATCCTCGCGGGCCCAGCGCTTCACGAACTCCGGTGGAAGTCGAACGAGGTTGTCGGCGCCGCAGTAGTCGCAGCGGACGCCGAGCGCATCGGCGGGCATGGAGAGTGGCGCGCCGCAGCGGCGGCACATCGACGGGCCGCCCACGAGGTGTGTCGAGCGCGCCGCGAGGCTCGCCGCCAGCCGGTTGCGCGCGGCGCCCGTCGCGTTGCGCCAGGTTCCATAGATGAACGGCGCGATGATTAGAAGGTGGAACGCGAGCGCGCAGGCTGCGGCGAAGAGCAACGGCCCCATGACATCGAACGGGTCGAAACCCAGCTTCGGCGCCAGGCCCGCCAGCCACTCGTTGAGCCACAGCGGCCCGCAGAGGATCACCAGCGCGCTGATCCACGTTCCGGCCCGCAGGATGGTCAGCACCACGCCGTCGGAGGCGGTCCAGAAGCGCAGCATCGGGCCGGGAGGCTCACCGAGCTGGCGGTAGAGCGCCTCGACGCGGCCGCGATCCGCCTCGGCCACGCGGTTGAGCGCGCGCACCTGGCGGACGCCCTCGGGAATGGCGACCGTCGCGCTGCAGAACGGGCAGTCGAGGACATCGCCCTCGCCGAGCGGGACGGGGGCGCCGCAGCGCCCGCATTGCAGAGGCTGAACGGCGGCGCCCATGCGCCGACACTAGCGCGCGAATGGCCGAACCCCGCGCGACGATCCGAGCCACCTCGGCTCGGTCAGCCGCATCGAGGCTCAGACGTTCGCGAGCACGTAGCTGAAGTGGGTCTGGCTGCCGAGCGCGGCCCAGAAGCTGTTGAACCGGGCCTGGTCCATGGTCTGGCAGCCCGCGGAGTAGGTGTCGTTGGTGGCGCCGCGGTGGAAGTAGACGCCCTGTCCGCCCCAGTCGCCGGAGTAGACCTCGTCGCCCTTGTCGATGCGGTGGTTGTGGTTGGTGTCGCGGCGAATGGTCGGGTTTCCGTAGCTCAGATCGGGCGTGAGGATGTTGCCGCCGAAGCTCGACTTGAAGCCCTTCTGGTAGTGGTAGGTCTTGTTGCCGACCAGGCGCCCCACCGGCTTGGTGCGCTGGCTGGGATCATCCGCCCAGCGCCGGTTCGGCTCGGTGTTGGCCTTGAACTCCTCCACGTGCGGCTTGCCCTTCGAGTCCTTCCACATCACCACGAGGCGGTCGTCGTAGGTCCCGCGGTAGGGCTTGTCGCTGGTGAAGGGCGTGTTCACGCGCAGGCCGAGGACGACGCGCTTGCCGGCGGCGAGGTCCTTCTTCGCCTGGGCGTCGCCGTGCTTGGCCACATACTTCGAGTAGAGCGCGTACTCCTTCGCGTCGGACATGTTCACGGTGTTCGGCATGCCCGCCGGGAGCGCGCTGCTCGTCGAGGACGAGGCGGGCTTGGCGGGGGGCTTCGGCGCCGGCTTCGGCTTGGGGCTGGCCTCGAAGTGATCGACGGTGAGCTTCTCGCCCACGTGGATCACGTTCGGATTGGCGATGTGGTTCGCCTTCACCAGCTTCGAGACCGTGGTGTGGAACTTGTTGGCGATGCCGCTCAGCGTGTCGCCGGAGTGGACCTTGTACGTCGACATGAAAGAGCTCCTCGAAGGATGGTGTGCGACATGGGTTGTCGTATGCGCACATAAAAAGTTGTCTACGAGTTGTGGGTCGGCGGGCTCGACCGTCGAGCGGCCGAGGCCCCGCTGTCGCCGGGCGCGGCTCGACGCAGCTTGATGGGCATGGAATACGCCTACTTCGTCGGACCGGCGGTCTCTGCGCTCGGGGGTTCGCTCGCCACGCGGAGCGGCATGCCCTGGTATCAGCGGCAGAAGAAGCCGGGCTTCACGCCGCCGGACTGGGTCTTCGGGCCGGTCTGGAGCGGCCTCTACGCGATGATGGCGCTCTCGGCCCGGCGGATCTCGAAGGCGCCGCGCAGCCGGCCGCGACAGGTGGCACTCCGGCTCTGGTGGACCCAACTCGCCTTCAACGCCGCCTGGACGCCGCTCTTCTTCGGCGCTCGACGCAAGCGCGCTGCGCTCGCCGACCTGGCGCTGCTGCTGCCGGCGGTGGGCGGGTACATGCTGGCGGCGCGCAAGGTCGACCGGACCGCGAGCTGGATGATGGCCCCGTACCTGCTCTGGTCGACGTTCGCGTTCGCGCTCAACGAGGAGCTGCTGCGGCTCAACCGGTGAGCTGGGCGCTGACGGCTAGCCGCGCGAGAGGATGTACGAGCCGGAGATCCGCGCCGACGAGGTGTCGTAGTTCACTTGCTGGTTGCTGCGCACCGGGTGGTTGTTCGAGCCGATGAGCGTCACCCGACCGCCGGAATTGCTCGCCACCAGCTCGGTGTGCGACTCGCCGTGCGCGCCGTTGCAGATCCACACGTCGCCCGGCTTGGCGTTGGCCAGGCTCACCCGGTGCCAGCCGCGCGCCTGGAGCTTGTTCGAGAGGTCGGCGACGCCATTGCTGTGGAAGTTGATCGCCCCGGTGCGCTGCAGCATCGAGGTGACGAAGTTGGCGCAGGACTTGGCGAGCGGGACGCCGCGCTGGGTGACCCCGGAGCGCTGGAGGTCGCTCTCGTAGCGGCCGAGGTACTTCTTCGCGAGCGACACCGCGCTGCTGCTGCTGCCGCTGGAGGTCGAGGGCGCGGCGGTCCGGGCCGGCGCGGCCTCGAAGCTGTCGTTGGCCCCGGGGAAGTTCAGGCGCTGGCCCACCGAGATGGCGTTCACGTTGTGAAGCTGCGGGTTTGCGCGCTCCAGGGACTGCAGCGAGACGTGGTTCCGCGAAGCGATCGACCAGAGCGAGTCACCCTTGCGCACCGTGTAGCCCACGTTTGCCTCCGGGAGAGAGTAGGTGAAGACATTCTCGAAGCGGCCGCGCGGAAGTTGCCGGAATGCCTAGCGAAAACACATAGTCAATTTCCCCGACGGTTCCCGGCGGCGTAGAGGCAAATCGTGGAGAACGGCCAGCTCGTGCGCGAGGTGACCCAATTCAAGATGCTGGGCGCCGGGCAGCACCCGCCCGGCGGGACCGAGGTGCTCCACGCCGAGGGCAACACCTACGTGCCCTTCGGCAGCCCCCAGCGCACCTCGACCTCGTTCCGGGAGTGGGTGCTCGACCTGCTGGATGGAAAGCCGGTGCCCGAGACCTGGATCCCGGCGCGCACCGCCGCCGCGGTGTCCTTCCTCGGCTTTCCGGACTGACCTCGGCGCACGACCGTGGCCGCCGCGCCGCCCGTCATTCATGATGGAGGCCGACCGCCGCTCGAGCACGCAAATGACTCTGGGATTGATTCTGCTGTCGCTGGTGGTCGCGGCCTTTGGCGCGATGATCGTCGTCGGTGGCCGCCAGCGCGAGGCCGAGCTCGAGCGGTTGCCGAAGCTGAGCTGCGCGGCGCTCGCCGAGGCCAACGGCCCGGCGCGCTTCGAGGGCCGGCTGCGCACCGATGCCCCGCTCACCGCGCCCATCTCGGGCGAGCCCTGCGCCTACTACTCGCTCACCGCCTTCAAGGTGACCCACAACGCGCTGGATGAGCGCAGCTCGGTCCTTCAGAACAAAGGCTTCGTCAGGGAGCGCTACATTCACGACGCCCGCTGGGCGCCGGTCTGGCTGGAGGACGAGACCGGGCGGGTGCCGCTTCGTGGCGAGGGCGCCGAGGTCGAGGGCGCGCGCGGACCGAGCGTCCCGCTGCACGGTCTGGTACTGGGCGCGTTGGAGAGCGAGGAGAAGAGCGCGCTTCGCCGCAAGCTGGGCCTGCCCGACGGCCACTTCGACGTGCACGAGTCGCACATCGCCGACGGCGCGCAGGTCTTCGCCAGCGGGAACGCCGAGGACGGCGCGCTGGACTGCAACGGAAAGTCGGTGGTGGTCGGCGGAGAGAAGGAGGCGCTCGAACGCAGCGGCTCGAGCGCTCTGGGCTGGGTGCTGATCCTTGCGGGGGTGATCGCCGCGGGTTCGGCGGGCGTGGTCGGCTCGGGCCTTTTCGACGAGGCGCCGACGTTCGGTGCCACCGGCTCGGTCAGCCCGCTCAGCGCGCCGCGGCCGGTCGCATCGCAGAGGCCCTGAGGCGGCGCCTTCAGCGCGAGGTCGAGGGCTGCGCGGGCAGCTCGCGCCGCACGCTGAGGCAGCGCCAGGCAAGCGGCGCCTGTCCGCCGCCAAGGTCGAACTGGGTCGCCGAGAGCTCGCGAATCGCGAGCACCGGCTCGATGGCGTTCGCCACGTCGCGGGCCGAGCGCCGCGGCGGCCCCATCTCCCGAGGCCCGCCCTCGGTGCTGCCGATGAGGCTCAGCCAGATGCCGCCCGGCGCCAGCAGCGAGGCCACCCGCTCGGCGAAGAGGCGCTGGTCGGCCGGCGCGTCGAAGACGTGGAAGCAGCCGCGGTCGAAGACCAGGTCGAAGGGCGCCTCGTCGAGCCGGCCACGCAAGAAGTCCAGCGCCGCGAACCGGCAGGTGGAGCCCGCGGCGGAAGCGCGCGCCCGGGCCTGCTCCACCGCCGCCGGCGCAACGTCGACGCCCAGCACCTCGAACCCCTGCTGGGCGAGCCACACAGCATTGGTCCCGGTGCCGCAACCCACCTCCAGAGCCCGCCCGACCCGCAGGGTCTCCGCCTTGCATAGCTCGACGAGGTGGCCGTCGACCTCGCCGGTGTCCCACGGCAGCGGCTCGCCCGAGGTGTAGCTGTCGTTCCAGTCGGGATGGGGCATGCGCGGCTCCTTGTGTTCACCCATCTTCGCCGAGCCGATGCCGGCCCGCGAGCGTTCGGAGGCTGCTGCTATAACCTGCCCGTCGAAAGCCGCGCGCCACGCGTACCGGCAGGGAAAGGTCTCCGCATGAGCCAGCCCATCGAACCCGGTCTCTCCGCGGAGGCGGCCGGGCTCACCAAGCTCTCGGACTGGGACGACGCCCACGCGCCGACCAGCCCCTCGCGAAGGCTCGAGCGCATCCGCGCGCTGGCGCCCGCCTTCAAGCAGGACTTCTTGCGTCCGGGGCCCGCGGTCGCGGTGCGCACGCTGCCGGTGGCGCGCGCGCCCTACCTGGTGAGCTACGCCTTCAACCGCGCCTGCACCCTGCCCTTCAAGTACCTGCTCTTCCAGAACCGCGCCCTGCTGGTGCAGTTCCGCCAGCGCGGCGAGCTCAAGAACCTGCTCTTCAACCCCACCATCCCCGAGCGCAGCGCCACCGCGCCGTTCTTTGCCCAGGTGGCCAAGCGGTTCCACATGCCGGCCGCGGTGCAGCGGGCGATCGTCCGCGAGGGGCCGCCGTTGCCCGAGCAGCTCGCCGCGTGCGGCGTCCCCGCCGAGCGCATCGATTACCTCGCCTTCGATCACCAGCACGTCCAGGATCTGCGGCCGTACCTGGGCACCGCCAGCCAGCCCTCGATGTATCCGAACGCGAAGGTGCTGGTGCAGCGCGCGGATTGGGAGGCCTCGGTGCAGCCGCACCCGTTGCAGAAGACCTGGTGGGTGCCGAACTCGGCCGAGGGCGTGCTCACCGGCAATCTGGTGGTGCTCGACGGCGACCACCAGCTCGGCGACGGGGTGGCGATGCTCTACACCCCGGGCCACACCTGGGGAAACCAGTCGCTCTTTTTCCGCGCGCCGGACTCGGGCTGCTACACGGTCAGTGAAAACGGCATCTGCATGGACGCCTACGCGCCGCTGCACAGCAAGATCCCCGGGCTGGCGGCGCACGCGCGGGCGAGCGGCGAGGAGGTCATCCTCAACGGCAACACCCTCGAGGGCGCGCTCGACCAGTACAACTCGATGGTCAAGGAGCGCCTGCTCGCCGACGCCTTCAAGGCGGATCCGAACTTCGTGCAGCACTACTCGAGCTCGGAGCTGCTGCACAGCGCGATGGCGCCCGGGCTCCGGCCCACGCGGTCCATCGGCGAGGTGAACGAGGGTGTGCTGGTGACCGCGGCCCAGCCGGCGTCGGTCCGGGCGGCGCAGGCGTGATGCGCTGGCTTGCCCTGGCGATCGCGCTGGCCGGCTGCGCCACCGCCGTGCCCAAGCCTGCGGCGCAGCAGAAGCCGTCGCGGCCTCCGTCGGTTCAGCTCGACGGCAGCCTCGCTTCGCTCCGCAAGGTCGCCGGTGATGCGGCGCAGCCGATGCCGGCACGCCTGCACGCGGTCTCGGAGATCGTGGCCCTGAACGATCCCGCCGCGAACGAGGCGCTCCGCACCCTCGCCGGCGATTCCGCACAGGCCGCTCCGGTTCGCGCGGCGGCGACCACCGGGCTGGCGCAACGCGAAGGTCCCAACTCGGTGAGCGCCCTCAGCAGCCTGCTCGTGGACGCGGATGCGAAAGTCCGGCTCGCGGCCGCGCGCGGCCTGGGGATGGTGGGTGGCGAGGCCGCTCAGGCCGCGCTCCAGGCCCGGCTCGACGCCGAGACCGACCCGGCGGTGCGCGACGAGATCCAGAAGTCGCTGGCGCGAACCACCGATTGACCGCGAAGCCCGGCGTCGCCGGGCCGGCCCGATCACATGTGCTTGATGATCGCGTCGCCGAACTCGCTGCACTTGAGCTCGGTGGGGCTCTGGCCCTCGGCCTTCATCAAGCGGGCGAAGTCGTAGGTCACGGTCTTGGCCGCGATGGCGCCGTCCATGCCCTTGATGATGAGGTCAGCGGCCTCGTTCCAGCCGAGGTGGCGCAGCATCATCTCGCCCGAGAGGATGACCGAGCCCGGGTTCACCTTGTCCAGGCCGGCGTACTTGGGCGCGGTGCCATGGGTGGCCTCGAAGACCGCGTGCCCGGTGACGTAGTTGATGTTGCCGCCCGGCGCGATGCCGATGCCGCCCACCTGCGCCGCGAGCGCGTCCGAGAGGTAATCGCCGTTGAGGTTCAGGGTGGCGATGACATCGAACTCGTCGGGCCGGGTGAGGACCTGCTGCAAGGTGATGTCGGCGATGGCGTCCTTGATGACCATGCCCGCGCCCGGCTTGCCCTCGGGGATCTTGCACCACGGGCCGCCGTCGACCTCCACCGCGCCGAAGGCCTGCTTCGCGAGGTCGTAGCCCCAGTCGCGGAAGGCGCCCTCGGTGTACTTCATGATGTTGCCCTTGTGCACCAGGGTCACGCTCTTGCGCTTGTTGGCGATGGCGTACTGCATCGCCGCGAAGATGAGCCGCTTGGTGCCCGCCTCGCTCACCGGCTTGATGCCGATGCCCACCTGCGGGGAGGCGTTGGGGTTGGTGGTGCCCGCGGCCTTGGCGAAGTCGTCGGCCTTCTCGCGGGTGGCGAAGCGGATCTTTCCGAACTCCTTGGGGAACTCCTTGGCGATGAAGTCGAGGACCTTCTGGGCCTCGGGCGTGCCCGCGGCCCACTCGATGCCCGCGTAGATGTCCTCGGTGTTCTCGCGGAAGATGACCATGTCCACCGCCTCGGGCTTCTTCACCGGCGAGGGGACGCCCTTGAAGTAGCGCACCGGCCGGAGGCAGACGTACAGGTCGAGCATCTGGCGCAGCGCCACGTTCAGGCTGCGGATGCCGCCGCCCACCGGCGTGGTGAGCGGGCCCTTGATGCCGACGAGGTACTCACGGAACGCGGCGACGGTCTCCTCGGGGAGCCAGTTGCCAAACTGCTTGAACGCCTTCTCCCCGGCAAAGACCTCCATCCAGGCGATCTTCTTCTTTCCGGCGTAGGCCTTCTCCACCGCGGCGTCGAGCACGCGGACGCTGGCCCGCCAGATGTCGGCGCCGGTGCCGTCGCCTTCGATGAACGGGAGGATCGGCTGATCGGGGACGACCAGCTTGCCGTTATCGAGGCCGATCTTCTGGCCGTTGGCGGGGACCTGCAGCTTCACCGGGGTCGACATGCTCGCTCCTTCGCGCAGCTTGAAAAAGGGCGCGAAATCTAACGGAGCGAGCCGAAGCACTCAAGGCGCGAGCGCATTCTGCGAGCCTATTTGCAGTCGGTCCAGCAGCGCTTCCACGCCCCGCCGACCTTCACGTCGATCTCAGAGCACGTCTCGTCGGCGCTCTGCCCCGGAATCGAGACCAGCGCCACCCGGCCCGCTTTCGAATCCGCGAGGTAGATGGTGACCGCGCTGGAGAAGATGCCCTCGGGCAGGTCTTTGTCCGGCTCGGCGACGTGGACCCGCTTCACCGAGCCCTCCACCAGCAGCACGTGGGTGAAGGCAGCGTCGCGGATTTTCTTCGGCGCGCTCCCGGAATAGCGGAGCTCGCCCGAGCCGGTCACGCGGAGCTTGCCCACCGGACCGTCGACGTCGAAGCCGTCGACCGAGGTCCCGGCGCGCGGCAGGCCGCTGCCGGCCAGGTTCTCCACCGCGCCGTGGGAATCGATGTCGGCCACCGCCACGAACGGACAGGATGGCGCCCGCTTCTTCGCGGTCTTGGAAGGCTTGTTGGCACCGAGCACCACCGATGCCAGCAGCGCCGCAGCGAGCAGCGATTGCATGCGAGGAGCCTAGCCCAGCCTTGGTCCTTGGCGGGAAATTCTCAGTGGCCGGAAGGCGCGGCGGGCGCCGGCTTGGGCTTTTCCGTCCCGCGCATCTCGTGGGTGGCGCCGCCCGACGCTGCCGGATCGAGCACGGTGAACTCCACCCGCCGGTTCTTGGCGCGCCCCACGGCGGTGGCGTTGCTGGCGATGGGCCGGGAGAAGCCGTAGCCATCCGAGGTGAGCCGCTCGCGGGCGATGCCATCGTCGACCAAGCGCTCGAGCACCGAGTGCGCCCGCCGCTTGGAGAGGTCGAGGTTGATCTTGAGCGAGCCGCGGTTATCGGTGTGCCCCTCGACCTGGACCTTCTTGATCTCCGGGTGCTCGCGCAGGAACTTCGCCACCGCGTCGACGACCTTGAACGAATCGCGCTGGATCTTGGCGCTGCCGGTCTCGAAGTTGATACCCGCGTTGAGCAGCACCAGCTTGGGCGGCTTGTACTCGACGATGGGCTTCTCCACCGGGCAGCCCTGGTTCTCCACCGGGCCGAGCTGGGTGGGACACTTGTCGTCGATGTCCGGGATGTCGTCGTTGTCGGCATCGGGGCAGCCGTCGGTGTCCGGGCTGCCGGGATCCTGGGGACACCGATCGAGGGTGTCGGGGATGCCATCGTGGTCGGCGTCTTGCTCATCGCTGGAGACCGGCACCGTGGAGGTGGCGTTGGGCGGCTCCCAGCCGAAGCCGGCGAAGGCGCGGAAAAGCTCCCGGCCGTAGCCGCCGCCGGAGAGGCCCGAGCCCACGCCGGCGAACGCCAGGTACCCGCCCACGAACCGCGCGCGCACCCCGCCCACCAGCTCGAGCGCGGTCTCGTAGTGCTGGCTGTCCTCGAAGGTGAACGGCGCGTTCACCTGGGTGGAGCCGTTGAACTCGCCGATGACCTCCCAGCTCTCGAACGCGTGGACCTGCGGCAGGGCCAGCTCGGCGCCCACCCCGAAGGTGAACTGATCGCCGATCACCAGGTTGAAGTACTGCTCCTCGCCGCGGAGCTGGTAGCCGAGCTCGCCGACCAGCCGGATTCGCCAGAGGGTGCCCTCGGCCTCGGCGCGCGGGGCGAAGATGGGTCCGGCGTGGCCGTGAATGGGGCCGAGCTCGTCGCCGAGGAAGCCCTCATCGAGCCCGGTGCGCACGCGGATCTCAGGGATGAGCGCGAGCGAGAACGGCCGGTGAAACGGCAGCGCGAACTTGGGGACGATGCGGATGTCGCCGAAGCCCGCCGACGGCAGCGGCGGAAACAGCGCGGACACCGTCGCGGGCGGAGAGCCCGCATTGCGGAACACGTTGCGGACCACATCGAAGCCATCCGACTGGTGCAGCGTGACCGGCACGTCGAGGCCGATGGAGAACCAGTGGTGGTACGCGTAGGAGGCGAGGATGTGGGCGTCGAGCCGGTCGGGGATGACGTTGCCCAGCGAAGAGGTGCCGTTGGTGAGCGCGAGCAGGCCGTGGGCGTAGTCGAGCCGCACCCCGAGCCACTCCAGACCGTTGCCCGCGGCCGCGCCCTCGAGCGTGAACAGGCCGAGCGGCGAGGTGGCGGGCTTCTGCACGAAGGGATCGAAATGCCGCTCGGGGACGGCCTGGGCCGCGCCCGACAGGCACATCACCGCCGCTGCGATGAGCATTCGATGAGTCAGACTTCCCTCCCGGATCCCGCTGCGTCGCGTGGAATCCTAGTCGCGGTTTCGCGCCCACGAAAAAAAGAAGCCCCGCCTTTTCGGGGCGGGGCTCCTCTTCAGCTCGGCTCGGCCTTGGCGCTTACAGCGAGCCGATGCACGAGGTGTTGCTGAAGCCGCTCGAGTTCTCGATGGTGATCCCCGCTGCGCCGGTGTTGTCGGAGCAGAGCTCGAAGGTGAAGGTCCCGTCGTTGTTGATCGAGGTGTTGTGGTACGTCGCCAGCGTGGTGCCGCTGCCGTTGGTGGTTGCACCGCTCGAGGTCACGACCACGAGCTCGCTGTAGGTCGCCGAGGTCGAGCCGGTGGTCGTCTGGCCGCTGGCGTCGTACCAATAGCCCGAAAACTTATCGATCGTGCTGCAGGTCTCTGAGCCCGTCGGGCCGCGGGTGCCGGTCGAGGTCACGCCCCAGATGACGGGATTCAGCGACGGGTTGGTGTCGGGAGGATTGGAGATCGAGCAAGAGCCGTCCGGGTTGGAGATCTGCTCGCAGACCGGCTGCCCGGAAACGGCTGCATCACTGAAGCACGCCTGACCGGCTTCGCAGTTGTCCTGGGTGTTCTCGGTGGTGCAGTTGCTGGCGCCGGTCTGGCAGGTACCCGAGGCGTCGCAGTAGCTGCCGGCCGCGCAGGGGCTGGTCGCGCTGCATCCGCCGCCCGAGGTGCCGCCATCGGCATTCGAGGTGAGGCAGGTGTGGGTGGTGGTGTCGCAGGTGCCGCCGTTGGAGCAGTCGGTGTTGCTGGTGCAGACGCAGGTCGGGCCGGCGAGGTTGTCGACGGTCTGGCACGCGGTCTCGCTGCCGGTACACTCGGTCGGAGCGCCCGCGGTACAGCTCACCAGACAGACGCCGTTGGTGGTGTCGCAGATCTGCCCGGTCCCGCAGTCGGTGTCGACGGCACATCCGCCGCCATCCGCCCCGGCACCGCCGGTGCCGCAGCCCTGCAGGAAAACGCCGCCAAACAGGGCCGCCGCAGCGAGCCCAACCAGATATGCCCTCTTCATTTTTGATCTCCCTCGATGGCGGGCCGAACGGCCACGCGGACTTCCGGCCCGAAGCTTCCTGCTGGAAGCGCTTCCTATTAGCAGCGGCGCGCGCGGCACGTCAACGAAAACTGGGCCGCTGTCCAACCTAGAACTTGAAAGGGAAATCGATGGGCATCGGCGCGCCCGAGAATTGTGGGAAGCGCCAGGAGCGGATGGTGCCGGTCATGCACTTGCCGATGGGCGCGCTGCGGAACTCGTTGCCCACCACCGACACGCCACTCACGCCACCGCTGCGCTGGATGACCCAGTGCATCTTCACCACGCCCGAGGAATCGCCGCCCGCGGCGCGCTGCTTGTTGATGCAGCCCACGATCTGGCCCTTGTGCCCGGCCACCACGCTCATGATGTCGCCTTGACCGAGCTGCTCGGGCAGGTTGCTCACCGCCGGCGGAATGTAGACGTCATTGCCGTGCTTCTTCTTGGCCGCGGGTGCGGCCGGCTCACTCGAGCCGCCGCCGAGGAGCTTGTCGAAGTCGCTGTCGACCTTGGACTTGCCGCCGGCGCTGAGCAGGTCATCGCTCGACTCGTGCTGGGGCTTCTGCGGCCTCGACGGCGCCGACGGCGCGGAGATCTCTTCGCCACCGCCGCTCGGCTCGGCCGCCGCAGCAGCGACCTCACGGCCATGCTTGCTGTGGTGCCGCTCGACGCGCTCACTGCGCTCCACATGCGCGTCCTTCTCCGGCGCGGCCTTGGCGGCAACGGGCTGGGCCGCCACCGGCGCAGCGGGCTGCGTCGGCGGCACGGGCTGCGCTGCCGGCTGGACCGGCGCCGCGGCCGCGGTCGGCGTCGGGTGGGTTTCGGGCTGTGTCGGCGCGGCCGGCTGCGCGGGCTGCGGCGTGTTCATCGCCACCACCGGCGCCGCCGGCTGCGCGACCGGTGCGGGCCGGCTGGCGAGCAGGTAGGTGATGCCCACCGCGGTCAGGCAGACCACCACCACGCCCACGCCGGCCACGATGTACTTGGTGTTGTTGCTGCCGTGCGCCGCGGGAACGTAGGACGACGGCGCGGGATAGACCGAGAGCTCCGGCGAGGAGGGATAGGCCGGAGGAATCGGCCGCACCAGCGGCTCGGGCGAATGGTCGGGCAGGCGCGAGCGCGCGGCCACCGGCGCCGGCGACTCGAGGGCCGGCGAGCTCTGCGCTTCGAGCGCCGGGCTCGACGACTCCGGCGGCGCCTCCAGGTTCGCGAGCACCGGCTTCATCCCGGTGGTCTCGCCCACGCCCACCGGCTCGGCCCGCACCGGCGCCTTGGCGGCGGGCTTGCTCAGCGCCTCCATCTCGTCGGCGACCAGCGAGGCCAGCGCGCTCGCCGCGGCCGGCTTCCAATCCACCTCGTCGGGATCCGGAACCGCCGCCGGCGCCGGGGCCACGAAGGGCACCTGCGGGCCGTTCGCCGTCGCGCCGGCGGGACGCGAAGCCTCCGGCTCGGCCGGCTTCTCCGCGACCTTGCGCGGCGTGGGAATCGGCGTGAGCACCTTCACCAGCTCGGGGATGCTCGAGAGCGGCTTCCAATCGGTGTAGCCGTTGCGCCAGACCAACGAATCCGAGGTCACCCGCCCCGCTTCCCAGTGGCCCTTGACCACCTCGAGCGTGAGCGGCCCCTGCTGCTCCTCGTTGATCGCGACGTACCAGTCGGTCTGGGGCACCGGGCCGGCTGCGGCGCCGTTCGCGCCGTTGGCGTGGCCGTTGAGCTCGCCGTTCTTCCCGTCGACGTAGCCCTGCGCCTTGATGGCGTCGGGGATCTCGTTGAGCGAGGTGCTCTCGCTCGCCGCCGCGAGCCCGGCCACGGCCTTGAGGTCCATGACCCGGGTGGAATCGCGGTCGGTGTTGTCGCCAAGTCCGGCGGCCGCGACCGGCACGTCGAGCTGGGTCTGGACGTTGGCCGCCTGGGTGGGCTCGTCGCCGTCGTCGGCGGAAAGCCGCCCGTGCTTGCCGCTCTGGGTGAGCACCGAATCGAAGGCCTGCCCGATCTCGTCGGTGCCCAGGCCATCGAAGGGCGTCGCGCTGCCGGCCGCCGCCTGCGCCAGCGGGTTCTGCATCACCATCGTGGGATCGGGCTCGACGACCTTCTTCACCACGATGACATTGCTGCACTTCTTGCAGCGCACCTTCACGCCGTTCGCGCCGACCTTGTCGTCGCTGATCATGTACTGGGCGTGGCAGGAGTCGCAGACGAATTTCATCGTGGGGCTCGGTGCGCGGATTCACCCGAATCGGCGCAGGAACAGGGAAAAATCCCGGGCCCGCCCATGCTAGGCGGCGCGGGGGGCGAGATCAAGGAAGCGGCCAGACCAGAAAGGCAAGGCAATTCGCCGCTGGAGCCGACACTTTGGCCCCGCGAATTGCCATCGGGCCGAGCGGTCGGGTAAATGGGCGCTCGCTTTCGAAACCAACCCGGAGCGTGCCCATGTCCTCGGAAACTCAGGTCCCTTCGACCCTCGCGGTGGTCGGCGCCGGCCAGATGGGCTCGGGCATCGCCCAGGTCGCGGCGGCGTCCGGGCTGAAGGTCACCCTCATCGACAGCTTCCCCGGCGCGCTCGACAAGGGCCTCGCGCGCATCAACGAGAGCCTGGCCAAGCTCGCCAAGAAAGGCACGCTCAAGGAGCCGCCCGAGGCGATCTTCGCGCGAATTGCCGGCAGCCCTGTCATCGAGAATGCGCATGGGGTGGACTTTGCGATCGAGGCCGTCAATGAGAACGAAGAGCTCAAGAAAGAGATCTTTCGCAAGCTCGATGCGCAGGTGAAGCCGGGCGGGGTCATCGCCTCCAACACCTCGAGCATTCCCATCACCCGCCTCGCCGCGGCCACCAAGCGCCCCGAGCTGGTCATCGGGATGCACTTCATGAACCCGGTGCCGCTGATGCAGCTCGTCGAGGTGATCCGCGCCATCCAGACCAGCGACGCCGCCTACGCCCAGACCAACGCCCTGGCCGAGAAGATGGGCAAGACCACGGTGGTCGCGAAGGACATGCCCGGCTTCATCGTGAACCGCATCCTCATCCCGATGCTCAACGAGGCCTGCTTCGCGCTGCAGGAAGGCCTGGGCACCGTCGAGGACATCGACACCGCCATGAAGCTCGGCACCAACCAGCCCATGGGCCCGCTCACCCTCGCCGACTTCATCGGCCTCGATACCGTCCTCGCCATCGCCGAGGTCCTGCATAAGGGTCTGGGCGAAGCCAAGTACCGGCCCAGCCCCCTGCTCCGCCAGTACGTCGACGCCGGCTGGATGGGCCGAAAGAGCGGCCGCGGCTTCTACAAATATTAGCCCCCCTTCCCCCAACCCCCTTCCCCGTCAGGCGGGGAAGGGGGCGTTTGGACCAGAGTGAAAATGGATTTTGAGAACCTCCGCGTCGACGAGCTCGACGGCATCTTCACCGCCACCTTTACCCGCGAGAAGGCCCTCAACGCCCTCAACGCCGCCACGATCCGCGAGCTCGGCGAGCTCATCGCCGAGGTGCGCACCAGCATGTCCGCGCGCGCTCTCATCCTCACCGGCTCGGGAAAGGCCTTCGTCGCCGGCGCCGATATCGCCGGAATGAGGGACATGAACGAGGCCGAGGGCCGCGCCTTCGCCGAGAGCGGCCAGCGCACCTTCGCCCAGCTCGAGTCGCTCGGCATCCCCACCATCGCCGCGGTCAACGGCTTCGCCCTCGGCGGCGGCTGCGAGCTCGCCATGGCCTGCGACCTCATCTACGCCGCACCCAACGCCAAGTTCGGCCAGCCCGAGGTCAACCTCGGCATCATCCCCGGCTTCGGCGGAACCCAGCGGCTTACCCGGCGCGTCGGCATCATGCGCGCCAAGGAGCTCATCTTCACCGGCGACCTCATCGACGCCGCCAAGGCCAGAGAGCTCGGCCTGGTGCTCGAGGTCGTCGAGGGCGAGAAGCTACTCGAGCACTGCCAGGCCGTCGCCAAGAAGATCGCTTCGAAGGGCAAGCTGGCCGTCGCCGAGGCCAAGAAGGCCATCGAGCTCGGCGCCGACCTCGAGCTGCCCAAGGCGACCGCGCTCGAGGCCGCCGCGTTCGGCACCCTCTTCAATTCGTTCGACCGCAAAGAAGGCATGGCCGCGTTCGTCGAGAAGCGGCCGGCGAAGTTCGAAGGACGCTGACCTGCGCCGCAGCGTCGCGGCCACCTCCGGAAGCCTCCAACTGTCTTCTGGAACCCAGAATTTGGGTTCCGGAACCCATCGCGCCTCTTCCCGAAGCCCCGTTTGGGGTTCCGGAACCGATCGCGCCTGTTCCCGAACCCGGAATTTGGGTTCCGGAACCCACCGCGCCTCTTCCCGAACCCGGAATTTGGGTTCCCGAAGTGCCCAGATGGGTTGCGCGAGAAGATTTCCGGGTCGGCGGAGGCGCTTGAAGCGGGCGTGAGGGCAAGCTATCTCCGCGCGCATGCAAATCGACCTGTCCGACACCCAGGCGGAGATTCAGCGCACCGCGCGCGACTTTGCGGCCAAGGAGCTCACCCCCAACGCCCGCAAGTGGGACGAAGAGCACCACTTCCCGCGCGAGGCGGTGAAGCAGCTCGGCGAGCTCGGCTTCATGGGCATCGCGGTGCCCGAAGACCTCGGCGGCGCCGGGCTGGACGCCGTCTCGTACGCCATCGCCATGGAGGAAATCAGCCGCGGCTGCGCCTCCACCGGCGTCACCATGAGCGTGAACAACTCGCTCTACTGCGACCCCATCCTCAAGTACGGCACCGAGGAGCAGAAGAAGCGCTTTCTCACCCCGTTCGCCCGCGGCGAGAAGCTCGGCTGCTTTGGCCTCACCGAGCCGGCCAGCGGTTCGGATGCCGCCCACATGCAGACCGTGGGCGTGAAGCAGGGCGAGGGCTGGGTCATCAACGGCGCCAAGAACTGGATCACCAACGGCCCCGTCGCCGATGCCTGCGTACTCTTCGTGAACACCGATCCTTCCAAGGGCGCCAAGGGCACCACCGCGTTCGTCGTCCCCACCGACATTGCCGGGTTCACCCAGGCCAAGGCCGACCGCAAGCTCGGCATCTGCGCCAGCCCTTCGTGCACCATCTTCTTCGAGGACATGAAGCTCGGCCGCGAGCACCAGCTCGGCGCCGAGGGCGAGGGATTCAAAATCGCCATGTCCACCCTCGACGGCGGCCGCATCGGCATCGCCGCCCAGGCCCTGGGAATCGCCCGCGCCGCGTATGAAGAAGCGCTGGCCTATTCGAAGGAGCGCAAGAGCTTCGGCAAGGTCATCAGCGAGCACCAGGCCATTCAATTCATGCTCGCCGACATGGCCACCGAG
>Ga0164242_10003213_pt1 | contig 18707 bp, 19 predicted proteins | sample OricomgcompostMG_FD_108783 | JGI IMG/M metagenome (GOLD analysis project Ga0164242, IMG submission 108783) | Miracle-Growth compost microbial communities from Emeryville, California, USA - Original compost - Miracle growth compost (MG) ... | reverse complement strand
TCGGCGCGTCGCCGGAAGTTTTGGTGACCGAAGACGAAGGTTTGTTGACGACGCGTCCGCTGGCCGGAACGCGCAAACGCGGCGCCACGCCCGCGCAAGATGAGGCGTTGAAAGAGGAATTACTGGCCGACCCCAAAGAACGCGCTGAGCACATTATGTTGGTAGATTTGCATCGCAACGACATCGGCCGCGTCTGCGAATACGGCAGCGTGGAAGTGGATGATTTGATGTATGTGGAAAAATTTTCCCATGTCATGCACCTCACCAGCAACGTGATCGGCCGCTTGCGTTCCGATAAAACTTCTTACGATTTGCTGCGCGCGACTTTCCCCGCCGGCACGCTTTCGGGAGCGCCCAAAGTGCGCGCCATGGAAATCATTGACGAAATTGAACCCACGCGGCGCGGGCCTTATGGCGGCGTCATCGGTTATTTTTCGTTCGGCGGAAATTTGGATACCTGCATCACGCTGCGCACCATTGTGGTGAAAGATGGCGTCGCTTACGTGCAAGCGGGCGGCGGTGTGGTGGCCGATAGCGATGCGGCGTTTGAATACGAAGAAACCCGCAACAAAGCGCGCGCCGCGTTGCGCGCTATTGCGCTGGCGGAAAAAACCGTGAAAGAAATGCCGCAGGCGAAAACGACTGCACAGCCGGCCGCGCCGGATAAAAGTACTTTTGCCGCTACTGCAAATGATGCCGGCAGCGTTATTATTTATTGCGACGGCGCTTGTTCGGGAAATCCCGGTCCGGGCGGGTGGGGTGCTATTATAAAAAATGGCAATAACATCCAGGAGTTTTCCGGCGGTGAATCGAAAACTACCAACAACCGCATGGAAATGCAAGCATTATTGGGCGCGTTGGAGCAAGTTCCCGATGCGCCGGATATTCGCATTGTCACTGATTCCGAATATCTGTCCAAAGGCATCACGCAATGGATGAAAGGTTGGAAACGCAACGGCTGGAAAACCAAATCCAAGCAGCCGGTGAAAAACCGTGAATTATGGGAAGCCATTGACGCCGCGTTGGAAGGGAAAAAGTTTTCGTTGGAATGGGTGAAAGGCCACGCCGGTCATCCCGAAAACGAACGTTGCGATGAGTTGGCGAGAGAGGCAATTGGAAAAGCGTAGAATTGAAAAAGTACTTTTGTTCGCTGTTGAGTCGAAGTGGGCAAAAGTACTTTTATGCATTAATAATGCAACGGCGTATATCCCGTCATTTCCACATACGCTTTCCCCGCGACATTTCCTTCTACAGAACAACTGCCTTCCCAATAAATAGCGCTTTCACGGCGCGGGCGCATTTCCTGATCTGCTACCGTTGGAATTACAGTTAGCGATAGATGATATTGAGGAATTTCGATTTTCCATTTTGCTGGATAGCGTGCTTTTGTATGTGGACTTGTCCACCAATTTGTCACTGTGATATGAAAATCGCTCTGTTTCAAATGGACGGTGTTTGTATTTTTACCGGACAATGTTCCAGCAGAATGTGGATCCGTTGTATCGTCACTTTGCCTAATTTGATAAAGCATCAAGTTGCGGCCATCATCCAGCTGAATCGCAAACCAATCCCAACCAGTTTGATTTTTTGCCAAACCTTTAGAGCTAAATTCCCGATCCAGCCAGCTTTCTCCTGTTACTTTATATTGCTTGTTTCCTAATTGCAAAGTGCCGCTGGTGGCGAGTCGCGGCATGGAATAATAATGGCTGGCTTGTCCTGTTTCGGGACCTTTTTGTGAAACACCATTTTTGCCGTTTATGATCGGCTGCGTCAATGCGCGGTGTGACAAATTAATCGTCATGCGAGTTTGATTATCATTATTTTGTGCTATTCCACCAGCTTGAATACGCTGCGCATTTCCGTTTTTTCCTTGAAATTGTAATTGCCAATTATCAATCCAAATACGTGGCAGGAAATTTTCTTTTGCGCTTTGCGCTCCCGCCAAACCCATGTTGGCGCGTTCCATGCGATCGCAGAAAAAGTACTTTTGATGTGTCTGGTCTGTTATCGCAAAATGCGCGAAATCCACATCGCGCACCGCCCATTTGGAACGTCCCGACGGAATTTTATTTATCAGCGCATAGCGAAAAAACGTCAGTTCATATCCAAATTTGTTGCCATCTTGCGCTTGCAAATGGCCGGTGTAATACCACCATTCGGTTTGATATTGCGGATGCGCGCCGTGATCTTTGGGGAAAGAAAATTTGTAACCAGGCAGCGCTAATTGAAATGAAGGCTGCCTGGATGGTTGACTTGGCGCGGTGCGAAGAACTGCAAATGTCGCCATGCAGCACGCGGCCAGTAAGATGTTAATGAGAAGCCATTTTCGAAACATTGGAAAGTAATTCTTTAGGAGTTAATGGTTTATTCAAAATGCCATCGGCGCCGCGTTGGTGAATTTGATCTGGCGATAGCACTAAATGTTTGGCGGTGAAAATGACGATCGATACTTTTTTTCCGAATGGCAAAGCCCGAATTTTGCGAACCGCTTCCCAGCCACTCATTTGCGGCATATCCAAATCCATAATAATCATATCAAAATTCTCTCCACGCACCGCTTGAATTGCCTCGCTGCCACCGCCAGCAGTGGACACATGATGACCATACCGCATTAATCCCAAGCGGTACAATTGTCGTAATGTCGATTTGTCATCAACGAAGAGAATGTTCATTTTAAAGCACATTTCTATAGTTATGCAAATTGAATTCCTAAAAGTACTTTTACAATGCACGATGTAAAAATTTCTTCACAATGCTATCATTAGAAATAGAGTAAAAATTTAGGAGATGATTGTAGATGAAACAACGAGTGAATTATTTAAGCGTAGCGCCAGAAGCATATAAGTTGATGCGCAATTTTGAAGAGTATGCAAAAACAACGGGCTTTGATCCGAAGTTGATTGAACTGATTAAATTGCGCGCATCGCAAATCAATGGCTGCGCCTTTTGCCTGGATATGCATTCCAAAGATGCACGACATATTGGAGAAACGGAACAGCGGATTTATTTGTTGAACGCCTGGCGCGAAGCGCCGTTTTATAGCGAGGAAGAGCGTGCCGTTTTGGAACTTACAGAAGCCGTGACGGACATTTCGTTGAATGGTGTACCGGACGAGCTTTATGAAAATGTCCGCGCGCATTTCGATGAAAAGCAATATGTTGATTTGATCGTTTTGATTAATACAATCAATAGTTGGAATCGCCTGTCGATTTCTATGGGCAGCGTGCCGGGACATTATCAACCTGGCAATCATTAGCAATTAGCAATTAGCAATGAGCAATTAGTAAAAAAACCGACGTCATCCTGAGCGTAGCCGAAGGATCCCCCAAAGTTTCAACGTACTTCGTCCAAACTTTGGAGGATCCTTCAGTCGCTCCGCTCCCTCAGAATGACGTGCGCTTTTTCCTGAATCCTGAAGTCATTCATTCGCCAGCACGTCCGCCAATTGCCGTTTCGTCAAAACGCGCCAGGGCAAAATTCCTGCAATCCAACTGACGATAATCATTAAAATTAAAGTGCGCGGTGGCAGGCTCCACGGGAAACTCCAGAAGATTGTCCATCCGAAAAATTGTTGGTTAATGACGTAAATCAATTGCCACGCCAGCATTAATCCGGTGGCGATCGCCATGATCCAGGCGACTATTGCCAGCAATGTCAATTCCACGAAAAGCAATAGCGAAATTTGTTTTTTCGATGCGCCGATAGTGCGCAGAATTGCCACTTCCAAATCCCGTTCCAAAACCAACGCCAACATGGTTTGCAATGTTCCCAGCGCCGCCACGATGAGCGCGATTGCTTCCAATGCGTAGGTGACGGCAAAAGTGTCGTCAAAGGTTTTGAATACTGATTTGCGCAACTCGCGGTGGCTCACAAAATCCAATTGATAGTGCGGTGAAAAGTACTTTTGTAACTGATCTTTTAAAGCGTTAGTTTGCTCGGGATGCTTTAAAAACAACGCCACGGCACGCGGATTTTGTGGAGGCCAGTATTTTTTGTATAGCGACAATGGCATATATAAAGCTGCCGCGTCTGGCGTATAATCATAAAACACCGCAGCGATGAAAAAGTACTTTTCACCTTGCGGCGTTGGCAGTTGAAGAGTATCTCCCGCATTCTTGTTTAATAGATTTGAAAATCGCTCGCTGACGAAGATTACTTTGCCGCGTTTATAATTTTCTAACGCCGTTTGGGTTCCTTTAAAAGTACTTTTGAAAGGCACTTCGCTGCGTCCGGCGAAAACGGCATTGAGATTTCTGGCGGCGATGAATACAGGTTGATTTTGCAGATGAAGTTGCGAGCCACGTAATGTATCCATTGCTTCAATCCCCGGTTGTTCCTGGATTTTACGTAACACTTCTGGCGGTAATCCAGGTCCCGGATCTCCGCTGAAACCGCGCGCTGTAGAAATATACAAATCTCCCGTCAGCGATTGATCCACCCAAACCGCAACGCTATGCCGGAACGAATAAACCATTACTTCCAAACCGATAACGAGAGAAAGCGCTACCGCGAGCGCGGCCACCACTAAACTGGTGCGGTGCAACGTAAGACGCAAATTCATGCTGGCCAAACGCGGCGCGGGATTGCGCCATAATCCGCTAATTCTTTGCGCGATGAAACTGCAAAATAATGTCACCAACGGACACAAAAATGCAAATCCGCTTAGCGTGAAAAACGCTGCGGCGAATCCGATTAATGGCGAGATGTGACTGATGCGCGGCCAGCACAAAATGCCGCCGACGCATAATAAAAGTATTCCTGCGCCGGCGAAAGGCCAGGCATTATTTTGTGTATTTTGATGTAACGATGAATTGGAAAACGCCATGCGCGGCGTGACGCTATTTGCTTCTCGCGCCGAAAACCAGGACGCGCCCCACGCCATCAATGTGCCGCCCAGCGGAACCGCGAAATAGAGCCATAACGGAATTTCCAATTGCCGCGCATGGACTTCCACATATAAGCTGGAAACGGTTTTGCTGACGGCTGAAAGCGCCAGATGCGCCAGCCAAATTCCCAGTAATAATCCGAAAATAGAACCGACAAATCCCATCACCGCCGCTTCGCTTTGGAACAGCGCCATCAATTGCCGGCGACTGGCGCCGATGGTGCGCAAAACTGCAACTTCATGTCGCCGCCGCACCACCGCGCTGGCGATGGCGTTATTGACCAGAAACAATCCCACAAAAAGCGCCACGCAGGAAAGCGCCGTGAGATTTAACTGAAAGGCTGCCAGCATTTCGGCGATTTGTTGGCTGCGTTGCGCGGGCCGTTCCACCACGGCATCGGGCGGGACGATTTTTTGCAGTTGAGAAGTGACGGCAGGAATCGCCTCTTCCTGAACCATCAAGTCAATGCGCGAAAGTTTGCCTTTTTGCTGCAGAATTTCCTGCGCCGTGGCGATGTCGACCACAGCGAAATCACCGCCATAAGCGCGCCTGGCTTGCGATGTATTTAATATCTCCGCAACGCGTAGCGACACCAAATTCACACCGACGTTGAACTTTATAATACTGCCGATTTTCAAATTAGCGCGTTTCGCCACATCGCTTCCGATGGCGATTGTATTGGGTTCGGTAAGGAGAGCAAAAGTACTTTTACTGGGACTGAATCGATTGGACGATGCAGGAGAAGTACTTTGTGTATCTTCGGGTTTTATAAAATCAAATGCCGAGAAAAAATCAATTCCCTGCACGAATAAAGTACTTTTGAGCGTCGGTGAATAAAGCGAATCCGCCAGCACCGGCAAAGCTGCTCCAATGCGCGAATCCTGCCATTGCTGTTTTTTGACTTTCAAAAATAATGTGTCGGGAAGTTCATTGGCGCCACCATTAATTTGCAAATTAGCGCGTCCGCTAGTGGCATCCAAAGAATCTTTAAAGGAAGCGAGAACCGAATGGTTGGCCACCTGAATAGCCACAAAAACCGCCGCGCCCAGCGTCACGCCAAGAATCGTCAGCAGTAATGTGCCGAAATGATGCTGCCAATAACGCCAGGATAATACGCGGAGCAGATGCACAATTGTATGGTAAATACCAAAAAGCAAATTTCAAATAACAAATAAATTCCAATATTCAAATTCCAAATTGTCTGATCACTTGAAGTTTTGTAATTTGAAAAATGCTATTTGGAATTTATTTGTTATTTCCGTAATGGTTTTTAATGGCCTTTCGGTTCCGGCAAATACGAATCGCGCGAAAGCCTTTCGCGTTTACCGTCAATAGTGCGATACGCTTCGGAGCGCTCGCCACCGTTGGCGCGTGAAAGTACTTTTGATTCGACTTTGACGTTTTTGGTCATTGGCGATGTGCCGTATAAACGTGCCACATAATGCTGGTTGCGCAGGATCGTTTGCACGTAAATAGGGCCGCCGGTATTATTGCGAAACTTGAAATCCTTTTGTCCCCAGTAAAGCGTGGCGTCGCGCGAAGTGGGCGCATAGAAAACGCGGAATTGGTGTTGATGACGTTCCACAATGGGAAGTGCTGCCAGCAACGCCGCGTTGTAGAGTGTGGTGGCGCATTGGCAGATACCGGATCCGATTCCATCGACGACGTCGCCGTTGACAAACATTTTTGCCATCTTCCAACCGTTTTTGGCGTTGCGTTCTCCGATAGCTTTATTGGCAGAAAATACGCCGCCGTTTGGAACAATTGTGCCGTCGATATTTTCGGCGGATTTACGAAGATTAGTGGTACGTCCGCGTACATTTGGATTATATTTAGTAGAGTATTCGCCAATTACATATTTGAATTGCGAAAGATCCGCGCCGCCTGGAGCTGGAATTTGACGGCTCACAAGTTTGATAAATAGCTCCGGCGGTTCTTCTTCTAATGCCGCTTTTACGCGCCACGCAGAACCTTCCACTGCCAGATCAAATCCCGCACCGCCAGTTTGCACAACTTTTCCCTTGACAACGTTCAGTGACGGTGGCGTGGGATCGTGATCGGCCTTGTGCGCCCAATCCTGCATCGCTTTGGTGGCTTTTTTGAAGTCCACATTAAAACGCACCGGCACGTTGCCGCCGCCGTGTTTTTTGAGCCACAGAGCGCTTTGCAACAATTGAGGGTAGGGAATCGAAGCGCCCAATTCCGCGCGGGTGCGCCAGAAAACCTGATTGCCATCGTTGAGCGAAACCTTATTCTGCAGCAAAGGCGCCAGTTTTTTGCGGATAGTCGCCAGCGCTGCAGTTTCACTGAGTCCTGTAATATCCACGCCGCCGACGCTAATAGCTTTATCGGTGTTTTGCGGAGCTGGCGTTTCTTGCGAAGTTTTTGGAGGCGATTGATGCTGTCCCAAAGCTGGCGCAGGTAATTGCGCTTTCGCGCTTGAGGCCAGGAAACAAAGAATAAATAGAATTAAATAACGCATAATTTAAGTGTATCAGGCAAAAGTACTTTTATATTTGATTGCTTCAAAATTGCTTGACGTTTTAATCCGTTGATCGGCACAAAAAACTTCCGTCATTTTCGCGGGGACGAAAATGACGGAAGTAAAGGAGAGAGAAATGAAGTTAGTTGTCTGATAGAGTTAATTATTGTCTACAGGTGGTGGAGGCGGTGCTTGATTGTCGTTTTGCTTTTTGCCATGTTCCTGGCGATACGCTTGCATAGCGGCTCGTTCGTCGGCGTCCAGTTTGCCGTCGTTATTTTTATCAAACATTTCCAACATCTTTTTGCGCATTTCGGGATTGCCGCCGCCGCGTTCGCCGTTTTGGTTGGGTCGATTTTGATCGGGGCGATTACCATCGCGTTGGTTGGGGCCGCGCGGACCTTCCATCAATGGTGGCCCATCTCCCAGAACGCCCATTAACATCAGCAATCCTTGCAGACGCGGATTTTGTGAATAATGAATCTTAGCGTCCAAATCGCTTTGTTCTTTGATGCGCCGTTGATTTTCTAAATCCTGTGCATTTTGATAATCCGCGATCATGCCTTTTATTTGATCGTCAGTGATACTTTGGTCGCCCAAGGCGCGTTGCAACTTGACGCCCAATTGGCGCAATGGCCGGCGCGCATTAAGTTCATTGGAAAGATAAGCCAGGACTGCATCTTGCGTCGAAATATCGGTGATGCCATTATGTATCATCATCTCGCGCAATTTGTCTTCTGTTTGCTTGCGCCGATCTTCAGGAGATGAGCGTGGGCGATCGGGGCGTTGAGGGCGAGCGTTTGGCGGTGGCGGATTTCCCGCTGGCGGTGGGGCAGGTTGGGCAGTGGCGACTGCGCCGGTCATCGCCAAGCTTGTCAACATCAGACTCCACTTAAAAGTACTTTTCATCATTATCTCCTTACTCTACGCTTCATTTATACGACACTATTTACTACAAAAAGTTGCACGTCTGTTTTTATAACGTTGATGCACTGTTGATTTGCCGCTATAATCGCCGCATGGAAATGGAAAACCTAAAGGATGCAATTCGCGTGCGTGTTCCGGCCACCAGCGCCAACTTGGGGCCGGGTTTTGACGCGATGGGAATTGCGCTGCGATTGTATAGTTATGTAAGCGTAAGTGTTTCGCCGACGATTGAAAATCACATTGTCATGACTGGCGAGGGCAGCGAATATGGCAATATTCCTATTGAAAACAATATCGCCTGGCAGGCGATTCAACATTTGGCGCAACGCCTTAAAAGTACTTTTCCGCCGTTGCGATTAACGCTTGAAAATTCCATTCCGTTAGCGCGCGGCTTGGGATCATCAGCTGCGGCAAGAGTTGGCGCGTTGGTGGCGACAAATCTGTGGCTGGAGCGTGCGGGCAAAGCGCATTTGAATTCACAACAATTATTGGAATTAGCGACGGAACTGGAAGGGCATCCCGATAACGTCGCGCCTGCATTATTTGGCGGCATGACGGCAAGCGTTTGCGATGCGGGAAAAGTACTTTTATCGCCGGTAAACGCAGAAGTTTGGCCGCAATTTATGGTGTTCATCCCCGATACGGAATTAGAAACAAAAGCCGCCAGAGGAGTATTGCCGGAAAACGTTTCGCGTCAGGACGCCATTTATAATGTGTCGCGTTTAGGATTATTGGTGGCGTCGCTGAGCAGCGGAAATTGGCGTGAGAATCCACAGCTTTTGAAAACCGCGTTGCAGGATAAATTGCACCAGCCCTATCGCGCGCCGCTGATGCCGGCGTTTGACGCGGTGCAAAATGCAGCGCTGGAAAACGGCGCTCTGGGCGTCACGCTTTCCGGCGCCGGGCCGTCGATATTGATTTGGTTGGAAGCAGATAACAAAAGTACTTTTAAGGAAAGATTGAAATCCTCTCTATTGAAAACGGCAGCGCAAAAAGGCGTTTCCGGAAAAGTGATGGAGTTGGAAGTTGATTTGGAAGGTTGCGTGGTTGACGATAATTGACCGTATAAAAGTACTTTTGTCACATAATTAGATTGTAGTGGGGGCAGGCCTCCGTGCCTGCTTAAATAAAAATTTATTCCTTATTGCTGTTTTTGATAACGAGTCAGCACGCTGACAATTTTATAAGCAGGCACGGAGGCCTGCCCCCACTTTTTTACTCTGTGGTACAATAAAATAGCATTTGTATCAGACGCACATTGCGTTTGTGCAGACGCTTTCACGTGGCGCTCCACGTTTCAAACAGTATCGGGAAACGCGCGCTTCGCTGAAAATCTACGCTTAAGGAGCAGCAAAGTGTCAAGTTATTACTTTACGTCCGAGTCGGTCACCGAAGGCCATCCGGACAAAATGGCGGATCAGATTTCCGACGCGGTGTTGGATGAAATTCTTCGCTCGGATACAGAAGCGCGCGTCGCCTGCGAAACTTTTTTAACCACGGGCATGGTTATGGTTGGCGGAGAAATCTCCACAAAAACGTATGTGGATGTTCCGCAGATTGCGCGCCGCGTTATCAAGGATATTGGTTACACGCGCGCCAAGTTCGGCTTTGATTATCTTACCGCTGGAATTTTGACATCCATTCAGCAGCAATCGCCGGACATTAGCATGGGCGTTTCCAAAGCGCTCGAAGCGCGCGATGGCGACACCGATCCTTATGATTTGGTCGGCGCGGGCGATCAGGGCATGATGTTTGGTTATGCGAATAACGATACGCCCGAATTGATGCCGTTGCCGATTCAAATGGCGCATAAACTTTGCCAGCGCCTCAGCGAAGTTCGCAAAAATGGAACTCTGAAATATTTGCGCCCCGACGGCAAAAGCCAGGTCACGGTGCGCTATGAAAATCACAAACCTGTCGCCGTCGACAAAGTACTTATTTCCACGCAACATCATCCGGATGTAAGCCAGGATAAAATTCGCCAGGATTTGATTGAGCATGTCATCAAACCTGTTTTGGGCGATAAATGGTATCACGACAAAATTGAAGTTTTCGTCAATCCCACCGGTCGCTTCACTATTGGCGGCCCGCAAGGCGATACCGGATTAACCGGACGCAAAATCATCGTGGATAGTTACGGCGGAATGGGACGTCATGGCGGCGGCGCGTTCTCCGGCAAAGATCCCACAAAAGTGGATCGCAGCGCTTGCTACATGATGCGCAAAGTGGCCAAAAATGTCGTTGCAGCAGGCTTAGCGGATCGCGTGGAAACGCAAGTTGCCTACGCCATCGGCAAAGCGCGTCCGCTTTCCGTTTACGTGGATACATTCGGAACCGGCAAAGTCAGCGACGAAAAAATTGCCGGCGCTATCGAGAAAGTTTTCGACTTGCGCCCACGCGCCATTATCGAAAACCTTGATCTGCTACGCCCAATTTATCGCAAGACTGCCGCTTACGGTCACTTTGGCCGCGAAGATGCAGATTTCACTTGGGAAAATACGGATAAAGTGGAAGAACTGCAAGCTGCGGTTTAGGTCGGTTTGTTGTCATGCTGAGCGAAGTCGAAGCACTGTATTGAAAAGTACTTTTGTCAACTTCGACTACGCTCAGTTTGACAAAAGTACTTTTCCGTGTGCGTAAAAATTCGTAATTCCCAATTCGTAATTTTCCTCCCCATGCTTGAAGACGCTCAACAAACCATCGAACACATTCGCGCCGGATTGGCGACTAAATCAGCGCATATGGATTTGGCTGGCCGAAAAGTACTTTTGGCGGAATTAGAAGAAAAATCCAATGTGCCGGGATTATGGGATGATCCGGCAGCGGCGCAGGAATTAATGCGCAAGATTTCTGCTGCGCGGGAATTCATTTCGCCGTATGATGAATTGGACACAAAAACTGCCGACGTGCTGGAACTGATGGAATTGGCCAAGGCGGAAGATGACAATGAACTTTTCAAAGAGATTGAAAGTGAAGTTCAGGAAATCCAGAACAAATACACGAAGCTGGAACGCGCCTTATTGTTCTCCGGCGAATACGATGTCAACAACGCCATTTTCGCCGTGAATGCCGGAGCCGGCGGCACCGAGGCGCAAGATTGGGCGCAGATGTTGGTGCGCGCCTATTTGCGTTGGGTGGAAGAACATCAATTTGCCATCGAAGTGTTGGAGGAAAATCCGGGCGAAGAAGCCGGTCTCAAAGGTTTCAGCGCCATTATCAAAGGCGCTAACGCCTATGGGCTTTTGAAAGCCGAAGCCGGCGTACATCGTTTAGTGCGCATTTCGCCGTTTAATTCTGCGGGAAAACGCATGACCAGTTTTGCCTCTATCGATGTGGTGCCGGAAATCGAAGCGGACGATTCCATTGAAATCGATCCCGACGATTTGCGCATCGACACATTTCGCGCCAGTTCTGCCGGCGGCCAGAACGTGCAGAAAAATGAAACCGCCATTCGCATCACGCACATTCCAACGGGAATTGTGGCGCAGTGTCAAAATGAACGCAGCCAGGGACGCAACAAAGACGTGGCGATGAAAGTATTGAAGTCGCGTTTGCTCGAAAAGCAATGGCGCGAACGGCAAGAAGAAATTGCTCGCGTGCGCGGCGAAAAATCTTCTAACGAATGGGGCAGCCAAATTCGCAGTTATGTTTTTCAACCCTATCAAATGGTGAAAGATTTGCGGACCGGTTATGAAACCGGCAACATTTCCGCTGTCATGGATGGCGATTTCGATGGCTTTATTTACGCGTATCTGGAAATGAACGCGGGTAAGTAAAAGTACTTTTACAGTATTCGTCTTGGCGGATAAATCTCATTGTTTGGCAGGATTCCACGCGCTGTTTGGCTTGGTTGCTGCATTCGCATATTTTTTAGCTTCACTATACACTTCGCTCACTTTGAGCCATTTGACATGCCCGTCAGCAAAAGTCATATTTACTCCATCAAAATGGCGACCTTCTGAAGAATAATCCGCTTGTGCACTAGTGTTCAGGTGATTTCCGTTGCTATCAACAACATCTGCGGCGGGAGTTCCCACATATTTTTCTGTTCCCGGCAAATACCAGAAAGCTCCTGTGGGTGCATAAACCATACTTGGCGAAAGGTAATACGGGCCGGCATCCATAATCATGTAAATCGTAGAAGGAGCTTGTAATTCCGCCATACTGACAACCGGAACCGTTGCGCTGACGCCTACGAGAATACTGCTGTTTGTTCCATAATTTCCCGAATATGGATGAGCGGTAGCCGGCGCGGAAGGGCAGATATAAACCTGATCGCTTTTGGTGTAGGGATAGATCAGTTGGTGCCAAAACCAGGAATTGGTTCCATCGGTTCCATACCATTTACCGTCTGGCGGGATTTGATCTTCCGGAGTTGTATATCCGCGCGGCGGATATTTTTCATCATAATCCTATACGTACATCATAATGCCTAAGCCAATTTGTTTCAGGTTACTCATGCAGCTGGAGCGCCGCGCACTTTCTCTGGCTCGAGCAAAAACCGGAAATAGAATTGAAGCCAAAATTGCTATAATTGCAATGACGACCAAAAGTTCAATTAGGGTAAAAGCTGCCTTGTGTTCTGAATGAAGATTTTTCATAAAGATCAAAACTCCTAAAACATTTAGATATCGAAGTATTCCACATTCTAATGTTTTTTAAACATAAAAATGTTGTACAGTTTTGAGGTAGCGAATCAATACGGTTTCGTGTTTTGATTGCATGAATGCCAAAATTAGGTCATAGTAAAAGTACTTTTAATCATGCGTGAATTTCATTATTTTTCACCTGGCCAGGACGACCAACGCGCTTTTATCATGCAATTGTTGGGGACATTGTTGGGGCTCATTGTGGTGGCAATCTTGTTCTGGAAGACACCTGTGATTGAATTGCGCGCAGTTCTCATTGGGGCTGGAATTGCTATCGTGTGGATGGTGGGAAACGCTGCCTGGAGATTGGAAAAGAAAGCGCGCCGTTCCCAGTTGGCAAAAGTTGGGTTCGATGACACTCAACTATTCGTGACAGATTGGCATGGTGTGCAACATGAAATTCCCTGGAAGGAAATTACATCTTGCGAAGTGAAAGGTGGCCGATTATTAGTGCAGTGGAAAGGCGATAAATTGCATGTTGGCGCACGCGAATTGGAAGACGGCATGGTGTTCATCCAACATGTCGCGAAAAAGGTGCATGGCGATAAAAGTACTTTTATCCCGTTGACACCGCGCGAGCCGTCATAACAACTTCCGAAGGGATTCGTTTATTCCACCAAATGCAGTTTTAATACTTGTGCTTTAATTCCCGAATTCATCGAAGCTAATATCGCCTGCACTTTCACTTCACCACGCGGCATCATTTGGCCGTCGTTGTCTTTTTGATTCCAATCTGTCGTAAATGTCAGCTTTTGACCGGGGTTTAACTCCACATCACGCACCATCATGGTAAACATTTTGCCGTGACTCCATTTCCACTGAGGTGTACTTTTACCAACCGGCGTCACAGTGATGTCAAAATTTTTGCCTGAAGGCAACGTAAGCGAACGCGGTCGGTCGTCAGTATTTATGGCTGTAACGGTAAATCGAACAGTTTCACCTCTGTGAAAAGTACTTTTACTCACCGTTGTGCGCACTTCAATTTTTCCCGCGCGAATGCCGGAATTGCTCGAACCGTTTGGAGCGTTGCCTTCGTGGATTTCTACCAGATGCCTGGCGCCGTTCCAATTAACATTTGCCCCAAATGTCTCCGCAACAAACCGCAAGGGAATTAATACTCGTCCTTGAGCCACCGGTAATGGTTTATTCAATCTCAATTCACGCCCGTTCACATAGGCATAATTGCTGCCGACTTTCATTTCGATGCTCTTTTGTCGGTAATCCAGTTTGATATTGTGCGTCACTGGATTATATTGCACGGCTGTGCCCATAGCTTGCAAAACGCCGCGCAACGGCACATAGACGGTTCCTTGATCGTTAATCGGCAACGCATCCTCAAAATTGACAAGACGATTGTTGACTTGAACATTAATGACTGGCGCTTGATTGGCTCCCATCACCGGCGTAATCATTCCCAAACTTCCTGACAGCAATGCAACTTGTAAGAATTTATTCATAGTTCACCTCAATAGTTTCTCAACGAAGTTTTCGACTGATAGCGTGCAAGTAATGTTCCCGATGGAGAGACAAAAGTACTTTTGCGGTTGTCATTCATGTTACATCGCCATCTCAAAAAGCAGAAATATGCGCAAATTCTGCCTCGAAAAAATAAAAACGTTTCAAAATTCGTGTGATGTGGTATACTAGAGAAAGTTAAAATATTATTATTTATTTAAGGAGAAGGTTATGCCCAAGAAGAAAACCTCCATTTTGAGGCAAAGGAATGGTTTTACCTTAATCGAACTTTTGGTCGTCATCGCAATTATAGCAATTCTGGCCTCCATCTTGTTCCCCGTCTTTGCGCGCGCGAGAGAAAACGCACGACGCACCAGTTGCATGAGTAATTTGAAGCAGATTGGTATTGGTATCATGCTGTATACGCAAGATTATGATGAGCGTTTTCCCATGTACAATAGGGGCACTTCAGCTGGAACTGGAACTGGAGGTTGGGTTTACAATCTTCAACCTTACCTAAAAAGCGAACAAATATTCCAATGTCCAAGCGAGTCAACTGGGCCAACTGATGTAGGAGGCAGTTACTATTCTGATTATAATTATAATCTATTTCTTGGATGGAATGGACAATATGGCTCGATTGCGGCACTGGCAGGTTTAACAAGCCCAACATTAACCGTAGCTGTGGCCGATTATACAGCAAATAGTGGGTACACATGGTTTACAGGAGATTATGGAAAGAATTGTGGTACCACGACATGTACGCCGGGGTTGGCAACCTTTCCAAAGGCAGCTGCTCTCCGGCATTTAGACGGGATGAATTATGTATTTACAGATGGGCATTCCAAATGGTATAAGGCAGCAGTCGATACAACAACTCCTACTTTAGGACGGAGTGCTTCTGTCTACAATGCAATAACTCCTGGTACCACATCTAAACAAAGTCCTACTTTTAATCCCACGCCATAACTACAATTATAAAAGTACTTTTCAGCGGTATTTGTATAACTTGCTGGAAAGTACTTTTGTATTTAAAAACGAAATAAATGTTTAAAAAATCTTGAAATGTGGTATAACTTAAGTAGTTAAGGCATTTCATTTTTATAAGGAGAATATTATGCACAACGAGCAAGCCTTCATTTTAAGGCAAAGGAAAGGTTTTACCTTAATCGAACTTTTGGTCGTCATCGCAATCATAGCAATTCTGGCGGCCATCCTGTTTCCCGTTTTCGCCAGAGCGCGAGAAAACGCGCGACGCACCAGTTGCATGAGTAATTTGAAGCAGATTAATCTGGGCTGGATGCAATATATCCAAGACTATGACGAGAAACTGCCTGGATATGGCGCAGGCGGTACTACGCAATATCCAGGAGGCATATTTCAAGTGATGCAACCTTATCTGAAGAGTACTCAGATATTCCAATGCCCCAGCGAATCGGTTGGGCCGACAGATCCTGGTGGAGCGGACTATTCTGATTACGTTATTAATTTGTGGTTAGCATATAACGGTTCTCATGGTGCAGGATCACTGGCAGCTATTGGTTCCCCAACCCTGGTGGTAAATTTTTGTGATTACACAGGCCAAACCGGTAGAGGTTGGTTTACTGGCACACAAAGCAAAAACTGTGTGAGTTCAGGCCAAGAATGCAATCCCGAGATTGTTACTCTTTCAACAAGTTATGGCTTGCGTCATCTAGATGGTATCAACTATGCATTCGCTGACGGGCATGTAAAATGGCTTAAAAGTGAAAAGGTAGGCACGATCGTGCGCAGTTCAGCGGTTTGGAACGCCGTGACGCCAAGAACTACTTCCAAACAAAGCGCTACGTTTAATCCGTTAGACTAAGATTGTGCAAATGCGTTATTGATCTTTCTTTAGCCTGCATAAAAGTACTTTTATGCAGGCTAATCTTTACTGATAAAAACATGTTTAAAAATTTTCATTTTGGGGAATAATATAATAACCTGAGTTACATTTAAGGAGAAATCATGTATCTTTCAAAGCAAAAAGAGCAAAGAACAGCCTTCACTCTCATTGAACTTTTGGTCGTCATTGCAATTATTGCAATCTTGGCTTCCATTCTCTTTCCGGTGTTTGCTCGGGCCAGAGAAAATGCGCGGCGGGCTTCCTGTCAGAGCAATTTGAAGCAAATTGCTCTGGGAATTGCCATGTATACCCAGGACTATGATGAGAAATATCCTTACCATGTCACGGGGTATCTGAACGGCAGTTACGCTGGCGCTGTCACCCAGACCGATCCACACATGCCGGGCTACAAGTTCACGACAGGCACTGATTCGCCGAACAACGGTAAATACGTGAGTTGGATGGATAGTATTTTTCCCTACGTGAAAAGCATGCAGATTTTTATATGTCCCTCCGGTTCCGATTTGCAAACTTACGGAAGTTATGGTTACTCGTCGTGCATCAATGGCTCTTATGCGACGAATTACAAATCCGGCGCTATCCGTGAGCCAATGGCCATGGCCGCCGTGCAGCGTCCATCCGAAGTGATGATGCTGATGGATTGGAACTATCTTTATAATAGTATTGCCAATCCAAGTACAGCGGGCTACATGCGAAATAATCAAGCGAGACGCATTTACCCACACATGGATGGCGGTAACATTGCTTACGTCGATGGTCACGTTAAATGGCTCAATAAAAACGTTGCATTCTACACCAGCACTTGGTCAAATCCGATGTGGAACGCGTACCTCTCGTGATGAAGGATGTACATCAAAAATTATCCCATGCTATAAAGCAGGTTCCAATAAAAGTACTTTTCGGTGGAGAACCGCGTGCGTTAGTAAGTGAAGATTACGACAGGTTAATAAAATTCTCCGCATGCTGACGCGCGCGGTTCTCTAAAGACAAATTGCCCAGTATTTGAACCTGAGCCAAGTCCTTTTATTATGGAATAAAATATAAATGTTTCAAAAATATCTTTTTGTGGAATAACATATTATCTTTAGTATAAGGAGATTTGATATGTTACTCAGCGTAAATGCGCGTGAGCGTAAGAGAGCCTTTACTCTCATTGAACTTTTGGTTGTAATTGCAATTATATCAATTTTGGCCTCGATCCTGTTCCCTGTATTCGCAAGGGCAAGAGAAAATGCACGGCGGGCCAGTTGTATGAGCAATTTGAAACAAATTGGTTTGGGATTTATGATGTATATTCAGGATTATGATGAGAAATTTCCTAAGGTTACTTTGGGATATCCATCGGGTACCGCGCCGTGGGGACCTAGCAATCCTTATGCGTGGGCAGATGCCTTGCAAACTTACATAAAAAGCCCCCAGCTCTATCAATGTCCCAGTGATTCGAAAGAACCCAAATCAGACCCTGCTTCCTGGGGATATTCAGATTATTGGATGAATAGCCGTTTGAGCGCGCAGAGTCAAGCGGTGATTGCATCTTCTTCATTAACAATTTTGAGCGGAGAAGGCAGCGCCGGGAGTGCCTATTATTATTATGATGGCTGTAGCATCACGGGAAATGCATCTGTTATTCCTTGCGATGATACAACTCCGTACATCACCATGGCTCCTGGCAAAGGTGCGTCATTCGGCCGTCATTTGGACGGCGCAAATTATGCGTTCGCGGATGGACATGTGAAATGGTTGAAAGGCAGCATTTTGGATAATGGAACCGAGATCAATGGCAGTAATGCAATTTTGAATTTCCATTACACCCATGCTGAGGCCGGGAATAAGCCTACATTTAGCCCCAGTTAATTTCCGGCTGGTAGTAAAAGTACTTTTCCGCGGAATGTTTGGCCATCTTCCACCACTTTGCGATAATGCAACTTAGCTTGTAATCCCATACACTCTCGCTCAGGGAATAAGTTTGTCGAGACAAAGGTAACACGCAGGTTATTTGATGATAAATTAGGTCGCGCGGCAAGTAAATTATTTTTCCAACAACACCGCGCGAAAATCATTATTAGCAACATGCAATCCGTTGATCCTGCCATTTTGCACATTCAGCGTTTGATTGGGATACAGTGCCGTCGCAGTCTTAAAAGTACTTTTACTCAGCGTCATCGGCAAATTAATTTCCTGATCTTTACCGGAAGTGTTCATGATGATCAAAAGTACTTTTCCGTCATCCGGCGATTGATACAAACTGGCATAAACGCCCTGCGGCAATGAAAAGTACTTTTGCTGCCAATAGGGAATAAATTTCCAATCGCTGTTCCAGCCGGTGTCATCAAACGCGCCGTAAACTTGCGCCACGTGATCCGCCGGCATCCACGTCCACCAGATATTGGAATCGTGCAGCAGCGTTAATCCCAATAAAT
>Ga0164242_10003212_pt1 | contig 18710 bp, 15 predicted proteins | sample OricomgcompostMG_FD_108783 | JGI IMG/M metagenome (GOLD analysis project Ga0164242, IMG submission 108783) | Miracle-Growth compost microbial communities from Emeryville, California, USA - Original compost - Miracle growth compost (MG) ... | reverse complement strand
TCGGATCGAGCCAGACGCGCATCGCATACTGCGAGCCGAACAGCGTGACCGTACCCACGCCGTTGATACGGCTGATCGGGTCTTCCACGTTCGACGCCACGTAGTTCGCGAGGTCGTACTTCGTCATGGTGCCGTCTTCGGACACGAACGCCAGCACGAGCAAGAAGCTGCTGCTCGACTTCGTGACCTTGATGCCGAGCTGCTGCACGACCTGCGGCAGGACCGGCGTGGCGAGCTGCAGCTTGTTCTGCACCTGCACCTGCGCGATGTCCGGGTCGGTGCCCGCGGCGAAGGTCAGCGTGATGGTGGCGGTACCCGAGTCATCGGACGTCGACGACAGATACAGCAGGTGGTCGAGACCGCTCATCTGCTGCTCGATCACCTGGGTGACCGTGTCTTCCACCGTCTTCGCCGATGCGCCCGGGTAGTTCGCGCTGATCTGGATGGAGGGCGGCGCGATGGTCGGATACTGCGCGACCGGCAGCGTGAACACCGACGCCACGCCCGCCAGCATCAGAATGATGGCGATCACCCACGCGAAAATCGGGCGATCGATAAAGAACTTTGCCATGAAGCAGGCTCCCTGTTATTGCGCAGCGGAGGCAGCGGGTGCGGACGCAGCCGGAGCGGCCGATGCGCCGGACGCACCCGACGCACCGCTCGCGGCATTCGCATAGCCCGAAGCCGTCGCCTCGTCCGCCGAAGGCGCGCCCGGCGGCGGCGGCGGCGGCAGGTTGGCGGCCACGGCCTTGACGGTCGCGCCCGGGCGAACCTTCTCGGTGCCCTGCACGATCACGCGGTCGCCGGGTTGCAGACCGCTTTCGACGATCCAGTCCTGGCCCTGCGTGCCCGCCGTGACGATCGGATGCGGCACGACCTTGTTGTCCTTGTCGACGACGAGCACCGTGGCCTGTCCCTTCTGGTCGTGCTGCACGCCCACCTGCGGCACGAGGAACGCGTTCTCGTTGGTGCCTTCGTCGATGCGCGCGCGCACGAACATGCCCGGCAGCAGCACGCGGTCGGGGTTCGGGAACAGCGCCCGGATCGTGACCGAACCGGTGGTCTGGTCGACCGTGACGTCGGTGAACTGGAGCTTGCCCTGCTGCGCATAGGTGCGGCCGTCTTCGAGCACGAGCGAGACCTTGGCCGCATTCGGGCCGTTGGTCTTCAGGCGCCCGGCCTCGATCTCGCGGCGCAGCTTCAGGCCGTCGAGGCTCGACTGCGTGAGGTCCACGTACATCGGGTCCATCTGCTGCACGGTCGACATGAGCGTGGCCTGGCTCGCCTGCACGTAGGCGCCCGGCGTGACCTGCGAGATGCCGACCTTGCCGGTGATGGGCGAGACCACGTCCGTATAGCCCAGGTTGATCTGGGCGGTGTCGACCGCGGCCTTGCCCGCGTCGACATCGGCTTGCGCCTGGCCTTGCGCGGCCACGGCGTTGTCGTAGTCCTGCTTGCTGACCGCGTTGGCCTTGACGAGCACCTTGTAGCGCTCGACCAGCGCGTTTTGCGTGACGAGATTCGCCTTCGCCTTCGCAAGCGTTGCCTTGGCGTTATTGAGCGTGGCGATGTACGGCGCCGGATCGATCTTGTACAGGCGCTGCCCCGCCTTCACGACCGAACCTTCGGTGAACTCGCGGCGCAGCACGATGCCGTCGACCCGCGCGCGCACTTGCGCGACGAGGAAGGCATTGGTGCGGCCCGGCAGCTCGGTCACGACCGGCACGGGGGTGGGCTCGACGGCGACAACACCGACTTCGGGAGTTTGCGGCGGCGGCGCGGACTGCTTTTGCCCGCACGCTGCGAGCACTACGGCAGCCGTCGCGAAGGTAATTAGGCGGAATGGAACCCGTTCGACGCGCATGGAGCGACCTCTGTCTATAACTGACAATAAAAGCGTGCGGCGTCCTTCCCTCATGGGGACGAACGACGACGCACGCCAGCATCTGGCGATACCTGACGGATAACCCGGTACTTCAGGGATGGCGCGATACCGGTCAGCAACATCCGTCCGGGCGATTTCTCGACGCGCAATGTTAATGAACTGCGCGCATTGGGGTTTCTACGACCACGTGACCAGTGACGGATATTAACCGGACATCAACTCTTGGGGTATCCAGGTGGTGGGGTGGTATTATAGATACATTCGAGAATGAATGTATAAGAACAAATCATTCCGTTTGAATGATTGCTCAAGAGCGTTCGGCGCATGACGGCAATATTACAAACCAATACTTTGCTGATCTGGCGCTTATATGCTTTTCCAGCCCGATAACTCACATACTGAGCAGTAACCGCCCATGGCCCGACGCACCAAAGAGGAAGCGCTGGAGACGCGCAACCGCATTCTCGACGCCGCCGAGCACGTCTTTTTCGAAAAAGGCGTGTCGCGCAGTTCGCTCGCCGATATCGCCCAGACGGCAGGCGTCACGCGCGGGGCGATTTACTGGCATTTCGAGAACAAGGGCGATCTCTTTACGGCCATGTTCGATCGCGTGATCCTGCCGCTCGACGAGATGAAGGCGGCCACGGTCGACCCGGACGAACCGGACCCGCTCGGCCGCATCAAGGACCTCTGCGTGCTGTGCCTGCGCGACACCGCCACCGATGCGCGGCGCCGCCGCGTATTCGAGATCCTGTTTCTGAAGTGCGAGTTCGTGGAGGAAATGGGGCCCGTCATGGCGCGTCACCAGGGCAACATGCGCGAGGGCCTCGTACGCATCGAGGAAGGTTTGCGCAACGCCATCTCCAAGGGGCAACTGCCCGCCGATCTCGATGCCCCGCGCGCGACGCGCGTGCTGCACTCGTTCATCACCGGCGCGCTGCGCGATATGGCGATCCTGCCGGACGTGTTCGACGTGGCGCACAACGCCGATCGGCATGTCGAAGCCATGCTCGACGCGCTGCGCTACAGCCCGGCGCTGCGCATCGATCCGGCGGCGAAGGAATAGCCGATCCCGTAGCGGGCTGCCGCGTTCTCGTACGGCACCGCGCCGGCGGCGTCCTCGAGGAACTCGACTGCGAGACCCGCATGCGCCGCATCGAACACCGATTTCGCGGGACGTGACGGCGCGCGGACTCAGCCGTCCGCGAAGTGGCGCGCCACGTAGAACAGCAAAGCGACGAAGAAGATCATCGCGGCCCAGGCCCAGTTCGGCATCGCGTGCGGCGCAGGTTCGTGATGCAGCGTGCTGGCTGCGCGGCCCGACAGCGTGCCGCTCGCGTGCGGGAGCAGATGCGCGCGCCGCGCCACCGCCGCCAGGTTGATCGGCCGCAGAAACACGTGCTGGCGCCGGGGCATCTCCCCGCGCACGCGGTTCGGCGCTTGCCCATGCTTGGCCTCGACCACGGCGCAGAACTCGGTGAAGAATTCGTCGGCGAGTTCGTGCAGCGCATTTTCGATCTGGCGCGGCGGCAGCTCGCCGAGCGGCCCGGTCAGCGTGGCCCAAACCGAATAGTCGATGCGCGTGCTCGCGCCCTCGCCCGTCCCCGCGTGTTCCTCCTCGCGCAGCGCCACGTCGATCTGGCCACGCAGCGAGCCGATGCCATCGGCGCGCGCGCGAAAGCTCAGCACCCGGCGCGGCGTGAGCGGCACCGTCGCGACGTCGCTGGCGATGTGAGCGCGCACTTCGTAGCGCGCGCGCAGCGGGCCGAGCGGCACGGTGAGTGTGAGCGCGTATTCGGCGGGGCCAAGCCGCCGGAACGACTCGCAATGCTCCAGACTCGCCCGTACGAGCGTGGCGTCCTGCAACGCCTGCCAGACGGCAGACGGCTCGAGCGGAATCCTCAACGCGTCGTTCAGTTCCATGGCGGCTCCCCGGTGACAGTGGGCAGTGCGAGAAGATCGTTGGCGTCGTTCAGGAGGTCTGATCGATGCGGTCCACGAGCCCGGCGTGGAACGCCAGATAGCCCTTGATGCCGCGCACGGTATCGAGCGGCGCCTCGTAGCTCCAGGCGGCGTCCTCGACGCGGCCATCCTCGGTGCGCAGATGGTAGTACGAGGCCTCGCCCTTGAACGGACATGGTGCGGTGCGCGTGGAGCGTTCGAGCCGCGCCATGTTCACGTCGGCGCGCGGGAAATAGAAGACGTCGGGATTGCCGGTTTCGACGAGCGTGAGCGCCGCCAGCGTGTCGGCGATCGTAATGCCGCCGTGGATCACGCGCACACGGTGCCGGTTGACGACGATGTCGATGCGATGGCCAGCATCCGGTTCGACCGCCATGGTCTGCTCCCTGATCGATGGGTGCCGCCGCCCGCCCGCGCGGCGCCTCGCCCGGCACGGCGTGCCGGTTCTCCTTGTGCCCCCCGGCGCGCGGCGTCGCGCGCGGTTCGCGGTGCCATGCCGGCGCGCGCTAGTCTTGCCTCGCGACGGCAGCGCAAAAAAAAGCCACGGCAGGCCCGTGGCTTCATTATCGACGAAACTCCGGCGGCTTGCGCGAAATCAAAACACGGCGCGCGCCGCCCGGCCTCACCAGACGAAAGACGCGCGGGCGCTACCGTTCGAGCCGACGGTCACGGCGCTCGTCTTGTTGACGCCGTCATGGCTCACGTGCACGGTATAGCGCCCCGGGCGCACGCGCACGAGCATGTACGGTCCGCGCGAGGTCGCGTCGAGCACGCTCGCGCCGTGGGCGTCGACGATCTGCACGTGCACGTCGGCGAGGAATTCGGCGTTGCGGCCCGTGAAGCGCAGCGACAGCGGCCAGCGCGAGCGCGCGGCCTGCAGCGCCTTCGACTCGTCGAGGCCGACACCGCCCGAGACGAATTCGACGCTGCCCTGCCGCTGCACCTGCGGCATGCCGCCGCCGTTGGTGTTGCCGGCGCTCGAGGTGTCGGTGGACGATCCGCCCACGGTGCCGTTCGCGGGATTCATGCCGTTCATTGCGCCATTGGCGCCGCCCTGCTGCATCGGCATTTGTGGCATCGGTGCGCCGCCCTGCTGCATCGGCGCTTGCTGCATCGGCGCGCTGCCTTGCTGCGCTGCCGCGCCGCCCGCGAAACCGAGTGCCAGGGTCGCCGCGAGCGCGGCAGTCGAATGGATCGGGCGCGTTTTACGGAACCTCTTCATCGTGACTGCTCCTTACAAGTGGCTTCGGCATAACGCCGGCGCAACATGCGTGCCCGCCCGGCCGGGCCGGAGCGACCGTCGGGAGCGAGGCGCGCGACGCCAACATTTTCACCGCTTTTTTGCCCGCATGCGCCGCACCAAAGAAAACTGCCGCCGGGGCACGAAGCCCGCGGCGGCAGTGGAAAAGCGGCCCGGCAATCCCGGCTTGCGTTGTACGCCAGGCCGCTGGAGCGATTGCGTCGCTTCGATCAGCCGAGGTCGACCGGCACGAAGATCTGCGCGTCGTCGCGCTGAATCAGCAGTGCGATGCTGTTGCCCGCGTGCGCGATCATCTGCTTGAGCTGATCGGCGCTCGTCACCGGACGGCCGTTCACGGCAAGGATCACGTCGCCGGGCTGGATGCCGGCGTTCTCCGCCGCGCCGGCCGCCTGCTCGACGAGCAGGCCGTGATCGAGCGAGCTGCTGCTCTTCTCGTCCGGCGTGAGCGGGCGCACCGCGACGCCGAGGCGTCCCTGCATCTGCGACTGCGGCGTGTCGTTCGAGGCGACCTTGCTGTCGCCGAGCGCGCCGATGGTCGCGGTCATGTCCTTGGTCGACTTGTCGCGCCACACCTGAATGTCGGCCTTCGTGCCCGGCTTCATGCCCGCGATCAGCGAAGGCAGGTCGGACGAGTCGCCCACTTGCTGGCCATTCACGGCGAGAATCACGTCGCCGGGCTTGAGACCCGCCTTGGCGGCCGGCCCCTTCGCGTCCACCGAGCTCACCAGCGCGCCGCGCGGCTTGTCCATGCCGAACGAGTCGGCCAGCGTCTGGTTCATCGACTGCACCGCGACGCCGAGGCGCCCGCGGCTCACATGGCCGGTCTTGACGAGATCGTCCTTGACCTTCATCGCCTCATTGATCGGGATGGCGAACGAAAGGCCCTGGAAGCCGCCCGTCTGCGAGTAGATCATCGAGTTGATGCCGATTACTTCGCCCTGCAGATTAAACAGCGGTCCGCCCGAGTTGCCGGGGTTCACCGGCACGTCGGTCTGGATGAACGGCGTGTAGTTCTCGTCGGGCAGCGAGCGCGACTTCGCGCTGATGATGCCCGAGGTCACGGTGTTGTCGAAGCCGTAGGGCGAGCCGATCGCCACCACCCACTGGCCGACCTTGCTCTGGCGCGGGTCGCCGATCTTCACGGTCGGCAGATCCTTCGCGTCGATCTTGAGCACCGCGACGTCGGACTGCTTGTCGGCGCCCACGACCTTCGCCTTGAATTCGCGCTTGTCGGTGAGTTTCACGGTCACGACGTTCGCGCCGTCCACGACGTGCGCGTTGGTGAGGATGTAGCCGTCCGGGCTGATGATGAAGCCCGAGCCCAGGCTCGTGCTCGGCGTGTCGGGCTGCATGCCGCCGCCGTCGCCGCCCATGCCGGGCATGCCGCCGTAGAAGTGCTTGAAGAACTGGTAGAACGGATCGCTCGGATCGATCGGCAGTTGCTGGGCACCGCCACCGCCGCTGCGCATGGAGGTCTGCTTCACCACGTGCTTCGCACTGATGTTGACGACCGCCGGACCATAGGTTTCCACGAGGCCCGAGAAGTCAGGAATGCCGGTCTTGGCCGCGGCTTCGGCGGGCATCAGCGCGGCGGCTTGTGCCGGGGTGATGACCTGCGGCGGCGGCACGTTGCGGCGCCCCGCCACGTAGCCCGCCGATAACGCGACGGCAACGGCGATAGCCACGGCACTGCGGGTAATGACTTTGGTATTCATAGCGGACTCCTTGCGCGGGATACGGTCACGATGGAACGAAGATTAAGCCGTATCGCTTAAAGGAGTCTTAAGGGGGAACCATTTGGCAAACGCCCGTGCACAAGGCGTTTGCGGGCCTTTCGCGAGGCGCGCCGAAAGCCGCTGCGCGTCTCGCGCGCGCATATTGAAAGCCAAAAGGAAGGTTTAAAGCGCGCCTCGCTCAAAACCGCAGTTCCACTTGCAACCCGCCCGCCGGCGAATCGCCGAGCGCGATCGTGGCGTCGTGCTGGTCGGCGATGCGGCGCACGATCGCGAGACCGAGCCCCGTGCCCGATACGTCGGTGCGCGCGCGGTTCGCATTCGCGCCCACGCGATAGAAACGGTCGAATACGCGCGCACGTTCGTCGACGGGAATGCCCGGCCCGCTGTCCTCGATCCGCACGAGCGGATGCCCGTCGTTCACGATGAGCCGCACGTCCACGCGCCCGCCAGCCGGCGTGTATTTCGTCGCGTTGTCGAGCAGGTTGTTGAACATCACGCGCAGGGCGTCGGCGTCGCCGTGCACGTGCGCGTCGGCGCTCTCTTCGATGCCGAGATCCACGCCGCGCTGCTGGGCAAGCGGCGCATAGTTGAGCACGCAATCATCGAGCAGCGCATGCAGGTCGACGCTTTGCGCGCGCGCGTGGCCATCGGGCTCCGAACGCGCGAGCGCGAGCAGTTGCTCCGCGAGGCGCGTGGCGCGCGTCACGCCGGCCTGCAAGTCGCCGAGCGCTTCGCGGCGCGTTTCGTCATCCCTTGCGCGCGCAACGAGTTGCGCCTGGATCTGCACGGCCGCGAGCGGCGTGCGCAACTCGTGCGCGGCGTCGGCCACGAAGGCCTTTTGCGTATCGAGCGCCTGGGCGAGACGCTCGAGCAGCGCGTTGAGCGCATGCACGAGCGGCGTCACCTCGCGCGGCAGGCGCTCTTCGGGCAGCGGCTCGAGCGCTTCGGGGTGGCGCGTGTCGAGCGCGCGCGCCACGCGCGAGAGCGGCTTCAAGCCGCGCCCCACCACCATCCACACGGCCAGCCCGAGGAACGGCAGCAGCACGATCAGCGGCCAGAGCGTGCGCCACGCGACGTTCGCGGCGAGCCGGTTGCGCACCGTCATCGGCTGGGCGAGCTGCACGACGTTGTCGCCGACGATCGCGCCATAGACGCGCCAGTCGCCGCGGTCGGTGCGCTCGGTCGAAAAGCCGAGTTCCGCGCGCGGCGCAAGCGGCGCGCGCGGATGCGAGTAGTACATCAGCACGCCATTGCGGTTCCAGATTTGCAGGACGATGCCTTCCGTGCCGGTATCGCGCGAGCTCAGGATCTCGTTGAACGGCTCCGAGGGCAGCGCCGCCGCAATCTCCTGCAACTGGTAATCGAACAGCTCGTTGGCTTCGGCGAGCGCCTGGCGATAGATCAGCCAGCCCGCGAGGCTCACGCCCGCGACCACGATCGCGAGCAGCCAGAACAGCAATTGTCTTCGGATCGAACTCATCGGGCGGCGCTCGTCCTCACGCGTCTTTCGCGATCATGTAGCCGAGGCCGCGCACGTTGCGGATGAGATCGGCGCCGAGCTTCTTGCGCAGCGCGTGGATATAGACCTCGACCGTGTTGCTGCCGATCTCCTCGCCCCAGCCGTACATCTTTTCTTCGAGCTGGGTCTTGGAAAGCACCGCGCCCGGGCGCGCGAGCAACGCTTCGAGCAAGGCGAACTCGCGCGCGGAGAGCGCGACGGGCAGGCCGTCCTGGGTCACCTGGTGCGAGGCGGGATCGAGCGTGATCGAGCCGTGGCGAATCAAGGACTCGCTGCGGCCCGACTGGCGGCGGATCAGCGCGCGCATGCGCGCGCCCAGTTCGTCGAGATCGAAGGGCTTGATGAGGTAGTCGTCGGCGCCGGCGTCGAGGCCCTTCACTCGGTCGGCGATGGCGTCGCGCGCGGTGAGGATCAGCACCGGCAGCGCCACGCTGCGCGCGCGCAGCGTGCGCAGCACGTCGAGGCCATCGCGCTTGGGCAACCCGAGATCGAGCAGCATCAGATCGTAGGATTCGCCGCTCGCGGCCGACAGCGCGGCCTCGCCGTCCTCGACCCAGTCGACCGCGAAGCCTTCGCCGCGCAGCGCCTTGCGCACGCCCTCGGCGATCATGCGGTCATCTTCGACTAGCAGTATGCGCATCGTAATGATTGACAAGGCGGCGCACGCGGCGCCGCGCCTGAAGTGAATGACGATGGGTGCATTCTAGCGCCTCGACACGCGCAGGATGCCTTCTGGCTGGACGCGACCGGCCGCAGCCAAAGACGAACCGCCGCGCACGAGCGCGCCCGCCCTGCATTCACGCGACCTTTTCTCACATTTCTCGCGCTAGATGCGCGCACACCACGCGAGGTCTTTACAATGTGCGCTTTTGCGGCGCGCGGCGCCGCGATGTGAACGCGCCCTTTCAATTGCCTGCGATCGGCATACGCAGCGGCGCACGCATCGCGACAGCAGCGCGCCGGCCGTTTCCGCGTCCGCGCACGACCACCGCGAAAAGCCCTCCCGGGCAAGAAGCGTCGTGCGCGGCCCTTGCATTGCCTGCCCTCGTCCAACGCTCTTCATGTCGCCCGTTTCGCTGTCCCGACTACGTACCCTGTTCCGCCTGAACGCACCGCGCCCCACGCGCGCGCCGAAGGCCACAGCAAAAAACCCATCCGCCACCGCCATCGCGGCAACCGCAACCGCCGCGACCGACGCGCGCCGCCGTGCGCCGCGCCCGCTCGCGCTGGCGCTCGCCTGCGGCGCGCTCGCCGCAGCCTTTGCCGGCGCGCCTGCCGAGGCCCAGCCCGCCGGCGCGCGCGTTCCCACGGTCAACGTCAGCACCGTCTTGCCGCCCAGCGTGATGATGGGACTCGAGCGCGCGCACGTGCCGCTTTCGTCGGTGAGCGTCGTGATCGAGAAAGTGGGCGACCGCCAGCCGAGCGTCGCCGTCAACGCGGGCCAGCCCATGATGCCGGCCTCGACGATGAAGCTCGTCACCACCTGGAGCGGCCTGTCGATGCTCGGGCCCGACTACCGCTGGAAGACGAGCGCCTACACCGACGGCGAGGTCGACGCGAGCGGCACGCTGCACGGCAACCTCTACATCAAGGGCACGGGCGACCCGAAGCTCGTCCCCGAAGAGCTGATCGATCTCGTGCAGAAGATTCGCGCGACCGGCATAGTGCGAATCGAAGGCGCGCTGGTGCTCGACAAGAGCGAGTTCGACGTCTCCACGCGCGACCTGCCCTCGTTCGACGGCGACGAGAGCGCGCCCTACAACGTCGGCCCCGATCCGCTGATGTACGCGTTCAAGTCGGTCTCGTTCACGTTCTCGCCCTCGCGCGAAGGCGTCTCGATCGACGTGGTGCCGCCCGTCGCGCAATGGCAGATCGACAACCGGATCCACGAGCGCGGCGGCAAGTGCGGCGGCCTGCTGCCGAGCCCGCAGGTCACGCCAGGCGCGAACGGCATCGTCACGGCGAGCTTCGCGGGCAACTACGCGATGCGCTGCGGCGACCGCACGCTCAACATGGCGGCGCCCGTCGATCACAGCACCTTCTTCGCCGACGGCTTTCTCGCACTCTGGCAGCAAGCGGGCGGCAGCTTTTCGGGGACGACGCGCGAAGGCGTCGTACCGCCGCGCGCGCGTCTTCTGGGCGTGCATCTGAGCCCGCCGCTCTCCGACGTCGTGCACGACATCAACAAGTTCAGCAACAACGTGATGGCGCGCAATCTGTTCCTCACGCTCGGCGCCGTCGAGGAAAAACCGCCCGCGACCACGGCGAAGGCCGCCACCGCCGTCACCACGTTCCTGCACAAGAACGGCCTCTATATGCCCGAGCTCGTGCTCGACAACGGCTGCGGCCTCTCGCGCGAAGAGCACATCAGCGCGCTCTCGCTCGCGAATCTGCTGCAAGCCGCCAACGCGAGCCCGGTGGCGCAACCGTTCATCGACTCGCTGCCGATCGCGGGCGTGGACGGCACCATGCGCAACCGCCTGCACAACGTGGGCGTGGACGGCAACGCGCACATCAAGACCGGCACGCTGCGCGACGTGCGCGCGATCGCAGGCTATGTGGCCGCGCAGAACGGCGAGACCTGGATCGTCGTGAGCCTCATCAACGATCCGCATGCCGAAGCCGCGCGCGCCGCGCACGACTCGCTGCTCGAATGGGTCTACCAGGGCATGCCCGAGGAAAAGCCCGTGTATGTCGATCCGCATCCGAAGCGCGCGCCGAAGGCCGTGAGAGCCGGCCACGCGAAGAAGGCGCAGACCGGCAAGGCCGCCGGGCACAAGGCCGTGAAGCGCCATCACGACGCACACTGATGAAATTGGCGCGCGGGGCGAGCGGCGCGCATCGCTAACCTGCGCCGCTCGTTCGCGGCGCACGCTTTGCCTCGCGGCTCGCCGCCCCATCCTCACCGCATGACCCGCGCTTGCCCGTGCTCCCCGCCTCGTTTCCCGCCACGCGCAACGCCGCGCCGCTCGAAGATTTCCTCTAGCAAAGCCCCGAGCGCCGCGCGCGTCGGGCGTGTACTCTGACGGGCAAAGTCCGGTAGCGCGCCAGAATATGCGCGCACCTACAACCAACCGAACCGCACTTCGATCGCCATCACCGCGCCGGCTGACTCGCTGTGCGTCAGGGGATCGCGCCGGGTGCGATCGACAAAACACAACAATGCCGCGCTGACTCGCCAGCGCCGCTCACGGGACAAGGAGGACGAGATTCGTGCAGTTCGACGCTGAATGGCTGCTGCTCGCCCTCGCGCCCGTCTTTCTCGCCTGCATCGGCTGGGAAGCCTGGCATCTCGCCCGCACCCGCCCCGGCGCCGCGCGCTACAACTGGTCCGACACGCTCTGCAACGCCGCGCTCGCGCTCATGCACCAGGGCGCCGACAAGCTCGCCTGGCTGGTCGCCGTCCCCGTCTACGCGTACGTCTACCGGCATTGGCGCATCGTCTCGTGGCAGCCGGGCCCGGCCGCGTGGCTCACGCTTTTCGTCGCGCAGGATCTGCTCTACTACGTGTTCCACCGCGCGAGTCATCGTGTGCGGTGGCTGTGGGCCGCGCACGTCGTCCATCATTCGTCAGGACGACTCAATCTTTCCATGGCGTTCCGCCAAAGCCTCATGTACCCCGTCGCGGGCATGTGGATCTTCTGGATCCCGCTCGCCGCGCTCGGCTTTCCGCCGATGCAGATCGTCGGCATCGTGCTCGTCAATCTCGCGTTCCAGTTCTTCGCGCACACCCAGGTAACAAGCCAACCCGGCAAACCCGGCTGGCTCGAATACGTGCTCAATACGCCGTCGATGCATCGCGTCCATCACGCGCGCAATGCGCAATACATCGATCGCAACTACGCTGGCGTGCTCGCGATCTGGGATCGCCTGTTCGGCAGCTACGTCGAGGAGGATACGCACGAGCCGCCCGTCTACGGCATCGTCAAGCCGCTCGACACCTATAACCCGCTCAAGGCGAGCTTTCACGAGTGGCTCGCCATGGCACGCGATGTCGCGCGCATGCCCGACTGGCGCACGCGGCTTGCCGCGCTGTTCGCGCCGCCGGACTGGTGCGCGCGCTGGGACGCCGCGCAGCTCGCGCCCGGCGGCGCCGGCGAGGCAAACATGCGGAACAGGGGTGCCTGAAAACAACACCGAGGGTGACACCGGCTCGCACAAGACATGACAGATTGCGTAGTCTGATGGCCACGACTTCGGGGGACCACGCAACGCCGGCTCGACAGGGGGCAGCAAGACTTCGGCGCGACACACGTATCAGAGGCATGGGCAACACAGAAGCTGGCATCAGGCAATGGCAACACAGGCCACAAACAGAGGAGATGAAGTGAATATGAAGCAACAAGGACCGAGACACCGTACGCTCGTGCGCGCGACCCAGATCGCTGTCGCGAGCGCGGCATTCGTGCTTCTCGCCGCATGCGGCGGCGGAAGCAGCGGCAGCGGCAGCAACAGCGGCGCGAGCACGCCGCCGCCGTCGGGCGTCAACATGCAGGTGGTGGTGTTCGGTACGAGCCTGTCCGACGCCGGCACGTATTCCGAGCAGATCCTGCCGGGCTTCGGTGGCGGCCGCTTCACGACCAACCCGGGCGAGGTCTGGGCGCAGAAGGTCTCCGAGTATTTCGGCAATTCGCTGACGCCGGCCTTCGAAGGCGGCTTCGGCGTGCCGCTGACGGCCACGGGCGGCCTCGACTACGCGCAAGGCGGCGCGATGGTTTCGACCGGCGGCGTGGCCGATACCAGCGCCGTGATCCCGGCCGCGAGCGAGCAGCCGGTGACCTGGCAGGTCAGCCAGTATCTGGCGCAGCACGGCAGCTTCAATGCGAATCAGCTCGTGCTCGTCGAAGGCGGCGCGAATGAAATCCTGGCGCTGCTCGACAACAGCGGCGCAGGACTGACGGCGTTCGCTACGGCGCTCGCCAAGGCCAACTTCACGGCGGCCGCAAGCGATCCGGCGACCCAGCAAAAAGCGCTTCAGCAGCTCGAGGCCGAAGGCTTCACGGCGGCGCAGGCCCAGGCGCTCGTGCCCGCCGCCATCGCGCTGACCCTCGTCACGTCGGACGCGAATGCCAGCACCGACTTCGCGTCGGTCATGCCGATCGTCACCGCTGCCGGCACGCTGGCCAACCTCGTCAACACGCAGATCGCCGGCACGGCCAAGGTCGCCGTCGTGACGGTGCCCGACATCGGCAAGACGCCGGCCGCGCTGGCCGCCGATTCGAGCGTCGGCGCGACGCCCGGCTCCGCGAACGCGCCCGACCAGGCGCTCTCGCTCATTGCGGCCATGTACAACCTCGCGCTGTTGCAGGGTCTTCAGCCGTCGCTCGCGGCCAAGAAGGTCGTCCCGGTCGATACGTTCACGTGGTTCGACCAATCGATCCAGAATGCGGCGAGCCTCGGCTTCACGGTGACGAACACGGGTACCGCCTGCAATCTCACGCAGATGGAAACCGATGCCACCAACTATGCGCTGGCCAATCCGCAAACCACGCTGGGGCTGAACCCGGCGACGACGCCGCAGGCCACCATCGACGCATATGCGCAGGTATATGGCCAGAGCTTCGGCAGTTCGCTGTTCTGCTCGCCGCAGACGCTGACGGCGGCCAATGCGCCCACGACCTACATGTTCGCGGATCTGGTGCACCCGACCACCGAGCTGCACGCCCAGTTCGCGGCGTACGTCGAAACGCAACTGGCCGCCGCAGGCATCGGCAAGGCACCGCAGTAAGCCGCGCGCAGCGGAAGACCCGCTTCAAAACGAAAACACCCCACGCACCGTCGAGGTCGTGGGGTGTTTCGTTACGCGCAAGAGATCGTGCTCAGTCCTGCGGCTGTTGCGCCTCGAACGCCGCAGCCGCGCGGCCGAGACGGTCGTTCACGGCGATCCATTCGAGGGTCTCGGGCAGCTTTTCGATCAGGATGCGCGTGACGTTCGCGCGGTCGAGCACGCGCAGCAGGCCGTAGAGCTCGCGCGCATAGACCTGCGGCACTTCCGGCGCGGCCACGAAATGCACGTTCGCCGCGCTCGCCCACGCGCCGGCGCGCGAGCCGCGCGCGACCAGCGCCACCGTCTCGCCCGCGTCGCGCGCGGCGGCAAGCAGGGGCTCCAGCGCCTCGAACGGCAGCAGCGCGAGCGGCGTGCGCGGCGCATAGTGCGCCTTGAGCGTGCCCGAAGCGCGCGGCGCCGTGGCGTCCGAGCCATCGGGCAGACGCGGCGCCTCGCCCAGCACGCGCGCGATGTCGAGCGGGCTCACGTGGCCCGGGCGCAGCAATGCCGGAAAGCCGCGCGAGAGATCGAGAATCGTCGATTCGATGCCGACGTCGCACGCGCCGCCGTCGAGCACGTGCACCGCCGCGCCGAATTCGTCGCGTACGTGCTGCGCCGTGGTCGGGCTCACGTGGCCGAAGCGGTTCGCCGAAGGCGCCGCCACGCCGCCATGCCCGCCGCGCCGCTGCGAGAACGCGGCCAGCAGCCGCTGCGCCACCGGATGCGAGGGGCAACGCAAGCCCACCGAGTCCTGGCCGCCGCTCACCGCGTCGGGAATGCGCGCGTGGCGCTTGACGATCAAGGTCAGCGGGCCGGGCCAGAAGGCGTCGACGAGCTTTTGCGCGGCCTCGGGCCACTCGGCGGCCCAGTACTGCGGGTCGCCGCCCGGCGGCAGATGCACGATCACCGGATGATTCGCGGGCCGGCCCTTCGCGGCATAGATGCGCGCGACGGCTTGCGGGCTCGCTGCGTCGCCGCCGAGTCCGTAGACCGTCTCGGTGGGAAACGCAACCAGCTCGCCTGCGTCGAGCAAGGCGGCGGCCTGCTCGATATCGGCATCGGTCAATTCAGGCGTGCCGGCATGACGGCCTTGCTGCGGATCGGACATGAGGCGACCCAACTCAGCTCGTCACGATGCGCAGCAGGCGCGCGCAATCGCGTGCGGCCGTGCGCGCTTCGTCGAGCGTCGGCGCGGTGAAGTTCACGTGGCCCATCTTGCGGCCCGGGCGCGCGTCTTCCTTGCCGTACAGATGCAGGCGCGCCGAGGGCATCGCCGCAACCTGGTCCCACGGCGGCGTGACAGGTGCCGCACCTTTCTGGGGCTTCGCCTCTCCCACCGCGCAGGGGAACCACACGTCGCCGAGAATGTTGAGCATCACGGCCGGCGAGTGCTGACGCGTGTCGCCGAGCGGCATGCCGGTCATCGCGCGCACCTGCTGCTCGAACTGGCTCGTCGCGCACGCATCGGTGGTGTAGTGGCCCGAGTTGTGCGGACGCGGCGCCATTTCGTTGGCGACGAGCGAGCCGTCTTCGAGGATGAAGAATTCCACGCACAGCACGCCCACGTAGCCAAGCTTCGCCGCGATCTGCAGCGCCGCCTGCTGCGCTTGCTGCACGAGCGCCGCGCTCGCGTCGGGCGCGGGCACGATGGTGTGCGAGAGCACGCCGTTGCGGTGCGTGTTCTGCGCGAGCGGATAGACCACGCTCGCGCCGCTCACGCCGCGCGCGATCAATGCGCTCACCTCGAATTTCAGCGGCAGACGCTTCTCCAGCACGCAGGGCACGCCGCCGAGCGACGCATGCGCCTCGCGCACTTCCTCGGCATTGGCCACGCGGATCTGGCCTTTGCCGTCGTAGCCCATGCGCGCGGTCTTGAGGATGCCCGGCAGCACGGCGGCGAGCGCCTCGTCGCCGAGCGCGGCCAGCCCCTGCGACGACTCGATCACCACGTGCGGCGCGACCGGCACGCCCGCCGCCGCGATGAAGCGCTTTTCGGCGATGCGGTCCTGCGCGACGGCCACACAGCGGCCGGCGGGGCTCACGAAGGTCGACTTCGCGAGCGCGTCGAGGCTCGCCGCCGGCACGTTCTCGAATTCGGTCGAGATGGCCGCGCACAGACGCGCGAGCTCGGTGAGCGCGGCTTCGTCGTCGTAGGCTGCGCAGATATGGCGGTCGGCCACGGCGCCCGCGGGGCTCGTCGCATCGGGATCGAGCACGGCGACGCGGTAGCCCATCGCCTGGGCGGCAAAGCAGAACATGCGGCCGAGCTGGCCGCCACCCACCATGCCCAGCCAGGCGCCGGGCAGGATCGGTGAAACCGGAGAGTTGTCAGAAGTCATCTTCGTGGTCGGTCGCGGCTGGCCGCGGCGCGTGGGGAACGTCGCGCGGACCAGACCGAGGTTTAACGTCAAGGCACAAACGGGCGGGAACGCGCTGCCCCGCCCGTTTGTGCCTCGACGATGTCACTTCAAGCGCTTGTGCGCGCCGCAATCAAAGCGCCGGCAGCACCATCGCGTGCGCCGCTTCGTTCTGGCGCACGCGGAAGGCCGCGAGCTTGTTCGCGTATTCGGGATCGGTCACGCTCAGCATCGAGATGGCGAAAAGCGCCGCATTGGCCGCGCCCGCCTCGCCGATGGCAAAGGTCGCGACCGGCACGCCCTTGGGCATCTGCACGATCGAATGGAGCGAATCCACGCCCTTCAGATACTTGCTGACCGCCGGCACGCCGAGCACCGGCACCGTGGTCTTGGCCGCCAGCATGCCCGGCAGGTGCGCCGCGCCCCCCGCGCCCGCGATGATCGCGCGCAGGCCGCGCTCGCGCGCTTTTTCCGCGTACTCGAACATCTCGTCGGGCATGCGGTGCGCCGAGACCACCTTGGCCTCGTACGCGACGCCGAACTCCTGCAGGATCGCGACCGCGTGCTTCATCGTGTCCCAGTCGGAGCTGGAGCCCATCAACACGCCGACGAGCGGCGCCGCATGCTGGTGAGCCGTCTGAACTTCGCTCATTGTGCTTCCTTCTTCCCTCTTTTTCGCCTGGCTTCAGGCGAGCTTCTGACCCGTGAGACGCTCGAGCGCCTCCTGATACTTCGCCGACGTCTTCGCGATCACTTCGTCGGGCAGCTTCGGCGCCGGCGGCTCTTTCTTCCACGGCTGGGCTTCGAGCCAGTCGCGCACGAACTGCTTGTCGAACGACGGCGGGTTCGAGCCCACCTGGTACTGGTCGGCCGGCCAGAAACGCGACGAATCGGCGGTGAGCGCCTCGTCCATCAGATAGAGCTGACCCTTGTTGTCCAGACCGAACTCGAACTTGGTGTCGGCGATGATGATGCCGCGCGTGGCCGCGTAGTCGGCTGCTTCCTTGTACAGCTTGATCGAAATTTCCTTGATGGTGCGCGAGAGCTCGGTGCCGATGCGGCGCTCCATCTCTTCGTAAGTGATGTTCTCGTCGTGGTGGCCCATTTCGGCCTTGGCCGCCGGCGTGAAGATCGGCTCGGGCAGCTTCTGCGCGTTTTGCAGACCCGGCGGCAGTTGCACGCCGCATACGGCGCCCGTCGCCTGATAGTCCTTCCAGCCGCTGCCGGCCAGATAGCCGCGCACCACGGCTTCGACGAGGATCGGCTCGAGGCGCTTGACCACCACGGCGCGGCCCTTGACCTGCTCGACTTCGTCGGCGGCCACGACCGTTTCCGGCGCGATGCCGGTGAGGTGGTTCGGCACGACGTGCTTGAGCTTTTCGAACCAGAAGTCGGCCATCTGGTTGAGCACCTCGCCCTTGCGCGGAATCGGCTCGCCCATGATGACGTCGAACGCCGAAAGACGGTCGGTCGTGACGATCAGCAGCTGGTCGTTGCCCACGGCATAGTTGTCGCGGACCTTGCCGCGGCCGAGGAGCGGCAGCGAGCGGAGCGTGGATTCGTAGAGGGTAGACATCGTCGTGATTCGCTAAAAGGACAATCGAAACGGGAGCGGATCCGGCTCGAATTCGCGGCGGCAAGCTGCGGCGGGAAACCGGATTCCCGGAGGTACTGAAGGGTAAACCAAAAATCTCAGAAAAGCCCATCGCCGTTCCCCCAAAACAGGCGGAAACGGCGATGTTTTTACTGCTTCAGGCGGGGCCGCCCAGGCGCCTGGCCGGTCCAGCACGGCCGGCCAGGCGCGCAAGCCCGCTTTAGCGGACGATCTGCGCGAGTTCGCCCGACTTGTACTTCTCGGCGATCTTGTCGAGCGCGACCGGCTTGATCTTGCCCGCCTGGCCTTCGCAGCCGAACGCGAGGAAGCGGTCCACGCAGACCTTCTTCGCGGCTTCGCGGGCCGGCTTCAGGTAGTCGCGCGGGTCGAACTTCGACGGGTTCTCGTACATATAGCGACGGATCGCGCCCGTGATCGCCAGACGCAGGTCCGTGTCGATGTTGATCTTGCGCACGCCGTGACGGATGCCCTCCTGGATCTCTTCCACCGGCACGCCGTAGGTTTCCTTCATGTCGCCGCCGAATTCGCGGATTTCCGCGAGCAGTTCCTGCGGCACCGACGACGAGCCGTGCATCACGAGGTGCGTGTTCGGAATGCGCGCGTGGATT
>Ga0164242_10003211_pt1 | contig 18713 bp, 13 predicted proteins | sample OricomgcompostMG_FD_108783 | JGI IMG/M metagenome (GOLD analysis project Ga0164242, IMG submission 108783) | Miracle-Growth compost microbial communities from Emeryville, California, USA - Original compost - Miracle growth compost (MG) ... | reverse complement strand
TCACCGAGCGCGGTTGCCCACAACTCTGGTTGCTCAGACAGCGCGTCGATGCGCGCCCTGACGTCTTCGCCACGTTTGGTGTCATGGGTGGACAGCGTGGTCATCGAGCCTGGAAGCCGAGATTGGCGTCTGGCCTGCCGCTCGTGAAACTCTGCGACGTCGATCGATGGCTCGCTCGGGTCAGCTCCGACCTCGTTCAGAGAGGTGAGGGCTGGGTAGCGGTAGTACGCGGTGTCTTCAACACCCTTGGCCATGACCATTCCAGATGTCTGTTGAAAACGAATCGCAGCTGGATGCTCCGGCTGGCCGATTATGGCAACGACCCGGTCGATGGCCTCTACCAGTTCTGGCTGGCGCGAACGGGCATCCGCCGCTGCCGCCGCGATGTTCTCAGCCCCGATGGGCAGGTATGAGCGATATACCGGAAAGCAGGCGAGCAGTTCGATGAGAGCCTCGGCCGCGTGATCAATGCCGGGCATGAGCCGAGCCAGACGGTTGACTTCTGACCGCAGAATGCCGTCGGCGACCGCACGCTTCGTCGTGTAGATGAGGTCGGGCCACGCCTGACCTCCCCCGTCACGATCGAGCGCCCGCTGCGACTGTGCGAGCCTCACGTAACCCGCCGGGTCGACCATGATGCGATCGAAGTCGCCGAGCGCGTCGTATCCGGTCGTTCCTCGGGTCGCCCAGTTCGCCGGCAATGCCTCGTCACCCTCAAGAATCTTCTCGACCCACACCGGCGCATCCGCGGTGAGATCGGCGAGACGATCGAGATACCCACGCGGGTCGGCAAGACCGTCCGGATGGTCGACGCGCAGCCCGTCTGCGAGGCCATCGCGAAACCAGCGTGCGATCTCTCGGTGCGATTCGTCGAACACTGATCGGTCTTCTACCCGGATGGCAGCTAGTGAGTTGACGGCGAAGAACCTGCGATAGTTGAGCTCGTCGTCGGCGCGCCGCCAATTGATCAACTCGTAGTTCTGACGGCTGTGCACCTCAGCCCCGCTGTCACCGTCGTTCCTTGTCCCGTCTGCGATCGGGTATCGGTTGTCGTAGTAGACGAGCTCGTCGCCGTCGATACGCAGCTTTTGGAGTTCGTCTTCGCCGACTTGAGAGTCACCGAGCACGGGAATGCGGATGCGGCCATCGCCTGCCTCCCAGTCGACATCGAACGCGAACGCGTACCGTGAGGAGCGGCCGCGTTTCAGCAGGTCCCACCACCAGGCGTTGATGGCAGGGGTCGCAACGCCCATATGGTTCGGCACGATGTCGACGAGCACGCCAAGGCCAGCCGTGCGCGCGGCAGCTGACAAGCGGGCGAATGCGTCTGGACCACCACGCTCCTGATCGATCACGCTGTGGTCGATCACGTCATAACCGTGGGCTGACCCAGGTTCGGCGCGCAGCAACGGCGAGAGGTATACCCAGCCGACCCCGAGGTCGGCGAGGTAGCCGCACAGCGCAGCCGCGGCATCCAGATCGAACGACGAAGTGATTTGCAGACGGTATGTCGAGGTGGGCAGAACCGCCTTTGTCATGAGTCCGATGCCCTCGATCGCAGCACGGTGAACGAGGTCTCGCCCAGGATGAGGGTGACCACGTTGCCTTCGGCCGTCTGCGTCTCGTCACTTGAGATCACATGCTCCCAGGGCTCACCAGGAGCCGGCGGCAGTGTGAAGTCGACACCGTTGTCCGCCGCGTTCACCAGAAACGCAAACGAGTCTGCTCCCGCGTGATTCAGCACGAACGTCACAGAACGGGCGAGCGGATTCTCCCAATCTCCGGGTTCGAATGGTTTGCCATCAGAACGAACGGTCTCGACGGTGTCCGGGCCGCCGACGTCTGGAGCCTGCCGGAACCAGGCAGGGCGCAACGCAGGATTCTCACGACGCAACGCGATCAACTGAGACGTGAACGCGCGCAGATCCGTGTCAGAGTTCGCCCAATCGAACCAGGAGATTTCGTTGTCCTGACAGTATGCGTTGTTGTTGCCTTGCTGCGTTCGGCCAAGCTCATCGCCGCCGAGGATCATCGGCACGCCTGCGGACATCAACAGCGTGCCGAGGAAATTCTTGCGCTGTCTGCGTCTGCGTTCGTTTACAGCATCATCGTCTGTCTGGCCCTCAACACCGCAGTTGAACGAGCGGTTGTCATCCTCACCGTCGTTGTTGTCTTCACCGTTCGCTTCGTTGTGTTTGTGCTCATACGAGGTCAAGTCCGCCAGGGTGAATCCGTCGTGCGCTGTGACGAAGTTCACGCTCGACAGCGGTGAACGGCGTGATGCCTCATAGACGTCCGGGCTGCCAAGAACGCGTTGCGAGAACGTGCCGAGCACATTGTCTGAGCCGTTCCAAAAGTCACGGACGTCGTCACGGAACTTGCCGTTCCATTCCGACCAGGTGGCCGGAAATCCGCCCACCTGGTAACCGGCGGTGTCCCAGGGTTCGGCGATCATCTTCACGGGTGCAAGCACAGGGTCTTGCTGGATGAGGGTGAGAAAAGCACTGTGCAGTTCCGCTGAGCCGTCCTGACGGGTCAGCGTGGTTGCAAGGTCGAAGCGAAACCCGTCGACGTGCATCACGGTGACCCAGTAACGCAACGAGTCCATGATCAAGCCGAGCGCGGCCGGATGTCCGACGTTGAGGCTGTTTCCGGTGCCTGTTGTGTCGAAGTACGAAGCTCGATCGTCGTCCACCAGCCGGTAGTACGCCGCGTTATCGATGCCCTTGAACGACAGCGTCGGACCAAGATGGTTGCCTTCGGCCGTGTGGTTGTACACGACGTCGAGAATGACCTCGAGGCCGGCGGCGTGCAATGACTTCACCATGTTCCGAAACTCATTGACTTGACTGCCGTCGTCCCCCGACGCCGAATACGCGCCGTGCGGAGCGAAAAAGCCGATCGAGTTGTATCCCCAATAGTTGGACAGGCCCTTTTCGAGCAGGTGGCTGTCTTGCACGAACTGGTGCACCGGCATCAGCTCGATCGCCGTGACACCGAGGCTTTTCAGGTAGTCGATCACGGCAGGATGTGCAACGCCGGCGTACGTACCGCGCAGCTCCTCCGGGACGTCTGGGTGCAGCTTGGTGAGTCCACGAACGTGTGCCTCGTAGATCACAGTTTGCTCGAGCGGGATTCGCGGCGGGCGCTCGTCGAACCATTCGAAGTCTGGGTTGGTGACGACGCACTTCGGAACCGACGACGCGTCATCGGTCTCATCCATCACATCCGGATCGTCGAAGGTGTGACCGAAGACGTGTTGGCTCCAGTCATACGTTCCTTCTATCGCCGTCGCGTGGGGATCGAGCAAGAGCTTGTTCACGTTATGACGCAGGCCGTTCGCGGGATCCCATGGTCCGTCGACGCGCAGCCCGTAGCGTGTTCCGATCCGCATGCCATCGACACGGCCGTGGAAGACATGGCCCGTGCGCTCATCCAGTCGCACGCGGCGCTCATCGTCTCCGTCGAACACGCAGACGTCGATGGTGTCTGCGGTCTCGGAATAGATCGCGACGTTTGCGCCGTCTTCCAGCAGAGTCACGCCGAGCGGGTACGGTACGGAGCGGTCAGCCATCACTCACTCATTGTGCGGTGCTCAGGGTAATTCGTCCACATACTCGCGTGTGGCCCAACTGAGCTTGTTGCAGCAAGCACACTTTTCGCGATGGAAGATTAGCCTGAAAGCATGACGGCAACCGATGCGATCATCGACGTTCTTGCCGCCTGGGCACAAAGGCAGCGCTGGTTCGCAGGCAAGAGTGCAGCGCCGCAGTTGCGCGTGATCGGGTCATGGGACCTCCACTCCGATCAAGAGGTCTCCATCACCACATACCTCGTGCTGGACGATGGCGCTGTTCCACCCGTGTTGTATCAAATTCCGGTAACCGCGCGTCACGCCGCGCTTGAGTCAGGCTCGAGCGCGCTCATTGCCGAGCTGACGGACGCCTCAGGCGCATCCGTTTATCTCTACGACGGTCCGCACGATCCGGCGTATGCGCGAGGCCTGCTTGCCATGGTCACCGCAGGCGGACATGTGGAGGGCGATCGAACGCGGGTCGATGGTGTCGCCGCCGAACCGTTCGACTGCGTCAATGTTCACTCTCACGTTCTCAGCGGCGAACAGTCGAACACCTCCATTGTTTACGACTTCGACATGGCGGATGGCGCCGTCGGCCGCACCGCCATTTGCAAGGTGTTCCGCACCCTTCACCACGGCGAGAACCCGGACGTTGTGCTGCAGTCTGCACTATTCGCCGCTGGTTCGCACGCCGTTCCCGCGACGCTCGGCAGCGTCGTAGCGGAGTGGTCGGACCCGCGCGAGCCGCACGGTCATGCCACGGGTCATCTCGCCTTTGCTCAAGCGTTTCTCAGCGGGGCAGAGGATGCGTGGCGTCTGGCGCAGGTCGCCTATGCCAGCGCAGCGGACTTCACCGAAAGCGCTCGAGCGATTGGGGCCGCTACTGCAGACATCCACGCCACCCTGGCCAGAGTGATGCCGACCGTCGATGCTGACGACGCAGCCGTGGCCGAGACGGTTGCCTCCTGGTATGCCAGGCTCGATGCCGCCATCGCCGAAGCCCCGCAACTCGATGCGCTGCGTGAGCAGATCTCGGTCGTGTTCCAACAGGCTGCCGCGTCACCATGGCCACGGTTGCAGCGCGTCCACGGCGATCTGCATCTCGGGCAGGTGCTCGGCATGCCGGGCGGTGACTGGGTGATCATCGATTTTGAAGGCGAACCGATGCGGCCTTTGTCAGAGCGCACTCGGCCGGATGTTGCGTTGCGTGACGTTGCCGGCATGCTGCGCAGTTTCGATTATGCGTCAGCGGCCGGGGCCGAAGCACAGGATGCCGGGTGGGCTCAGGCCTGCCGAAACGCGTTCATCGATGGTTACGTCGAGCGTTCCGGGCACGATGTCACGGAGCACAGCGCGCTCGTCGATGCGCTGGAACTCGACAAGGCGCTATACGAGGCCGTCTATGAGGCGCGGAACCGTCCGACGTGGCTCCCGATACCTGTCGCAGCAATTCATCGAATCGTGCAGCGGACTGAGCCTGAGCGCAAGTAAGCCGCCAGGGGCAAGACGAGAGAGAAGGGTGATCTGATGGTAGACAGGATTGCTGACATCTGGGGCGAACGCACTCCATTCGCACGCGGCGAGCACTGGCCGGTCAGAGTGGATCAGAAGCTCGCGGACGGTCTGGTCGAGGCAGACATCGACCGGTGGGTGCAGTCGGCCTGTGTTCTGTGCAGTAACGGATGTGCGTGCGACATCGCAGTCAAGGATGACCAGATGGTCGGCATCCGTGGCCGCGCGATCGACCGGGTGAATCATGGCCGGCTCGGCCCCAAGGGCTTGTTCGGCAGTGTTCAGGGGATGAGGAGTCGAGACCGGCTTACCAGACCGATGGTCAGGGTCGACGGTCACCTGGTCGAGACCGACTGGGACACAGCGATGTCCAGAATCGTGGAGCGTAGCAAGCAGCTTCTCGCCCAGAAGGGACCGCTGAGTCACGGGTTCTACACGAGCGGACAGCTGTTCTTAGAGGAGTACTACGCGCTTGCGGTGATCGGCAAAGCGGGAATCGGAACACCGCACATGGATGGAAATACCCGATTGTGCACGGCTACGGCCGCGGCGGCGATGAAGGAGAGCTTCGGCGCAGACGGGCAGCCTGGCAGCTATCTGGACATCGACAATTGCGACGCGGTGTTCCTGTACGGCCACAACATGGCGGAGACGCAGACGGTGTTGTGGGCCAGGATCCTGGACAGGATCGCCGGCCCCGACCGTCCGTTCATCGTCTGCGTCGACCCGCGAGACACCGAGGTTGCCCGCGTCGCCGACGTGCACCTGGCGGTGCGGCCAGGCACGAATCAGGCTCTGATGAACGGTCTGCTCCGTGAACTGTTCGCCAACGGGTGGGTTGAAGAGTCGTGGGTGCATGAGCACACGATAGGCGTCGACGAGCTTCGCGCCGTTGTCGACCCGTGGACGCCGGAAAAAGTTGCGGAGACCTGCGGTGTCGACGCAGATGACGTTCGCCGTGCAGCGCGGATCTTCGGAGAATCCGAGCGGGTTCTCTCCACGGTGCTGCAAGGGTTCTACCAGTCTGACCAGGCAACAGCGGCCTCATGTCAGGTGAACAACATGCACCTGCTTCGGGGGATGATCGGCAGGCCAGGCGCCGGAATTCTGCAGATGAACGGACAACCCACCGCGCAGAACAATCGCGAGTGCGGCGCAGACGGCGACCTTCCTGCCTTCCGCAACTGGGAGAACCCGGCACATGTCAGCGAACTTGCGCAGCTGTGGGGTGTTGACAGCGGAGTGATCCCGAGCTGGGCACCTCCGACGCACGCAATGCAGATCTTTCGGTACGTGGAGCAGGGCAGCATCCAGTTCCTCTGGGTTTCGGCGACGAACCCGGCGGTTTCGATGCCGCAGCTCGAACGCATCCGCTCGATACTCGATCAAGACAGCGTGTTCCTGGTTGTTCAAGACCTCTACCTCACCGAGACGGCCCAGTATGCCGACGTTGTGCTGCCCGCCGCAGGCTGGGGGGAGAAGACCGGAACATTCACGAATGTCAACCGAACGGTGCACCTCTCGGACAAGGCGGTCGACCCGCCTGGGGATGCACGAAGCGACCTTGATATCTTTCTCGACTACGCGGCCAGGATGGGGTTCACGAAGAACGACGGATCGCCCCTGCTCGACTGGGAAGGACCGGAGGACGCATACCGCGCATGGCAGGAATGCAGCCGAGGACGCCCGTGCGACTACACAGGCATCAGCTATGAACGGTTGCGTGGCGGCAGCGGAATACCGTGGCCGTGCAACGACGAGCACCCTGAGGGCCTGACGCGACTTTACGGCGACGGGGTCTTTGCGACCGAACCGGACTACTGCGAGAGCTTCGGACACGACCTGCTCACTGGGGCGACCGTCGGCGAGCAGGCGTTTCGAGCTCTCGAAGCCCACGGCAGGGCGATCTTCAAAGTCTCGGAATACGTGCCACCGCACGAGGAGCCGAGCGCAGAGTACCCGTACCGGTACACGACGGGACGAACCGCGTACCACTTCCACACCCGCACCAAGACCGCCAGGTCCAGGCAGCTGAACCAGGCGGCGCCGAAGGCGTGGGTGGAGATATCGCCGACGGATGCGGCGGCGCTTGGTCTTGGCGAAGGCGACGTCGTTCGAGTGACATCCGCACGGGGAGAGCTCGTCGTTCCTGTGCGCGTCGGAGACATTCGAGAAGGTTCCGTGTTCGCCCCGTTCCACTATGGCTATTTCGATGCAGCTGCGAGCGTCTCAAGCGGTCACGCGTCCGCAGCGAACGAACTCACGGTCACCGAGTGGGATCCGGTCTCCAAGCAGCCTCTGTTCAAGAACGCCGCCGTCAAACTCGAGAAGGTTGCCGATGCGGACGGACCGTCGGATGCGCCGACCACAACGGCATCGCGGCCCGCCGCTCAGGGAACGGTCCGTGCGACCGTCGGAGGTCATGATGGGGAAGCATCGAGCACGGTTGACCTGGAAGCGTGGACGGCCGATCGAGCGGAGGCGCTGTCATGATGCTGCCGGTGTATCTCGGGCTCCTGCAAAAGGCGGAACAGTCCCTTGCGTCGTCATACCGCCAGGTGGCGGACGGACACGGCGCAGAACCTGACGTGTATCACCTGTGCCACACGCTGGCCAAGCAGTGCGACGCCCATGAGCAAGCGCTGGCACCCGTGATCGAGAGATACGGGGAACAGCCCGATGACGAACCTGAGCGACTACACGCCGAGGAGTTGTCAGAGACGCGCAGCGGTCCGGTCGGGCTTCTGCGCGATCTGCAAGACCTCTACCTTCTGGCGAGCCTCGCCGACGTCACCTGGATGATGGTCAAGCAGGCGGCTCTCGGTCTGCGGGACGAAGAACTCATCGGCGTCACCCAGCAGTGCGAGGGACAGATCAAGGTGCAACTCGGTTGGTTGACCACCCGAATGAAGCAGGCGGCCCCTCAGGCGCTGATCGTCGCAGACTGACCGGGCTGGCGGAACTGAGCGGGCTGGCACTGCGGCAGCGGGCCGCACGCTGCCTAACGGCGACGGATGACCGACACCCCGAACCACACGGCGGCACCGACGGCGGCCACCGCTGCAACGCCCGCAGCGGCAAACGCGACAGGATGCTCCTGGCGGAGCACACGCGCCGCCCGCCTCGCGCGCTTAGGGACGTTCAGCTTGTACTCGATGGCGTTGATCGTCGAGACCAGCTCAGCGCGAGCACGGCGAACATCGATCGATGACTCAGTTGTCATACTTGCCCATTCCCTTGATCGCGCTGATGTCTTCCTTGACGCTTGCCTTCGTCTCCTCAGGCACTAGGGGCGTTGCCTTCTTCAGTGATCCGATGCCGGCCAGCGCGAGAATGATCGCGATGATGAGCAATCCGGCGGCGGTGAGAAGTGCCGCGAGCCATCCTGGGAAGACCAGCGCCAACGCGAACACAGCCGCAATGACCAGTGCCTCCACCAGGAAGAACAACAAAACGGCCGCGCCGACGACGAGTCCGATCCCGATACCGGCGCTGACCGCCTTACGCTTCAACTGATCGGTCAACTGCGCCAGCTCTGCCTTGAGTAGACCCATGAAGAGCCCGGGAAGCTGTCCGACTAGCGCGAACAGGGATTGGGAACTCTTCGGTTCGTATCCGTCTGACATTTGAATCACCGTCCCTCGGTGTTCGCGATCACTCGGAATCTGCCGACGGCTTGCTCGTGGCGCGCGTGTTAGCCGGCTTCTTCGCTGCCGCTTTTCCCGCCTTCGTGGCCGCCGCCTTGGTCGCTGCGGTCTTTGCCGCTGCCGCGCTCGCTGGTGCAGACTCGTCGGACTGCGCGGCGGGCTCTGTGGAACTCGTGTCCGTCGTCTCGGACGAGCCATTCGATGCGGCTGCCTGCTTCGAGGAGTTCTTGCGCGAACTGACCAGCGACGTGAATGCCTTCTGGGCGCCATCGGCAAGCACGCTTGGAATGTCGCCGACGCGCTGAGCGGCGAAGTCCTTCACCTGCTCCACCTGGTTCTGCACACCAGGAGTCTCCCAGATGCGCTCGGCTGCCCCCTTGATCTGCTCGTACCGTTTGCGCCCAGCGCGGGCACCGAGCACGTAACCGACTGCTGCCCCCGCGACGAAAAGAAGCTTGCCTTTCATGGATTCCCCGATCGTCAGTCCTTTTCGGTCAATGACTTCCAGCGTAGACCCCGCACCCGCGCGGCCGCCTCTTTCGCATCCGGAATAGTCGATGCCAACCCCGTACCCGCGAGCCAGGAACCCGAAACTTCGAGACCTTCCACCCCGTTCACGGCCGCGTGAACCGCGTTGATTCGCTCTCGCTCGCCCGTGACTGCATGGGGAACGGCGTTGACCCAGCGGGTGCGCGCGAATCCGAGCACGTCGGATGCCTGCAACGGAATATTCAAAAGTCCTGCGGCCTCGTGCGTGGCGATGGCGCAGAATTCATCGTCGTCGAGCGCGTGCACCGGGCTTTCCGACCCGACACGTCCGTACGAAAGCCGCACGACGTGCACATCCGACCCGGTCGCTTCGGCAAGCCACGGCCACTTCGCGGTGGAGTGGGTCAGCGCCTTCGCTTCGAACGGCGCTTCGTCCGCCACAAGCAGCCCGGTGCCGCGAGGGGCGTCGTTCAGCGCTGAGGCACGCACCACGAGTGTCGCCAGTTCCACGGGGGTGCCGTGCGGCCAATCGAGGTCGGCGAGGCGCGCACTTGATGGCGCCGCCGTGCGCAACAGTTCGAGCGCTTCCGCCGCGGGTGTTGCGATCAGCACGACATCGGCGTCGAGCGTCTGGCCGTCTGCGAGCACGACGCTCCAGCGTGCCGGGCGGTCGGTGCCGACCGCCGCGTCCTGGGCTGACGTTTCCTGGGCGGCCGCGTCCTGGGCTGACGTTTGCTGGGCATGCTCCGTGATCGGTGCCCACTCGCGCAGTCCGGCCACGCCGCTCCCGGTTCGGATCTGGGCGCCGCGCGCACGAGCATCCGCTTCGAGGGCGTCGACGAGCCTGAACATGCCGCCGCGCAATCCGAGCGCTGCCGAACCCGGCTTGGCGGCTGCCCGCAGTTCCGTGACGGCCCCTGACAGCGAGCCGAGTTGCGTGAGCAGTTGGTTCAGGCGCGGTGCTGCCGCATCGACTTCAAGGTCGTCTGGCGCGGCGGAATACACGCCGGTCGTGACGGGCGCGACAAGCTTGTCGAGCACGGCCTGCCCCATCCGCCTGCGCACCAGCGCGCCGAAATTGTGCTCATGGCCGATCTTCATCACGGGCATCAACCGGTCTGCGTATGCGCGCAGCGCGTCCTTCCAGCCGAGCGCTGCCACGACGTCCCTGGCGAGCGGCGAGCCCGGGATCCCGAGCACGCCGCCCTTCGGAATCGGCACGGACTTGTCGCGCAGCTGCAGCCACGCGCCCGCCGCCAGCGGTTGAACAATCTGATCGGTCAGGCCGAGTTCGTCGATCAGCTCGGCGACGTGGCCGCCGCGCGTGGCGAAACTCTCCGCCCCTGAGTCCACAGTCAAGCCAGCGACGCTCACGCGGCCGACCGATCCGCCCAGCCGGTCGGATGCTTCCAGCAGCGTCACCTGGAACCCGGGCCGCGCACACTCGCGGGCGGCCACCAAACCCGAGATGCCGCCACCGATCACGACGAGCCTGGTGTCAGGCTCGTCAAGCGCGCGTTCGAGCGATTCGGTCAACGGGCGGCATCCGCGCTTCGTCCATGCACGAACTCGACGATGCGGGTGAGCACGGCTGGATCGGTCTCCGGTGGCACGCCGTGCCCAAGATTCAGCACGTGCGATGGCGCGCTTGCTCCGCGCGCAAGCACGTCAACGATGTGCGCCTCCAGCGTCTGCCACGGCGCATCCAGCAGTGCAGGATCGAGGTTTCCCTGCAACGGAACCACGTGGCCGAGCCGTCTGGACGCCTCATCGAGCGGCACCCGGTAGTCGACACCGATCACATCCGCACCGACCTCGTGCATCGCACTGAGCAGCTCGCCCGTCCCGACACCGAAGTGCACGATGGGAACGTTGCGCTGAGCCGGGGCCACGACATCCGCCGCGTCTGCAGACGCTGCGTCAGCCACCTGCACGGAATACGCCAACTCGCGCACGGCACCGAGCGCCCGTGCGGATGCCGGTGCAACATGCTCGGAGTAGTCGGCGAGCGACAGTGCGCCCGCCCAGGAGTCGAACAGTTGCGCGGCGCTTGCACCTGCCACGATCTGGGCGCGCAAAAAGGCCCCGGTGACATCTGCCGCCCAGTTCATCAGGCCGGCCCAGGCATCCGGATCGGCGTGCATGAGCGTTCGCGCGCGAATGTGGTCTTTGGACGGTCCGCCTTCGACCAGGTATGCAGCGAGGGTGAACGGCGCGCCTGCGAAACCGATCAATGGCGTATCGCCTTGGCCCATGCCGCTCAGGGCATCAACGGTGAGACGCACAGCGTCTTCGACCGGCGCGAGTGACGCAACGTCCAGTGGCGGCAGGGCGGCGACATCCGCGGCGGTGCGGATCGGATGTCCAAGAACCGGACCCTTGCCTGGCACGATGTCGACGTCGACACCGGCGAGCCTCAGCGGAACGACGATGTCGCTGAAGAAGATCGCGGCATCCACACCGTGTCTGCGCACGGGTTGCAGGGTGATCTCGCTTGCCACCGCAGGGTTCAGGCACGCGTCGAGCATGCTGCTGCTCACACGCAGTTCGCGGTATTCGGGCAGCGAGCGGCCTGCTTGGCGCATGAACCAGACCGGCGTGACATCCTGCCGTTCACCCTGGTACGCGCGGACGAGCCGCGATTCGGTCGTGCGTCCTGAAACGAGCGGATGCGATGGGCCGAGCGCGTCGGCGTTGGTCTCGGCATGTGGAAAAGTCACTCCTTGATTCTGTCAAACCTTCTCTGGGTGGTTGCCCCGTCTTCTTCTCTGCGCGTACCCACTTTCTCTGGGCTCACACCCGCCCCGGGCGCCCACTCACGTCCTCCGAGCGCCACCCACCATCTCCGAGTGCCCAGTCGCCTCCGCCGAGTGCCCAGTCGCCGAGTAGTGCATTAATGCACCACCCGCGACGGGGAAGCGCAGTTTCTGACGACTCGGCGACGGGGAAGCGCAGTTTCTGACGACTCGAGGTGGGAGAAAAGACGCGTGAGGCCGCCGAAAGGTCGCGGAGATCGCCGCGAGGGCAACGGCGACTGGATGCGAGGTGAACGGGGGCCGCCGCGAAGCCGCGGAGACCACCGCGCGGTCAGGAAACCAGCACGCCGATTCGAAGTGCACGCGACGCGAGCGTAGGCTTCTTTCGTGCTCATCTGCTTCACCTCGAGTCACCGCACCGCCAGCTTCGAACTGCTCGAACAGCTCGAGCGACGCGTCAACGCGGTCACCGACGCTCTCACCGCTCACACCGACCTCGTCTCGGGGGCGGTCGTTCTGGCAACCTGCAACCGCTTCGAGGCATACCTCGACATCGACGAGCACCTGATCGCAACCCGCGCCGCGTCTGCCGACGCGGTCATCCAAACCATCGGCAACGCCGCAGGAATCGACAGAACCCAGCTGCGCGACGGCAGTTCTGTGCTCTACGACCATGCTGTCGCCGAGCACCTTTTCGCCGTGTCGAGCGGGCTCGAATCCGTGATCGTTGGCGAGGGCGAAATCGCCGGACAGGTGCGCAGGGCCCTGCACAGCGCACGAACGAACGGGACCGTCACCCGTGACCTCGAGCGGATGTTCCAAGACGCGTCACGCATCTCGCGCGGCGTGAAGAACAACACGGGCATCTCGAGCGCGGGCCGCTCGATCGTTCGGTTGGCGCTCGAGCTCGCATCAAGCCGCATCACCGACTGGGCGCAGACCAGCGTGCTGCTGGTGGGAACCGGTGCATACGCGGGCGCGAGCCTGGCAGCGCTGCGCGACCGTGGCGCAACGAACGTTCGCGTGTATTCGCGCACAGGACGCGCAGCAACGTTTGCGGCCAGTCACGCGATCGAAGCTGTTCCCACCGATGGGCTTACGGATGCCGTCGCATCCGCCGACCTGATCGTCACCTGCAGCATCGCCCCGACCGTGATCCTGGACCGCGCAACTGTCGAGAACGCCGCGAACCTGCCCGGCTCGCTCGATCGCCGCCTGATCATCGACCTCGGTCTGCCGCGCAACGTCGACCCGGCCGTCGCGCAGGTCGACGGTGTCGAGTTGCTCGACCTTGAAACCATCAGCCTGCATGCGCCGCTCGACGAGTTGAGCGCAGCAGCGGATGCTCGCGCGCTCGTCGGCGAAGCGGCCGCAGAGTTCGCCGCGGGCCGCGCCGAGCAGAAGGTGGAACCTGCGCTCATCGCGCTGCGTTCGCACGTGTTCGATGTGCTCGACGCCGAGATCTCTCGCCTGGACAAACGGGACGCGGCAGAACGTGACGCCATCGAATCCGCATTGCGGCACATGGTCGGCGTTCTCCTTCACACGCCATCCGTTCGGGCGCGAGAGCTCGCTCGCGAAGGCGATGCCGGCGCGTTCATCGACGGCGCCAAGGCGCTCTTCGGGGTCGAACCGAACGAATCGGCCATCCGGCTGGACCTCGCCAGAAACACCGCAGACGACGCTGCGAACGAAGCGGCGTCGTAGACGCTGTAGCCTCGACGTATCCGCCCAACGCTAACGAAAAGTCAACGAAGATTCAGCGAAAGGATGATCCGCACATGACGACCGACACGCTGGACGACGCCACAGAAGACACGGCAGAAGCGCTGCCATACCTTCCATGCGAACTGCTCACGGAGCGGCTGCGGCTGCGGCCCCTGACGAAGGACGACCTGGGCGATCTGCACCCGACCTACCAGAGGCGCAAAGACGTCAAGCGGTATCTGCAGTGGGAAGTGCACGACCACGACGAGCCAACGAAGAACCTCGAGAAGCGCCTGGCGATGTCTCGGCTGGCCAACGACGGAGACGGCCTGATCTATGCGGTCGAGCTGCCAGAGCCGGATGGCGGACACGACCGCATCATCGGTAACGTGAGCATCTTTCTGAAGAGCGCGAAGGACGCCCAGTTCGAGGTCGGATGGGTGTTCCACCCGGCCGTGTACGGGCAGGGGCTCGCCCCCGAGGCGGCAGAGGCGCTGCTCGAACTGTGCTTCAACACGTTGAAGGCGCACCGGGTGTTCGCCGAGTTGGATGCGCGCAACGAAGCATCCGCCCGCCTGTGCGAACATCTCGGGATGCGCAAGGAAGCGCTGCTGCGCGAACGCGAGCTTGTCGAAGACGAGTGGCACGACATGGCGATCTTCGGGTTGCTCGTGTCTGAATACGCGGAACGCCAAGCGCAGGTCGCGAGTTAGGCTCTGCACGATCCAATCCCGTTTCAGCGATGTTGACCACTTGAAGTGGGCAGAATCGCTGAAACGGGATTGGAGACGCACGAAAACTCCCGCCGGGCGATGCCCGACGGGAGAAGAGGTGGAGCGAGTGGCAGGAGTTGAACACTGCGTCTTCGACCGGGAAGGCCGACATTCTGACGTTGAACCACACTCGCACGATGTGTGCCTGACTATAGCCACCAACGCTGCGTCTTGGCAAGCATCCGCGGCCAACACCTGAGGGGCGGCTACGCGCCCTTCAGTCGCTCGGCCAGGTATGCACTCAGTCCATCGATCGGGATGCGGTCCTGCTTCATCGTGTCGCGGTCACGCACCGTCACCGCCTTGTCTTCTAGCGAGTCGAAGTCGACGGTGACGCAGAACGGCGTGCCGATCTCATCCTGCCTGCGATAACGCCTGCCGATCGCGCCGGAGTCGTCGAAATCGACGTTCCAGTTGCCGCGCAGATCATCCGCGATACCGCGCGCCGTCGGCGACAGCGCCTCGTTGCGCGAGAGCGGCAGAACGGCAACCTTCACCGGCGCAAGCCGCGGGTCCAGGTGAAGCACGGTTCGCTTGTCGACGCCGCCCTTCGCGTTCGGCACCTCTTCTTCCTCGTACGCGTCCACAAGAAATGCCATCAGAGCACGCGTCAGCCCGAACGACGGCTCGATCACATACGGAACGTAACGCTCGTTCTTCTGCTGATCGAAAAAGCTCAACTCTTTTCCAGACGCCTTTGCGTGCACAGCAAGGTCGAAATCGGTTCGGTTCGCGACACCCATGAGCTCGCCCCACTCGCTGCCGACGAACTCGAACCGATACTCGATGTCGACCGTGCGCTTCGAGTAGTGCGCGAGCTTGTCTTTCGGATGCTCGAACCAGCGGATGTTCTCTGCCGTCATACCGAGGTCGATGAACCATTTCCAGCACAGATCCATCCAGGTCTGCTGCCACTCATCATCGGTGCCAGGTTCGACGAAGAACTCGATCTCCATCTGCTCGAACTCCCGAGTGCGGAAGATGAAGTTTCCCGGGGTGATCTCGTTACGGAACGCCTTGCCGATCTGACCGATGCCGAACGGCGGCTTCTTGCGCGCGGACTGCAGCACGTTGCTGAAGTTGGTGAAGATGCCCTGCGCTGTCTCTGGACGCAGGTAGTGGAGTCCCGTCTCGTCGTCGACGACGCCCAGGTAGGTCTTGAGCAGGCCGGAGAACTGCTTGATCTCTGTCCACTGCCCGACCTTGTCAGGATGCTCGGGGTCTGGGATATCCGCGAGGCCATTCTGTGGCGCGTGGCCGTGCTCGGCTTCGTATGCCTCGAAGAGGTGATCCGCCCGGTATCGCTTGTGCGTGATCAGCGATTCGGTGAGCGGATCGCTGAACACCTTGACGTGGCCTGAAGCCTCCCACACCGCGGTAGGAAGGATGACGGCTGAGTCGAGTCCGACCATGTCGCCTCGACCGCGCACGAAGGTGTTCCACCACTGCCGCTTGATGTTCTCCTTCAATTCGACGCCGAGTGGACCGTAGTCCCACGCCGATTTCGTGCCTCCGTAAATGTCCCCTGACGGGAAGACGAACCCGCGGTGCTGAGCAAGCGTGATCACGGAATCGAGACGCGATTGGTCGGCCATAGTGCTCCATAGTGTTTGACGCGGAATGCTCGGGAGAACCCCGTTCCGCCTATCTTAGTGATCAGCCTGTTCGGCAATCGGCGTTGTGGGCGGCACGCGTCCGGGTGATTGTGAGCGCACCGCGCGTATCGGTAGATTGGCGATGTCGGCCGATTGACCGGTTCCGCACAGGGTGGGGGCAAACGTGTTCGATGCGCTGCTGGCGATTGAGATCATCAACGGCCCGCTGATCGCGGTCTTCTACATCATCTCCATTGCCGCAGCCTTGTACCTGCTGCTGCGCCGGCCGACCGCCATCTGGATCGCCACTGCGCTGGTCGGCATCCTTGCCGGCGCGGTTATCGGCGCCGCCACAGTGTTCATCGTCAACGCCATGGGAACATTCGGCGAACCGCTGCCGTCGCAAGCAGCCATCTGGGTGATCGTGACGTTCGCGGCCATCGCCCTTGCCATCGTCAACCTGTGGCGGTCCCGGTGGTGGCGCAAGGTCATCGCGGCAGTTTCAATCATCATCTTCGCCCTCACCGGAACGCTTGCGATCAATGCGTACTACGGGCTCAATCACACCGTCGGCTCGATGTTCGGTGTCGTGACAGGAAAGGCGATCGACGGCGGCATCGGTCCGGTGAACACGTCCACGGCCGATCCAACGAAGCCGTTGTGGCAGACCTGGAAGCCACCTGCTGACATGCCCAAGACGGGCAAGACGGGGCTGCTGACCGGCAAGGACGCCATTCCGAACACGCTCTCAGGGTTCAAGGCGCGCGACGCCTCGCTCTATCTGCCTCCTGCCGCGCAGGTCAAGAACGCGCCGAGGTTGCCGTTCGTGCTTCTGATGATGGGACAACCTGGCACGCCGGACCCGCAGTACATCGCAGCGGTGCTGGACACGTACGCGGCCCAGCATGAGGGACTCGCACCGATCGTCGTCGTTGCCGACCAGCTCGGCAATCCGTCCGTCGACCCGGTCTGCGCGGACTCGACGAAATACGGGAAGGTACACACCTACCTCACTCAGGACGTCGTGAACTGGGCGAAGACGAATCTGAACATCCTGCGCGAGCCGAAGTATTGGACCATCGCCGGCTACTCGAACGGTGGGGCGTGCGCGTTCCAACTCGCCGCCCAGTCACCGGATGTGTGGGGCAACCTTCTGGACATCTCCGGTGACGAATTCCCCGGCGTTGAAACGCAGGATGCGACGATCCGCGACATCTTCGGCGGCAACAAGGCGGCGTTCGAAGCATCCAAGCCAACCAGCATCCTTGCCGCACACAAGGGTGGGTATACAGACAGCGACGCAATATTCACTGTCGGCCAGAACGACCCGGGTTTCATCCCAGGGGCAGACCGAAACGCCAAAGCAGCACAGGCGGCAGGGATGACGACCACGTACTACGTTGTGCCTGGGGCCGGGCACGTCGTCGATGCGCTGAACGGTGGGCTGACGAAGGGATTCGAGGTGCTTTATCCGCGCCTTGGACTCAGCAAACCGAACTGAACTGGCAAACCGAAGTGAGGATGACGCAGTGACAACAGAGCGCACGCCAGAACAGCGCACGTCGGCAGCGCCCCAGCCGAACGGCGGCCCGAAATCGGCCGAAGCGCGCACCCCTGGTGCTCTGAAAATGGCCGGCAACTACGTTCGCACCGCGCCGGCCAGCATCACACTCGCGGTCATCATCATCGTCACGTCGATCGTCACAGGAACGATGTTCACGCCGATCACGAGCAGCGCCGACTCGTTGCGATGGGCAGCTGGGATCACCACGACGATCGAGGGCGGCATGTGGTGGACGCCGTTCACCGCGCTGTTCGTGCCGAACGACCTGTTCCAGGTCGTCGTATGCGTCATTCTCGCGCTGACGCTCTTCGCCGTGTCCGAGCGGCTCCTTGGCACGGTGAAGGCGTCCATCGCACTGGTCGGAACCGGCGTGATCGGCATCATCATCGCCGTCTTCGTGCAGTGGGGCGCATTTTCGATCGGCGAGCTCTGGGCATCCAGCACAGCCATCGACCTTGTCGCTGACCCGACGGTCGGCATCGTCGGCGCATTGCTGACGGCCAGTGCTTTCGCGCCTGGCCTGTGGCGAAGGCGCATTCGGGTGATCGTTTTCACCGTGCTGGTCATGTTCGTGCTCTACAACGGCGACTCTGACAATTTCTACCGGCTGGTCGCGGCGCTGCTTGGTCTGTTGATGGGCGCATTCATGACCCGCGGCCCGGCGAAAACGAAATGGCGACACAGCTCGCACACCGAGGCGAGAAACCTGATTGCGGCAATTCTCGCCGTGACGGGATTCGGCCCATTGACCGCAACGCTCTCGCCGGGCGGCGTCGGACCGTTATCCTTCGTCAGCACACTGTTTGCCCAGCCAGACCTCGACGATGTGCTGAAGCGGTGCGCTGACACGGTGAGCGCCGCCTGCGATCGGCAGTTGGCACTTGCAAGCGCTGCAGGGGTTGGCCCGGTGCTGCTCAGCCTGGTGCCGCTTGCGTTGCTGCTCGTCGCCGCGATCGGTCTGCGCCGCGGTCGGCGTTTTGCGTACGTGCTCGCTCTCGTCGTGAATGCGGCGCTGATCGTTCTGTCCTTCATCACGCTCGGTATCGGGGAGATCGTCCCAGCGCAGCCGCTTTCAAAGAGTGGGGTAGCGCAG
>Ga0164242_10003210_pt1 | contig 18715 bp, 14 predicted proteins | sample OricomgcompostMG_FD_108783 | JGI IMG/M metagenome (GOLD analysis project Ga0164242, IMG submission 108783) | Miracle-Growth compost microbial communities from Emeryville, California, USA - Original compost - Miracle growth compost (MG) ... | reverse complement strand
GCATGGTCGACAAGGTCTACAGCAAGCGGTTCGGCAAGTTCCGCCGGTTCATCATGTTCGGGTCCGTACCGCTTCTGCTGCTGTCCGCTGCCACGTTCTCCGTCCCGCAGATCGGCGAGTCCGGCATGCTGCTCTACGCATACCTCACGTACGCGGCGCTTGGGCTGGCATACAGTCTCGTCAACATCCCATACGGCTCCCTGGCCGGCGCAATGACGCCGGTTGCCACCGAACGCGCCAAGCTCGCCAGCGCCCGCACCATCGGCGCAGCCCTGGTCAGCGCGTTCCTCGGCGTGTTCATCGCACCGATGATCGTGCCGGGAGCCAATCTGCAGGTCATGTTCACGACGATGACGCTGATCTTCGTCGTGATCGGCACCGCCCTCTACCTGTTCACCGCTTTCACTGCCAAGGAACGCGTCGTTCGCGCGGTTCCTCACGTGACCGTGAAGCAGAGCCTCGCGACGCTCAAGGGAAATAAGCCGCTTCTGCTGCTGTGCATCAGCTCGTTCATCTTCCTGACCGGAATGCTCGCCTTCAGCACCGTCGAGCTGTACTACCTGCGCGACGTGCTGCACGCGCTGCCGCTGTACGCCGTGCTGTCGATCGTGCAACTGATCCTCACGTTCGGCCTCGCCGCCGTTGTTCCCACGATTGTGCGCAAACTGGGCAAGAAGCGTGCGTACATGATCTCCGGGCTGATCATGACGGTCGGCGGTCTCATCATCTTCTTCGCACCCGCCGCTGCCGTGCCCGTGGCGATCGCCGGGCTGATCCTGTCCATGGTGGGCCTGCTTCTGGTCAACATGCTCGTCTGGGCGCTCGAAGCAGACACCGTGGAGTACGGCGAATGGAAAACGGGGGTACGCACCGAGGGCATCACGTACGCGCTGTTCTCGTTCACCCGCAAGACCGGTCAGGCGGTCGGCGGGGCGATCGCGGCGTACGCGTTGGCGATCGGCGGATACGCCGCGAACACCACCACCCAGTCTGCAAGTGCCGAATGGGGCATCCGCTCGGCCGAAGGCTTGATTCCGGCGATCTGCGCGGCACTGGCCGTCGGAATCATGGCGCTGTACCCGCTGACCGACGCACGTCACAAGGAGATCGTCGTCGAGATCGCGCAACGGCGTGAATCCGCGGCCGCATTGCCCGCCATCGATCCGAGTCTCAGCACGGCGGCCTTCCGCGCACCGCACAACGGGCGCCCGCTCGGCTGACAACACTGCGCCGACACCACTGCGCTGACAATATATTCACGACACCAAGGAGAATTCATGCGTATCGCAACAGCTGAGGTTCTGGTCTCCAGCCCCGGCCGCAACTTCGTCACACTGCGGATCACGACGGACGACGGTCACGTCGGCCTCGGAGACGCGACTCTCAACGGCCGCGAGCTGGCTGTGGCCGCGTATCTGAAAGAGCACGTCGTTCCGCTGCTGATCGGCCGGGATGCGCACCAGATCGAAGACACCTGGCAGTACCTCTATCGCGGCGCATACTGGCGTCGCGGCCCGGTGACCATGGCATCCATCGCCGCCGTCGATACGGCGCTCTGGGATATCAAGGCCAAGGTCGCGGGTCTGCCGCTGTACCAGCTGCTCGGTGGCAAGAGCCGCAACGGACTGCTCGTCTACGGGCACGCATCCGGCGCCGAACTGCCGGAACTGTTCGACTCGATCCGGGAGCACCTGGAGGAGGGCTACCGCGCCGTGCGCGTGCAGACCGGTATTCCCGGCCTGCCATCGGTGTACGGGGTCGCCTCGAGCAAGAACGCGAGCGCCGGGTCGGATGCGGGCAGCGACAGCCGCTACGACTACGAGCCGGCTCGCCGCAACGCGGTGCCGGTGGAGGAGTCGTGGGACACCCGCGCCTATCTACGGCATGCGCCAACCGTGTTCGAAGCGGTGCGCAACGAGTTCGGCCCAGAACTGCCGCTGCTGCACGATGCCCACCATCGGCTCACGCCGATCCAGGCGGCCAAGCTCGGAAAGTCGCTCGAGCCGTACGACCTGTTCTGGCTCGAGGATGTCACCCCGGCGGAGAACCAGGATGCCCTGCGCCGCGTGCGCGAGCACACGACGACACCGCTGGCGATCGGCGAGGTCTTCAACACCATCTGGGATTACAAGCAGCTGTTCGAAGAGCAGCTCATCGACTATGTGCGCTCACCCATTACCCACGCGGGCGGCATCACCGCTTTGCGTCGCATCTTCGACTACGCGGCCGTCTATCAGATCAAGTCCGGCGTGCACGGGCCGACCGATGTCTCGCCCGTCGGGCTCGCCGCCGCCATCCACCTGGGAATCGCCATTCCGAACTTCGGCATCCAGGAGTACATGCAGCACAGCCCGCTGACGCACGAGGTGTTCCAGACGACGTATACATTCGCCGACGGCATGCTGGCTCCCAGTGACGCTCCTGGTCTCGGCGTCGACTATGACGACGAAGCGGCAACCGTCAACCCGTACGAGGGCGCGTACCTCCCCGTCAACCGGCTTCTCGACGGCTCGATGCATGACTGGTGACCTGCATCAGCGCAAATCCGGCAGGATGGAAGCCATGCCTGTCGTGAAATCGGAGGATCCGCATCCGCTTGTCGTGGTCATGGGCGTGTCCGGTTCAGGGAAGAGCACGATCGGCGTGCTCGTGGCGGATGCGCTCGGAGTCGGATTCGTCGATGGCGACTCGTTACATCCGATCGCCAACGTGACGAAGATGGCCGCTGGCACTGCGCTGACCGACGATGATCGGTGGCCGTGGCTTGCGGTCGTCGGGCGCACGCTGGCGGACGCCGCGACGTCGGGGCTGGTCGTGGCATGCTCTGCGCTCAGACGGGTATACCGAGACGCTATCCGCGAGGAGGTTCCGGATGTGATCTTCCTGCACCTTGATGGCACGCGCGACGTGTTGTCGCGCCGAATGGAGGGCCGTACCGACCACTTCATGCCGACGACCCTGCTCGACTCACAGTTGGCAACCCTTGAGCGTCTGCAGTCTGACGAGAACGGCGTTGTGGTCGACATCGATGCCTCCGTTGAGCAGATCGTTGCCGTTGCCGTCGCCGACGTGCGCGCTGCGTTTTCTTTAGCTCCACCGCGCGTGTAAACTCGACCCTTGGACTTCGGCGAGGGATGCCGCGGCGCCGGGTGACCGGTGGACGGCATCCGTAATCGACGCGGTGGAGCAGGCTTTACAGCTATTCCTCACGCTGACATGCGTTCGAGTTGAACAACAGATCGAATATCTGGGCTGAGAGCCCGCGAAGGAGTGCACCATGAGTGACGACAGCAACAAGGTCGCGGCTGAACCGCGCGACCAATTCGGCAAGGGAGCCGCGCGCAAGATTCGCGCAGCAGGCAAGATTCCGGCCGTGATCTACGGCCATGGCACAGACCCACAGCATGTGACGCTTCCCGCGCACCAGATCGGCTTGATCCTGCGCAAGGCGAACGCCGTGATCGAGCTCGACATCGCCGGCAAGAGCCAGCTGGCGCTGGTGAAGGATGTACAGAAAGATCCGGTGCGCCAGATCATCGAGCACCTCGACCTCATCGTCGTTCGCAAGGGCGAAAAGGTCATCGTGGATGTTCCGGTGCACATCGAGGGCGAATCGTTCCCCGGCACCATTGTCGCGCTCGACGCGACCACGCTGTCTCTCGAGGCGGAGGCCACGCACATCCCGGAACGCGTCGTCGTCAGCGTCGAGGGTCTGGAAGAGGGCTCGCACATCCTGGCGAAGGATGTCGAGTTGCCGCGCGGCTCCAGCCTGCTCAGCGAGCCGGACACGCTGGTTGTCGCGATCAACGTGCCTTCTGCGTCGGCCGAGACTGGAACAGAAGAAACGGCCGAGGGCGAAACGGCCGAGGGCGTCGAAGGCGAAGCCACAGAAGAAGCCTCCGAGTAGGACGGTTCCAAGTAAGCCATGGATCGCGGGGTCGACGCTTGGGCGCCGACCCCGTTTTTCATTTTCGTGATCTGATGGAGCGATGAGCGACGATCTCTGGCTCGTAGTCGGCCTCGGCAACCCGGGCCCCGAATATGCGAACACCCGCCACAACGTCGGCAGGATGGTGCTCGACGAGTTGGCGCGTCGAGCATCCGCCACGTTCAAATCGCATAAGACGAACGCGACCGTGGCCGAGGGCCGCACCGTCGCAGGCGGTCCGCGGTTCGTGCTTGCGAAGCCGAACACGTACATGAACGTCTCCGGCGGCCCTGTAGCGCAGCTGCTGCGCTTCTATTCGCTGACTCCCGAGCGGCTGATCGTGCTACAGGATGAATTGGACATTCCGTTCGACACGCTCAAGCTCAAGTTCGGCGGTGGGCACGGCGGACACAACGGCGTGCGCGACATCATCGCGGCGATCGGCACGGGGGACTTCACCAGGGTGCGGGTCGGTGTTGGGCGGCCGCCAGGCAGCAGGCAGGCCGCCGAACACGTTTTGCGCGCGTTCGGAAAGGACGAACGCGCGGCGCTCCCATCGCTGCTTGCGGATGCCGCTGACGCGGTCGAGCAGATCGCCTCTGACGGGCTCGCGGCCGCGCAACTGCGGGTCCACACCTCGCAGACGTAGTCATCGGCCCGCAGCAGCGGCGTCGGCGCGTGCCGCGTCTCAATCGGACGGGGCCAGCCCGGTCATATACGCAGAGGCGACTGCAGCGTTGTATCTCCGCAGGTAATCACCGAACTGTTCCAGGTCCGCGATGGACCAGTCATCGAGCAACTCGGTGGTGCGTTCGCGCCGGAGGGCTTCCGTGATGGCGAGGCGATCGCGGCCGTCGCCCCGGATTGCCACAATGCTGCGGCGGCGATCATCGGCTGACGGTGTGCGCTCGACGAGACCGTCGCCGGCCAGACCGGTCACCTGTCGCCCCACGGTCGAGGCGTCCAAGCCGAGCCTGGCCGCAAGTGTATTGATGTCGGCTGGGCCATCGTGCGCCAGCGCTCGCAACGTCAGATACGCCGAGCGTTCCAGCTCCAGCTGGCCCATGGCGCGCCGCCTCAGGAGTTCGGTGTTTCTGGCGATGATCGCGGCCTGCACCTCGATGACGCCGACCGCGACGTGTCTCGCGGGAGTGGGCATCCGTTCGCCTCCATCCGGTCGGTGGGCAGCATGCATGCTGATATTATCGGTACCATACCGATAATCAGGGGCCGGACGGTCATCGAGATCGAAAGCCAGAAAACGACAGGACGTGCGCATTCCGTTACGAGACAGCGTCAGGCGCGCGACCGATGCGATTGTGGCATCAGACCCTGGACTGAGTCGTCTGCGGATGGGACTGTCTGGCGCCGTCTGCGTCGCCGCCGCGCTCGCGGTGGAGTTCCTGGTCTCCCGGCTGCTCGGACTCGGCGCCCAGGACACCATCGTCGTGCTGCTGCTCGGCAGCATCGTGGCGATGCTTGGCTCGAACGCCCTCGCCGGTCACGAGGTGTGGAAAAATGTGCGAGCCGCCGTCTTCTTCCCCGTCGCACTCGGGACGGGGATGGTCACAGGGATCGCCGTCGACTGGAACCAGCCGCTGTCGCTCGTAGCGTTCGTGGTGGTCATGTTCGTCGCCGTGTATGTCAGACGATTCGGTCTGAACTTCTTCTTCTACGGCTTCATGGTGTGGATGGGCTACTTCTTCGCCGCGTTTCTACATGCCACGTTCGCACAGCTGCCGCTGATGCTGTTCAGCGTTGCAATCGGCACGGTGGTCGTGCTTGTGCTGTGCATCACCGTGTTCCGGCCGCACCCAAGGCGCACGCTGGCGCGCATCTTCCGTAGCACGAATGCGCGCTCTCGTGCGCTTGGCCGTTCCTGCGCCGCGGTGCTGCGGGCAGGAACCGAGGAACCGGACAGGCGACGAGCAGCGCGACGGCTGTTCAGTGCGCGCACCCGCGTCAGCGAGACAGCGCTCATGAGCGACGGTTGGGCCGCTCACGCCCGCGCGCTTCCCGTCGGGTGGACCGCGGATGCGCTGCGCCGCCGCCTCCTCGACGTGCAGGTCAGTCTCGACAGCCTGTCGGCAGCATCCGATCGTCTGGTCCGCGCGGATCGTGCCACGCGCGAGTTGGCGGCCGCCGTGGTGGACTCGTATGTGAACGGTGACAACGCGGCGGCGCACAGGCAGGGAGCAGCGCTCGTCTCGTCGGATCGTTCGGGCGACCCGGCAACATCCGCCGCCGTTCGGCGCCTGGTCCGTGCTGTCACGGAATTGACCGCTTTGCCGCAGCAGCCGTCTGTCTCGCATGAGCTCAGGGCGCACGAGGACTTCACGCCGGCGGCGGACATGCCACTGGGAAACCTCCCCGGTGTGGCATCCGTCGCCAACGATGTCACCGCACGAGGCGGTCGCTGGAATCCTCTGGCACGACTGCGCCCGACGACCAGGCAGGCAACTCAGGCGGCGCTGGCAGGAGCCCTCGCCGTCGTCGTGGGCACCGCGATCAACGATCAGCGCTATTACTGGGCCGTCATCGCGGCGTTCGTTGTTTTCACCGGCACTGGGACGAGATTGGAGACGCTGCGCAAGTCGGTCAATCGCGTGCTCGGCACGATGGTCGGACTCCTGGCAGGCATCCTGCTGGCCAACCTCGCTTCAGGCAACGTCGTGCTGGCGCTCGCCATCATCGTCGCCAGCATCTTCTGCGGCTTCTACCTGGTGCGAGTCTCGTACGCATACATGATCTTCTTCGTCACGATCATGGTCTCTCAGTTGTACGGAATCCTGGGCGAGTTCTCCGACGAACTGCTCTTCCTGCGGCTGGCGGAGACCGCTGCCGGCGTCGCCATCGGCGTGCTGGTGGCCGCCCTCGTTGCGCCGATCAGCGCGCGAGACACGGTGACGTTCGCCGAGCGTGCGGTGATCGGTTCGATCGCCGACCTCCTCGAGACCGTCGCGGGGCATCTGACAGATCCGACGGAAACGCCGTCGACGGAACTGGATGCGCGCATGCTTGCCGTCGACAACGCCATGCGGCGGCTGACGTTGGCTGCGGATCCGCTGACCAAATACCAGATGTGGGAAAGCCGCCCCCGTACTGTCCGGCGACGGCTGACCGTGGTTTCTGCCTGCGTCAGGGCGGCTCGCTCGATCGCCGTCTCGTCCCGGTCGCTCACCGCCGAATTACCGATGTTGTCGACTGCCGCGACGAACCTGGCCGGTCTCGCACGCGACTTCGCAGCCGGCGAGACGGATGCGGCAGGCGGCGATGTTGCCGCATCCGAGCCGGTGCAGACCCAAAGGGCGCTCGAACCTTCATCGGCCGACGTGCCCGTATACCGAACGCTGCTTCGGCTCGAAGACCTCATCACCGAACTCGGCATCGACGAGCGCGCTCGCCGTCGCGCCGGGGTGCGTGCCTAACCGACGCCGGTGCGCGCGTGGCGCACGAATTCAGGTGGGGCGCACCTTCGCCTGGATAATCCATCCGGTGCCTCGTTCCTCCTGAATTCCGGCGGACCAGGCACCGCGACGGCGCGTGGCGCACGGCAGAGGCCCGGCTGGTTTGATTGAAGCTGCCAGCCGGGCCTCTGGTGGAATGGGCGAAAGTTACTCGCTCTCGAGCTTCGCCTGCAGTTCGAGTGTGATGGTGACCTTGTCGCCGAGCAGGACGCCGCCGGTCTCCAGTGTGGCGTTGTACGTGAGGCCGAAGTCCTCACGGTTGATCACGGTCTGAGCCGTCGCGCCCGCCTTGTAGTTGCCGTACGGGTCGGAGCCGAAGCCACCGAACTCGAAATCGAACGTGACGCTCTTGCTGACGCCCTTGATGGTCAGGTTGCCGTCGACCTTGTAGTCGCCGTCGACGACGCGAACGCCGGTAGAGACGAAGTCGATCGTCGGGTACTTCTCGGCTTCGAAGAAGTCGCCTGTGCGCAGGTGGGCATCGCGGTTGGCATCGTTGGTGTCCACGGACACGACCTCAGCCGACGCCGTCACGCTCGAGTCGAGCGGGTTGTCTCCGGTGACGAAGGTCGCCGCGAAGTTCTGGAACTTTCCGCGAACCTTGCTGATCATCATGTGGCGGATGCTGAAACCGACCTCGCTGTGCGCGTTGTCGACGGTCCAGGTGCCTGCCTTGTATCCGGGGATATCGGTGGCGGTCAGCGTTGCGGTCATAGGTGTTCTCCTCGAGATTGGTCAGCGGACCGGTCGGATCCGCACGTACGAGTATGCAAACGTATGAATGCGCGGTGTATTCCCACGAGTTCGGATCTATTTCGGATGGCCGGATCTTGCCCCGTGCGAGCGGGTGTCTGTGGTCGGCCGTAAACTTGGGCGAGTGATCCTTGAGGGCTTAACGCGTGCGCTTTCGCGCGCCCAGACATTCGACGATGCCCTTGGCTCTGCCGCGCGCGACGCGGATTTCTCTTTGACAGACGGACTTCGCGCCCCGCTGTTGGCCGGTCTCCTAGGCAGACGCCCACCGAACGAGCAGGCTCTCCTGGTGATCACCGCCACCGGCCGTGAGTCCGAAAGTGTGCGAGAGGCTCTCGCCGGGATGCTCCCCGGTGCCGACATCATCGATTTCCCGGCGTGGGAGACGCTGCCGCATGAGCGGCTGAGCCCGAGCGCAGAGATCGTCGGGCGCCGCCTGGACGCGCTCCGGCGCATCCACGAATGGGGCGAGGCCGCCCGCTCGGGGTCGCCAGAACGCCCGATCGTGGTGACGGCCTCGGTGCGTGCCGCGTTGCAGCCTCTCGCCGACAACCTGGCGGAGCATGCCCCGATCGCGCTTGCGGTGGGCAGCCGCGGCAACGACCTCAGCGCCATCGCACTTCAGCTGGTCGACCTCGCATATTCCCGCGTTGACATGGTCACGCGCCGCGGCGAATTCGCCGTTCGCGGCGGCATCCTCGACGTCTTTCCCGCAATCGCCGAGCATCCGTATCGCATCGATTTCTTCGGGGACGAGGTCGAGCAGATCCGCGCGTTCTCGGTCGCCGACCAGCGTTCGCTTCCGCACGAGGTGACCGCTGTGGCGCTTCCGCCTGCGCGGGAGTTGCTGCTGAGCGCCGCCGTCCGGCAGCGCGCCCGTGAGATGCAGCACGAGTTCCCCAATCTCTCCGGCATCCTCGAGAAGATCGCCGAGGGCATCCCGGTCGAGGGCATGGAGTCGCTCGCGCCTGCTCTGGTGGACAGACTCGTTCCCCTGACCCATTACCTTCCGGATGGCGCCGCCGTAGCCGTGCTCTCTCCCGAGCGCGTCGCCAGTCGTGCGGTCAGCCTGGCCGAGACCAACCGGGAATTCCTGTCTGCCGCCTGGAGCGCGGCCACAGTGGGCGCTGCAGCGCCTATCGATCTCGAATCCGGCGACTTCATGACGCTCGGAGCGCTGCGCGATTCCGTGAAGCTGAGCCGCCCCGGCGAAACAGCCGCTGAGCATCCGTGGTGGACCCTCAGCGCATTCGACTCCGGTGAGGTCCTCCCAGAGGAACGCACGATCGAAGAGCACCTGACCGTGCGCATCGACGCGGATGCCGTTCCCAGCTTTCAGGGGAACGTCGCTGGTGCGCTCGATCACATCGCCGCACGGCTGAAGGACGGCTGGCGCGTCGTGATCGCTGCGGCCGGCGCCGGGCTCGTCGAGCGCGCGGCCGATGTGCTCGCCGAGAACGGGCTGGCCGCGCGGCCCGTCGATGATTACCCAGACGACGCCGAGCCCGGCGTTGCATACCTGGTGCGCGCATCCGTCGATCACGGATTCGAGGTGCCCGGCGCCAAGCTCGCGCTGATCGGGGAGACCGAGTTCTACGGGCGCACCATCGGCTACGACTCGCGTCAAGTCAAGAAACTCGCAACCCGCCGCAAGAACGTCGTCGACCCGCTGCAGCTGAAGGCGGGAGACTACGTCGTGCATCAGACGCACGGCATCGGCAGGTTCGTCGAGCTGACGCAGCGTGAGGTCTCCAGCGGCGGACGCAACCCCGTGAAGACCAAGCGCGAATATCTCGTCCTCGAGTATGCGCCGTCCAAGCGCGGATACCCGGGGGACAAGCTCTACGTGCCGACCGACCAGCTCGATCTGCTCACCAGGTATGTCGGTGGCGAATCGCCCGCGCTCAGCAAGATGGGCGGCAGCGACTGGTCTCAGGCGAAGGGCCGGGCACGCAGGGCCGTGCGCGACATCGCCGTCGAGCTTGTGAAGCTCTACTCGGCGCGTATGGCGAGCAAGGGGCATGCGTTCGGTCCTGACACGCCGTGGCAGCGCGAATTGGAGGAGGCGTTCCCGTTCGTCGAGACGCCCGATCAGCTGCAGACCATCGACGAAGTGAAGGCCGACATGGAGCGGCCGATTCCGATGGATCGACTGATTTCGGGAGACGTCGGATTCGGCAAGACCGAGATCGCCGTCCGGGCGGCGTTCAAAGCGGTTCAGGACGGCAAGCAGGTCATCATGTTGGTGCCGACGACGCTGCTCGTGAAGCAGCACTTCGAGACGTTCCAGGAGCGATTCGCCGGTTTCCCGGTGCACCTGCGCGCGCTCAGCCGATTCCAGAGCGATCGCGAGGCGCACGAGACGATCCGCGGGTTGGCCGACGGAACGGTGGATGTCGTCATCGGCACTCATCGTTTGCTGGCCGATGGCATCGTCATCAAGGACCTGGGACTGGTGATCATCGACGAGGAGCAGCGCTTCGGAGTCGAGCACAAGGATGCCTTGAAGAAGCTGAAGACCAACGTCGACATCCTGGCGATGAGCGCGACGCCGATCCCGCGAACGCTCGAGATGGCGGTCACCGGCATCCGCGAGATGTCGACGCTGGCGACCCCGCCCGAGGACCGGCATCCGATTCTCACGTTCGTCGGACCATCGTCCGACCGGCAGACCGGCGCGGCCATCCGACGAGAACTGCTTCGCGAGGGCCAGGTGTTCTTCGTGCACAACCGCGTCTCCAGCATCAACCGGGTGGCGGCTCATCTGGCCGAACTGGTGCCCGAGGCGCGCATCGCGGTCGCGCACGGCCAACTGCCCGAGCACGTTCTCGAACAGATCGTCGTGGACTTCTGGGAGCGCAAGTTCGACGTGCTGGTCTGCACGACGATCATCGAGACCGGCCTGGACATCGCGAACGCGAACACGATCATCATCGATCGCGCGGACAAATACGGCCTTAGCCAGCTGCACCAGTTGCGCGGGCGCGTTGGCCGCGGCCGGGAGCGCGCATACGCGTACTTCCTCTACGACGAGAACAAGCCGCTCGGCGAGACCGCGCACGACCGCCTGTCGACGATCGCCGCGAACAACGACCTCGGCAGCGGCATGCAGGTCGCGTTGAAAGACTTGGAGATCCGCGGAGCCGGGAATCTTCTCGGCGGCGAGCAGTCAGGACACATAGCAGGAGTCGGCTTCGACCTGTATCTGCGGATGATCGGCGAGGCCGTGAGCACATTCCGCGGCGATGTCGCGGAAGGTCAGACCGAGCTGCGACTCGAGCTGCCGGTGGATGCGCACATTCCTGAAGACTACGTCGACAGCGAGCGGCTGAGGCTCGAGGCGTATCAGAAGCTGTCGTCGGCCAGTTCCCCGAACGCGAAGGCCGAGCAACTCGATCTCGTGCGCGATGAGCTGATGGATCGCTACGGTGAACCGCCGCTTGCCGTGCAGAATCTGTTCGCGGTTTCCCGGTTACGCAGGCACGCCCAGCGCGCCGGGCTGAGCGAGGTCGTCGCGATGGGCTCGAACCTGCGCATCGCGCCGGCCGAACTGGCCGACTCGATCCAGGTGCGATTGCAACGGATGTACCCTGGCGCCCGTTACGTCAAAGCCCAGCGGGTTATTCTGGTGCCGATGCCGCGCGTGGACGGAGAACCGCCGACGGACGCGGATCTCATCGCGTGGGCCGCCGGTCTGCTCGAGGCGATCGTGCCCGTCGTCGAGCCGGAGCCGCAACCGCAGCCCACGGACTGACGCGACCCGCCGCATCCGTTCGCCGCCGCGCGCCGCATCCCGTCGCCGACGGTGTTCGTTCGCGCCGAGATCGGCCGGTAGAACACACGAACTCGGCGCCGACGTGCACTCTCGGGCGGCGCGGGGGCGGGGGTGCGTCCTCTGACCGTGCGAGCAGACATTCTGTGCTATGTTTACCAGTACAGATGGTGCAGTGACGAAAGCGGGTGCGTGATGCAGATCGAGATCGATCCGCTGTCCGAGGTTCCCCTCTACCAGCAGTTGCGGGATCGCGTCGTCGAGGCGATCGCCAACGGGGAGCTCGCGCCTGGGGAGCAACTGGCCTCCGTGCGTCAGCTCGCCGTGGCGTTCGGCATCAACGTCGCGACGGTGAGCAAGGGATACGAGCTTCTGCGCCGCGAGGGGCTGATCCGCACGAACCAGAAGTCCGGATCCGTCGTGGCGCGCGGCCCAGGGTCCGGCCCGGCCTCCGAGGAATTCTTCGAGGAATGGGCCACCAGGCTGCGAACGCTGCTGGCCGAAGCCGACGCGCATGGCGTGCATGCAGACCGCATCACGCGGACGACGCGCGAGACGTTGGACGGGTTCGCAGCAGCCCGTGCGTCACATTCGCCTGACGGTGAGGACAAGGGAGTACTTCGATGAGTCAATTCGTTCTGTGGTTTTCCATCGCCATCATCACGCTGATTGCCGCGCTGATGTTCGTCATGCCCGCCATGGTGCGGCCAACGCTGCCGCTCGGCGTCAGCGTGCCGCAGAGCCGGATCGCAGAGCCGGTCGTGCGCACATCCGTTCGCCGCTATCGGATGGCGCTGGCCGGCGCGTGGATCGTCGGCATCGCGCTTACGCTGCTTCTGTACTCGCCGTTCCCGGTCGCAGCATCGATCGTGCCCGTGCTGGCCGTTCTCGTCCTGGGCGCGCTGGCGTACGTGATCTCCCGCACCGCGATCATCCGCGCCAAAGACGACGGCAACTGGTATCAAGGCGTGTCCGTGCGGTTGACCGCCGACGTCAGCGCCGACTCGGCGGCAGCACATCCTCCCTTTGCGTGGATCATCGCGGCCGTCGTCATCCTCCTCGCAGCCACGGCGATCGGCGTCGCAGCATATCCGCACCTTCCGGACCCGACGCCGATCCATTGGAATGACGCAGGGCATGCCGACGGTTACGCAGCAAAGTCGGTCTGGTCGGTCTTCGGCTCGCTGATGGTGGGCTTCGGTGTGATCGTGCTGCTTTTCGCATGCTCGTTTCTGGTGCGGCTCTCGCCGACTCGGGCGACGCCGACCGACGATCCGGCGCAGCAGGACCGGCGAACGGCACTGCAGCGCCGCCTGATGAGTTCGCTGCTCGGTCAACTCGCCGTCGTCATCTCCATTCAGATCGGATGCCTCGCCGTCGCTGGGTGGCTTGCCCCAGGTGCGCCCGGTCTGATGGTGGCCGGCGCCATCGTGCTCGTCGTTCTCCTGCTCGTCGTGCTCATCGTCTTCGTCGTGCGGTATCGCCGGGCCGTTGCCAGTTGGTCCGCGTCGCCGCAGACCTCGCGTGCCGATGCCCCGGACGACGATCGCTATTGGCGAGGCGGCATGGTTTACATCAACCGCAACGATCCAGCGGTGTTCGTTCCCAAGCGCTTCGGTGTCGGGTGGACGGTCAACCTGGGCAGCGTCGGCGGTATCGCGCTCGGAATCCTGCTGCTAGTGATTGTGATAGCGGCCATCGTCACTGCGATCGTCGCGCCGGGAGCCGGACACCAGCGCTCATGATCGGTGCCCACCGACGGGATGCGGATGCTCACGCCGATACCGCCTGGCAAGCGCACTCACCAGGATTCCGGAGACCACCATGGACAAGCCGGAGCCGAGCAGCACGGCCAGGGTGCCTTCATCGACGACGTCCCGGGTCCGGCTGAACGCCAGCTCGTTCATCAGCAGCGACACCGTGAACCCGATACCGCCGAGCGACGCGATGACGATGAGACCGCGCAACGGGATCTTGGGCTTGCCGCCGGAGCGTCCGATGAACGAGCCGAGCCATCCGCCGAGCGTGATGCCGATCAGCTTGCCGACCGGCAAGGCGATCAGGATGCCCCAGAACGGCGCGGCCAGCTTGCTGACGGGCACATGCGGAATGGCCACGAGCGCGGCCGAGAACGCGAACAGGGGGAGGATCAGGCCGTTCGACCACGGCTCGAGGGCGTGGGTCGCCCTGCGTGCAGGCAGTCGGGACATGACCAGCCCAAGCACCACGCCGGCGATCGTCGCGTGCACGCCGGAGTTGTACACCAGCACCCACGTGAGCACGCCAAGGATCACCATCACGATCGCCAGAGGCACGCGCATCCGGCCGCGTAGCATCCGGCTGACCAGTCCGAAGGCCGCGGCGGTCAGCGCGGCGAGTCCGAGCATGCCGAGATCGGGATCGGATGTGAAAAAGACCGCGATGATCACGATCGCGATCAGATCGTCCAGAACGGCCAAAGCGAGCAGGAAGACCCGCAGCCGATTCGGCAAGCCCTTGCCGAAGACCGCGAGAACGCCGAGTGCGAAGGCGATGTCGGTTGCCGTCGGAACCGGCCAGCCCTGCGCGTACGGGCCGCCCGTCGTGCACACCAGATAGATGAGCGCGGGCACGACGACTCCGCCGATCGCTGCGATCGCCGGATGCAGCGCCTTGCTCACACTGCTGAGCTCGCCAGCGACAAGCTCGTGTTTGAGTTCGACGGCCACAATGAAGAAGAAGACTGCGAGCAACCCGTCGCTGATCCAGTGGCCGACCGAGAGGTCGAGCCCGAGTGCCTGCACGGCCAGATGGCTGCCCTGCAGCTGCATGAGGCCGGGTCCGATGGCGGTATTGGCGAGAATCAGCCCGAGCACGGCGGCGCCGAGCAGAAGTGCGGCGGACGAGCGTTCCGAGCGGATCAGGCTCACGGAGGTCTCCTACGGTGGTGGCCGACGACTCGAAGCGGACGCGCACGAGCCGTTCCGTCGACGAATCGGCGGGCCGACCAGTCTTCCCGGCACTCCAGGCAACAGTCTATGGTGAGGCCATCCTGTCGGGCGAGCGTCGTCGGTGCGAGGATGAGACGGCGCGAAAGGAGCCCTTCATGACAGACCAACGCGAGGCATCCAGCCGTCATGCGCCACCGCCGTCGAACCTCGACGCGTTCGCGGTTGCAATGTCCGCCGTGCTCGAGAAATGCGTCTGGAGCCAGGGGATGACACATGAGTCCCTCGTTCCATACCTGATCGAGGAGAGCTACGAGCTGGTCGAGGCCATCGAGGTCGGAACCACAGACGAAATCATGGAGGAGCTCGGCGACGTGCTGTGGCAGGTCGGGTTCCACTCCGAGATCGCGGCGCGAACGGCGGGGGAGGACTTCGACATTCAGGATGTCGCCGCTCGGGTCACCGAGAAGATGGTGCGGCGGCATCCGCACGTCTTCGGCGACGATACGGCCGAGACCCCCGAGGAAGTGCTGCGACTGTGGAGCGCGGCAAAGGCGGCAGAGAAGACCGATCGCACGAGTGTGCTTGACGGCATTCCGCTCGGGATGCCGGCCCTCGCCCTCGCGGACAAGCTCATCGGGCGAGCCGAGAAGGTCGGCGCGCTGCCTGCCGGCACGTCCGGCGGCGTCCCGGTCGAGGACGAAGCCGAACTCGGAGGCCTGCTCCTGGCCGTCGTTGCCTCGGCTCGGTCACGGGGCCTGGATGCCGAACGCGCGCTCCGCACCACGCTGCGCGGACTGCAAACCGAGATACGCGCACACGAGACACACACCTGACTCGCTCGGCAGCGGTTCAGCCGGCGGCCGTGCCGAACAGCAGACCGAGCAGATAGGTGACCGCTGCGGCGCCGTAGCCGATCGCCAGCTGCCGCAGACCACGTTTGATCGGCGAGGCCCCGGACAGCAGCCCCACGACGGCGCCGGTGCCCAACAGTGTCAGCCCGACGAGCGCGGCGGCCACGATGACGGCGGCGATGCCCTGCAGGCCGAACAGGTATGGGAGAACGGGGATGATCGCGCCGGATGCGAAGAAGCAGAAGCTCGAAACGGCCGCACCGAATCCGGTGCCGATGGCCTCGTGTTCGTCGACCACCTCGACGCTGGCAGTGTCGACGAGCTTTCGATCTCCGGCCAACACGTCCTTCGCGTGGCGCTCGGCCGCATCCGCGCTCATGCCTCTGGCGCGATACAGCAGGGCGAGCTCGTTCGCGTCGACGTCGAGCCTGGTCAGAACGTCCGATGTGCCGGGGTCCGGGGTAGATGCCTCGAGCAACTCACGCTGCGATCGCACCGAAACATACTCCCCGGCACCCATCGACAGTGCGCCGGCCAGCAGGCCGGCGACCCCAGTGACGAGGATCACCTGGTTGGACACGCCGCTCGCGCCCACGCCGAGGATCAGGGAGAGGTTGCTGACCAGCCCGTCGTTCGCGCCGAACACGGCCGCCCGGAACGATCCGGAGAGCCGATTGCGGCCGCGCGTTGCCAGCCCTCGAACGATCTCCCCGTGGATGCGCTCGTCTGCTGCCATGCTGTCCGTCGCATCTGGATCGGCGTCATACGGTGAACGCGCCTCGGCGCGCTGGGCCAGCGCAAGCACAAACACAGACCCGAACCGACGGGCCAGGAGCCCGAGGAAGCGCGTTCTGATGTCGCCTCTGCGCGGCTTGCCGACATCGTCTCCGAGCAGTTCGAGCCAGTGTGCTTCGTGCCTGCGTTCCGCTTCGGCCAGACCGAGGAGGATCTCGCGTTCCTCGCCGGTGCGCCGGGCAGCTAGATCACGGTAGACAGCGGCTTCGGCGCGCTCGTCCGCCAGATATTGTCGCCAGCGGCGGATGTCGGTGGGTGTTGCCGGCCGTCTCGCGGACGCGTTCGCAGGTGATGACATCGAGTTCCTTCGGTCGTTTACTGGCCGAAGGTCTCGTTCGCCCGCCCCGGGTGATGCACCGGGCCGTGAGGCCAGCATGTCGACACATCGCCGCCGCGCATCGCGCGCCGTGAACTACTCCCCTTCACACGCAAGCTTAAAGCATGGCCGCATTCACGTGCCCCTGGCCATCCAACGGGCACTGCGCACCCGCGTCCCCGGTCGGCCGACGCGGAAATCATCCGCATGCAATGACGGGAGCACCCGAAACTCCCGCCGTGCGGCGGATCACCGCATCGGCCCCGCGTATCCGACAGCCGCAAGACACGAACAGGCCACTGCGACTCATGCCGGGCCCTGGTGGGCGCCGCCGACGCGCAGCGGGACTGGGCGATAAGGGCGGCAACGCCCTCATTGTACGCCGGCGGCGAACCCCGTACCAGGTGCTCTGACAGAATTGCCGTATGGCTCGAGATGTGAACCCGCCGCGCGGCATGCGCGACTTTCTGCCGGCAGACAAGGCCAAACGTGAGCACGCGCTCAACGTGATCCGAAGCACGTATGCGGCGCACGGTTTCGACGAGATCGAAACGCCGGTGATGGAGGATGCGTCCCGGCTGCACTCCGGGCTCGGCGGCGACAACGAGAAACTCGCCTTCGGAGTGCTGCGTCGCGGGCTGGATGCCGACGCGGTCGCTCGCGCGGCGGCATCCGACGATCTGACCTCTTTGACCGATCTCGGTTTGCGCTTCGACCTGACCGTGCCGCTCGCCCGCTTCTACGCCACGCACCGCGCCGAGCTTCCCGGGGTGTTCAAGTCGATTCAGATCGCCCCGGTGTGGCGTGCCGAGCGGCCGCAGAAGGGCCGTTACCGGCAGTTCGTGCAGTGTGACATCGACATCATCGGCGAAGCCGGTTCCATCGCCGAGGTCGAGCTGATCGCGGCGACCGCGGCCACGCTCGCCGCGCTGGGGCTGGGCGGATGCCGCATCCGCATCAACCACCGTGCCATCTTGCGCAAGCTCGTCGGCAGTTGGGCGGTCGCGGAGACGGACTACGAGCGCGCGATGATCACCATCGATAAGGAAGACAAGATCGGGGTCGACGGCGTCGTCGCCGAACTCGTCGATCTGGGGTTGATGGATGCAGCGCGGGCCGCCGGTGCCGCAGCCGATCTGGCAGGGCTTCCGAATGACGGCTGGGGGCTCCTGAATTCACCCAGTGCCCTGCCGTGGCTCGACGTGGACGCTTACGCGGAACTGGTCGCCATCCGCGACGCTGTCGCCGTCGCAGCCCCCGGCGTCCCGCTGGTCTTCTCTCACAATCTCGTGCGCGGCATGGGTTACTACACCGGCGCGATCTTCGAGATCGAGCACCCGGAACTCGGGTACTCGCTCGGTGGCGGCGGCCGATACGACGGCATGATCGGCCGGTTCCTCGGCACCGATGTTCCTGCCACCGGATTCTCCATCGGATTCGAACGCATCGTCGACCTGATCCAGACGCCGGAGCACGCTGTTGCGGATGCGGTGGTGCTCGTCCACGACGCGGACGTGCCGCCAGCGCAGCTTCTCGCGCTGAAGGTCGCGCTGCTGTCAGACGGAAAGCGCGTGCGGCTGGAACGACGCAGCAAAAACGTGAAGGCGTTGCTGGAGCGGGCCGGGCATTCCGGCTACGGAAGCTTCGCCTTCGTAACTGCGGGCGTCGCATCCGCCGCCGAGCTCGAATTCAAACCGCTCATCGAGCGTCACTAGACTGTCCCGCGGATCATATCCGCCGAATTCATTCCCCGGTACCTGTCCAACCCGTACCAAACCGACCCGAACCAATCCAAGGAGATAGTTGTGGCTCAGATCGAGGCTGTAGGCGCTCGCGAAATTCTGGACTCCCGTGGCAACCCGACCGTCGAGGTCGAGGTTCTGCTCGAGGATGGCACGGTCAG
>Ga0164242_10003209_pt1 | contig 18724 bp, 12 predicted proteins | sample OricomgcompostMG_FD_108783 | JGI IMG/M metagenome (GOLD analysis project Ga0164242, IMG submission 108783) | Miracle-Growth compost microbial communities from Emeryville, California, USA - Original compost - Miracle growth compost (MG) ... | reverse complement strand
CCCGACCGGCGCCGCTTTCGCGTTTTCCAGCATCCTGGTGGCGTGGGTCAGCGAACGGCCGCGCAGGCGGTCGCGCCGCGAGACCACCAGCGTGGCGTCGGCCTGGCGGGCGATCAGCGCCGCTTCCGGCCCGTTCAGGGCCAGGCCGCAATCCAGGATCACCAGATCGCAACTGTCGCGCAGGATATCCAGCAGGCGATGCATCTGCGGTGAGGTGAACATCGCCGCCGCCTGGGCCGGGCGCTGCTTGAGCACCAGCAGGAAAGCGCCGCTGCGCGGGTCCCGCACCAGCGCATCGTTCAGCGGCACCGTGCCGGTGAGAACTTCGTAAAGCCCGGCCGCCGGATCGCTGCGCAGCGCCGCGGCGGCGCGGTGGGCGGGGTCGCAATCGACGAGGATCGCGCGCTTGCCCATGGCGGCGGCGGCGCGCGCGATGGCCACGGCCACCACGCTTTTGCTGTCACCGGGCTCGGGCGCGGTCAGCGCCACCACGGCGCCCTCGCCGTCGCGCCCTTCCAGTTGGCGCACCAGCGCCACGGAGGCACGGGCGAAACGGCTGGCCGGCCAGTCGATCACGTAATCGGCGGCGGCGAGCGATGCGCTGTTGACCAGTTCGCCCAGGATCGGCGGGCCCTCCCAGGCCTCGACCGGCCGCAGGCGGCGCGCCGCCCGTCCCTGCGCGGCGCCGCTGCGCCGCTTCGCCTTGGGCCGCAACAGATAGCCGAACTTCTCGCGCAGCAGCGCCGCCAGCACGCCCAGCAGCAGGCCCAGCGGCAGCGAGGCGCCGATGATCAGCTTGCGCTTGGGCGCGGAGGGCGAGTCCGGCACGGCGGCTTCGGACAGGATGCGGCCTTCCGGCGTCAGCGTGGCGTCCTGGTCCTGCGCCCCGCGCAGCCGGGCGACGAAGGATTCGTAAGCGGTGCGGGTGGAACTGGCATTGGATTCCATCGCGGCAAGCTGGGTCCGCGCCATGTTCTGGTTCACCGACAATTGTTCGGCCCGCCGCAGGCTGCCTTCCAGCGATTGCAGATGGTTGCGCGCCGCGGCGACATCGCCGTTCACCGAACTGGCGATGCGGGAGACCTCCTGCGCGATCCGCTGGTCCAGGTCGCGGCGCTGCGCCTGCAGCTCCAGCAGCTTGGGATGCATGGGGCCGTATTTGCTGGCGAGATCGGCTTGCTGCTGCGCCAATTGCGCCTGCTGGGTGCGAAGCTGGGTGATGAGCGGCGAGGCCGCCACCTGGCTGGCGTCGGCGGGATCGTTGCTGGTCAGGCTCTGCTGCACGCCCAGCTTCTGGTCCAGGTCGGAACGGGCCTGCACGATCTGGGTGTTGATGCCCAGCATTTGCTGGTCCACCAGCGAGCCGCCCGGGCCGGCATCGGCCAGGCCGTGGCTCGCCTTGAAGCGCTGGATATCCTCATTCTGCGCCTGCATCTGGGCCGCCAGTTCGTTGACGCGGTTCTGCAGCCAGACGGTGGTCTGCGAGGCGGCGGCATGGCGCCCGCTCACCTGGTCGTCGAGATAGGCCCGGACCACGGCATTGGCGATGCGGGCCGCCTTGCGCGGATCGCGCGAGGAGGCGGTGAGGGTGATGGCGGTGGAAAGACCGTTGGTGTCGGCCCAGATGTGTTTCAGCAGAGTGTTGACCAGCGTGTCGGCATCGGCGGGCGCGGCGCTCAGGCCGAGAAGGCCGGCAAGGCCCGAGGATTCGGTGCCGTTGAATTCCGGATCGTCGGCCAGCCCCAGTTCGGCGATGACTTTCTCGGCCAGTTCGCGGCTCTGCAGGATCTGGATCTGGTTCTGCATCGTCGCCGGATCGGGCTGCAATTGGCTCAGGACGGCGGAGGCATCGGCCACAACATTCTTGCGGCTGTCCAGCATCACCACGGCGGACGCGGAATAGACCTTGGGCTGGGAGAACGCATAGGCCGTCGCCAGCAGCATGACGGCGGCGGCGATCTGGAAGATCAGCGTCTTGTGCTTCTTCAGGACGGCGAGGAAATCCTCGATGCCAAAGCCGGCCGGCGGCGCCGGACGGGGCGCATATGCTGTGAGGGGCCGGTGGGCGGACATCGACAAAGGCAGCCTTTCGGACCGGGCCCGCGAATTCTGGGCCCGCCCGCAAAAGCTTTATGGCAAGGCTGCCTGCGAAAAGGTTAACGCCCCGGGGATCCCGGCGCCGTCTCCATGGCCGGAAGGCCCGGAAAGGCTTGGGAAAAACTGGTTAAGGCGGCGGGATGCCAGCCCAGGGCGGCGGCCAGCGCCGGATCGCCCATGGGCAGGTCGTGATACGCCGTGGCCAGGTGCGGGCTTTGGGGATCGCGCCGCCATTCCTGCGGGAACAAGGCGATGCGATCCTGAAGGGTGGCCGCCGGGCGGTCGGGCATGGGATGGCCGGCGGCGGTGAGCAGGGCCGCGACCAGATCGTGATCCGGCCCCAGGGCGAGATGCGCGCTGGGCGTGGCGCGGGGATTGATTTCCAGCAGCCGCGGTTGACCGTCGGCGCCGCGCATATAGTCCAGCCCATGCAGGCCCGAGAGGCCGAAACAGGCGGCCAGGCGGCGCGCGGTCTCTTCCATCACCGGGTCATGGCTGAGGCCCAGCACGGTGGCGGGGCCGGTGCCGTTCGACACCAGCACGTCGAAATGGTTGGCGGCCAGCAGCTTGCCCTGCCAGCAGGCGATGCTGCTGGTGGCGGGGTGGCCGGGAATGAAGCGCTGCGCCCCCGGCTGCGGCGGGCGCGGGAAGCGGGCCCGCACCAGCACATGCGGCTCGCGCCGTTTCACGGCGCGCATCACGGCCCGCAGCCGCGAGACAGGAGAGAATTTCGCCAGCGCGGCCCGCGCCTCGGCGCGGCTGGCGGCGATCGCGACGCCGTCCCCTCCCCAGCTTCCGTCCGCCTTCAGCACCAGCGGCAGGCCGAAGGCGGCGATGGCGCGCTCCAGGTCGGCGCCATTGTCCAGCGCGATGGTATCGGCGGCCGGCGCACCGGCCAGGGCCGCCCGGCGCAGGAAGCCGTTGCGCGACGAAAGAGCGGGAAAAGCATCGCCATCGCCGCAGGACCGCGCCAGCAGCGGCGCCAGGTCCGCGCGCGCCCGCCCCAGCCGCCACAGCAGTTCCGCCATCAGATCGTCGCAAGGCACCACAAGGTCGGGCGCGGACGCCGCAATGGCGTCAGCCAGTGAAGCCAATGGCTTCAGCGGCGAAAAGCGGTGCCGCCGCATCACCATCCCGGACTGGCGCAGCGGGCTGCGCTTCAGGCATATCGCCTCGACTTTCGCGTCCAGCGCCGCGAAGGCGCCGGCCAGCCGCGCCGGAAAGGGCCAGTCGGTGGCGGCGGCCAGCAGGATTTTCGCCGGCGCGCTCATGCCAGGGCGTTCCGTTGTTGCGGCAAAGGCGCCGCCTTTTCGCGCAGGCCCATGCCCAGCCGCGCGATGGCGAAATCGGCGAAGCGGCGATAACGCGCCTCTCCCAGCAATATCTGCAGCAAGACGATCGCCCCCATGCGCGGGCTGTAGCAGCCATGGCGAAGCGCGGTGACATAGAGATGCAGCGCCTTGGCGCGGCTGGTATGGCGCACCAGCTTGGCATAGGCCCAGCCGCGCCCGCCATGATAGGCGCGCGCCGGAATCTGGAACCGCATCGTTTCCAGCCAGCGGCCCAGATCGGCGGAACTGCGGGTGGCGGAGGTGCGGCCGGGATCGGCGATATCGCGCCACACCGCGCCGGGCTGTTCCGCCATGACGAATTTGCAGCCGGCGTTGAACAGGCGGATGGCGAAATCGGTGTCTTCGGCGGGGCGCAGTTTGGCGTAACGCACGCGCCGGGCGGTTTGCGCTTCCACCACCGTGGTGATGGTGGGCACGAAGCCGCGCTCGCAGAGAAGGTAATCCGCCATGTGCTCGCCCGCGCGCAGGGCCCGGCGCGGCTTGAGGAAGACGCGGTCCTTGCCGCGATCGACGCGGATGCGGGCATAGCCCACGGTATTGGTGGTGCCGTCCAGCAGCGCCTTCATGGTCGCCAGATGGTGCGGCAGGAAAATGTCGTCGGAATCCAGCGGCGCGATGAAACGGCCCCGGGCTTCATCGATGGCGCGGTTGCGGGCCGCGGCGCCGCCCGCATTCTCCTGCCGGAAGACGCGAATGCGCGGATCGCCGATGGCGGCGATGGTGGCGGCCGGATCGTCCCGGCTGCCGTCATCCACCACCACGATCTCGAAATCCTGGCAGGTCTGGGCCTGCACCGAGGCGATGGCGTGGCCCAGTGCCTGTGCCCGGTTGTAGACCGGGATGATGACGCTGAAGAACGGTTGGCTCATGGTTCCCGCCAGGATAGCTGGGCGCAGTTAACGAATTGGCCGCCTCACGCCGGCGCCGCCCGCACGGCGGCGTCGGTTGCGGCCTTGCGGCGTTGGCTTTTCTGCATGCGCAGCAAGGGCCGCTCGAACAGGTGATGCGCCGCCAGCCCCACGCCCAGGGCGATGGTGCCGGTGGCGGCCGCCACCGACAGATATTCGGCGGTGGAGTCCGGCCACAGCCGGTGGGCGATGGCCCAGCCCGCGCCGACGGCGAAGAGATGGAAGAGATAGATCGAATAGGACGCGTCGCCCAGATAGTGCAGCAGCGCGACGGGCTTCAGGGCGCGGGCGCTTTCCAGGACCAGGGCGCCGCCGACGATGGCGATGGCGGCGGCCGACATCACCAGATGGAAATAAAGCGGCGCGCGGCTTTCTTCTTCGCTGGCGGGAATGGTGAAGAACAGCGCGGTCAGCGCCATGGCCAGCGCCACGATGAACCAGGCGGGCAGGCGCGCAAGGCGCGCCAGCAGGCCGTGGCGATGCGCCTGCGCCAGCACCGTGCCCAGCGCGAAGCCTAGCAGGCTGGGGCTGGTGTAGAAATATTCCAGCGCCGTTTCATGCGGCGCCGTCTGGCCGATCAGCATCAGCCCCGCCATCAGAATGCAGATGGCGAAGGTGCGGGTCTCGGATGCGAAGTCGCTGAGGCCGGCGAAGAGGAGATAGAAGAATATCTCATAGTCCAGGGTCCAGCCCACGCCCAGCAGCGGTGCCTTGGGCGCTTCGGAGGGAATGAAGAACAGCGACTCCATGATGCCCAGGGCGGTGGGGTGGGTGGTGCGGAACAGGCTGGGCAGCAGCAGGGCCAGCGCCGCGACCGTCAGTGTCGCGCCCCAATACAGCGGCACGATGCGCCAGGCCCGCCGTTTCAGGAAAGTGATGCGGTCGAAGGCGCCGTCACCGGCCACCTTGGTGATGATGAAGCCGCTGATGACGAAGAAGACCTCCACGCCCAGCCGCCCGCTGCGCAGCAGCGTCTGGGACATCTGGGCCAGCGGCCATTGCAGGGTGTGCGAAACCAGCACGGTCAGGGCGGCCAGGCCGCGCAGATACTGGATGGACAGGAGTTCCGCCTGTCCGGTTCTGGGACGCGCCTGCGCCATGTTGGAACGTCCTGGGGGCAAAAGGATGTTTTCCGGCGATGCGCTGCAAGGACGGGGCCGTCTGCGCTGTCCCGTCGCGGATGCCGGATATCCCCACTCCCTATCCACACGGCGCTGGGCCACACTTCCTCCGATGACGGCAGGATGCGGTGATGTGGATAAGGGGGGAGGGTATGGAAAAAAGGTACGGATTCGCCCGCCGCGAAGCTGGAAAAAAGTGGCGCGGCCGGCGGATAGGCGGCGGCTAGGCGCGCGCCTGGCGCGGGACGGCGAAGGCGGGGCGCACGGGCTGCGGCGCCGGCTGGACGGCGGTCTGGCGGATGGCGCCCAGCGCCATCAGAAAGGCCAGCCACAGCACGCCGTCCGGCGCCAGGAAGTCGGCTTCGGTGAAATTGTGGAAGACCACGAAAATGAAAATGGCGAAATAGCCCGCCCGGGCGCGGTCGAAATTCAGCGGCCAGAAGTGGCGGAAGGGCGCGAGCAGAAGCGCCACCAGCGCCAGCCCGAAGCCGACGGCACCCAGTCCCAGGAAGATGTCGAGATAGCCGTTATGGCTGTTGGAGACCTGGGCCACCCAGTCGCGGCCATGCAGATAAGGCAGCAGCGGCGATTGCAGGCCGGTGCCGAAGACCGAGGCATAGCCCGCCCCGAGGAAGAAATGATCCTTGAGATAGGCGATGTCGGCCAGCCAGATCTCGGTGCGGCCGGTGAAGGCATCGGGATCGGCCATGATATGGTCGATCAGGCGCACGTTCAGCGCCAGCAGGGCGGCGATGCAGCCGATCGCCAGCAGCGCCGTCACCGCCAGCACGGCGCGGTCCAGCCCGTTCTTCCAGCCGGCGCCATAGGCGGCGGCGAAAAGGGCCGCCACCGGCAGCAATGCCATGGAGGTCTTGGATTTGCTGAAGAAGAGAAAACCCAGCGCCGCCGCGATCACCAGCCAGTCGGTCCAGCGCCGCGCCCGCGCGCCCGGGAAGAGATATTGCAGCACGGTGAGGGCGCAGACCGCGCCCGCCACGTTTTTCTGGTCATACAGCCCGCGCCAGTTGCCGATCAGCTTGGGGTCCTGCTCGCCCGCCAGATGCACGGCGGTGGGGATGAGAGGAATGGAAATCCAGTTCGCCACCAGCACGACCAGCAGCACCAGCCTGAGGCGGCTGAAGGCGCGTTCCGCCCCCAGCAGGGCGGTGCCCAGCAAGGCCGTGCCGGTGACTTCGGTGATGAGCACGGCGCGGCGGAAGACGATGGCGCCGGCGTCCGACCACACAGCACTGAGCAGGCACCAGCCCAGCAGAATCATGATGCTGGGCGGTACCGCCTGGCGCAGCGCCGCCGGGCGATACCGGAGGGCGGCGATGCAGACGGTCACGCAGACGCCGGTGAAGGAAATCTGCCGCCAGATGTCGGAGGCCACCGGCTCGATGGCGGAAAGACCGGCCGTGTTGCCGGCTGGCGGCTGGAAAGGATGCAACGTCACCAGCAGCAACAGCAAAAGGCCCATGAAGCCGATTTCCGCCAGCAGGGGCGGCTTCTCATCGGCATGGGCGCGGGCAAACGAAAGCTCCGATGGACCGGGCGCCGAAGCGGCGTGCGGCCAGGCGCGGCGCGGAGCCGGAATGGCAGAGGAGCGATTCACGCCCCGTACTGTCGCCGAAAAGGGTTAACGAAATTAACCGCGTCGGCTATTCGCCGTGGATGACGGCATATTCCTGATGATGGGCGCCGCACAGCGCCGCCAGCTTGCCGGCGGCGCGGCACAGTTTTTCCAGGGGCCATTTGCGCCAGGGGCTGGCCAGCAGCAGCAGCGCCATGGGGGCGGCCAGCGCCAGGGCGGCGGTGATCTTGGCGAATTCGGTCAGCCGCGGCATCGGGCCGGCGCGATGTTTCAGCAGCACCCGCATGTCGGAATTGCCGATGGAATAGGCCCGCGCCAGTGTCCAGGAAAGGGTGGCGCGGCTGTCCGGCACCGCGCCGAAGCAGCGGGCTTCGTCGGACCAGAAGAAGACCGTGCCCGCCTGGCGCAGCCGCACGAAGAAGTCGCGATCCTCGCCGCCGCCCAGGGCGAAGGCCGGATCGAACCAGGGCCGCGGCATCGCTTCCAGCACCTCGCGGCGGATCAGCAGGTTGCCCGCGCCCTGCAGCATCTCCGTTGGTCCGCTGGCGCGCACGATGTCCGCCTGCGCCGGATGGTCGAAGAGAACCGAACCTTGCAGCACGCCGGCACCGGTTTCGGCCGCCGCGCGCAGGAAGGCATCGAGCCAGCCTGCGTCCGGCCATTCGTCGTCATCGATCATGGCGAGGAAGCATGGGCTGTCCTTCAGCGCTTCGGCGATCAGGAGATTGCGCACCGGGGCGATGCCGCGCTGCGGCGCGATGACGGCCCGCAGCGGAAAGCGGAAGCCGGCCGCCCGCGCGCTGGCGAGATCGAAGCCGGCATGGCCCTGCGCGTCGTTATCGGCCACCAGCACGGCGATGTCGGCGCGCGTCTTCAAGGCGGCGATGGCGTCCAGAAGCCGCGCCAGGCTGCGCGGCCTGCGGAAAGTGGGAATGCAGATGACCGCGTCACGCATCGATGGTGCGCCTCGCCGCGCGCGCCAGCGGCTTCATGCCGGCCAGGATGGTCAATTCTCCCAGAAAGATTCCGCCCAGCGAGGCGACGGACCCGAAGGCCAGCATCAGCGCCAGCGTGGCGGCGATGGAAACGGCGGCGGACCAGGCCGACAGCCGCGCCATGGCCTTGAATTCCCCCGCCGCCTGCAACAACACACCCAGCGGCGCGCGCACCGAACGCACCGCCATGATGGCGGTGCACAGCAACCCGGCGGTCGCGGCATCGGCGACGCCATAACCCTGTTTCAACAGCAGGTGCGGCGCCAGGAGCAGCAGCGCCGCTCCCAGCAGCACGGTCGCCACCAGCGTCATGCCCAGCGCCGCCTGGAATTCGAACAGGCTGCGGTCCAGTTGCGCCCCGTCGCGCGCCGCGAAGGCCCGCATCATGGCGGGACGCTCGAGATCGGGCAGCGCCGACTGCACCAGCGACACCGGCCGCATCAGCAGCATGCCCAGCGCCGGCAAGGCGAAGGCGCCGGGGCCGTCGATGAAGGTGACGAGGTAGGCATGGGCGTTGAGGGTGGCTTCGGTGAGCGCCACACCCATCAGCGACCAGCCGGTCATGTCGCGGAAGGCCGGCAGGTAATCGCGCAGCCGGCCCCGGAAGAGACCGCGCCACTGCTCGCGGAAGAAGGCGCGCCCGAACGGAACAAGGCTCGCCAGCGCCGCCAGCAGCAGAAGCTCGCCGCCCAGGCGCAGCGAGACGCGGTGGGCCAACGCCAGCGCCGCCAGCCCGGCGACGATGACGCTGCCATACACCAGGTCGGAGAGGATCGCCGCCGTCATCCGGCCTTCGATATAGGCGAGGCTGCGGGCGAACCAGCGATAGGCCAGCGCCGCGCCGAACAGGCCCAGCGGCGCGGCATGCGACAGCGTGGCGCCGCTGGCCATGGTGGCCAGGGTCAGCGCGACGCTGAAGGCCAGGCCGGCGGCCAGCGCCAGGCGGAAGACCGCATCCGTGGTGGCGGTGTCGCCTTTGACCATGCTGCGGGTGGCGGGCAGCACCAGGCCGGCGCCGCTGACGCTCATGGCGAAAGCGCTCACCACCAGCACGAAGGAGAATATCCCGAATTCCGCCGCCCCCAGGCTGTGCAGGAAAAGCAGGGAGGCAAGGAAATGCGCCCCCGAAACCGCCACCGGTCCGGCAATCGACAGTCCGTAACGCCAGGCCAGCGCCAGGCGCACCGGCCTTGCGGCGTCTGTCCGTACCGGCAGGGAGGCGGCCTGGGTCATGAACGATGGTCCTAGGCGGCGAGCGCCGTGGGCGGGGCCTCTACGGAGCTGCTGCGGTCTGCCAGCGCCCCGGTACGGGTCAACAGCAGCAGGGCCGCCAGCGGATTGGTCACGGCATAGCGCCAGAACAGCCGCCGGGGCTCGCGGGCAAGGCGGTACAACCATTCCAGCCCCGCCGCCTGCATCCAGGCGGGCGCGCGCGCATAGGCGCCGGTGACGAAATTGAAGCAGCCGCCGCAGGTCACCAGCCAGCCGGCCTTGAGGCGAGCGCGGTTGGCGACGGAGAACTCATATTCGCGCGGCACCGAGAGGCCGACCCAGATCACGTCGGGCCGGGTGAGATTGATCTCGTCCACGATCTCGTCTTCGTCGAAGGCGCTGAAATAGCCATGCAGGCGGCCCACGATCTCAAGGCCGGGATAGGTGTCCGCGAGGATGCGGGCGGTTTCGGCGTTGGCTTCCTCGGTGGCGCCCAGGAGGAAAAAGCGCAGGCCGTGCACGGCCCCGATCCTGGCGGCATCATGGATGAAATCGGTGGTGGCGCTGCGCTCGGGCACCGGCGTCGTGGAAAGGAAGCGGGAGGCGAACACCGCCGCCTGGCCGTCGGCATGGATCAGATCGGCCTGGGCGAAGGTGTCGCGGAAGCGTGCATCCCGCGCCGACAAAGCGATGGCATGGCCGTTGGAGGCGAACACCAGCTTGGGTGGATGCACCTCCCGGCGGCGCGCCTCCAGACAGTCCGCCAGCATCAGGCGGGCCATCTCGTCGCGCGTCAGGCAGGCGGTCTTCAGGCCGCCCAGCAGGATCTCGGCATAGCCGTCATTGGCCGCGCTCCGCGGCGGCTGGAAGATTTCGAACTGGGGCGGAAGGTCGGGAAGCTGGATGGACGCGCGCATCAGCAGGCATTCCGGCGCGTGAGGACTTCCAGCGGCGTCTTCGCCAGGATCAGAAGATCGAGAAGGAAGCTGCGATGCGCGACATACCAGATGTCGAGATCGACCCGCGCCTGCATATGGCGCAGTTCGGGCGTCTCGCCGCGCGCGCCGTTGACCTGGGCCCAGCCGGTCATGCCGGGCCTGACTTTCTGCCGCTGGGTGTAGTTGGCGATGCGGGCGCCGTAATAAGCATCGTGCGCCACGGCATGGGGACGCGGCCCTACCAGGCTCATCTCGCCCAGCAGCACATTGAAGAGCTGGGGCAGCTCGTCCAGGCTGGTGGTGCGCAGCGCCCGTCCGACCCGCGTGACGCGGGGATCGTTTTGCGTGGCCTGGGCCACCTCGGTGCCGTTCTCCAGCACGCGCATGGAGCGGAACTTGAACATCGGGAAAATGCGGCCGTCCTGGCCGGTGCGGTGCTGGCAGAACAGCACCGGCCCGCGCGATTCCAGCGCGACCAGCAGGCCGATGGCGGCCAGCAGAGGCAGCAGCAGGACGATCAGGGCCAGGCTGACGGCGATGTCGAGAAAGCGTTTGGCGTCCAGGCTTCGGGCGGCACGGGCGGGTACCCATGGGCGGCCGGCCGGCGCGAAGGCGGCGGGAGGCGGGGTATGGTCTTGAATCGACACGCGAAGGGCCCTGAAAGGCGAACTCGCAGCCTTCAATGCAGGGGGCGGGCCAGCGCCAGCCGGGCCGCTTTTCCGCGGAATAGCGCGAAATCCTGCCCGGTCCCCGTCCTGAATTGAAACCCATGCCGCTCAGGCAAGGCCCGCTTGCCAGCGCCGCACCCGGCGGTTGCCGGCGGACAGAAGGGGGGCCAGCGTGGCGACATGACTGTCGCGGGGGCCCAGGCCATAGCGGGGCAGCAGGAAGGGATTGGTGCCCGCCGTCAGGGAACCGGACAGCGTGGTGAAAGCGTGGGTGAAACCGGCATCGCGCACCGCCTTCCAGGCCCCGGAGCCCACGTCCCGAACATTGCCGAAAGGATAGGCGAAGAAGCGGCAGGGCCCCACCTCCGCTTCGATGCGCGCCTTGGCGCCGGCCGCCTGCTGCTTCAGCCAGTCACCGCTCTGGCCGGCATGCATCGGCCAATGGCTGTCGGCATGGGCGCCGATGGTGACGCCGCGCGCGGCCAGCGCCCGCACCTCGTTCCAGGTCAGGAATTGCTCCGAAGGATAGTGCGCACGCAACGCCGCCAGTTCGCCGGGCGCGAAGACCGCACGCATCGCCGCCAGCGTCTCCTCCGCTTTTTCTCCGGGGAGGAAGCGCAGCCGCTCTATTCCGTAAGCTGCTGATTTTACGCGATTTTCCTCGTCTGCGAGCAACACATTTCCCAAGTGCGGCAGGGTGTGGCGGCCGCGCGGCGCATGGAAGAAGAACAAGCGGGCCACGAAGATGGGATTGGGGATGCCGCTGCCGATATGGGCCGTCGAAACGAACAGCGTCCAGGGCATGCGGAATTCATCGAGCAGGTCGGCGGCGACGGTGAGCGTGTTGCGATAACCGTCGTCCGACATCAGGAAGAGGCTGCGCCTGTGCCGCCGCGGATGCGCCAGCACGTCGTCGATGGCGGTGAGCGGCAGGATGTCGAAATTCTTCAGGCCCTTCAGAATGGCGCGGAAATGCGCCACCTCATGATGGTTGGTCTGCACCTCGGCATTGCGGGTGGTGGGCTCGACGCCATGGAAGAAAAGGGCGGCGGGCTGGCCGGCATGCGCCAGGGCGGCGGGGGGGATCCACCGGCCCAGTGTCCGCGCCCATTGTCCGAGAAAGCCCATGGACGCATCATGGGCGGGTGGCCCTTAACCTCTCGTTGCCGGCCCTTGAAGGAAAAAATCCCAATTATTTCATAAGTTTAATGGAATGAGGAGCCGCGTTGCCAAGGCCGGCAAGGCCAGAAGGGCATAAGCCCAGATCAAGGCCGAGACGGTGTTGGCCACCTGGAACGGCCAGAATTCCAATTCGCTCATCCCCGCCACAAGTGGCACCGTGGCCCGCAGCGGGCCGGTGAAGCGGCCCAGGAAAATCGCCGCGATGCCCCACTTGTGGAAGAAATGCAGGCCTTTTTCGATCTGTCCCTCGAAGCGCCGGAAGGGCCAGATATGCAGGATTTGGCGGTGATAGGTGAGGCCGATCCAATAGGAAATCCAGTCGCCCGCGATCGAGCCTAGGCTGGCGCCCAGCATCGCCGGCCAGACCGGAATATGGCTCGCGCCGATAACCCCACCAAGCGTCAGCAGCAGCGCGGTCCCCGGCACGATGAAGGAAATTCCGACAAAAGATTCACTGAAGGCGACGATCGCGGCGATGGGCAGGCACCAGATGGGATGGGCCTGCGCGGTTTGGCGCACCAGCAGAAACAGATCGTGGAAAAGCCCGTGAAACACGCCTTATGTCCCAATTCTTGTCTGGTTCCCGGCGAAATGCCGCTCAGGCCATAGCGTGACGGGGCGAGATGTACCAGCGTCCCGGCAACCTGAGACAAATTCGACATATTTTCGGGTGAAGTGGCTGCTATCTCACCAAGCGTCACTGGGGTATAGGGGCGTGTATATTGCCCGGCCTTTCGGCCGGCAACACACGCGTCTGCGCCCGGTTACGGATGCAGGATTGAACGTTCTTTATTAAAGACACGGACTGGACGATGACCATTGACCGCCCGCACAACGACGACCTCTCCACCTGGGGCAAGGTGAAGCGCTGGAGTTCGGATTATCCGCGCTTCTCGCGCGTGGTCTGGTTCGGCCTCGTCATCATCCTGCTGGCGGGGCTGGTCTGGTTCGTCTACCCGCAGCCGGATACCAGCTTCCGCACGCGATTCCGCGAGCAGCCGCAGCCGGTGGGTGTCGCCAAGGCCGTGCGCGGCGACCTCAATGTCACCGTCAACGCGCTGGGCACGGTGACGCCGCTTGCCACCGCGCAGGTGCGGCCCCAGGTCAGCGGCATGCTGATCAAGATCAATTTCACCGAAGGCCAGATGGTCAAGGCGGGCGACGTGCTGGCCGAGATCGATCCGCGCACCTATCAGGCGACGCTGGCCCAGGCCGAGGCGCAGTTGGCGCGCGACCAGGCGACGCTGGCCAACCAGAAAGTCGACCTGGCCCGTTATGAGCAGCTCTCGCAGCAGCAGGCCATCTCGCAGCAGACGCTCGCCACCAGCCAGGCGCAGGTGCGTTCCACGTCGGCCACCGTCCAGGCCGACCAGGCCAATGTGCAGCAGGCCCGCATCAATCTTGGCTATACCCACGTCATCTCGCCGGTCTCCGGCCGGGTCGGCCTGCACCTGGTCGATGTCGGCAATATCGTCTCCAATGGCCAGAGCAGCCCGCTGGTGGTGGTGACGCAGCTCGATCCCATGTCGGTGTTGTTCACCGTGCCGGAAGACAATGTCTCCGAGATCCTCGAGCAGGTGCATGCCGGCCGCACCCTGTCGGTCGATGCGTATGACCGCAGCCAGACCACCAAGATCACCTCCGGCGCGCTGGCGACGGTGGACAACCAGATCGACACCAGCACCGGTTCGGTGAAACTGCGTGCCATCTTCGACAACAAGGACGGCAAGCTCTATCCCAACCAGTTCGTCAATGTCCGCCTGCTGGTCACCACGCTGCACGACCAGGTCATCGTGCCGTTGGCGGCGATCCAGCGCGGCACCGACGGCACCTTCGTCTTCGTGGTTTCGCCCGATATGACGGTGTCGCAGCGCACGGTGAAGACCGGAACGCAGGACGGCGAGCGCATCGCCATCACCGAGGGCCTGCAACCGGGCGACACGGTGGTGATCGACGGCGCCGACCGCCTGCGCGATGGCGCGCAGGTCAGCATTCCCAAGCCTGCCGGCACGATCCAGGCGCCGTCCGCGAATGCCGCGGCGGGCGGTGCGGCCGGTGGCCGCCGCGGGCTCAGCACGGCGGTGCTACAGCGGGTGACGACGGCCTGCGGCGACGACACCAAGAAATATTGCGCCACGCCCGAGCAACTGGCTCCGCCGCAGCGGGCCGGCGGCTTTGGCGGCGGCCGGCAGGGCCCCGGCGCCCGTGGCGCCGGGTTCGCCGGCGGCGCGGCCATGACGCCCGAAATGCGCCAGCAGATGCGCGTGATCGGCTGCCTGCAACGCAACCGCATCGCGCTCAGCAGCCAGTGCGCGGCGGCGCTGCCGGCGCAGCGCCAGCGCGGGGCCGGCGGCGGCCGTGGCGGTCGCGGCGGCTTCCCGTGAGTTCCAAGCTTCAGCGTTTCGTGAGATCATGAACCCCAGTGCTCCCTTCATCAAACGGCCGGTCGCGACATCGCTTCTGATGATCGCCATCCTGCTGGTTGGCTTGGTCGGCTTCAATTTCCTGCCGCTGTCAGCGCTGCCGGAGGTCGATTATCCCACCATCCAGGTGCAGGCCTTCTATCCGGGCGCCAGCCCGGACGTGATGGCGACCTCGGTCACCACGGTGCTGGAGCGCAATTTCGGCCAGATGCCGGGCCTGAAGGAAATGTCCTCGGTCTCCTCCGGCGGCCAGTCGGTCGTGACGCTGCAGTTCGATCTGTCGCTCAGTCTCGACATCGCCGAGCAGCAGGTGCAGGCCGCCATCAGCCAGGGCGGCAATCTTCTGCCTCAGGGTCTGCCGCAGCCGCCGATCTACCGGAAAGTGAATCCGGCCGACGCCCCCGTGATCACCCTGGCGCTGCATTCCACTTCCATGCCGATCACCCAGATCCAGGATTTCGCCGACACCCGCATCGCCCAGAAGATTTCGCAGCTCAACGGCGTCGGCGTCGTCTCCATGCCCGGCGCCCCACGCCCGGCCGTGCGCGTCCAGGCCAATCTGCAGCAGCTTTCGGCCTATGGCCTGAACATCGACGACCTGCGCACCACCATCAGCAACAACAATTCCAACGCCGCCAAGGGCAGCTTCGACGGCGGCAGCCAGTCCTACACCATCAACGCCAACGACCAGCTCCAGACGGCCGACCAGTACAAGAAGATCATCGTCACCTACAAGAACGGCGCGCCGGTCTATCTCTCCGACGTCGCCGATATCGTCGAGGGCGCCGAGAACAACCGGCTGGGCGCCTGGGCCGGCCTGCCGGGCGGTCGCGGCACCATTCCCGCGATCCTGATCAACGTGCAGCGCCAGCCTTCGGCCAACGTCATCGCCGTGGTCGATTCCATCAAGGCATTGGTGCCGATGATACGCGCCAGCCTGCCGGGATCTATGACGCTGGACATCCTGACCGACCGTACCGAGCCGATCCGCGCCTCGGTCGAGGATGTGGAATTCGAGCTCTGCCTGGCCGTCGCGCTGGTGGTGCTGGTGATCTTCGTCTTCCTGCGCAACATCCCGGCCACCATCATTCCGGGCCTGTCGGTGCCGCTTTCGATCATCGGTACCTTCGCGGTGATGTATCTGCTGAATTTCTCGCTCAACAATTTGTCGCTGATGGCGCTGACCATATCGGCCGGTTTCGTGGTCGATGACGCCATCGTGATGATCGAGAATATCTCGCGTTACCTCGAAAAGGGCGAGACGCCCTATAACGCCGCCATGAAGGGCGCCGGCGAGATCGGCTTCACCATCGTTTCGCTGACCGTCTCGCTGCTGGCGGTGTTGATTCCGCTGCTCTTCATGCAGGAAGTCGTGGGCCGCCTGTTCCGCGAATTCGCCATCACCCTGGCCATCACCATCCTGATTTCGGCGGTGGTTTCGCTCACCATGGTGCCGATGCTCTGCGCCAAGCTGATGCGCAGCCACGATCCCGACGCCCCCATCCATCATGGCAAATTCTTCCAGGCGACCGAAGCCGGCTATGAGAAGCTGGTCGCGGGGTATGACCGCCTCCTGGTCTGGGTGCTGGGCCATCAACGCTTCACGCTGCTGGTGGCCGTCGGGACGCTGGCGCTGACGGTGCTGATGTATACCTTCATTCCCAAGGGCTTCTTCCCGTTGCAGGATACCGGCTTCATCCAGGCCATTACCGAAGCCGGCCCCACCGTTTCATTCGACGCCATGGCCCAGCGCCAGAATCAGTTGGCGCGGGAAGTGCTGAAGGACCCGGCGGTGGCGAGCCTGTCTTCGTTCATCGGCGTCGACGGCACCAACAACACGCTGAACAGCGGCCGCTTCCTGATCAACCTCAAGCCCAAGGACGAGCGCGACGGGGTTGCCGTGGTGACCGACCGCCTCAAGGAACTGGGCAAGACGATCCCCGGCATCACTTTCTATCTGCAGCCGGTGCAGGACCTTTCCACCGACTCGGTGATCAGCCGCGCCCAGTACAATTTCGTGCTGCAATCGGCTTCGACCGCCGACCTCAACGCCTTTGTTCCCAAGCTGATGGCGCAACTGGCCAAGACGCCGGAAGTGGTCAACGCCAGCACCTCTTTCCTGGACAAGGGGCTTTCGGCCTATCTGATCGTGGACCGCGATACCGCCGCCCGCTTCGGCATCACCGCCAACACGGTGGACAACGCGCTCTATTCCAGCTTCGGCCAGCGCATCGTCACCACCATGTACACCCAGTCCAACCAGTACCGGGTTATCATCGAAGCCGACCCCAAGGTGCAGAACACGGTGCGTTCGTTGCAGGAAATCTACCTGCCGTCGGCCGGCGGCGGTCAGGTGCCGCTGTCGGCGGTGGCGCGGATCGAGCAGCGCACCTCGCCGCTGGAGATCGACCATCTGGGCCAGTTCCCCAGCGCCAACATTTCCTTCGATGTCTCGCCGGGCTATTCGCTGGGCTCGGCGGTGACTGCGATCGAGCAGGCCGAGGCCGACGCCGGCATGCCGGCCACGGTCTCGGCGCAGTTCCAGGGCTCGGCCTATTCGTTCCAGTCGGCCCTGACCAGCGAAGTGCTGCTGATCATCGCCGCCATCATCACCGTCTATATCGTGCTGGGTGTGCTGTATGAGAGCTTCATCCACCCGGTGACGATCCTGTCGACCCTGCCGTCGGCGGGCGTGGGCGCGCTGCTCTTCCTCATTGTCACCGGCCACGATCTCAACATCGTCTCGATCATCGGCGTCATCCTGCTGATCGGTATCGTGATGAAGAACGCCATTATGATGATCGATTTCGCGCTCGAGGCCGAGCGCAACGAGGGCAAGGATTCCACCGCCGCCATTCACCAGGCGGCACGGCTGCGCTTCCGCCCCATCCTGATGACCACCGTGGCGGCCCTGTTCGGCGCCCTGCCGCTGGTCTTCGGTTCCGGCATGGGCTCGGAACTGCGCCATCCGCTGGGCATCGCCATCTGCGGCGGCCTGCTGATGAGCCAGCTCCTGACCCTTTTCACCACGCCGGTGATCTACATATACTTCAGCCGCCTGGGCAACGACTTGCGCGCCTGGCGTGAGCGCCGCCGCGGTGCCTCCTCCGCGCCGGCACCCCAGGCGCCCTGACAGGACTTCCCGGCCATGATCTCAGCCTTCGTCCGCCGTCCCATCGCCACCAGCCTGCTGGCGGTGGGGCTCGCGCTGTCGGGCATCGGGGCGCTGACGCTGCTGCCGGTGGCGCCGCTGCCCAACATCGACATTCCCACGGTCAGCGTTTCGGCCAGCATGGCGGGCGCCAATCCCGAAACCATGTCTTCCTCGGTGGCGACGCCGCTGGAACGGCATCTGGGCGCCATCGCCTATGTCACGGAGATGACGTCGCGCTCCAGCACCGGCAGCACCAATGTCACGCTGCAGTTCGACATCAACCGCAACATCGACGGCGCCCTGCGCGACGTGCAGGCGGCGATCCAGGCGTCGATGACCGACCTGCCCTCGGCGCTGCGCAACCCGCCGCAGGCGCGCAAATTCAATCCGGCCAACCAGCCGATCCTGGTGCTGGCGCTGACCTCCTCCACTCTCAGCCCGGCGCAAATCTACGACCAGGCCTCCAACATCCTGCAGCAACGGCTCTCCCAGATCGCGGGCGTGGGCGATGCTACGCCGCAGGGCGCCACCGCGCCGGCGATCCGTGTCGAACTCAATCCGCTGGCCGTCTTCAAGTACGGTATCAATCTCAATACCATCAGAGGCGCGATCTCCTCCGCCAACGCCGGCGCCAACAGCCCCAAGGGCGCGATCGAACAGGGCGATCAGCGCATCCAGATCTATTCCAACGACAATGCCAGCCAGGCGGCGGACTTCCGCAACCTGATCGTCGCCTATCGCAACAATGCGCCGGTGCGGCTTTCCGACCTGGCGTCGGTTTATGACGGGCAGGAAAATGTCCACAACATGGGTGTCGCCAACGGCAAGCCGGCGGTGCTGATCAGCATTACCCAGCAGCCGGGCAGCAATGTCATCCAGGTGGTGGACCAGATCAAAAAGATCCTGCCCGAGCTGCAAAAGCTGCTGCCGTCGTCCATCGACCCCATCCTGGTCGTGCAGGACCCCACTGTTTCCATCCGCAACTCGGTGCGGGACGTGGAGATAACCCTGCTGCTTTCCACCTTCCTGGTGGTGCTGGTGGTCTTCTTCTTCCTGCGCAACCTGCCGGCGACGGCGGTG
>Ga0164242_10003208_pt1 | contig 18727 bp, 16 predicted proteins | sample OricomgcompostMG_FD_108783 | JGI IMG/M metagenome (GOLD analysis project Ga0164242, IMG submission 108783) | Miracle-Growth compost microbial communities from Emeryville, California, USA - Original compost - Miracle growth compost (MG) ... | reverse complement strand
GCGCCCTGGACCACGCGGCTCTCGGGCAGCGGCAGCTTCGCCTTCTGCAGCGCGCGCAGCCCGGCCTCGAGCAACTGGCCTCCCAGCTCGAACGACTTCTGCGGCGTCTTGGCCCACGCGTAGATCTTCACGTGCATCGCGATGTCGGTGAGCTCGCCCACGCCCACGCCCGGGACGCGGTCGGGATCGATCGAAGCGCAGGTCTTGGCGGCTTCGATGAGCACCTGTTTGACGGTGTCGTAGTCGGCGCCGTAGCCCACCGAGAACTGCGCGCTGGCCATGCTCGCCGGATCGCGCAGCGAGTAGTTGCGGATGACCTCGCTGGAGAGCACGTCGTTGGGGATGGCCAGCCGCCGGTTATCGCCGGTCTTGATGAATGTGTAGGTGAGGGTGATGTCCTCGACCTCGCCGGTGTCGCCGCGGATGTTGACCACATCGCCCACGCGGATCGGCTGGGTGAAAGCTATCTGCATGCCGGCCACGACGTTGGCGAAGGTGGACCGCGCGGCGATGCCCACCACCACGCCGACCACGCCCGCCGACGCGAGCAGCGCGGTGCCCAGCGTGCGCAGCACCTCGAACTGGGCGGTGGCGAGGGCGAAGACCACCAGCCAGAGCGCGGCGCGGGCGAGGCGCCGGGTGAGCCAGAGCCGGGTCACGATTTCGTGGTGCTCGCCCGACTGGGCCCGGCGGATGGTGCCGGCCAGGGTGAACTGCAGCACCCGGTCGACGACCGCGCCGGCGAACACCACCGCCAGGGCAATGAACATCGCGCGCACCGGCACGTGGTGCGCCTGAAGCTCCGCGAGCTCCTGCCACATCTAGGTGAGCTCCAGCAGCCGTTCCTCGAGCTTGCGGCCCTTGCTCACCCCGCTGATGCGCACGTTCTGGTCGAGCAGCACGCGCAGCACCTGGCCAATGACGGCTTCGGCCTCGAACTTCTCCTTGGCGAAGCGCACCGCGAGCAGGTTCTTTCCCGAATCGAAGCTGGCGGCGCTGGCGCACGGCAGCGCCTGGATGGCGGAGAGCAGCGGCGCATCGCCGAGCAGGAACCGCACCTCCTCGGCCTGCGAGGTGATCTCGCTCATGGTCCCGCTCACCACCACCCGGCCGCGGTCGAGGATGGCGGCGCTGTCGCAGAGCTCCTCGAGCTCGGTGAGGTTGTGCGAGGAGATGACCACGGTGCGGCCGGCGCCAGCGCCGTCGGCGTGGATCTGCTTGATGAACGCGCGCACCTGGGCCGCGCTCTTGGGATCGAGCCCGTTGGTGGGCTCGTCGAGGAGCATCACCTCGGGGCTGGCCAGCAGCATCGCTTGCACCAGGCCCACGCGCCGCGCCATCCCGTGCGAGAGCGCGCCCGCTGCCGTGCTCCACGAAGTCTGAAGGCCCACCCGCTCGAGCCCTTCGCGGGCCTGCCGTTGCGCCTCGGCGCCGGAGAGCCCGGCCAGCCGTCCGTAGTGCGAGAGCAGCGCGCCCACCGGTTCGGTCGAAGGGAGCAGCGCGTCTTGCGGCAGCACGCCCAGCTTGCCCTTGAGGGTGTGGATGTTCTTCGGATCGGTGCCGAGGATGCGCACCTCGCCCGCATCGCGGCGCAGAAAGCCGGCGAGCACGCCAAAGGTCGTCGTCTTGCCGGCGCCGTTGGGGCCGATGAGGCCGAAGACCCGGCCCGCCGAGATCTCCAGGCTGGCGCCGTTGACCGCCACGGTCTGCCCGTAGCGCTTCACCAGGCCCTGGATGGAGATGGCCGGCTCGCTCACAAATCCCTCACCTGCAGGACGCCGACCGCCCCGCTCAGAAACACCACCGCGAAACCCAGCAGGGCCGCCGCTGAACCTGCCGCCACCGAGAGCTCCGGCGAGATGAGCCCGGAGGCGTAGCTGCCCGGGAGCGCGTAGCTCACGAAGTGGATGGAATCGATCCACCGGGCGAGGAGCCCGGCCATGCCCAGGCCGACCAGCGCCAGCGCGCCCGCGGCGAGCGCGAGGAACGGCGTGCGGAAGAGCGTGGAGATGAGGGTGACCAGGCCCACGTAGGCCGCGCCGTAGATGAGGCTCAAGAGCCAGAGCTCGAGCAGCCAGCCCAGCGCCGAGGCGAAGGCGATGCCCGGCACGGTGGCCAGCGAGAACACCAGCACCACCAGGTTCGCCGCGAGCGACAGCCCGAACAGCGCCACCACCTGCGCCAGCGCCTTGCCCAGCGCCCAGCTGATGCGCCGGCTTCGGAAGGCGAGGTAGCGCACCGAGCGGGTGGAGAGCTCGCCGGAGATCTGGTCGAAGCCCATGAGCAAGACCAGCGGCGGCATGACGAAGAGCGTGAACCAGTAGGCGAAGAGAATCGGCACCGGGATCTGCTGGAGGTGCTCCTGCATCGCCTTGTCGCCGCCCGAGGCGACGATGGCCAGCAGCCCCGAGCTCATGAGCTGCCCGGCCGGCGACTTGGCCACCAGCGCGAAGATGACCCCGCCCGCGGCCTCGATGAGCCCGTACAGCACCAAAAGCACCAGCGCCTTGCCCGAGCGGAACAGCCGCGCGAGATCGGTGCGGGTGAACTCGAGGATTTCGCGGCCGAGCTCCATGGGCGCAAGGCTCTAGCGAGAGCGTGTGCGTGCGTCAATCGACATTCGGGCTCGTGCTCGCGGGCGCCAGCTCAGCGCACGACCTTGACCGCGCCGGCGAGCGCCACCTGCGGGACGTCGATGCCCAGGGCGCGGGCGGTCCGCAGGTTGATGGAGAGGTCGCCCGGCGCGTAGCTCGGCGGTGGCACGGGGAGCCGCTCGCCCTCGGGCTTGGCGGCGAGCTGCGCGGCGAGCTTGCCTGCGCGGTCGCCGGCGTCGGCGTAGTTGGAGCTCACCGCTGCCAGCGCGCCGTCGTCGGTGTAGGTCTCGAGGAAGCCGAAGAGCGGGAGCCGGTTCTCCGAGGCCTTGGCCAGGATGTAGGTGCTCAGCTCGCGCGTGAAGAGCTTCACGTCCGGCGGCAGCCAGAGCGCATCGACCTTGCCGAGCATGGCGTCGACCGCGTCGCGCGCCGCGGCGCCGTCCTTCACCGGGGCCACGTAGAGCGTGAGCCCCTCGGCGCCGGCGCTGGTCTTGGCGCGCTCGATGTAATAGCCGCTCTGGTGCGGGTCGTAGACCACGCCCACGTTCTTGGCATTGGGCACCACGGTGCGGATGCGGTGCAGCAGCTCGTTGGGGCTGGGCTCGAGCGGAATCCCGGTGACCATGCCCGAGAGGTCGACGCGGGTGACCCCGAGCACCATGCAGAAGATGACCGGCTTGGCGGAGACGTGGGCGCGCGCGGCCTTGAGCGAGGGCCGGCCCACCGCCACCACCACCGGCGCATCCTTGAGCTTGGCCGCCAGCGCCGGGTCGTCGGGCGAGACTTCGATGGCGCCCGGGAGCTGCTTCTCCGCCGCCTGGGCCGCGATCCGGTAGGGCGCGACGCCGCTCTCCAGCACCACCACCGGTGCGCCGGCGAGCGCCAGAACCGGCAGCAGGGCCGCCACCGCGCTCAGCATGTGCCTGCTCCATCCATGCGCATCACCCTACCGTTTCTGCCGCCGATTGCACTTCGACGCAACCGCCGCCGGGTCGCCGACAATCCGTTCCCGAGCCGCGGCCACGTGGTTCACGGGCAGTACGGCGCGTCGAAGGTTCCGGAGAGGTTGGTCGACTGGCCATTGGCATCGGGCACGGTGGCGTTGAAGCTGCCGCTCACCTCGTACGGCCCCGAGGTCGCGAGGGTCACGCTGCCGTCGGTGGCGGTGAACGGCCCGGACTGGCCGCCATCGCCGTAGATGTCGCTGTAGCTCACGAAGGCCGCGTACCCGCCGCCGGGCGGGAAGTTGGTGAGCACCTGATAGGTGCTTGGCGGAGGACCGTCGTTGGCCTGGTTGGCCAACACGCCCGCGTAGATCTGGCGGAAGGGCTGCGCCACCGCGCCGCCGTCGAGGGCCTCGAGCTGCGAGCAGGAGAGGTCGTGCTCGACCAGCACGAACGAGAACCCGGTGAGCTGACCACCTGGCGTGTTGTGCAGCTCGAACGCGCCGTGGACCGGGAAGGCGAGTGGCCCTTGCAGCGAGCCGGTGCCCGCGCCGCCGTCGCCGGGGAAGCCGGCATCCTCGGTGGGGATCACCGGCCCGAGCTGACATCCCGCGAGCAGCAACAACCAACCCCATCGCATCTTCGCGCTCCTCAATGGAGGCGCGATTCTTTTCCCTTCGCGGGTGCGCTACAAGCGGGCAGCGCATGACCCGACGCCCGCTCGTAAGCCTGGTGCTGCTCGCCGCCTGCGCGACCTCCAGCCCGAGGCCGACCCGAGCGCTGCAGGTGCCAGCGGGCATCGACGCGAGCCTCATCGATTCTTCGGCGCAGCCCTGTGACGACTTCTACCGCTACGCCTGCGGCGGCTGGCTGGCGCAGGCGGTCGTGCCCGCCGGGCGGCCCACGTGGTCGCGCGGCTTCTCCGAGCTGCAGCAGAACAACCAGCTCGTCCTCCACGCGCTGCTCGAGGACTACGCCCAGGGCCGCGCGCTCGCCGAGCTTCCCGAAGCGGAGAAGCTGGGCGCGTTCTACGCATCGTGCATGGACACCGGGGCGCTCGAGGCCGCCGCGCTGGCGCCGCTCGAGCCGGAGCTCGCGCGGGTCCGGGTGCGCTCGGGGGCCTCACTGGAGCAGGCCGCGGCCCACCTTCAATCGGTCGGTATTGCGGCGCTGTTTGCGCTGAGCACGCAGGTGGTCGATGGCGAGGTGGTGCTCACCCTCGCGCCCGGCGGAATGGGGCTTCCCGAGCCGGCCGCATACCGCCGCGACGACGATGCGCGGTACGCGCATGCCCGCGCCGCGTACCTGGCCCACGTCGGCCGCATGCTCGCGCTCTCCGGGCTGGACGCCAGCCAGTCCGCGGCGGGCGCGCAGGCGGTGCTCCGCATCGAGACCGAGCTCGCCAGCGCCGCCGAGGGCCGCGACTTCCAGGTGCTGGACCTCGACGGGCTCGCCCAGCTCGCGCCGCACTTCGACTGGGCGGCGCTTCTGGTCGACCTGGGCCATCCCCAGATCCGCAAGCTCGCGCTGGTCGATGCGGCGTACTTCAAGAAGCTCGACGGGCTGGTGCACGCCATCTCGCCCGCCGACTGGAGCGCGTACCTGCGCTGGCGCCTGCTCGACGGCGCCGCGCCCGAGCTTCCCGCGCGCTTTGCCGATGCGCACGCCGCGTTCGGCGCGACGGTCCTCGGCCGCGTGGAAGGCGATGCGCCGCGGTGGCAGCGGTGCGTTCAAGCCACCCAGGAGGCGCTGCCGCTCGCGCTGGCCCGCGCCTTCGCGGCGCGCACGTTGCCCACGCCCTCGCGCGAGGCGGCGCGGACGCTGGTGCAGCGGCTCGAGGCCGAGCTGGCCAGCGTGGTCGCGCACGCCGCGCACCTCGACGACGCCGCGCGGCGGTTGGCCCAGGCCCAGCTCGGCGGGTTGACCGAGGCGCTCGTCGCGCCGCAGGCCGAGACCGGGCTCTCCCAGCTCGAACTCGCGCGCGGCGCCTTCCTGCGAAATGCGTTTTCGGCGCACGCAGCGCAGGTCGATCGGCAGCTCGCGGCGGTGGGCAAGCCGCTCGATCTGGCGAGCTGGGACGGTTCGCCGGCGGAGCTCGACGCGCACTATTCGCCGGCGCGGAACCAGCTGGTGGTGGCCGCGGGAATCCTCCAGCCGCCGCTGTTCTCGGCGGCGTATGACGACGCGGTGAACCTCGGCGCGCTGGGCGCGATCGTGGGACACGAGCTGGTGCACGCCGTCGATGAAGCGCCCGCACTCGATGGGCCGCGCCGCTGCGTGGCCGCGCAGTTCTCCGCCTATGTCGATGTCGATGGGGTGCCGGTCGACGGAAAGCAGACCGCGCGCGAGGACCTCGCCGACCTCGCCGGGCTGGACCTCGCGTTCACCGCGCTGGAATCGCGCGCGCCTTCGAGCCCGCCCGACGCGGCCTTCAGCCCCGAGCAGGCGTTCTTCGTGGCCCACGCCCAGGCGTTCTGCCGCAAGGACCGCGAGGCCTACGCGCGGCTTTTGGCCACGGTCGATCCGCACGCGCCGGCTCGCCTGCGCATCGACGGCGTGGTGGCCAACCTGCCGGCGTTCGCCCAGGCGTTCCACTGTCCCGCGAGCGCGCCGATGGTGCGCGCCAACCGCTGTGAGGTGTGGTGATGCGGCGCGCGCTCTCCTTCGCCCTGACGCTCTGTGCGTGCAGCAGCGCGCCCGTCCGCGCGCCTGCTGCCGCGCCCGCTTCGACAGGCGGCCTGGTGGAGCTCGAGGCCGCGCACCGCGCCGACCAGGCTGGCGACCTGGCCGGTGCGCGCGCGCACCTGGAAGCCGCGGTGGCGCGCTCTCCGGACCTCGGGCTGGCGCAGGTGGACCTCGCCGATGTGCTCATCCGGCTCGGCGAGGAGGGCCCGGCGCTGGCGAAGGCGCTGCAGGCTGGCGAGCGGCTCGAGCCGCAGAACCCGCGGCTCTGGCGGCTGGCCGGCGCCTACGCCGAAGACCAGGGCGACGCCGCGGGCGCGATGGCGGCCTACGAGCGCGCGCTCTCGCTGCGTCCGGCCGATGCGCGCTCGCGCTTCCGGCTGGCCGGGCTGTACGCGAGCGCCGGAAGGAGCCAGGACGCAATCGCCGCCTACCGCGCCGTGCTCGCGCTCGAGCCGTCGAACAAGGGCGCGCGGCTCTCGCTGGCCGGGCTGCTGGAGAAGCAGCACGACCTCGCCGGCGCCGAGGCCGAGCTCACCGCGCTCGCCGCGCAGGACCCGGACAACGCGCTCTACCGCGACCGGCTTCACGCGGTGCAGGTGGAGCAGGGCAAGGCAGAGCCGGTGGAGACCCAGCGGAAGATGCGTCCGCTGCGCAAGAGCCGGCGCTGAGCGTCTGCTAGGTTCGTGCGCAATGACCACGCCCCTCGACCAGCCGCTGCCCGTTGCCCCCCGCGAGCCGCTCGACGAGACCGGCGCGCCGCGACTCGGCGCCTACGCAGGCTCGCTGGAGCGCATCGACCTCACCCCGCTGCTCGGCACCGGGGTTCGCGCCCGCTGGCTGGCCGCCACCCGGCAGAAGAAGTGGCAGTACGTGCTGCTCACCTCGCCCGAGGTGGTGGTCGCGCTGGCGATGGTGGATCTGACCTACGCGTCGAACTGCTTCTGCTTCGTGGTGGATCGGGCGAGGCGCGAGGTGCTCTTCGAGAAAAGCTTCCTTGGCCTGCCGGGGATCTCGGCCTCGATCGGCGCGCAGCCCGGGCTGGGCGCGCAGTCGAGCTTTCAGGCCGGCGGCGCGGAGCTGCACTTCGAGCGGGTGAGCGACAAGTACCTGGGCACCGCGCGCATCGGCTCGGCGCTGAGCCTGAACTTCACGCTCGAGACCGCCTCGGTGGCGCCGGCGGTGACGATGGTGGTTCCCACCCGCGGCGGCATCCTCAACGTCAGCCAGAAGTGGAGCGGGCTGCCTGCTTCGGGCGCGCTCTCGCTGGGCGAGCGGCACTTCGACCTCGACGGCGGCTTCGGCGGGCTGGACTACACCAGCGGGCTTCTCGGTCGCGAGACGGTGTGGCGCTGGGCCTTCGGCTCCGGCCTGGACGCGCGCGGGAAGCGGATAGGGTTCAACCTCGGGGAGGGCGTGAACAGCGCGCTCCCCGGCGAGAATGCGCTCTGGTCGGGAGAGGCGCCCGCGTACCTGCCCGAGGTGCGCTTCACCTTCGAGAGCGCGGCGCCGCTCGCGCCCTGGCGCATCCGCAGCGACGACGGCAGCGTCGACCTGACCTTCACCGGCGCGGGCGCCCACCGCGAATCCCGAAACCTGCTCGTGGCCAAGAGCCGCTTCGTGCAGGTGGCCGGCGAGTTCAACGGGAAGCTGCGCGGGCCGGGCGGGCGGGCGATCGAGGTGGTGGGGCTGCCGGGCGTGGTCGAGGACCAGTTCGTCCGCTGGTGACGCGGGCCAGGCTTGCATTTGCGCGCCGACGGTCGAAATTCGGGACCTCGCGTGTTGCGAGCGCGAACTCCCGGACGGCCATGCACCTCGACGAAGAGAATTTCCGACGCCTCCAAACGGGCGAGGAGTTCCCCGGCGCCGATGCGCTCGCCGCGCATCTGGAGTCGAGGTGTCCACGGTGCGAGGCGTTCCTGAATCACCGCCGGCCGGAGAGCGGCCAGCATTCGCGAATGATGGCGACCGCCGAGGCTGCCACCCGCTCGCTTGCCCGCGTGCCCGCGTTGCCACCTGCTAGGCTCTCGCGGTCCATGCGCACCGAGAACCTGGCGCTGCTGCTCACCGACATCGCCGGCTACACCGCGCGCACCAGCCGCCAGAGCCGCGCCGAGAACGAGCGGCTGCTCCAGCTCCACGAGGCGCTGCTGCTGCCGGTGTTCCGCGCCTTCGACGGCATCGTGCGCAAGAGCATCGGCGACGCCTTCCTGGTGACCTTCGCCTCGCCCACCAACGCGGTGCTCTGCGGCGCCGCCATCCAGGACCGGCTCTTCAGCTTCAACCAGACCGCGCCCGAGCCCGACCGCTTCGAGGTGCGGGTGGTGGTCAACATCGGCGAGGTGCGGGCGCTGCCCGACGACGTCTTCGGCGAGCCGGTCAACGTGGCCAAGGGCCTCGAGGAGATCGCCGAGGCGCGCGAGGTCACCTTCACCGAGGCGGTGTACCTGGTGATGAACAAGGCCGAGGTGCCCTCGGTGGAGCTGGGCCAGTTCGCGCTCAAGGGTGTGGCCGAGCCGGTGAAGCTCTTCAAGATCCCGCGGGGCGCCGGGAAGCTCGCCTCCGGGGCGGCGCCGGGCAGCGGGGAGAGCCTGCTCCCGTTCTCGAGCCTTGGGCTCTCTCGCGCGGGGAACCTGCCGGCCCCTGACCTTCCGACGCTCGAGCGCCAGTTGGTGGCGCGCCAGAGCCGCCGCGCGGTGAAAGCGCTGGCGCTCCGGTTCCTGAAAAGCCCCAAAGGGATCCGGGTCGCGCTCGGCACCGCTGGCGCCGTTCTGGTCGTGCTTGGGCTGGTCGTCCTGCAGCACGCGCGAACGCCGGCCATCGAGCGGGCCATCCGCGCCGGTGAGCTCGCCCAGGCACGCGCGCTCATCGAGAAGCTGCCCGACGGACCGCAGCGGGCCTTCTGGCAGGCGCGTCTCGAGGAGCAGCAGCACCACTGGCGCGACGCCATCGAGGACTACGCCGGGGCAGCCCGCAATGGGCCTTCGCTGGTGGAACCCGCAATCGATCGGCTCGGGCACATCGCGCGCGACGGCGACTGCTCTGCCAAGGAGCGCGTGGCCGAGACGCTCGGCAAGCTCGGCGAGTCGTACGGCAAGGGCGTCCTCGAGGATCTCGCCGACGAGCCGCCGCAGGAGTCGGGCGGCCTGGCCGGGCTCTTCGGCGGGAAGTGCGACCCCGCCGCCGAGGCGCGGCAGAGCCTCGCCAAGCTCGCCAGGTAGCGGAATTCGCGTGTTGCCCGCGCGGGGCTTTGGCAAGCTCCAACGCCCATGCTCGGCAGCCTCCTCGCGCTCGCGCTCGCCGCCGCGCCCAGCACCCGCCAGATTGCGATCTACCCGCTCAGGCACCCGGCGGGGCGCGAGGCCCAGGCGGTGGCCCTCGGCGAGCTGCTCGCCACCACCCTGCGCGCGCGCGGGCTCGAGCCCTCGGTGCAGTCCGCGCCGGATGCGTACTCCGGCTGCGAGACCGAGCCCTGCCTGGCCCCGCGGTCGGGCGCCTCGCCCGGCGGCGCCATCGTCGCCACCTGGACGGCGTTCGGCCAGGGCGCGGTGCTCTCCTCGGTGGTGCTCGATGGCCGCGCCGGGCAGGGCACGTTCGAGCTCGCGGTGCCGGCCACCTCCGAGGCCGAGCTTCCCGCCGCGACCGCCGCGCTGGGCAACGCCATCGCCGACCAGCTCGAGGCCGCGCCGCGCGTGAGCGAAAAGGAGGAGCGCCCCACCTTCGGCTTGGCCTTGAAGGTGGGCAACACCTTCGGGTCGGTGGCCGAGAACGCGCCCCAGCTCTCCGGATTGAGCCTGCGGTTCGACGTGGAGATCGACTACCTCGCCGCCCCGCAGTTCTGGCCCTTCCTCGATCTGTCGCTGGTGCTCGCCAAGGACGCGAGCGGCCAGCGGGTGCAGCTGGTGCCGGTGCTGGTGGGGGCCAAGTACGTCTTCCGCCACGACCGCACCCTGCGGCCTTTCACCGGGATGGCGCTCGGGCTGGACTTCCTCTCCGAGCCGCTCGAGCCCGACACCGGCGGCTCCAGCTCGTTCGCGGTCTACGGCGTGGGCGGGCTCGACTGGATGGTGCTTCCGAACCTGGCGGTGGTGGCCGAGGCGAGCCTCGACCTGAACGGCCTGGAGGCGAGCGGCGGCTCGGGCGTTCTCTTTGCCATCGGTTTGAACTTGGGCGCGCGCGTGCTGTTCTAGGGCGCATGCGAAAGCTGCCGCTCCTCGCCCTCTTCCTGCTCGCCTGCCAGCAGAAGCCCGCGCCGCCCGCTGGCCGGCCCAAAGACGTCTGCGCCGAGGTGAAGGCCCAGGTGGCCTGCGCGGTGCTTCCCGAGCACGCGCCGCCGGGCATCTCCGCGGCCGGCAACTGCTACGACGTCGGCAACCAGCAGTACCACTGCGGCCTTTTCGAGGCGGCGGAGGTTTCGCTGGCCCTGAGCGCGAAGCTCGAGCCGACCGCGCGCGCCTACCATGCACTCGGCGAGGCCCAGCTCGTCCAGGAGAAGTACCCGGCGGCCCGCGATTCGTACCAGCAGGCGCTCAAGCTCGATGCGCACAAGCGCGAGAGCTGGGTGCGGCTGGCGCAGGTGCAGGTCTACCTCGGCAAGCCCACCGAGGCGCACCAGGCCGCGGCGCGGGCAAGAGAGCTCGACCCCAACAAGCCCGATGCCGACCGCGTCGACGCCGACGCCTACGCGGCCGAAGGCGACTACGCCAAGGCGATCGATCTGCTCCACCGCGCGGCGAAGAACGGCAATGCCTCGGAGGCGCGGGCGGCGGTGGAGCACGAGGTGCAGGTGCTCACGCTGGAGCTCCGCAAGCTGAAGAAGGATCACGCCGACCTCGAGCGCATCGCCGAGGCCCAGGGCCAGCTCGCCGATGCGCTCGAGCGCGAGCTCGCGCTGAACGTCGAGGCCAAGCCGGCGGAGCGGGTGCGGCTCTACGGCAACCTCGCCGACGCCCGGCTCGCCGCCGGCCAGCTCGACAAGGCCGAGGAGGCGCTGCAGAAGTCCGCGGCGCTCGACCCGAAGGACTTCGTCAGCTCACGACTCGTTGGCGTGCTCCGCGAGAAGCGCGGCGATGCGGCCGGGGCGCGGCAGGCGCTGCTCGCCTCGCTGAAGGTCCAGCCCAAGCAGGCGATGCCGTTCATCGTCCTGGGAAGGCTCGACGCCGCGGCCGGCGACCTCGAGGCTGCCCGCAAGGACTTTGCCCAGGCCCTCGCCAACGAGTCTGGAAAAGACGCGCTGGAGACCCGGCAGCTGGCGGCGCTCGCCCTCAAGGTGGGCGCGGCCGACAAAGCCGAGGCGCTCTACCAATCGCTCGACACCGACCCGGATGTTTCGGCCAAGGTGGACTTCTGGCTCGACCGCGCGCGGGCTTCCCAGGCGCTGCACCACGCCACCGAGGTGAAGAAGGCCTGCGAGCGGGCGCACAAGCTGGTCGAGTCGATCGACTGCCCGCCCAAGGCTCCGCGAGGTCCAGCCCGCTCACCGTAGACGGCAAACCTGGGCTCGCGCCCGCCGAGCGCCCCGTCTGGGTGCGCGAACGCGCCAAAGTGGTTCATGAAGGCGACCGGGTCGATCTGGGCCATGCGAAGTCGGTCTCGCCTCGGGTAGCTTGGGTTTCACGCGTGGCGGCTCGGGTCTCGAGCTCGATGGGGGTGAGCTCGAGCCCGCTGCCGCGCGGGCGGTTTGAGCACGAGTCGCGGTAAGCTTACGCGGCGTGCACGCTGCCACCGGCATCGACGACTTCCTCCGCAGCCCGTACGGCCGCTACCATTGTGGCCGGCGATATTTGATGTTTGCGCACTCCCCGACCCTCATCGGCTACGTGTGCTGGGGTTACCCCGACGCCGACGACGTCCGCGACCTGCTCCGGCTCTGCGAGGTCGGCGTCGCCCCCGACGCGGTGCCGCATCGGTTCCTGGTCGACCTGCGCGCCCTCGAGTTCGTGGACCCGCGGACCTTCACCCAGTTCGTCGAGTACACCAACAACCACCGCGCGGTGCTCCAGGAGAAGGTGCTCCGCCAGGCGCTGCTCCGGCCCGACGGGCTGGTCGGCGCGATCATCACCGGCTTCTCCCCGATCGCGCGGCTCTCGTACCCGCAGCGCGTGTTCGGGGACGTGGCGGCGGCGCTGGCCTGGCTGGAGCTATCGCCCGAGGAGGGGATCGCGCTCATCGCCGAGCTCGACGCGATCCGCGCCGAGGCCAGCGGCACCGACGAGACCGTCCGGCGCATCCGCGAGCTGCTCTTCGCCTCGCGGTGCAAAGCGCTCGACGAGGTCGCGCGGCGGCTGGGGCTCTCGCGCCGGACCTGCCAGCGCGCGCTGCGCGACGCGGGGACCTCGTTCAGGGGCGAGCTCGCCTCGGCGCGCATCCGGAAGGCCAAGGACTTCCTCGCCGAGGGCGACCGCAACCTGACCTGGGTTGCCGCGGAGCTGGGGTTCTCGTCGGTGCAGCACTTCGCCACCGCGTTCCGCCGCGCCACCGGCGAGACGCCGAGCGCGTGGCGGGCGCGCCAACAGCGCGCCACCGACCTCGAAGCGTCGCCTCCACCCGCTCGCGGTCGCGGATCGTAGCTGCGTTCGCGGCGGTCAGCCGAGCCCGCTGACCGTGGCCGCGAAGATCTGGCTGACGCTCACCGCGTGGAGCCCGGCGTCGATGGCCACCCGCATCGGGTCGAAGAGCAGGGCGCCCAGAAACCACGCCGGGGCGTAGTCCAGCCGGATGAGGCCTTTGACCGAGAGCCCGGTCTGGCCGTAGTCCCACGGGCACTTGCCGAGGAAGCGCCGCAACAGCCAGCCGGTGCCGAACTCCACCGCGTAGATGACCGCCACGTACACCACCGCGCGCTCCAGCCAGCCGAGCGCGGTGAGGTGGGTGCTCAGCCACGACAGCCCGAGCATGGCCGCGCCGTAGATGGGGTGCATCCACAAGTACGTCTTGGCGGTGGCGCTCTTGTCGTGCGCGAAGAACGCCGCGTGGAAGCCGGTGAAGCAGACCTCCACCACCCAACCGATGAACCCGAAGATGATGAACTTGGCCAGCACGCCCAACCCCTTCCGCCCACTCCCGCCAGCGGCCCGGCGCAAAGCTAGGTACGCCGGTGCGAAAAGCGGAAGCGTCGGCGCGCCGGTTTCAATTCGGCCATCCAGAACCTGCCAAGCGGTTTGACACCCTCGAGGGCACGCCGCTACCTTCCCGCGGCTCTCTGGCTCTGGGAAAAGGTGTTCGCTTATGCGCGGCAAACGGGTGGTGGTGATGGGCGGGGCCGGCTTTCTGGGCTCGCACCTCTGCGAGGCCATCCTGGCCCAGGGCGGCGCGGCGGTGGCCGTGGACAACCTGGTCACCGGAACCATCGCCAACCTCGCCCACCTCGAAGGCAAACCCGGCTTTCAGTTCATCCGCCACGACGTCACCGAGCCCTTCGACGTCCCCGGTCAGGTCGATTACGTCCTCAACTTCGCCTCGCCGGCCTCGCCGTTCGACTACGCGCGCCTGCCCATCGAGACCCTCCGCGTGGGCTCGCTGGGCACCGAGCACGGCCTTCTGCTCGCGCTCGCCAAGGATGCGGTCTTCCTCCAGGCCTCCACCTCCGAGGTCTACGGCGATCCCAGCGTGCACCCGCAGGCCGAGTCGTACTGGGGGAACGTGAACCCGGTGGGCCCGCGGAGCTGCTACGACGAGGCCAAGCGCTACGGCGAGGCGCTGGTGATGGCCTACCACCGCGCGCGCGGCGCCAAGACGCGAATGGTCCGCATCTTCAACACCTACGGCCCGCGCATGCGCATGCAGGACGGCCGGGTGGTGCCGGCGTTCGTCTCCCAGGCGCTGCGCAACGAGGACTTCACCGTCTTTGGCGACGGCAGCCAGACCCGCTCGTTCTGCTACGTCGAGGACGAGGTCCGCGGCATCCTCCTGCTCGCCCAGTCCGGGGAGGTCGACCCGGTGAACATCGGCAACCCGGCCGAGTTCTCGATGCTCCAGTTCGCCGAGACGGTGAAGCGGCTCACCGGCGCGAGCTCGAAGATAAAGTTCATGCCGCTGCCCAAGGACGATCCCAAGCAGCGCAAGCCCGACATCTCCCGGGCCAAGCAGCTCCTCGGCTGGGAGCCGCAGGTCTCGCACGAAGAGGGGCTGAGCCGGACGATCGCGTGGTTCAAGTCGCAGTTGTGATCCGCTTGCTTGTGCGCCGGGCGAGCGGTGCGCAGCTTTCCCGCCAGGGAGGGAGCTTTCCGTGAAAATTCTGGTCACTGGTGGTGCGGGATTCATCGGGTCGCACGTCTGCGACGCGTTTCTTTCGCAGGGGCATGAAGTTCACGCGCTCGACGACCTCTCGTCGGGCAAGCGCGAGAACCTCGATCCGCGGGTGAAGCTCTTCGTGGCCGACATCCGCAGCCAGGATGCGCACAAGCTCGTCCTCGATCAGCGGTACGACGCCATGGCCCACCTGGCCGCGCAGATGGACGTGCGGCGCAGCGTGGCCGACCCGCGCTTCGACGCCGACGTGAACATCGGCGGGTTTCTCAACCTGCTCGAGGCCTGCGCCAAGGCGGGCACCAAGCGGGTGGTCTTCTCCTCCACCGGCGGCGCGATCTACGGCGAGCAGGACGTCTTTCCCGCGCCCGAGTCGCACCCCACGCGGCCGGTCTCGCCCTACGGCACCTCCAAAGCCGCCGGCGAGCTCTACCTGGGCTACTACCGCGCGCAGTACGGGCTCTCCTTCTGCGCGCTGCGCTACGCCAACGTCTACGGGCCGCGGCAGAACCCGCACGGCGAGGCCGGCGTGGTGGCCATCTTCAGCGAGCGGCTCCTCGACGGCCGCACCTGCACCATCTTCGGCGACGGAAAGCAGAGCCGCGACTTCGTCTACGTCAAGGACGTGGCCCGCGCGAACCTGGCGGCGCTCGGCTCGGAGTTCGTCGGGCCCATCAACATCGGCACCGGCATCGAGACCGACGTGAACCGGCTCTACGCGCTGCTCGCCAAGGCCGCCGACGTGGCCGCGCCGGCCGAGCACGCGCCCAAGAAGCCCGGCGAGCAGATGCGCTCGGTCATCGACAACGCCCGCGCCAAGGAGATCCTCGGCTGGAAGCCCGAGGTCGCGCTCGAGGCCGGCCTTCGAGAGACCGTCGAGTTCTTCCGCGGCGTGAAGCAGGGCAAGGCGCGCGCCACAGCCTGAGCTGCGGCCCGCGCTTCACTGCGCGAGCGCGTCCACCAGGTCGGATTCCTGCCGGTCCCAGAAGTAGAGCGTGTGCGCGTGGTACAGCGCGCCGTACGGGTACTGGGTGGGGTTGCTGCCCACGGCGATCTCCGAGTTGCCATACCGGTAGTGCGGCTCGCGCCGGGCGACGACCACCGCCGCCTGGGCCTTGAGGTCCAAAGCCTTGGCCTGCTCGGAGGCCACCTCGGCGCTGCGGTCGGTTCCATCGAGCTTGCTTCGCGCCGCCGCCACCGCCGCGCGGTACAGCGCCGCGGAGTGCTCGGCCCGGAGCGCGGTGACCTCGTAGCCATCGGCGAGCTCGGCGCGCCAGCCATCGGATTCCGCGTCGAACTTGCCCTGCAGCGCCTGCACCGAGGCCAGCGCGGCGCGCTCGTGCTCGGCCATCGCCTCGGTTCCGGCGATGGTGGTCGACTCGAACGTATCCAGCGCGCTCGCGTCCATGGCGAGCACATCGGTGAAGGGCACGCGCGGCAGGTGGTTCCAGATGCCCTGGCTGTAGCCGAGCTTGTCGAACGGATCCTCGCCGGAGAGGTACGGCAGCAGGGCTTTCTCGACCACGTCGCTCCACTGGGTGTTCGCCTCCTGCGCGACCGCGTGGCCCAGCGCCTCGCCGCCGGCGCCGAGCGGCGCGAACGTCTTCGCGAGGAAGGCATCGAGCGGCTGGGGGCCGTCGTAGGTCTCGTGCGCCACCATGTAGTCGGTGAGCCAGTAGTCCCACTCGTCGGCGGAGGTGAAGGTGACCTGCCCTTGCAGGCCCTTGGGCACCGCGTTCTCGGCGAGGTAGGCGATGTCGTTGCCGCGGCCCACCATGTACGCGCTCATGAACACCGGGATGGGGCTGTCGGTGGAGAGCCAGTAGGCGTCCTCCGGGTAGAACCAGGTGGAGCGCTGGGTGACCTGGTCGAGCAGGAAGTCGCGCTGGAGGTGGAAGTCGTCCTGGTTGTAGGCGGGCGCAGGGCCGTTGAGGTCGTAGAGCATCACCGTGTGCACGAAGAGCCCGACGCTCGCGTCGCAGAACTGCGGGACGAAGTAGTAGTACACGCCGTAGGTCGGGCTGTTGCCGACGTTGCCGACGTGCGAGCTCCACAGGACCTGGGTGTTGGGCGAGATGGTCGCGGCGTACCGCTCGGTCTCGTTCATCCAGTCGACCAGGCCGGTGTCGCTGCTCTGCTCGAACTCACCGAGGCCGACCTCGAGCTTGTCGAACGGCACCTTGAGCAGCCAGTCGAGCGAGGCGTCGATCTGCGTCTTCCAGTCGGTCGCGCCCTCCGCGAGCAGGTGCACGCCGTTCTGCAGGTCGGAGATGCCGCCGCCCCAGAGCAAAGTGTTGATGCCCACCTGGATGCCCAGCGCATGGCCGCGGTCCACCGCGTAGCGCGCCTCGGTGAGCGCGCCGTCCATGTCGGGGACGGTGATGAGCGCCCACTGCAGGTAGTCCCTCCGGTTGCGCACCAGCCAGCGCAGGTAGTCGTCGACCAGCTTCTGGTTCACCACGCCGGGGAAGTGCAGCGAGGAGACCCTGGGAATGGGATGCAGCGTGTGAAGGTGGAAGCCGCGGTGCGGGAACACCGGCGCGGCGACGGTGGCGGTGGCTGAAAGGCTGGTCTTCGGGCCCTTGGGCACGAAGGTCTCCTCGGGGTGGAAGTAGCGCACTCCGTTCTGCTCGAGCAGCGCGTACAGGCCGAACTCGGCGCCGAGCTGGCCGTCGCTGCAGACCACGATCTGCTCGTCGTCCGGACGGATCTCGTAGGCCTCCGCACCTTTCCCCGCGGCAGCGCAGCTCGGGTCGCCGACCTGCACGACGATGCGCTGCTGCGCCGAGCTGCCCGGTGCCACCACGGGAACGGTCGCGCCGAGGAGCTGGCCGGCGAGGTCGGCCGCGTCCTGGGCGGACTCCTTCAGCCCGGCAGGCGCGGTGTCGACAAGCTCGATGGCGAGCGGGGTGTCGCTCCCGTGCGAGCAGCCGGCGAGCAACATGAGGATTAGGAAGGATTTGGAGAGGTCGCACATGGGGTTCTCGAAGGGACGCGCATCATACGGGCTTGTGCGCCAAATGCGTCCGACCGGCAGCGATTCGCGCCCGGGCCGACCCGTGTGAGCATGCCGGCGTGACCCCTGAACACTTCATCGAGCCCACCGGCTGGCCCGACGACGCCCATCGCGACCGCTTCATCGGCGACTGGCTCCTCTATCAGCGCCGTGGCGGGCACCGGACCAGCACCGATGACCTGCTCACCGCCTGGTTCGGGGTGCGGGCCATGCGCGGGAAGACGCCCGCGCGCTACCTCGACCTCGGCTGCGGAATCGGCTCGGTCCTCTTGATGGTGGCGCACCGGTTGCGCCCGAACCTGTCGGTGGGCGTCGAGGCCCAGGCCCAGAGCGCGCTGCTCGCCTCGCGCAGCATCGCCGAGCTCCCCGAGCCGCCGCCCATCTCGGTTCACCACGCCGATCTGCGCGCGCTCGAGGCGCTGCGGCTCGCGCCCTTCGAGCTCATCACCGGCTCACCGCCGTACTTCCCGCTCGGCACCGGCGTGCTTCCGCCCGATGCGCAGCGCCGCGCCTGTCGGTTCGAGCTGCGCGGCGGGGTGGAGGCCTACTGCGCGGCCGCATCTCCGCTGCTGGCTCCGGGTGGAGCGCTGGCGCTCGTCTTTCCCACTGCCGGAGATTCGCGCGTGCTTGCCGCGGCCGCCGAATCGCGGCTCACGCTCCGCGCCCGGGCCGACGTGAAGATGCGGGTCGGCCGCGCCGCGCCGTTTCTCACCCTCTACGAGCTCCGGCACGAAGCGGGGCCGCTCGAGCAGCTCGGCTTCTGCGTGCGCGACGCCCAGGGCGAGCTCACCGCCGAGTACCGCGCGGTGCGCGAGGCGCTGGGCTTGCCGAGCTGATCAGGGCGTGAGCACCAGCGGCACGCGGGCTTCATGGCGGAGCAGCGCTCGCTTCATCTCGAGGCCGCCGGCGTACCCGGTGAGCGTGCCATCGCTTCCCACGACGCGGTGGCAAGGGACGATGATCGGGATGGGGTTTGCGCCGTTTGCCGCGCCCACCGCGCGCGAGCTCCCCGGCTTGCCGAGCTTCTTCGCCAGCTCGCCGTAGCTCGCCGTCCGACCGGCGGGGATCTCCCGGACCAGCGCCCAGACCTGCTGTTGCAACGGCGTGCCTGTGGGGGCCAGCGGCACGGTGAACGGCGCATCGGGCAGGTCGAAGAAGCGCACCAGCTCGCGTGCCGCATGTTCGAGGTGTGCTTCGCCTTCGCCGGGCGCATCGCGGCCTGCACCGAAGTCTACTGCGGTGAG
>Ga0164242_10003207_pt1 | contig 18729 bp, 11 predicted proteins | sample OricomgcompostMG_FD_108783 | JGI IMG/M metagenome (GOLD analysis project Ga0164242, IMG submission 108783) | Miracle-Growth compost microbial communities from Emeryville, California, USA - Original compost - Miracle growth compost (MG) ... | reverse complement strand
GCTCGCGCTGTTCCTGGTTGAGATCGCCGTGCACGGCGGCAGCATTGAACCCGCGGTCGTTCAGTTCTTCGACGAGCTTGGCGGCAGCACGCTTTGTGCGCGTGAAGATCAGGGTCTTCCCGCGGCCATCGGCCATCAGGATACGGCCGATGACCTCGTCCTTGTCCATGTTGTGCGCTCGGTAGATGAGGTGCTTGATGTTCGCCTGCGTCAGACCCTCGTCTGGGTCAGTCGCGCGAATGTGGATCGGCCGGTTCATGAACCGGCGGGCAAGGGCAACGATCGGCCCAGGCATGGTCGCGGAGAACAGCATCGTGTGCCTCGTGGCTGGTACCTGCGCGAACAGCTTCTCGATGTCTGACAAGAACCCGAGGTCGAGCATCTTGTCTGCCTCGTCGAGCACCATCTCCCGAACGTTGGCGAGATTGAGCAGCCGCTGACCGGCGAGGTCGAGCAGCCGACCAGGGGTTCCGACGACGATCTGTGCGCCTGCCTTCAGCTGCTCGATCTGGCCCTCGTAGGCCTTTCCGCCGTAGATCGACACGGTCTTCACGTTGCGGTTCGACGAAGCCAGTTCGAGGTCCTCTGTGACCTGCACGCAGAGCTCGCGGGTCGGAACGACGATCAACGCTTGAACACCAGGTTCTGGATTCAACCCGAGACGCTGGATGAGCGGCAGCCCGAATCCGAAGGTCTTGCCCGTTCCTGTCTTGGCCTGTCCGATGATGTCCTGGCCGTCGAGGGCGAGCGGGATCGTTTGCTCCTGGATGGGAAATGGTTCGAGGATGCCCTTGGAAGCGAGAGCGTCGACGATGTCTTGGTCGATATTGAGGTCGGTGAATGTCACGTAAAAATGCCTGTCGATTGAGCCGCCCGGAACGGCGCGAGTGTGTCTACGCCTGTCGCGTTCTCAGGTCTCATGAGGCGTAGGGCCGTCGATCCAATGCCGACGGCACGCTCAGTCTACCGGTGAGCGCCCACTACACTGGCCAGGTGGCATCCTGGTTCAAGTCTCGGCGTCTGCCGGTTGAGGTTCCGCGGTTGAAGCCGCGGAGCGAGCATCCGGACACCGAGCGTGTCGACTTGGCTGACATCGCTCCCGAGTTGCTTCCATACCTCGGTCAGGCTGCGTATTTGCAGTTGGAGGCGTTTCAGGGTCTCGCAGGCGTTGTGCGAGCGGTCCCTGGCCTGGACGCGAAGGAAGAACTGAGCGCGGCTGCCGGCCTGACGCTCGGAAAGTTCCAGGGGCTCGTCGCCGAGATCAGAAGGCACGATGCACAGCCTGCTGAGGTGATGCGTCCGTTCACAGCCTCCATCGATCGCTTGCAGCAGCTGACGACCGGTTCCGACTGGCAAGAGACCCTGCTTGGTGTTCACGTCACCACCGGTTTGCTCGACGATTTCTTCATCAGGTTGGCAGCGGGGCTGCCTAAGGATGTGGGGCCGCGCGCCGCTCAACTCCTCGGGTCGGATGCCGGCAGCGAGTCGATCGGTCGCATCCTTGCTGCGGAGTTGGCCGCCGACCCTGCGCTCGGCTCGCGTCTGGCCATGTGGGGTCGCCGGCTAGTCGGTGACACACTGCTCGTCGCGCGATCGGCTCTGCATGACACGGGCAACGAAAGCTCGGATCAGCAGCGGGTCGAACCGGTCTTCACCGACGTGATCGCTGCGCACACCCGGCGGATGGATGCGCTGGGTCTGACCGCGTAGCCGGCTCCCCGCGGCCGCGAGTAGTGCATTAATGCACCACCCGCTGGCAGTAAGCACCATTTTGCACGACTCGCGTCAGCCGCGAGACGACTCGCGCCTGCGCGAACGGCGCCGCCGGGTTCTACACTCCCGTGGTGACCGCACCCTTACTCAATGCGGTCAGCAACTCATTGTCTTTGTGTTTGCGTGTCTCGCCGATCGCCAGATCGAGGGCGACGCACACCACGGCGGTGGCGACAATGGTGATCGCCCAAATCCAGCCGCCGTTCCACTTCATGCCTGCCCAGGTGAGAGCCACCCACAGGGCTGCAGCGAGTGCTGTCCCGACTCCAGGAATGAGCATGCTGCCATGACGATGCCGTTGTGGCAGCAGGTATCTGGTGAGCAATCCGATGATCGCACCGCCAAGACAGATGAAGAGCAGCTCCATTGCGATGCCTTTCCTGTTGCGTGCTTCTACGCCACAAATCCGATGCGTCGTGATTCTTCCGAGCCGATCTGCACGTAGCCGATTCCGGCAGTTGGCACGACGTACTGCGTGCCTTTGTCATCGCTCAGTCGCACAAAGGTCGAGCCGGCCTCCAAAGCCTGCGTCACTGTCGCGGACACGTCGGCGGGCGACTCGTTCGTTTCGAAAGAAAGCTCCCGCGGGGCGTTGATGATGCCGATACGAATTTCCACGTGACGTGCCTTTCGGTAGATCCCAGATCGGGAGAATCATGCTCCTCTTAGGTTACGGGAGAACACGCCGCCGGCCGAGACGGTTCTCTGTCGGCGGAAGCAGTTAGCGTGATTTTTGTGACATCCACCCGATTCGTTCCTGCACGCGAGACCATGGCCGGGGCACGGCTGTCACTCGACGCCTCGCAGCGGGAGGTTGTTGCGCTTGGCGACGCTGCGTCTGCGGTCGTGATCGGTGCTCCAGGCACTGGCAAGACGACAACTCTGATCGAGGTCGTCGCGGATCGTGTTCTTGCCAGAGGCTGGGAGCCAGGGCAGGTGATCGCCCTGACCACGGCGCGCACCGTCGCAACACGGTTGCGCGACCAGATCGCTCGGCGGCTCGATGTGGCAACGGACGGGCCGATCGCGAGAACGGTTAATTCGCTGGCGTTCGACATTATGTCGCATGCGGCGACCCGAGTCGGCGCTGAACCGCCGAGGCTGCTCACCGGTGGCGAGCAAGACAGTGACATTGCTGCGCTGCTCGCCGGGCACATCGACGACGGTCGTGGGCCCAATTGGCCAGAGCCGCTCGGGCCAGACGTGCGAAGGCTGCGCGGTTTCCGCACCGAACTGCGTGAACTGATCATGAGGGTCAGTGAATATGGGCTGACCCCCGGGCAGTTGAGCGCGCTCGGGCGCGAACACGACAGACCCGAGTGGGTTGCAGCATCCGAATTTCTCGCCGAATACCTCGACGTGGTGAGCAGTGCCAGAACGAATCAGCTCGACTCTGCAGAGCTCGTGCAATTCGCGATCAGCCGGCTGGCACACGAAGACCAGAGCGCGACGGTCGCACGATTGCGCCTGGTGCTCGTTGACGACGTGCAGGAGCTGACACGTTCCGGAACGTCGCTGTTGCGCGCGCTTGCGTCACGTGGGGTCGCCGTGATCGCTTTCGGAGACCCTGACGTCGCCGCGAACGCTTTCCGTGGGGGTGAGCCGAACGTGCTCGGCAGACTGCGTGATGTGCTCGGAATACCGGACATGACGACCGTGCGGTTGTCCGCAGCGCACAGGCAGGGCGCGCAGCTGAGAGCGTTCACGCAACGCGTCACCGAGCGTATTGGCACTGCGGGCGTAGTCGGCCATCGCAGCGCTGTCGCGGCAGGCTCGTCATATCCAGACGCTGTTGTGCGCGTGGAGGCCGAGACACCGGCACGCGAGTGGGCGGCGATCGCTCGTCAGTTGCGCGAACAGCACCTCGCGAACGGGGTCGGATGGGCCGGCATGGCGGTTGTCGTGCGCAGCGGGGGCCAGGTGCCGGCGGTGGCGCGTGCGTTGGCGCTCGCCGAAGTTCCGACGCGGACCGCTGTCGGTGGGCGCCCGGTCCGCGACGATCATGCGGCGAGGAGTCTTCTGACCATCGTCGATGTGGCATGCGGGCGCAGCCAGTTGACGGCTGAGCTGGCAGCCGACATGCTGCTGGGGCCGTTCGGCGGCCTCGACCGGCTCGCGTTGAGGCGACTACGTCTGGCGTTGCGAGCGGAGGAGATCGCGGGAGGCGGCAGTCGATCAAGCGATGAGCTGCTTGTCGATGCGCTCGCCGCCCCAGGAAGATTCGCGACGATCGACGATCGCGTCGGCAGGGACGCGGCACGCCTCGCGAACATGCTCGCCGAGGTCGCGTCAGCATACGCCGGCGGAGACACGATCGAGGAGTTGCTCTGGCTGGCCTGGGAACGCAGCGGTGTCGCGTCCACATGGCGAGAGCATGCACTCAGTTCGGGTATCGTCGCGGCCGAGGCCAACCGCAACCTTGACGGCGTGCTCGCATTGTTCACCGCGGCGAAGCGTTTCGTCGAGCGGGACCCCAGCGCAGGCGCGCGCGTGTTCCTGGATGCGATTCTCGACGCCGAGGTGCCAGAGGACACACTGTCACCGCAAGCGATGGCGGACGCTGTGCTCGTCACAGCCCCGCCCGGTGTTGTCGGACTCGAGTTCGACGTTGTCGCCGTAGCAGGGCTGCAAGACGGGATCTGGCCGAATCTGCGGCTGCGCGGCTCACTTTTATACCCCGGGGAACTGGTCAGAGTGGTCACCGGCATGGCGAACGTCGACCTCGACCAGCGGAAGGAGGTTCTCGGCGATGAGCTGCGGATGTTCGCGCTTGCGATCTCGCGTGCGCGGCGGCAGGTGATCCTTTCTGCTGTGGCGAACGAAGACGAAGCCGCGAGTGTGTTCTTCGCGCTGTTGCCGCAAGAAACCCGTCTGCTGCCGTCTGGCCGTCCGCCGTTGTCGCTACGCGGACTGACGGGAAGGCTACGCCGCGAACTGACCACGCGACAAAGCGCGGGTGGGTTCACACCGGCACAGCGGGAGGCGGCATCCGCCCTTGCTCGTCTGGCAGACGAGCGGGTTCCAGGGGCGCATCCACGCGACTGGCACGGACTGATCGCTCCGTCTACGACCACTCCGCTGTATGGAGAGGATGATGTTGTTCCGGTGTCCCCCTCGAAGCTGCAGGCTTTCGAGGACTCACCGCTCGACTGGTTCATCGACACTGTCTCCGGAACGCAGACGAGCACCGCGATGGGGCTGGGCACGATCGTCCACTGGGCCATGGAGACGGCGACGGATGCCAACGTGGACACCGTGTGGGCGAGCATCGAGAGTCGCTGGAACGAGTTGCTGTTCGAGTCGCCTTGGATCGCGGATCAGCAGAAGCGTGCTGCGCGCGTCCTCGCAAGCGGTGTCGCAGAGTATCTGGCCGACTTCGAGCGCGAAGGCAAGACTCTGGTCGCCGCCGAAGGGCGTTTTCAGCTGGAGATCGGCCAGGCGCGGGTGAACGGTTCCATCGACAGGGTGGAACGAGCGAGAGATGGGTCGGTGGTGATCGTGGACCTGAAGACCGGAACTCCCGTGACCAGAAAAGACGACATAGCTGCCCATCCGCAGCTCGGCGCTTACCAGCTTGCATATGCGGAGGGGGTGCTGGATCCGTTCCTCGACGAGCTCGGTGCACACCACTCAGGTGGGGCAAAACTCTTGTTCGTGAAGAAGGGTGTTCGGCAGAAGCTCTACCGAGAGGCAGAACAAGCGCCGCTGAGCGATGAAGAGCTCGAAGGGTTTCGCAATCGAATCCGGCAGGCAGCTATCGGCATGGCGGCGTCGTGGTTCCCAGGGAAGCGCGAATTGAACCAATGGGGAATCGATACCGTGCGGCGTGCGCTGCATCGGGTGAGGGCGGTAAGCAGTGACTGATCGGGAATTGATCGACGCCGAATTGATCGAATCGGACGAGGTCGAATCGGGGCTGATCGATGCCGAGCTGCTCGGTGCCCGGCTCGGCGACCTCGAGCTGCTGAACGACGACCGATTCGGGGCGGGTGTCTCGTCATCGACGGTGCGTGTCGATCGGCGGCGCCCCGGCCGGATTGATGCATCGACGATCGCGGACGCGCTCGGTTTGCCACGGGCGACCGAGCAGCAGCGTGCGGTGATCGAGGCACCGCTGTCACCGGCGCTCGTTATCGCTGGGGCGGGCAGCGGCAAGACCGAGACGATGGCCAACCGGGTGCTCTGGCTGCTCGCGAATGGGCACGTGCATGCTCGCGACATCCTTGGGCTCACCTTCACACGCAAGGCAGCGGGTGAACTCTCTGCACGTATCCGCACGCGCATCCGTCAGCTGTCAGACGCCGGGCTCATGCCGGAGGATTACGACGAGTTCGATCCGCCGAACGTGGCGACATACAACTCGTTCGCGAACGCGATTTATCGCGACAACGCGATTCTTATCGGACGTGAAAGCGACGGAGCAGTGCTCGGGGAGGCATCCGCGTGGCAGCTTGCGCGGTCGATCGTGGTCGCAAGCGCCGATCCTCGGCTGGCGGGCCTCGACAAGAACGTCGACACGGTGACGAAGGCGGTGTTGAACCTCAGCCATGCGCTCAGCGAGAACGTCGCTTCCGTGCAGGAGGTCGCAGCCATGGCCGAGCAGTTCAGCACCATCGCAGAGCTGCCGGCAGGAGGTCGCGGCGCATACGACGACGTTGCGGTGCTGGCGGGCACGGTCGGTGCCCTGCCGGTTCTGCTCGAACTTGCAGAGCGCTTCGCGGAAGAGAAGCGGTTGCGTGGTTTCGTCGAGTATTCGGACCAGGTGGCGCTCGCGTTGCAGATCATCCGCCGGGTTCCGAGAGTAGCCGCCGACCTTCGTGAGCGGCACAGAGTGGTTCTGCTCGACGAATATCAGGACACGTCCGTTGTGCAGACTTGGCTGCTTGCTGAGCTGTTCGCCGAGCATCCGGTGATGGCGGTCGGTGACCCGAATCAATCGATCTATGGATGGCGAGGTGCCAGCGCAGGGAACCTCGATGAGTTCGACCGGCAGTTCGCGCGCGGCGCAGCACAGCACTTCGCGCTGACGACCAGTTGGCGCAACGGGCATGACATTCTGGCCGTCGCCAACGGCCTCGTCGAGCCGCTTGCGGTCGGCGCCAGGGTGCGGGTCGAACGACTGCACGCCGGCCCCCGCGCGAGTGCTCGACCCGTCGACATCGCGTTCGAGGAGACGCTGCAGCAGGAGGCCGAGACGACAGCGCTCTGGTTGAAGGAGCAGCTTGCCGCGCGTGCGGCCGAGGACGCAGCACCGCCGAGCGCCGCAATGCTGTTTCGTGCCCGTAAGACTCAGGGTGCGTTTATTGAGGCGCTGCGCAGGCACGGCGTGCCGTTCCACGTGCTCGGTGTCGGTGGGCTGCTTGCTGAACCGGAGATCGCCGACCTGGTGAGCGCGCTTGCCGTGGTCAGCGACCCTACGGCGGGCTCCGAACTGATTCGTTTGCTCGCCGGGTCGCGCTGGCGCATCGGCGTGCACGATCTGTTCGTACTCAGCCGCGTGGCATCCTGGTTACGCGACCGCGACTACGCCCAGAAGCCCCTGGATGACGACGTGCGTGAACGGATGCGCTCGTCCGTCGCGGAGGGCGAAGGCGGTTCGGTGGTCGATGCTCTTGACTTCGTCGCACACGCCAAAGATGGCCACAGCCAGTTGGGCGAGTTCAGCGAGCCGGGTCTAGAACGCTTGCGCCACGCAGGCAGGATGTTCGCTCGCCTTCGAGCCAGATCCGGTCTCGACCTGATCGACTTCGTCACACTTGTCGAACAGGAACTCATGCTCGATACCGAGGTGGCGGCAAACGAAACCCGTGCGTTTGGGACGACGAACGCCGCGTCGGTCAATTTCGACGCGTTCTTCGACGCGCTGAACGGCTACCTTGCCGTCAGCGAGAACGCAGGACTGATGGGGTTTCTCGCCTGGCTTCGCGAGGCCGAATGGCGCGACGGGCTGGCACCGCGCCCTGAGGACCCCGAACCAGGCACAGTTCAACTGCTGACGATCCACGGGTCCAAGGGGCTCGAGTGGGATGTCGTGGTCGTTCCACGATTCGTGGAGAGCGAACTGCCGGGAACGCCAACAGAAGGTTCAGGCGGATGGCTCGGGTTCGGCAACCTGCCGTACGAGTTCAGGGGCGACGTCGACGAATTGCCCGTGTTCAACTGGCGCGCTGCGACCACTCGCAAAGAGATGGTGGAAGAGCGCGACGCCTTCAAGGCATCGGTGCGGTCACGGCACGAGCTTGAAGAGCGGCGACTCGCATACGTCGCCGTCACACGCGCACGACATGCGCTGCTGCTCAGCGGGTCGTTCTGGGCAACGCAGTCCAGGGTGCGGGCACCAAGCCGATTCCTGATCGAATTGGCCGAAGCCGGCGTGATCCCGTCCGTGCCGACCGCGAGCGAGCACGAAGAGAATCCGCTGGGCGACGAGGCCGAACTGATCAGCTGGCCGCTCGACCCGCTCGGCAACCGCCGTGCAGCCGTCGAAGACGCCGCCAGGCTCGTCATTGAGAGCGAATCAGGCGCCGCAGGACGCTGGACCCACGAACTCGACATGCTGCTTGAGGAGCGGCGTATGCGACTCGATACCGACGGAGGTGTCCCGCTGCCCACGCGTGTCCCAGCGTCACGATTCCAGGACTACGTCACCGATCCTTCGGCCGTCGCGGCCGGATTGCGTCGGCCGATGCCTGAGCGACCGTATCGGGCAACACGGCTAGGGACCATGTTCCACACTTGGGTCGAGGAGCGCTATGGGCTTGGCGGAACTAGTGAGTCGATCGATGCGCTAGACACTGAGCTGGATTCCGCAAGCGAAATCGCTCCCGCCGGCGAGCTCGCCCGGCTTCGGCAGACGTTCGAGCGGTCTCCGTGGGCCTCTCGTCGACCGATCGAAGTGGAACGCGAGATCCACCTGCCCTTCGACGGACGCGTCATCATCTGCAAGATCGATGCCGTTTACGAGGTCGACGGCCGGTATCAGGTGGTCGACTGGAAGACCGGCAAGGCGCCGAAAGATGAAGGCGACCTCGAGCGCAAACAGCTCCAACTAGCGCTCTACCGACTTGCATACGCCCGCTGGTCTGGCATCGATCCCCGGCTCATCGACGCCGTGTTCTATTTCGTCAGCGACGACCGCATCATCGCGCCTGAGCACATCGACGATGAGGCCGAGCTTCTTGCGCGTTGGCGACGAGCGATGAACCGGTCAGTCGTCGTCTGAGGATGGACGGCTACCCTCAGGCTCATCTTCGACCGGACCCAGGCCGACAGCGAAATCGTCGTCGCGATCGAGCGGGGTCGATGACAGCATCGCTTCGACGTCGGTGATCGCCATGATCGGGCCGGTTTCTTGCGACAAAGGTGCCGTCGACGAGCTGTGCACGCGGTCGACCAAACCGTCAAGCATGCCAACCGCATCATCAATGATCGCCTGATCGTGAAGTTGGCGTCCGTGCAGCAGCCAGCGGGCAATCTCTAACTCGGCGTAGAGCATCGCACGTCGGGTGAACTGGCGATCCGTCGTCACCTGACGCGCCAAGGCATACGCTTCGAGCGCGCTCTCCCCAGCATCCCCGGCCATGCCGAGCAACCAGTGCAGGTCGCGGGCAGGATCGCCGACCCGAAGGGCCGACCAGCCGAGAACCGCAACGACTGCCTCGTTGTCGATCAGTAACGAGTCTGCCGTCATTGCCCCGTTGATGACGGCGGGCTGAAAGCGCCACACGCGGTCATCACCGGTCACTTCACGCCAGCGGTCGCGCAGTGCCGCGGGCAACAGGCCGGTTGATGCGGCAGAGTCGATCAATTCGACGGCTGAGGCGTGACAGTCGGATGCCGACAGCACAGGCAGTCCGGCTTCGCCCACGAATCCGGTCGGGAGTGAGTGGATGGCGGCGATCGCCCGTCCGATCGAGGCGGCGAGTCCATCGCCTGCAGGAATATCTTCGACGTTCACCTTCGCCCCTGGCAGAAAGTTGTACACAACGGCGCGTGTGCTGCCGACCGGCGCTTGACCGACGAACTCCGGAACATCGAACGGCAGCCGCGCTCGCACCCCGGCGGTGAGAGCACGGAGCGCGACCAGATCTGCGCTCTGCTCGGTTTCCGCCGCCTGCGACGTCGGCACCCGGATGATCAGCTCACGACCATCGCGTCCAGACAGCAAAGCAGCGTCGTAGTCGCCCTGACTTCCGTAGCTATAGCTGCGTGTGCCTGAGACGTCGAGACCGGCGACGGCCGAGGTTGCCAGCGCGGCTAGAGTGAGATGGGATCTGGCCATACCGTCTAGGGTAGGTCGACTTGCCCCAGCACCGGCCGTTCGCCACGCCTGCACAGCCAGCAAACACGTCACACACGAGGATCCGAATGTCACACGAGTTGTCCGCCACTCTGCCGCTGGCCACAGAGGCCGTCGACCGCGACGCAGCGCGCCGCAGTGAGCCTGATCTGTTCGATCAATTGCTGGCAGACGACGCGACCCGACTGCTCCCGATGTGGCAGGGTCGCGCACTGATGACGGACACAGCAGGCACGGCGCTGGCGCTGCTCAGCAGCGCAGACGTCACCTCCGCTCTCGTGCGTGTCTATCTCGGACTCACACTGGATGACGGTGCGATCGAACCGGCAGGAACCCCGGTCATCGCCGTCGTGCTGACGGATGCTGCAGCCAGCGAACTGGAGCCGGACGAGAAGCGCTGGGTCGGTCTGCGTCAGGCAGCGGGCGGGCTGAGCGTGCGAGACGCAGGGCTCTTCACCGAGGCGCTCGCCGTTACGAACTGGCATGCGACCTTCATGCACTGCCCGCGCTGCGGAACGCCGACTGTCGTCGAGCAAGCTGGGTGGATGCGGCGGTGCCTTGTCGACGACAACGAGATCTTCCCGCGCACCGACCCTGCGATCATCACTGCAGTCATCGACGCAAGCGATCGCATCCTGCTCGGTTCAAACGCCCTATGGGAGAACAACCGTTGGTCGCTTCTTGCCGGATTCGTGGAAGCCGGGGAGTCCTTCGAGATGGCGGTGCTGCGTGAGATCTACGAAGAGGCGGGCATCCGCGTTTCGTGTTTGCAGTACGTCGGATCGCAGCCGTGGCCGTTCCCGCAGTCGGTGATGATCGGCTACCGTGCCCGCCTTGCAGACGGGCAGGACCCTGAGGCATTGCGGCCGGACGGCGACGAGATACTCGCCCTTCGCTGGTTCAGCCGCGAAGACATCTGGCGTGAACGCGACGACATCATGCTCCCAGGCGGCGTCTCGATCGCGCACGCCATCGTGCAGGACTGGTACGGCGGTCCGCTGACCGAGCCGCCGGCCGGCGAAGGCCGGGGATGACCCAGACCAGTCCTGATGCTCTACTCGACGCGCTCGACGACGGGCAGCGCGTAGCTGCCGAGGCGCTTCTCGGGCCGGTCTGCATCCTCGCGGGCGCCGGCACCGGCAAGACAAGGGCGATCACCCACCGCATCGCGTACGGTGTCGCAACCGGCGCATACGCGCCGAACCGCGTGATGGCGCTGACCTTCACGACACGCGCAGCAGCCGAGCTGCGGTCGCGACTGCGGCACCTCGGCGCCGCCGGCGTCGCAGCGCGCACATTCCATTCTGCTGCTCTCAGCCAGCTGAACTATTTCTGGCCCCTCGTGATCGGCGGCCGTTTGCCGAGCATTCTCGACGGCAAGGGGCGGCTCCTCGGGCAAGCGGCTGAACGTATGCGGATCAAGGTCGACACGGCAACGCTGCGCGACATGGCCGCAGAGATCGAGTGGCGCAAAGTGTCGTCGATGAGCATCGACGACTATGCCGCGGCGTTATCCGGAACGGCGCGGCCTGGGTCTGTGACGGCCGACATATCGCGCAGGCCGGTGCCAGGGTCACTCACCGTCGAGCAGGCGGTGCAACTGCAGCAGATGTATGAAGACCTGAAAGACGAGCGGCGTCAGATCGATTTTGAGGATGTACTGCTCGCATGCGCCGGCATGATCGAGTCTGAACCTTCGGTCGCCATGCACGTGCGGGAGCAGTACCGGTTCTTCGTTGTCGACGAATACCAAGACGTGTCGCCGCTGCAGCAGAATCTGCTCGATCTGTGGCTCGGGAATCGGCGCGACGTCTGCGTTGTCGGCGATGCAAGTCAAACGATCTACTCGTTCGCAGGCGCCCGCAGCGCATATCTGCTCGAGTTCCCGAAGCGGTACGGCGAGACACAGGTGGTGCGACTCGAACAGAACTATCGATCAACCCCGTCCATCGTCGATACCGCCAACCGGCTGATGCGAGGGCGCCCTGGCGCTCTCATGCTGCACGCCAGAACCACGGATGTGCCACGAACGGAGGCGGACGAGCCCAGGGTCGCGGCGCATCCACACGACATGGCAGAGGCGCGCGCCGTTGCCGCTGCGATCGCAGAACAGCTGGCCGCCGGCCACAAACCGGAGTCGATCGCGGTGTTGTACCGGGTCAACGTGCAGGCGGCAGCGGTTGAAACGGCTTTGAACGACGCCGGGATCAGCTATCAGATCAGGGGAGCGAAGCGCTTTTTCGATCTGCCCGAGGTGCGCCAGGCGATCATGTCACTGCGCGGCGCATCCGTGTCTGTCGCAGATGAACCACTGTTCAAATCTGTCAGCGACGTTCTGCGTTCGCTCGGCTGGTCGCAGCAACCACCGGATGCACGGGGCGCGGTGCGTGATCGCTGGGAAGCACTGAACGCCATCATGGGGCTCGTGGATCTGGCAGCGCCAGGCACGACGTTCCGCCAGTTCACCGACGAGCTGCTCGAGCGGCAGGCCAGCCAGCACGAACCGACGATGGCCGCGATCACGCTCGCCACGCTGCACTCGGCGAAGGGGCTTGAATGGGACTCGGTCTACATCATCGGACTCAGCGAGGGACTGGTCCCGATCAGCTACGCCAAATCGTTTGAACAAATCGACGAGGAAAGACGTCTGCTGTATGTCGGGATCACGCGCGCGCGCCGCCACTTGCAGCTGAGCTGGTCCGGGCAGGGGACCGGTCGAGCTGGCCGTCGAGAACCGTCACGTTTTCTGGCAGAGCTCGGCAAGCGCATCGTTCGTGCTGACGGTGCGAGCGCTCGGTGACAGAGCCGGTCGTCGCATCGATGACGATGCTCGTGGCCGCATACGACCGCGAACCAGCGATGAGCCTGCTCGCAAGCATCCGCACTGCGCGTACCGTCGCATCGGCGCGAGGAAGCGGTGCTGTTGAGGCTGCTGACTTGGCGACGAGCTGCGTCGCCATGGCCGGCCACGCAGGGTCTTCGTCCACCCGTTCGAGCTGAATGCAATGCATGCACGGCCCGACACCCGGCTCCACGAACGGTCCGATACGCACATGTCGATCGCTGAACACGACGGGTAGGTGCGGAACGTCACGGCTCAGCCATGCTCCATGCTGCGCCGGCGTCACGGCGAAGTTCGCGACGATCAATGCTGCTGACACCGCATGCGTGTCGGATGCGAGCACGGTTCGGATGCCTGACTGTTCAGCGAGTGTGCGCAATTGCGGCATCAGTCCGTGCACATCGTCAAGGGCGACCAGCGGTCGGACTCGGTTCGCCTTCCCGGTCAGCAGCGCGGGGCGAACGGCTTTGAGCAGAGCGGCGACCTGACCTTCCGATGCGCCGGCATTCGTGCCGATCACGGTGAGCGCGGGCCGTGGCACGCCGACGGCGAGGGCGGCAAGCATCCGTTGCGTTGCCACCGTTGCCCCTGGCAGAGTGCACACCGGATCGTCGATGCCCACTTGCAGGCAGTACGGGTCGCGCCACACGATCGGCACAGTCGGGTCAAGACGAAGCATCATGCAGGAATGATGCACCAATACCGGCAGCGCTCGCAGAAGTTATCCACAGGCGGGCGCGGCGATTGTGTCGTTCAGTCGACTACCGCTCGGTGCTGACTACTGCTCGGTGCCGACTACTGCTCGGTCGGACGCTCCGTGCCGTCGTCGCGCAACAGGTCTTCTAGAGCTTGATCGATCGCGTCCAGTTCTGGATCCTGCCCGCGCGATGTCGCGTCGAGCCGTGCGATCAGCGCGGCCGGGTTGTCGATGTCTTCTGAACTCGGGAGCAGGTCGGGATGCGACCAGAGGCCGTCACGCGCTTCGTCTCCGACGGCGTCGGTCACCGCCTGCCACATCGCTGCCGCCTCGCGCAGCCGACGCGGTCGCAGTTCGAGGCCAACGAGTGTCGCGAAAGCGGATTCGGCTGGACCTCCCGCTGCCCGTCGCCGACGCACCGTCTCGGCCACGGCATCCGACTTTGGCAGCCGGCCTGTTGCTTTGGCAGTCACGACGTCGACCCAGCCTTCGATGAGTGCGAGCATCGTCTCAAGACGACTGAGCGCCGCTTGCTGGGCGTCGGTCTTCGGCGGGATGAGTGCTCCGCTGACCATGGCTTGCCGCAGCTCTTCCGGGTTGGCAGGGTCGAAGCTCTCGGCGAGCTCTTCCATGCGCTCAGTGTCGATATGGATGCCTTTTGCGAACTCGGTGATCGAGGTGATCAATTGCAACCGAAGCCATTTCGCGTGCCTGAACAACCGCGCGTGTGCCAGCTCCCGTACCGCAAGGTAGATGCCGATCTGATCGGTTGGAATGTCGAGTCCTTCGCCGAAGACCGCGACGTTCTGCGGCAGAAGGGCCGCCTGGCCGTCACTGAGAAGCGGAATACCGACATCGCCCCCCGAGACGACCTCGCCGGAGAGTTGACCGACAACCTGGCCCAATTGCATGGCGAACAGGGTGCCGCCGACCGCACGAACAATGTTCCCGGCGTTCGCGAGCATTCCCTGCATTTCTTCTGGCGCCTGCTCCTGCAGAACGCCGGTGAGCGAGTCGGCGATGCTGCTTGCCACAGGTTCTGCCAATTGCGTCCAGAGCGGCATCGTTGCCGTCACCCATTCGGCGCGACTGATCAACGTTGGCACCGCCGTCAGCTCTGAGATGCTCGTGACCTCATCCAACCAGAGCGCGGCAACATGGAATGCCTGCTCAAGGGCGGTCCGCTGCTCTGAGCTGATTGCCGTGGCATCCTTCGATGCGAGCTGTTTGCCCTGCTCGAGCGCAAGGTCCCAATTGATGCCGTCGCCGCTGTTGCGGATCGCGTTCTGCAATTGCCCAAGCAGCTGCTGAATCGCTGCGGGATCATTCGGCAATCCGGCTGCACCTGCGAGCTGGTTCGGATCGATCGACGAGTTCCCGGACAGGAACTCACGCAACATGTCCCGGAACTCATCATCCTGGTTGTTGCCGGATTCGTTCTCAGCCATGTCATTCGCCTCTTTCGTCCCTGGGCAACCTTTCAGGCGCTTTATCTACGCTAACCCGTGCCGCTGACCCGCGGATGGGAATTCCCCTAAGCTCGTGGATCGAAGTGTCCGCCTGTCGCGAACACGCTGGGTGGAAGGACTTCAGTTGGCTCTTTTCAGAACGGGCGGTTCCGCCGACGGTTCGCCCGCGAACGAAGAGACGCAGCCACGAGCATCCACGAACCGCAGCGTCGTCGTCGGCCGGATTTTGCTCGTCATTGCGTTCGCCACGATTCTCGTGTTGGGCCTGAGCCCTGCGCCGTATGTGATCGAGCAACCGGGCCCGGTCTTCAACACGCTCGGGTACGACCATCAAGTGTGGCCATCGACTGACGCTCCGCAGACCAAGAAGCCGTTGATCTCGATCCCCGACGAGAAGACGTACCCGACCTCGGGTGCCCTCGATCTGCTCACTGTGGGCGTCGTTGGCAACCCGAAGCAGCTGCCGAGTTGGTTGGATGTCGTCGGGGCATGGTTCACGCCAAGCAAGGCCGTCATTCCTGTGGATGTCGCTTATCCGCCGACGGTTTCGGTCGATCAGCAGAATGCCGAGAACGCCCAGATGATGGTGGACTCGCAGAAGGATGCTGTGGCAGCAGCGTTGAATCAACTCGGCTACACCTTTCCGCAGAAGGTGGCTGTGAAGCAGATCATCAAAGGTTCACCCGCCGACGGCAAGCTGCGGGTTGGCGATGACATCGTGAGCGTCAACGGCAAGAAGGTGGCGGGGATACAGGCTTTGCGTGATGCGCTTGCCAAGAATGGACATACCGAGGCTGCCACGATCGGTGTAGAACGCGGCGGAACGACGACCACGGTGAGGGTCACGCCTGAACTCAATCAGGGGTCGGTCATCCTGGGGATCGGTGCGGGGATGGACTACACGTTTCCGATCGACGTGAAGATTCAACTTGACGACGTGGGAGGGCCGAGCGCCGGGCAGATGTTCGCCTTGGGGATCATCGACAAGCTCAGCTCGGGCAAGCTGAACGGCGGCGCGCACGTGGCGGGAACAGGCACGATCGACAACGAGGGCAACATCGGTGCGATCGGCGGTATTCAACAGAAGATGTACGGTGCCCGTTCTGCTGGAGCGGATTGGTTCTTGGCGCCATCGGCAAACTGCGATGAGGTCACCGGTCACATTCCAGGTGGCCTTACGGTGTTCGCGGTGAAGAAGCTGACCGATTCGTTGAAAGTTCTCGATGTGATCAGCCACAAGGGCGACACGTCCAAGCTGCCGAGTTGCCCAACGCACTGACTTCAACGACGCTTCGCGCGCCACGGACGCATCATCGGCCACCTCGGGCGACGCTCAGTCGAGCTGAACCAGCAGCCGAAACCGGAAGCAGGATCCTCGGCAGAATGGGCGCTCGACCGGCGAGACGAGATGCGGCGCAGCCCAGCGAGATTGCGCGCAGCTCATTCGGCCGGGGCGGGGGTAACCGTGGGGAGATCCACAGGATTGCACGCATAGGATAGAAATTCGACGCTTCCCGACGCACGCACACCCACGAGGGCATCAGGTGACTTCCACAGCAACAGCGCAGCCGAACCGCAGACGGCGCGCGGCAATTTGGATCACATTGGCGATCATCGTCGCCGTTGTGATTTGTTTCTTCATCTTCGCCAACCTGTACACGGACGTGCTGTGGTACCAGCAGGTCGGGTTCTTGAACGTGCTGACGACCCAGTGGTTCGCCGGCGTGACGCTGTGGTTCATCGGGTTCGCCGGCATGGCAGTGCCGCTGTGGCTCGCGATGCAATTGGCCTATCGATTGCGACCTGTCTATGCGAAGCTGAACGGTCAGCTCGACCGATACCAGCAGGTTGTCGAGCCGCTTCGCCGACTGGCGATGTATGGGATACCGATCGTCTTCGGCCTGTTCGCAGGCGTGGCGACGGCCAGCAGATGGCAGACCGTGCTGATGTGGCTGAACCGGACCCCGTCTGGGACGACCGATCCGCAGTTCCACCTCGACGTGTCGTTCTACCTGTTCGAGTTGCCGTTCTACCGCGGGCTGATCGGGTTCTCGTCCGCCGTCGTGATCATCGCCCTCATTGCGACACTTGCCACGTGCTACCTTTACGGTTCGATCCGCATCAGCGGTCGCGAGGTTCGCATTTCGCGCGCTGCCCGCGTTCAGATCTCCATCGTCGCCGCCGTGTACTTTCTGCTGCAGGCCGTCAGCATCTGGCTCGACCGCTATGCGACCCTCACCGACAGCAACGTCAACGGGCTGATCAACGGCGCCGGATACACCGACGTCAATGCGACGATCCCTGCCCGCACGATTCTCGCCGGCATCGCCGTCGTTGTCGCCCTGCTATTCGTGTTGACAGCCTTCATCGGCCGGTGGCGTTTTCCGCTGGTCGGAACGGTGCTTTTGATCATTTCAGCACTCGCCGTCGGCACCATCTACCCGTGGGTGGTGCAGAAGTTCCAGGTCGACCCCAGCCAGAAGACCCTCGAAGCGCCATACATTGAGCGCGCCATCAAAGACACGAGAAAGGCCTACGACGTCGCGGACGTCAAAGCCAAGGCATACAACGCCAAGACGGATGCCGAGCAGGGCGCGTTGCGCAAAGACGCCGACACGACCGCGAGCATCCGCATTCTCGACCCGAACGTTGTCAGCCCAGCCTTCGAGCAACTGCAGCAGTTCAAGCAGTACTACGGATTCCCCAAGGACCTCGACGTCGACCGATACAAGATCAACGGCAAAGAGCAGGACACGGTCGTTTCAGTGCGCGAACTGAACCAGAAGGGCCTCGGCGCCACACGCAACTGGTATAACGACACGGTCGTGTACACGCACGGCTACGGACTCGTCGCAGCGTACGGGAACAAGCGCACATCTGACGGTCAGCCGGACTTCCTGGAATCGGGCATCCCGACCTCAGGCAAACTCGGCAAGTATCAGCCGCGCGTCTACTTCGGTGAGGAATCGCCAAGGTATTCGATCGTCGGTGGCACGAAGAGCGGAAACCGCGGAGTCGAACTCGACTACCCGGCGGGGACCGGCAGCAACCAGCAGACGTACACGACGTTCTCTGGCAACGGTGGCCCGAAGCTCGACAACCCGTTCAACCAGCTTGTATACGCGCTCAAATTCCAGGACGAGCAGATCCTGCTCTCGAATGCTGTCAACGACAAGTCGCAAATCCTCTACAACCGCGATCCAGCGTCGCGCGTGCGCGCGGTCGCACCGTATCTAACGTTGGATTCGGATCCGTACCCTTCTGTCGTTGATGGACACATCGAGTGGATTGTCGACGGCTACACAACAAGCGACGCATATCCGTACTCGCAGGTCGGCAGCTTGAGCGACGCTATTGCTGACACCCAAACGCCCAAGCAGCTGTACCCGATGGACGACATCAACTACATCCGCAACTCGGTGAAGGCGACGGTGAACGCATACGACGGGTCTGTCACCCTGTACGCGTGGGACACGAGCGACCCTGTGCTGAAGACCTGGGAGAAGATTTTCCCCTCGACGGTGAAGCCGATGAGTGACATGAGCGCCGAGCTGATCAGCCACGTTCGATACCCGGCCGACCTGTTCAAGGTTCAGCGGTCGATCCTTGGCAAGTATCACGTCACGGACCCCGGGTCGTTCTACTCCAG
>Ga0164242_10003206_pt1 | contig 18731 bp, 11 predicted proteins | sample OricomgcompostMG_FD_108783 | JGI IMG/M metagenome (GOLD analysis project Ga0164242, IMG submission 108783) | Miracle-Growth compost microbial communities from Emeryville, California, USA - Original compost - Miracle growth compost (MG) ... | reverse complement strand
TACTGGGCGATATCACGGCGACGACCTTCCTGGTCGTTGTGTGTACCGTCTATGACGACAGAGCGACCACCCACGATAGCATCATGGGCCCGCTGACGCACCAGATCCCATGCTTCTCGGCTCATCGACTGATCGCTCGCATCACCGGTCAGTTCCTTGCGGCATTCGTCCGACGACAGCACGTCGATAGCCAGCAGCTCGCTCAGCTGCTCAGCAATATACGACTTACCGCTCCCCGGTACGCCGACCATCATCACCACGCTCGGATTTTCCATCTGCGCCAGGTAAGCCAAGTTGTATTCCGCGTTTGACATTTTGTTTATTATAACATTAATATTAAATATTTTCAACAAAGTACGAAAGGTTCCGCAAATTAACACCCGTTAAGGATCAGCCCTGGAATTCATAGCTACTGTAGAAAGTTTTTCGTATATCTTATAGAGAACCGTTCTCTTAGGCACACCATAACACCCTGCTATGATTGAGAGGACTTAGCTATTTATGAGTGTCAGTAATTTTGCAAATGAGTCGATTGCGTCATATTTCACGGTATCGCTACTGATCTTTTTGAAATGCTCACGTGCGCATGCAATTTTTGCTTTTTCGACGTCACCTGTATGTGACGTAAATGACATTGAGTGTACATTCTCACCTTTTGTCTCAGCTACGAAGTAAATGTGTTTGACGGATCCTTCCTTGAAAGTAATCGCCCAATCCGGGTTGTACTTGCCCATTGGCGTATTGATATAGAATCCACTCGGTAGCTTTACATAGAGCTCAACGCTGTCTTGTATATCAAGCTCGGCCGCGAGATTTTTCTCAACACTTGAGTCGTAACGCACCTTATCGTAGAGGTGTTTCTTTGCATCGATGATATTTTTGCCGTATTGGCCACCAATTGTTGCATCCACGAATATCTCTTCCGCGTTCCATTGCTCGTCGAGGGTATCATACGTGATATGCTCGATGATTGTAGAAGCCTTCTGTTCATCAATTAGATTGATGGCGTTTCGTATGAACTCCTCTGGGTTAGCTGAGAATAGTTTAAATACCGCAGGCTCGATTTTCTGGAGTATAGTTGCAATTGACTTGCGGGTTAGCTTGGTCGGTCCAGCGATTTCACCCACGAGATCATAAGTGACATTATTGGCTGCAATTTCCTCGAGTGCGATCTGCTTGCCGATAAGTTTCTTCATCTCAACAGTATCTTGCTTAGTATCTTTCAGATAGCCCTCGGTGATTGTTACGAGTGTTTTTGATACACGCAAGTTTTTGTTGAGGCTATTCACGCACGATTCGATGAGCTTATCCTCATCAAATGAGACTGTGTAGTATGTCTTGGTATTTATCTTGTCCCATAGTTCCTGGAATTGCTTGCTTGCAAATCTCTCGTGGTTTAGATTGAGCCTTACATCTTTCCGGTTGTCTGTGACTATTGGATTTTTCTTTGCATCAAATACGGATTCTACGAGTTGAATCATATTATCGGCATACGGTACAAGGTCGCTATTTATCTCGTCGAGCATCGTACTGATCACCTCACTCCGAAGTTCAGGTGTCATCTCACTATATTCATCACTCAACTGACCTTCGTATATAATGCCCTTTCTCTTGAGTGCCACGAATATCTCTGCCGCACTGCCGCTATCGATCGTCACCTCATTGCCAGCATCGTCTATCCAGACCTGTCCGTTGAATAGGTCTGGTGTAATTTCTTTTGGTCGATTCTTGATCACTTCGTAGAATTCATCCTGGAGCGCTTTTGCAAATTCTTCGTAGCTCTCGTTGGCTATAACTGTCAGGGCATTTACGTCATGGACGCTATGCTTACCTAGTACCTCAGCGTCCATACGTTCACCTCCTGAGTTAACACTCAGGCGTAAACCACGGCCGATTTCTTGACGCTTTTTGATGTCGCCGCTACTCGTACGAAGCGTACATATTTGGAATACGTTTGGATTATCCCAGCCTTCGCGAAGCGCTGAATGGCTAAAGATGAAGCGCACGGGTTCGTCGCTACTCAGGAGTCGCTCCTTGTTTTTCATGATCAAGTCGTATGCATCGACATCTGCAGACTCACTTTCGCCGCGTTTGATCTCGCTATCTACGGCGTGGCCTTTTTTGTCCACTGAGAAGTAGCCGGCATGGATGCGATGCGCTTCGTCACGCTCTAGAAATGTGCGATAGTCTGTGTCTTCGTCGAATGGCAACTGCTCAAAAAACAAATCAATCGCATTTTTGTATTCTTGCTCAAATACCTCGGCATAAACACCTTTTTGTTCGCCAGCGTCATTGTAGTATTTATACTTTGCAACTTCATCGATGAAAAATAGCGACAATACTTTAATGCCCTTTTTGAACAGCTCTCGCTCTTTCTCTAGGTGACTCATGATTGTTTCACGAATTTGGATACGTCGTATGTCTTCCTCTGTGGTATCCCCTACGACCTGGCCTAATTGCAAGCGAAGCCCATTGGTAAATTCAACATATCCTTCATCTGCTCGAATATCGGCGATTGTGTAGCCATTGCGGTATGCTTCGATCTCGCCAGAATGATCATAAACGTTGTCGCCATGTTTGAATGTTTTGACTCGCTTGGCAATTGCGCCGCCAGAGTTTGCATTATTGATTTCGAATACTACCGTCGCTGATGGGCTCTTGTTTGGGTAGACGTTAATACGCTGCAAGTATAAGTAGCCGTTCGTCGCAGTGGTGCCGCTCACGGATATGCCCTTGACAGTGATCTTCTTGACCAGTTGCTTCTGATACGCATCCACAGCGTCAAGCCGGTATACCATATTGAAGTTCTCACGGTGAGTCGCCGAGTAATTGATATAGAAAAGCGGATTGAATTTGCCTAGACTGTCACGAGTGACATTCTTGCTACTCGCCGTACCAATCACACTTTGCGGCTCGTCAACGATCACGATCGGATTGACAGCCTTGATGACATCAATCGGCCGACGGCTGCGGAAGCTATCAAGCTTCATATATATCCGCCGGGCATCCTTGCCACTGGCATTGAATGCCTGCGTATTGATGATCATCACATTGATTCCGGGATCATCTGCGAACTGCTCGAGCTCGTTGAGTCGCGACGAATTATATACAAAGAATCGGCAGGCTTTGCCGTAGTCCGCTTTGAAATGGTCTGCAGTTATCTGAAATGTCTTCGCTACACCCTCGCGTATAGCAATACTCGGCACGACGATGATGAACTTACTCCAGCCATACCGGACATTGAGTTCATACATAGTTTTGATATACGTATAGGTTTTGCCAGTACCCGTCTCCATCTCTACAGTAAACACAGGGCGTTCGATTGTCTCCTTGCGACCGTCATCCCACTCAACTTTGCTCGTTAGAGTTTCGAGCGTACTGCTCGGCATTATCATATGACGTTTTTGTACATCACGGAGATTCTTGAGGATATTATCGCTGGTGATATGCAGCTCTGGGTTCGCCCAGCCAGTTCCTGACAAGGCGTTTATCTGTGTCTGGCCGTACCTATCGACGCCTTGATCGACGAGGAACTTACGAGTTTCATTTGGCTGCCCTGTAAAAACATCACACACTGCGTTGGTTGCGTCGAGTTGGAATTGTTGGTGCTTGAACTGTAGTTTCACTACTAGATCACCTTCACCTTTGTCTCGGGGCTGAGTACACGGAAATGCTCGGCTAGGTTCACCTTGGCTTGAGAGTTCGGGAACGAACCCTCTTTAAATACAGCAATGAGTGGCTTGAGCTGGGCAATTTGCTTAATCGCCTCTTCGATAATCTCGTCGGCAAAGCACGCGATGAGGCCAGATGTTTCACTGAAATAATCGTATTTGTAGATGGTCACACCATCTAGCTCTACTGTTTCGAGTGGCCTGTTCAGTTCTAGGGCAGTAGCGGTGAGCACACCGTAAAGCAGATCAAGATCGCTACGATCTTCTTTGACATTGTCAACCAGATGATCCAGCATAGACTGCTGTACTTCGCTAGCAGGGCGATAGACATCTTTCATATTTGCGTCATCGATACGCAGGGCGCGGAAGCCGTAGTCGACTTTGGCGTCAGGGTGCTGCTCGGCAATTTTATTACCAGCGCGACGGATGCGTTCACGAGAAATTTCCGGGATGGTTTTGTAGCCAGCTTTGTAGGCTTCTGATTTTTCGTCAGTTTCTTCCGGAAGCTGAACCATGATCCATTTGCGGTTGCCACCGTCTTCGGCGTTGAGCTGCATGACGGCGTGGGCGGTGGTGGCGGAGCCGGAGAAGAAGTCAAGGATCAAATCATCTTTTTTCAAACCGCCAAGCTTAATAATCTCCTGAATAAGTAATCTGTTCTTTGGATTATCGAAAGGTAAGTCTATCTCCTTGTGTATTTGTGAAACTTCAAGGTCAAGCCAACTGCTGGAGCGTAACGAAGTCGATGCAGGTGCAACCCAATGCTGTACGCCTCCATTTTTGCCGCTCCCTGGCTTGGTTCGGCGGATAAACTTTGTTATTCCAGTTTTTTCTGAGTATTCCTCGAGTGTCATCGCATCTGAAAATTCTTCTTCATATTTTCGAAAGTTTTCAACGCCCTGAAGTGCCTTCTCTTTAGAATTGCGCCACTGTCCCGTTTGGGGAGTAAAGCCAAGAAGTTCGTATCTCATGGTGGGCCTATCTGCGCCACTCCAGAAAACATCCCACCGCCCCTTACTAGATGCATTTATTTTTTTTACATGAAGAGCTGGCATTAGGTATGAGTCGTTTTTTGCATAAACAAGTACGTATTCAAACCCTACATTTAGCGTTTTGAGGCCATCCTCTGAAAATTGAGAGTTTAGGCTTTTTACTCGTCGGCGGACGGCGATTGTATTTCTGTAATTATCTTCCCCAAAAACCTCATCACAAAGCTTCTTTAGGTTGGCTTGCTCGTTGTCGTCGATAGAGATAAATATCACCCCATCTTCACTCAGTAAGTTTCTTGCTAGTTTTAAGCGTGGGTACATCATGCTTAGCCAATCGCTGTGATAGCGACCATTGCTCTTTTCGTTCTTTTTGAACTGGATGTTTCCAGCTTCATCCTTATACTCAGTAGCTTCGTCGTATTCCTCTACGTTTGCTTTGAAATTGTCGTGATATACAAAGTCTTTGCCGGTGTTGTAAGGCGGGTCGATGTAGATCATCTTGACCTTGCCGAGGTAAGATTCTTGCAATAGTTTTAAGGCATCGAGGTTGTCGCCTTCGATGAAAAGGTTTTCGGTAGTGTCCCAGTTTTTGCTGTTTTCTACATCAGGGCGGAGGGTTTTACTGATCGGTGCACCAGCTTCTATGATAGCCTTTCGCTTACCAACCCAAGTGAAATCGTAGCTTTCATCTTTGTCATCGAGCTGATCAAGCGCATCGCCCAGGCTCTCAAAAAACTCTCGACTACTCTTCCAGTCAACTTTTGCCAAATCAATCTTCTCGATGCCGTGCTCGTCGCTCATCCTATCCCCTCGTTTCTCGCTAGATGCTATCTCAAATCTGCTGCCATTATACCATAGCTACTAGGGTATAATGAGGGCATGGAAATTAACCCATTGACGCAAGAATCAATCGATTACGTGAAGACAAATAAGCAGCTGTTCGTCGATGCAGTGTGTCAAGACGCGACATCGTCAGATAACCCTATTGCCGTGTTCATGGCAGGTACGCCCGGCGCAGGTAAAACCGAAGTCGCCAAGAGCATCATGGAGTTCTTCGAGACTGCTCCGTGTCGTATTGATGCCGATGATTTTCGTGGCTTAATTCCCGGGTACAACGGAAAAAATTCCGATACGGTTCAGCCTGCCGCAGCACTCGCGGTCGACAAGGTACTCGATGTTGTGCTAACAAAAAAGTTTTCATTCATTCTCGATGGCACCTTTGCTATCAACAAGTCGATCATGAATATTAAACGTGCGCTACGAAAAGGTTTTGAGGTACACATATACTTCATCTATCAAGACCCTGTAGAGGCGTGGGAGTTTACAAAAATTCGAGAGCGCGCAGAAGGGAGATCGGTGCCTATTTCTGTCTTCGTAGACGCCTATTATAATTCTCGCCTAAATGTATCAAAAGTGAAATCAGAATTTGGAAATGATATCTTGCTTCAAGTGATAACAAAAAGCTATAATGAAGACAAGGAAACAGTACATAGCGACGTTCTCGACCTTGATAAAGTTCTACCAAAATTGTATAATAAGGATGAATTAATAAGGAAACTCAATGGTTAAGAAGGCGATTCTCAAACTTCGGATCAAAAAAGCAAACGGTGATTTTGCAACGTTCATGTCTCGCAAAACTAGTCACGAAAACACGACTAGCGTGCTTTACTTTGCGGCAAAAAAAGCAAACGCCAAACAGCGTGAGCTTGTTTCTTCAACCAAGTAGCCCCGTCCTATTGATATAGTTCTTGCTCTAAGTCGAACCGTCTACGCGCCAGTTCCTGCTTCCGCGCTATTGATGGCTCTCGCGTAATCTGACGGTTAATGGCGTCGATCTGCTTTTGGATTTTTTCGCGTTGCTTCGTATCCTGTACAGCTTCGACGATTGACTTTGATGTATCGAATGTCGGATCGATCTGTCGGATGAAGTTGATATAGATTGTTTTGACGGAACCGCCTTTTATAGCGAGCGGCTCGACGCCCCACGATGTCGTGTAGTAGTGAACGATCTTACTCTTGCTGGCATCCATAGCCTTAGGCTCTTTGTATGATATGGCGTACATGGCATCACCATTTGGCCGGACAATGGCGAATAGTATGGGGCGTGGGATGACACTGTCGATTGTCTCGAGAATTTTAAAACTAATGCCATCGCCCTTGAGATGCACTTCGATGATGTGCATCTCATCATATGTATCATTAGCTATGTTCATAGTTCGTGGAGCCAGCACAGCCTTAAGTGTGATCTTCTCTACTTCATCGATAAATAGGCGCTTGATCTTCTGATTTGCACCACTCGTTTGGTAAAACTTCTCTTTGGGTATAGATATTTTTGTAAGTGTAGATTGAGGAAATGCGTTGGTGTAATCAGTGATCATATGGCAGTACCTATGAACGGAGAGTTTCCTTGGCTTTGATCTTGGCGCTCTTTAGCGGACGCGGAATGGCATAGAGCTTCACGATCTCTTCGCGGAGCCACTTGGTACGGTCTTCGAACGTATCACGGTCCCACTTAACGTAGTTGTCGGCTATTTGTTTAGTCGTATAGTTCGATGCGTGCGCAATGCCGCCGGCAATATCACATTTTGTAGCGTAACTAGATTTTTTATTTTTTGTGATTGGATAGCGCACCAAAACTTTGTTGGCGAGCTTGTCAAAGAATCGTTGATTAATTGTCTCCCACTTTTCACCGAGTTCTTCTTTCCACACATCGTCGAGCATGATCCCGTAGGCAGCTTTAGGCATGATGCGATCAATCCTATAAGACTGCATATTGTATGTCTGTAGTGATTCGGGCGTATCATCTATCAGATTGGCTTTGTCGAGGTCCTCCAGAACCCATTGTGCGACGGTGTCGCTAATGTCTTCAGCTGTGATAGCCTCTTTAACCTGCTTGTCTGCAACGTCTTTAGCGAGATACGAATCACCCGAGCCCGCCATGTACCATAGATATGCATCAAAGTATGATTTGGTTTCGTAATCCTTGTGGATCTTAAGGACTGTCTGGGCAGTGGCGTTTGTAAGATCGAAAGGCTTGCGGACTATGAGGCTACGCATAACCTGCTTATATAGGGTTTCGAGAATGTTTCTGAAATCATTCCGTGTGATTTCATTAGCTTTATAAAACTCTAGTAGCTGGACAAAGAATAACAAATACTTACCGTTTGTGATATCCATATGCTTCTCGTCATCAAACACGTCAAAGATACTATTATTTGTGATGTCTTCTGAAAACTTCAAATATACGTAGCTGTCTAAAATGGATGAAATATTAGACCAAACGGCTTGGAGCTTGTCGATCGATTGCTCGGCTGTGCTTTCCCGATAGTACTCTTTAAAAGTGGCATACAGGTTTCTGTCATTTATTTGCTTTTCGCCGTACTGCATTGTTAAGAAAACTTTGAAAAAATCTGTAATGTATTGATCCCCTACGCCGCTGTATTCATCGCTACGTGTGAGAGTCTTCTCTATGCGCATCCAGTAGTCGTTATACACCATAGTACGGGCGTCTTCGGTGTTGAGCATGAGTGCAAAGTTACGGATCTTATCACCATCAGTAAGCGGCTCGCCGGTTGCGTTGATGTTCTCAAATATGACCTGAGGGTTGTCATCCTCCGCCTGTAGAGAGATCGATATCATGTCTATGCGCTCCAAGATATCGATGTATGGATCGATCTTATCAAGGTCCCGAATGCATTTGAGGAAATATTCGTACATATCATAAAGTTTCGATTGCTCATCAATAGGTACGGTTTTTCGGTGGAGAATGCGTTCAAAGGTTTTTCGATCAGTGGTCGCTCCACGTAGTACGACCTTTAACTCACCATTGTCTTCGTTATATAAATAACGAGCGCCTACCTCTTCGGCCGTATGATGCCATGCTTTGCGCGAATCATCAATGAGGGTGTGATAGCATGCAGTGAGAAACAATAGTGTAGTCGTGAGTCGTTGCTGTCCATCTATGACTACACGATTGTCGCCATCCTCAAAGAAAACGACACTACCAAAGTAGTGCCGTTTTGAATTGGATACCGTATCCTTTAAGCTCTCCCAGAACGCTTCGCCTTGCATCGATTTCCATGCGTAAGGTCGTTGGAAGTCTGGGATGCGAAAATAATCCGATTCGGAGATAAAGTCATGTAATGTTGTCTGGACGGCCTTCATTATATGTATTTTAACACAACCTTAATAAAAAGTCAATAATGCCCATGGTTAAAGCGCGCAAATCATTTAATTACTAAGAAGTTTATTAGCTCGAAATCATCGAGGCCCTTGATTTCTTCACTCAGCACAGTAGTCTCACCAATTTGGAATATGCTATCAATATCACTCTCGGTTTTTGTTGAAATGATTGAATGTATAGCCGAGTTGAGCATATCAGTATAGTGCGACATGTCTCTACCGTCATCTGTAGCTGAGTTGAAGGCCGCGACAAGATCAGTATATGGTCGCTCTTTGCCTCGGCTGAGGAAGCGCATTTTATCGAGCAAGTCCTTGGGGTGTAAATGGTTGACGGCGACACGACCATCGTCTGTGATGTACACCAAGTAGAATGGGTGTAGGCGGTTTTGTCGGTTGATATTGACACCGTTATGGATATTCTTAAGTACGAATATAACTCCTGCCGGCGTGTCGGCATCCGCTTGGGCAATTGCGTGAATGCCAAATGGAGTGCTACGAGCGTCACCGTATTTTTTGAGCAATACTTGAAGATCCATATGAAATTCATTGAGACCAAGATCCATAATTGATACGCCGCTATTCATTTCTTCTAGGTCTACAACATCATGTTGAATTCGCTCCAGCTGCCGTTTGCGATACTCTAGTTCGGCGTTGTCTGTTTGGTCAATAATATTTTCGCCGCCAGCACCCACTACACCGCCAAGCTTCATGCGCCCCTCTACGCGTGCCTTGAGTTTAATGTAATCATCGAGTGAAACATTTGGCCAAAAGTTAACGAGCTGTATGCGTTCATTGACGGACCCGATACGATCGATACGACCGAAACGCTGGATGATGCGGACGGGGTTCCAGTGGATATCGTAGTTGATAAGATAATCACAATCCTGAAGGTTCTGGCCTTCTGAAATACAATCTGTACCTATAAGAATGTCTATGTCGCCGAGACTTTCTGTGAACAATGCGTCGCGGTTTTTTGACTTTGGTGAGAACAGCGTGAGGATTGTATTGAAATCTGCTCTTACCCCCACCAAGTTGGTGGTTGGATTACGTGTACCCGACACCACGGCGGAGTGTAGTCCAAACTCATCAAGAAGCCGCTCGCCCAACTCCCCATACAGGTAATCGGCAGTATCAGAGAAGGCTGTGAATATAAGTATCTTTTTGTTATTTGCATTGATTGGATGATTTATTTTGTCACTTATGATCTCTATGAGACGTTGCAGCTTGAGGTCATGTTCATCGGCGACAGGTTCTATCGTAGCTAGTAGAGCATTAAGGGTTGCTTTGTCTTGCTCCAGCTTGGCTCGCCAGCTGATGAGATCGATATCACCGAGTTCGATCGGAAGATCTTTACCGACGGTTAATTCGTCGTCGTAAAAGTCTTCTTGGTCAAAATCTTCCTCGTAAATCGTCTGTCTGACAGTTGTTCCTATGCCTCTACCCTGTTCAAAACGATCTATTGAATCTAGAGTGTTGTCGATTAGATCGTAAAGGCGTTCGGATGTTTTACGAAATGAATAAATACTACTCTCTAGACGCTTGAGCATATTGATAATCATGAGTACATTGCGCCCTTGCTCACGATTTGCCCAGCTTCGCCCCTGTGGAGAGGCAAGATCTACATATTTGCCGAGTCTTGATGGGTGGACATATTTCAAAGGGGTGTAAACATCCATATTGAGTGCGTCGATGTATCCGTAGATGGCGTTAAATGTAACGTCGGCGATATCGGTTAACTCTGGCTGCTCCGATATGGGCTTTAATCTGGTTGGGAACTTACCTATGCCCGAGTTATCATAGTATTTCTCTATGTGTTTACGAGATCGAGCGATAGTGACACTATCAAGCAGTTCAAAAAAGTCAAAATGGAGCAAACTGAGTAGTTTGGGCGTTGTGCGCTCCTCGGGGTCGAGTTCATTCCACGTTTTGAAAGCCGTACTTGCGTCGCGAAATATCTTGTCGATTGAACTTTTTGTTGAGAGTGTCGCGTCAAAATTGCTTGGATCCCCTTCTGCGGCGAGCATGAGCTGATTGCGTAAATCGGTAAAGCGGGTGTTCACAGGCGTAGCAGACAACATAAGGACTTTTGTCTTGATACCATCCCGGATGATTTTGTTCATGAGTTTTTGGTAGCGATTCTCGTAATCATCATCTGTCTTGTGATGGGTGCTGACACCGTTACGGAAGTTGTGGGACTCATCAATGACAACAAGATCATAGTTGCCCCAGTTGAGCGCAAAAAGGTCAATTCCATTGCTAGTACCTTTGTCTCGATTGACGTCGGTATGGTAGAGCACGTCGTATCGTAATCGGTCGTCTACGAGTGGATTATCTTTTCTGTTGTTGTTGTACGTACACCAGTTGTCACTAAGGCGCTTCGGGCACAATACGAGTACTCGCTGGTTGCGTGTTTCGTAGTACTTGATCACGCCTAGTGCAGAGAATGTTTTACCGAGACCGACCGAATCTGCGAGGATGCAACCATTGTGCTTTTCTAACTTGGAGATACAGCCAAGCACGGCATCGCGCTGAAAATCATAGAGTTTGCTCCATACGACTGATTGCTTGAAGCCAGTAGCCTCATTTGGTTGAAAGTCGGCATTCAAGTCTTCGAGGAACTCATTGAATATATTGTAGAGCGCAAGGAAATAGATGAGTTCTGGCGAGTTCTCTTTGTAGGCTGCTTGGATATTTTGTAGCACCGTGTCGGTGACATCTATCAGACGAGAATCGTCATTCCACACATTCTCGAAGGTTTCGAGAAATCTTTTAGCATGCTCGCCTGTCGATTTCTCGGTAGTCGAGTAAGCGTTATTGCCGCGGTCCTCGCCTATGTCGATGGTATTGAAATTATGGAGTGGGTTGTATGCAATTAGCTGATTACTTTCCGTAACAGTTTTGTCTGAACGAATGTCATTCAGCGCAGTCTGGAACGCGGCTAGCGCAGCTTTTAGCCTTTCGGGCTTTAACTGACTGGTATCAATATCGTGGTGGATAAGCTGATTACGCAGCCTGTGCGCATCCCAAACTCCTTCTAGATCAGAAAACATCTTCACAAACATAGAGTCACTAATGCTTTTCAAATTGTCACCGATCGACAAGTTGTTGCCTAGAAAAGACTGGAACTCTAACTCTAGAGTTTTTTCAGCATCGATCACCGCCAGACGAAGCTTATCAATGTCTCCCGCCCTAGCGTCGTCATTTTCGACAACCAGGAAGCCATTCATGTGCTCGTTAGTTATCTTTGATTTGAAAGAAATCTTTTTGCGCCGTATCCACTCAGCACACTCTTTTGCGATGTAAGACTGACTGAGCTCATTGCGAAGCCGAATTTCAAACTCATTGCCGTATAAACTGCGCTCGCGACCAAGCTTTGGTATCTCGAACTCGCGTGACTCCGTCGCATCACCCTCTTTTGTAAATGTTTTGCTGGTGAAATAGAAATTTAGCTCATCAATTTTTTCGAGCTCTGCTCGGAGCGTTTTGTACGCATATATAGAAAAACTAGCAGCAGCAATATTAACTTTGCTCCCCTTGCGAATAGTCTCACGCAGATCATCGACAATGCGTGTGCTGACATTGTCGAAAAACTGAGAATCGTTTGAATTCATAACCGCGATTATACGCTCTTTATATCTGTTTTTCCACTCGCCCAGAGCAGAGAATCTCAGAGTTCAATTGGATAGTGAAATATTTAACCGCAACCATTTTGGAAATCAATATAATTATGGTTAGAAGCTCGATGATACGGGCAGCAACGAAAGGAAATGAATGGCAAATTTGCAATGACGATCGTGAGGAAGATAGGAGCGAAACGCACGCGTGGCCGCAGGCCGCCGAGGATCAGAAGCCCCACCCTAGCCTAGCGACAATTTGGTATAGACAAAGATCACTCCGGCAAAATCTCCGCCAACAGGCGGAGATTTTGTGTAGGAACAGGGCTCTAGCCAGACTAATCGTCGACGGTCATACCGGGCACGAGACGGAGTGCCCTGGCGACGGCAGGGTGGAATGGGACGTCGGCGTGGATCATTTCTTCGAGGTTGACGCGCGGGCCGTAGAAGTCACCGGCGTAGGGATACAGCTGCCAGAGATTTTCGGGGACCTGCTCACTCTTGTGCGCGACGGCTTGATGCAGGGCGTCGTTTTCGCTACGCGCGATAGCCATCTTTGCCACCATGCAGGCGGCGCGCATATATGATGCATGTATCCGCTCATGACGCTTACTGTGTCCGCGCGGTACTACTTGGTCGTACGGTAGGGTCACGAGTGTATCGGCCTGCCCGTCCAACGGTATGCCGGTGGGAACACCGGTGTAGTCGCACCAGTCGTAGTCGCCAGTGCGCCGGTTGTACACATGCGTCGTCGCCATGACGGAGTCGCTGTCGATAATCAACACATCGGCGGTGCAGTATTGGCTCTTTTCGGCGTTTGCCCAGACAAGTACGAGACCGTGGGATGTGAGCTCGCCGTAGAGGTGGTCTTTGCGCGCGGCCAGAGATTCGCTGTAGCGCCGATCGAAGTTGCTAATGTCCATGGCAGTGGGATCTGAGTCTTCACCCACCAGACTGTACCTATGGAGAATAGTCTGCAGATCGCGGTCGAGTGTCTCGGGCTTCATCTCGTTCATAATTAATAAATTATACTATAAACGCATAAAAAATCAAGAGCTACAGCAGCGTCTTGAGGTATTTGCCGGTGAAGGAATCTGCCACCTTGGTGATCTGCTCCGGTGTGCCCTCGGCGATGACTTGCCCGCCGCCGTTGCCGCCCTCGGGGCCCATGTCGATGATATGATCGGCAGTCTTGATGACGTCGAGGTTGTGCTCGATGATGACCATGGTGTTGCCACCCTCGACCAGCTGCTGCAGGATGCCAAGCAGACGCTTGACGTCGGCGCTGTGCAGGCCGGTCGTCGGTTCGTCGAGAATATACATGGTGCGGCCGGTACTGCGGCGGCTGAGCTCGCTGGCCAGTTTGATACGCTGCGCTTCGCCGCCGCTGAACGTCGTGGCGGGCTGGCCCAGGCGGATATAGCCCAGACCGACGTCGACCAGCGTGTCGAGTTTGCGTGCGATCGCGGGGATATTGGCAAAGAATTCTGCAGCCTGTTCGACGGTCATCTCCAGCACGTCGCTGATAGTCCGGCCGTTGTATTTGATCTCCAGCGCCTCGCGGTTGTAGCGTTTGCCATGACAGACGTCGCAGGTGACATATACATCCGGCAGGAAGTGCATCTCGATCTTGATGACGCCGTCACCCTGACAGTTTTCGCAGCGGCCACCCTTGACATTGAAGCTGAACCGACCGGCTTTGTAGCCGCGGATATTGGCCTCGGGCGTACTGGCGAACAACTCGCGAATGGGCGTGAATACGCCGGTGTAGGTCGCCGGGTTGGACCGCGGCGTGCGGCCGATGGCGGACTGATCGATGACGATCGCCTTGTCGAGCTGCTTGATGCCGTCGATACTGTCGTGCGCGCCGGGGACTTCCTGGCTGCGGTGCAGCCGCGCGGAAAGTTCCTTGGCCAGGATATCGTTTACCAGCGTGGATTTGCCGCTGCCACTGACGCCGGTGACGACGGTCATGACGCCCAGCGGGAACGTGACATCGATATTCTTGAGATTGTTTTCACGCGCGTTCTTGACAACCAGCTTGCGGTCTTTCTCGATGGTCCGGCGCTTTTTTGGCACGTCGATCTTTTCCTTGCCGGAAAGATACCGGCCAGTGATGCTGTCGTCGTTTTTGGCGACTTCGTCCGGTGTACCGGCTGCGACGACCTGGCCACCAGCCACACCGGCACCCGGACCGATATCGAGCAGATAGTCGGCATGACGGATAGTGTCTTCGTCGTGCTCGACGACCAACACGGTATTGCCAAGATCGCGCAGGCGTTTGAGCGTGGCGATCAGACGGTCGTTGTCGCGCTGATGCAGACCGATCGACGGCTCGTCCAGCACATACAGCACGCCCTGCAGGCCGCTGCCGATCTGCGTAGCCAAGCGGATACGCTGTGCTTCACCGCCGCTGAGGGTATTGGCCGCACGCGACAGTTCGAGATAATTCAAACCGACGTTGTTCATGAAACTGAGCCGAGCGGTGATTTCTTTCAGGATCTGGTTGGCAATCACCCGCTCCTGCTCGGTCAGGTCAAATTTGTTGGTGAAAAGCTCCAAAGCCTCGTCAACAGCCAACCGGCAGATATCCATGATGTTCATATCGTGGACCGTCACGGCCAGGACGACCGGCTTGAGCCGGGCACCGTGGCAGGCATGACACTCGCGCTCGCGCATGAAACGCTCGATATCACGGCGCATGAATTCGCTGTCGGTTTCTTTGTGCCGGCGCTCGAGGTTCGGAATCACGCCCTCGTACGTCGACGTGTAGTTGCGGCCCATGCCGATATTGACGGTGTAGGTATCGCTGCCGGTGCCATAGAGGATCTGCTGCAGTGCCTCCTCGGACAATTCCTTGACCGGGACCTTCAGGCTGAAACCATGCCGCTCGCCGACTGCGGCCAGGCGTTTCATGTACCACGCGTCGCTGTTTACCCGGTTGTACGGGCGGATCGCACCCTCGCTGATCGTGAGGTTCGGGTTGAACACCAGATCGGGGTCGACCTCCAGTCGGCTGCCGAGTCCGGTACAGACCGGACAAGCACCTTGCGGCGCGTTGAAGCTGAAAAGCCGCGGCTCAAGCTCAGGAATCTCCTCGCTCGGGTGATTGACGCAGGCGTAGCGCTGCGAGTAGACGTCGGTCTCGTCGTCATCGACGCGCAGGATCTCGACGATGCCGCCGCCCAGGTCAAGCGCCTGCTCGACCGACTGCGACACGCGGCTCTTCATATCACCCGACATGGCGATACGGTCGACGACGATCTCAATATCGTGTTTGTAATTCTTTTGCAGCTCAGGGAATTCGTCCAGTGAATATACGACGCCGTCCACGCGGGCACGGGCAAAACCGAGCCGGCGGTACTGCTCGGGGATGTGCGCAAACTCGCCCTTCTTGTCCTTGACGATCGGTGCCAGGATCATCAGGCGCTTGCTTTCGTCGTACTGCAGGATGGTATCGATGATGTCCTGCGGCGTGCGACGCTGGACCGGCTCGCCGTCGATCGGACAGTGCGGTACGCCGATACGTGCGAACAACAGACGCATATAGTCATAAATTTCAGTGACCGTCGCGACGGTCGACCGCGGGTTGCGGCTGGTCGATTTCTGGTCGATGCTGATAGCCGGGCTGAGGCCCTCGATCTGGTCGACATCCGGCTTGTCCATCGTGCCGAGGAACTGCCGGGCATAGCTGCTGAGACTCTCGACATAACGGCGCTGACCCTCGGCGTAAATCGTATCAAACGCAAGCGAGGACTTGCCCGAACCGGACAGTCCCGTGATCACCACCAGTTTGTCGCGCGGAATCTCGACGTCGATATCTTTGAGATTGTGCTCGCGCGCGCCTGTAACCCGTATCACCTCTGGCATAACCAAATAATTATACAGTTTTTGTGCGGATTTTTCCAGTGCGCAAATGAAATCGCCACCCGGCCGCGTCTTTCGACACGGCGCGAGTGGCGTATGGGGGTCCTAGCTGGCATCGGCCTTGTAGCAGACGATAGAGTCGTACACGACCTTCTTCATCCACAGTGCGTGGACGGTGCGCGGCTCGCCGACTCCTTGGCAATTGTCGTAGACGACCTCGCCGATCCTCACGGTCGGCGCACTTTGCCCGTCCGAATCCTCGAGGGCCGTACACGACACGAAGGAGGTATCGCTCGACGGAACACAATTGCCATAGTTGGTGCCCCTATAGTGAACGGCGTACTGCTGCGGCGCCAGCGCCGCGTAGACGCAGGCGGCGATGAACACGACTCCGATTGCGATGACACCCACCCAGAACCTTGGGCCGCGAACCCGACTTGCAGCGGCTAGTTCTTCTTGTTCAGAGACCACGGCGGTCTCCTTTCTCTCTAGTACGGGCCCTTATATATTTGCATAATGCTCTATTTTATGCAATAGCTTCACTATCTATTGCATAAAGTTGAATAATATGCTATATTAATACTTAAGTATAATATTTCATGAGGTACGGCGTGAGAAAAACGATCAATACCCTGGCGCTTCTGACATTTATCTGGCTCTTGCTGGACGCCTTGCGTATCCCTACGCTGGTATTGAATTTTCTGCTAGCGGGCGAACTGCCTTTTGTCGGTGTGGCTATCCCGCCGAGCTCTATGCTCATGTTGCTGTCGGCAATCGGCGGTCTGATCGTACTCGAACTGTTGATCCGGCGCCTCAGTCTTGAACGCCGCACACGCTCACTGATCGCCAAGCGCGAACGCCTGCCAAAGCGCCGCTTCGAGCGCGTCTAGTCAGGACTGGACGGGTCTGAGGTGTCGCTCGGCGCGATATTCTCGAGCCAGAGTTGCAGTTCCTGCAGCACGAACTGCTGATTATCGGAAAGCTCTTGCTTGCTGAGCCGCTCCATAGACTTGGCATACGCCGGCAGCTGCGCACTGACATGCGCCACCCGCCACTGCTCCCAGGCGGCCGATTCGTCGGCGCTAAGACTGCGCGGAAAACTGCGCGCCTTGTAATGCAATAGCAACGGCACCAGCCGCTCGTCCTGAAAATCCGGATGCATATCGGCAAGCGATTTCTCATCCGCTGCCGCGACGGCCTGCACGCGCAGTCTGTCGGCGTCGTTCAAAAATCCGTCGTATAGTTGCTCCTCCGGATCAGGAGATTTTTTGAACTCCGGCTTGCTCTCGAACAGACCGCGGATATTCTCGGCAAAATGCGGCGCCGACAGCAGGATCTGCCGGTGCTTTTCGATGGTCTCTTTGTCGAGATGTAGCTTGCCCCACCCGTCCTGCTGCTCGAGCACGCCGAGCGGCGCCACGGCCGGTGCACGGTTGTACTGCAACTCCTTGACCGGCAGCACCACGAAACCGTCTGCCTGGCGCTCCTCCCAGGTAGCATAGAATTTCTTAGCCAGCTCCTTGCCGTCCATCGTGAGAAACGGCGTCGGATCGTGGCGCAAATCGTATACGACGACATTGCCGTTTTTGCCGGCGGTGAGCGGAAACGCCACGGTCGTCTTGTCGTGCTCGGCGGCGTAACGGCCGCTGGTGTAAACGAACGGCTGTTTGTTGTCGAGATTGACCAGTTGCTTGACCTCGTTTTTGTCGCGCATCTTGAGCAAGTACTCATATAGCTGCGGCTGTTTATCCTTGATCAGCCGCGTCACGGCGATCAGCGCTTCGACATCGCTCAGTGCGTCGTGCGCTTTGAAGTGATCGATACCGTTTTCCTTGGTGAGTAGTTCCAGCTTATTGACCGCTTTGCCGTCGACGACCGGCCACTTAATACCCTCCGGCCTAAGCGCACGCGTCATACGCACCACATCGAGCAGGTCCCAGCGCGAACGGCCGTCGCGCCATGCCCACTCATACGGATCGCGGAAATTCCGCCACAGCAGATGGCGGACGAACTCGTCGTCGAAACGGATGCTGTTGTAGCCGACAGCGATCGTGCCCTCGGTAAAAATCTCATTCAGAATCAGATCAGCAAACTGCGCCTCGGTATAGCCGTCGGCGACGGTCTGCTGCGGCGTGATACCTGTCACAAGCAATGCGTCGGGACTCGGCAGCGTATCGGTCGGCAGCACGACCAGTACATTGACCGGCTCGCCGACAGGCTTCAGGTCCATATCCGTCCGCTGGCCGGCAAACTGCATGATCCGGTCGCTCCGGCCAGAGAGCCCACTCGTCTCCAGGTCATAAAAGAAAAACGTCTGTGCCATTACCCCATAATAGCAAAAATCCGCCGTACGGCGGATCGAGGATCAAAAATTGGTGGAAGGATGGCGACGCGGGACGGAACACCGC
>Ga0164242_10003205_pt1 | contig 18735 bp, 22 predicted proteins | sample OricomgcompostMG_FD_108783 | JGI IMG/M metagenome (GOLD analysis project Ga0164242, IMG submission 108783) | Miracle-Growth compost microbial communities from Emeryville, California, USA - Original compost - Miracle growth compost (MG) ... | reverse complement strand
GTTGGTGACCAACCCGACGAGCCGGTTGCGGGCAGACTGGCCCACCACCGGATTGCGCGACATCGGTTCGACGGAGGCGCGCTCCTGGGCGAACCGCGCCAGCTCGGCGCCGTCGACCATCCGGGGGCCGGTTCCCGTCGTCGCCGAGAGGCGACCGGAGTCGATCCAGCGCCGGACGGTGTCGTCACTGACCCCGAGCAGTTCGGCGACTTCGGCAATTCGAAAGCTTGGCACGTCGTTGAGCTTATCCTCGCCGGCCCGCTGGCTCAGGCTTGTGCGAAGTACCGGATCGCCGTGATCGCCTGGCCCCGGCGGTCGACGTCGGCGAAAAGCACCGCGCGCTGCTGCGCCGAAGTCATCGAGACCGCGACGGTGCCGCCGGCCGCCAGCAGCTTCGTCGGGCGCGCACCGTCGAGCCGGGCGCCGAGCTCGGCAAGATCTATCGCGGTGTCGTCGCTGTAAGTCATTGTCGCAGTGGGCGATAGCGTCGCCGTCACGGTGGATAGCTGACCCGAGCTGATCGCGGTGAGGAATGTGCGCACCGGATGCTTGCCCCGACCGGCCGGCCGGCGAAACCCGGCAGCGAAGCCGACGCTGCCGGCGAGGCGCTGGTTGCGCAGCAGCGATCGCGACAGCCCAACCCCGGCGGGCACCGCCGCCAGGCCGTTGCCGAGGAACTGGCGCATCATCGCCGGCAGCTCCCAGTGGGCGCGCAACCGACGCAGCTTCCATCGGCTGCCGGCCTCGGTGAGGTCTTCGGTCAGGTCATAGCGCAGGATCGCTGGAATGTGCATGACCACCGACGGGCCCATCGCCACCTCGAGCTGCAGGTCCCGGATGACAGTCGTCCCGTGCACGATGTCCAGGTCGCGGTGGAAGGTGATGTCGCGGGGCCCGATGAACGTGTCGTAGAAGCGGCCGATCTGCTGCGCCCCGACGTGCGGGCGCGAACCCACCGGGTCCTCCACCTGACCGTCGGAACTGAACAGGCCCACCCAGCCGCTGCGGTCGTGGGCGGCCGCGGCGGCCGGCGACTGCTCGACTGTGGCCAGCAGATCCTGCGCTATCGAGTCCGTCATCCGGCTGCCTCCACCACAACGACACCAGCGCGGCGCATCGCCGCCACCGCAGCAGCCGACGATTCGGCTCCCACCCCCGCTGTCAACTGCGCCAGCACCGCGGTGGCAAACCCGGCGCGGATCGCGTCTTCGGCGGTGTGGCGCACACAGTAGTCGGTGGCGACGCCGGCTACGTCGACGCGGTCCACCTCATGCCGGTGCAACCAGTCGGCCAGCGCGGTGCCGTCACCGTCGACGCCGTCGAATCCGCTGTATCCGGCGTCGTATTGGCCTTTTGTGAAGACCTCGTCGATCCGGTCGGTGCTCAGCGCGGGATGAAGGTCGGCGCCGGCGGTTCCGGCGCGGCAATGCGGCGGCCAGGACGTCACGTAATCCGGGTGCGCTGAAAAGTGGTCCCCGGGATCGATATGCCAATCCTTGGTCGCCACCACGTGGGCGTAGCGGTCCCGGGTGGCCGCGCCGTGTAGGTAGCGGGTGATGCCGTCCGCGACGTCGACGGCGCCGCTCACCGGCAAGGCGCCCCCGTCACAGAAGTCGTTCTGCACGTCGACGATGATCAGCGCCCGCATGACCACCACCGTATCGTCGGCGCCGCAGTGCGGCCCGCGCGTAGAGCATCCAGGACGCGATGACGGCCGCCAGCACCGTGGCCTCGGCTGCTGCGGTCCAGGCGGCCGGATAGACGACACCGGCCAGATACTGGGCGATGAAACCCTCCGGCGGGAGCGGGGCCATCCCGGCGGCGGCGCGGGCGCCGCGCTCGAGCCACGTCAGCGGGCAGTCCAAGTGGGCGGTGAGGATCAGGAGCCCCCATACCACCGCCGGGATATGCAGCCAGATGGTGCGCGACCAGCGCAGTGCCAGAAACCCGCCGGCGATGACGTAGCCGACGAAGGCCAGGTGCACTGCAACGATGAGCACCACCGCGATGGGGTACATGGTCCTAGAAGGCCCGCCGTTTCGCCGTACGCAGAATTCGCTTCCGTCTGCGACCGCCACGGTACATTGGCGGACACCTGATAGTCAGGAGCGGATCTGATGACAACCGGCGGTTTTGACCCGAACGTCCCCGGCTATGGCCCTGGTTATGGCCCTGGCTATGGCCAGCCCGGCGCCTATCCGCCGCCGCAGGGCTGGGGGCAGCCGCCGGCGAAGGGGCAGAAGCCGGGCGGGCTGGGCCGGCGCTTCTGGGCCCGGCTCATCGACGGGGTGCTGGTCAGCATCGTGGCGTTCGCCCTGTCGCTGTTCGTGTTCGCCGACGACTATCCGTTCCTGGTGACCGGCCTGTTCTCCGGTGTGCTGACTTACGGCTACTTCGTCTTGTTCGAGGTCACCCAGGGAGCCAGCCCGGCCAAGCGCCTGCTCGGCCTGGCGGTGCGCGGGCCCGACGGGGTGTCCAAGCCGACCCTGGGACAGTCGGCCGTCCGCAACGCCTTCACCGTGCTGGCGGTGCTGCCCTACCTGGGCCCGCTGCTGGCCTTCGTGGCCTACGTCGTGATCGCGGTGACGATCAGCGGCAGCCCGACCAAACAGGGCAAGCACGACGAGCTGGCCGGCGGCACCCGGGTGATCCGGGACTGATCGCGTTCTCGAGAGTCAGAATCCGACGGCTTGGCCGTCACGGCGCGGATCGCTAGCGGCGAAATACCCGTCATCGAGCCGCCAGATCGCCTGGCAGCTGCCGAACCGGTGGTAGTCGTCGACGACGACCAGCTCATGGCCGCGCCGGCGCAGTTCGTCGAGAGTTGCCGGGGCAAAACCGGTTTCGAGCGCCACTTGCTCACCCTGCAGCCAGCGGAACCGGGGCGCGTCACAGGCTTGCTGCGGATTCTGCCCATGGTCGACGATGCGCACCACCAGTTGCACGTGTCCCTGCGGCTGCATAGCACCGCCCATCAGACCGAAGCTCATCACCGGCGCGCCGGCTTTGGTCATGAAGCCCGGAATGATCGTGTGGTACGGCCGCTTGCCGGGACCGACCTGGTTCGGATGTCCCGGTGTCGCAACGAAATCCACACCACGGTTCTGCAGCGAGATGCCGGTGCCGGGGACCACCACACCCGAGCCGAAGCCCCAGTAATTGGACTGCGTCATCGACACCATCATCCCCGCGGCGTCCGCAGCCGTGAGGCACACGGTGCCCCCGCGGGGCGCGCCCGCGACGGCCGGCTTGGCCCTGCCCCGGTCGATCTCGGCGGCGCGCCGCTGCAGATACGCCCGGTCCAACAGGGCTTCGGGACGCACCCGCATGTGGTCGATGTCGCCGACATAGGCGTGCGCATCGGCGAAGGCCAGCTTGACGGCCTCGATCTGAAGATGCACGCTGTCGGCGGAATCGACTGGGGCTGAGGCCATATCGAACTCTGCGAGAATTCCCAGGGCGATAAGTGCGACGATTCCCTGGCCATTGGGCGGGAGCTCGTGAACGGTGTAGCCGCGGTAATCGCCGGCGATGGTGCCGACCCAGTCGGCGCGGTGCGCGGCAAGATCGGAGGACCGCAGGGCACCGTCGTGGGCCGCTGCGTGCGCCGCCATCGCCGCCGCCAATTCTCCGCGATAGAACGCCTCACCCCCGGTGGCGGCGATCTTCTCCAGGGTCAGAGCATGGTCGGCCAACGTGACCCGCTCACCCGGTTTGGGGGCGCGGCCGCCGGGCATGAACGTTTCGGCGAAGCCTGGCTGAGCCACCAACCGCGGCAGTTGCTCCGCCCATTGGTGGGCAACCGTGGGCGAGACCAGGAAGCCGTTGCGGCCGTAGTGGATCGCCGGCTCGAAGAGTCGCTCCAACGGGAGTCTGCCGAAGGCGCCGTGCAGTGCGATCCACCCCGATACCGCGCCCGGAACGGTGACCGAATTCCAGCCGAGGGCTGGAATCGCGTTGCCGTGGAAGTAGTCCGGCGTCCATGCCGCCGGTGAGCGACCGGAGGCGTTCAGTCCGTGCAGCCGCTGCCCGTCCCACACGATGGCGAACGCGTCCGAGCCGATCCCATTGGAGACCGGTTCCACCACGGTGAGAGTGACGGCCGCGGCGACGGCGGCATCCACCGCGCTACCACCGTCGGCAAGCATCTGCAGGCCGGCTTGAGCGGCCAGCGGCTGTGAGGTGCACACCACGTTGCCGGCCACAACGGGTTGACGCGGCCAGGCATATGCCGAGGTCCAGCCGAACGGCACGGGCACTCCCGGATCGTTGCACGCCGGAGCCGACCGCTCAACGGTCCGCCGGCCGGCGGGCTGCAACCATCAGCGGGCCAGCGAGAATCCCTCCCAGGCCCTGCGACGTTCGGGCGTCGGGTCGAATTCCACCCGGGTCGTACGGTCGAACACCATCACCGGACGGTCGGTCGGGGTGTAGACCGGCCAGTCGTCGCCGGGCACGCCGTCGCGGCTGAAGGCCCGCCAGCGGCGCTGCACCTGGCCACTGACCCGCAGCGCCGCCCGGCGATCCGCACCGGCGGTGAGCAAGCGGCCCAAGCCACCGCTGCGGTAGACGTCGAACACGGCGAACAATTCGGTGGCATGGGTGGCGCCCAGGCCCGACCAGCGCAGCACCCGCGGCGCGAAGTCGTAGCGGTACACGTAGGTGGGCGCATGAGCCGCGTGCGCCTCGGCGATCTCCCAGACTGCCGCGTTGAAGGCGAAATCGCCGCCGAGCCGGATGCAGGCCGTCCGGCTCGGATAATCCGGGTAGGCGGCGATGATGCGGTCGCGCACGCCTTCCTCGGTGTTGGCCAGCACCGCCTCGACCATCGGCTCGGTCGTCGGCAGCATCTTCAGGAACCGGGTGAACAAGCGTCCCTCCTCGGCGTTGCTGCCGACGATGAGCGGCACCCGGTGGGCCGCACCGCGCCGCATCGCCTCGACCGGATCCAGCGGCAGCAGGTCGTCGCCGAAAACCGGGCCGATCGGGAACGCGCCCAGCATGTCGCGGGTGCCCTCGGTGAGCAATCGGTTTTGGGCCGCCACCAACTCCGTCGGCGACACCCGCAGCAGCGTCGGCGCGGCATCGGCGGGGCGGACCCCGAGCAGGGCGGCGAAGCGGCGGGCGAACTCCGCGGCCATCTCGGGGCTGCGGACCATTCCCGCGGCGGGGCTTTCGGCGATCGCGCGGGCGAACAGGCCCTCGGCCTCGGGTACCCCGAGCAGGGTGGCGACGATGTGCGCGCCGGCGCTTTCGCCGAAGATCGTGACGTTCTCGGGGTCACCGCCGAAGGCGGCGATGTTCTGCCGCACCCAGTGCAAGGCCAGCAGCAGATCGCGCAGGTACAGGTTGCTGTCGATGGTGACCTCGGAGGTCGACAGCGACGACAGGTCCAGGCATCCCAGCGCCCCGAGCCGGTAGTTGACCGAGACGTAGACGCAGCCGCGCCGGGCCAGCGCCGCCCCGTCGTAGATCGGGGTCGCCGAGCTGCCCAGGATGTAGCCGCCACCATGGATGAACACCATGACGGGCAGCGGGCCGGCACCGGCCTCGTCGGGAGCCACCACGTTGAGGGTCAGGCAGTCCTCGCCGGTCGGCTGGAAGCGACCCGGGCTCAGGATGGTGTACATCCGCTCCTGCGGTGCGCAGTTGGTGAACCCGTGGCAGTGCCGCACCCCCGACCACGGCTGCGCTGGCTGGGGTGCCCGGAACCGCAGCGGGCCGACCGGCGGCCGGGCATACGGAATTGAGCGCCATCGACGCACCCCGCCACTTGCGAAACCCTCCACGACGCCCGTGGCGATGCTGGCCTGCACAGGGTGGTTATGCATGAGCGAACGGTAGCGAACCGCCCGGCGGTTAGCGAACCTCGACGAAGGAGAGGTGATGCTGGACCGCCGCTTGGGCCCGGCGGTTAGCGAACCTCGATGAAGGAGAGGTGATGCTGGACCGCCGCGTAAACCCGGCGGTTAGCCTAACGGCATGCGTCTCGCCGGGCTCATCGCTGTGCTGCTGTTGATCGCCGGGTGTTCCCGCGCAACCGTCGGCGAACCGGAGCCCAGCGCGACCGGCCCGTCCAGCCCGGCAACGACCACCGGTGCATCATCGGTGCCCGCCTCGCCGACGTCGTCGTCATCCGTCCCGTCGGCACCGCCGGCTCCGGGTGCGGCGATCGCCGAGGTGATCGCCTGGATCGAGGCCGGACGGCCCGTCGATGCGGCGGGCTACCACAGCGCCACCCGGGACGGGGTCACCACCGACCTCGTCGACGAGGTGGCCTTCACGGTGCCGGCCGCGCCGCACCGCGCCACCAACTGCATGACCGATTCCGGGTCCGCTGATGGCGCACTGGCCTGCGTGGTGGACCTGGTCAATCCGCCGGCGCAGCCCGCAGAGATCTACGGGCAGTGGAAGGGCGGCTGGGTCGACTACGGCGGCAACACGCTGCAGGTGGGGTCCGCGCACGGTGACCCGGGCCGGTTTGTGCACGGTGATGGGGCGGAGTTGCCCGACGGATCGACGCTGTCGTTCGGCGATTACCGGTGCCGGGCGGATCGCGCTGGGCTGTTCTGCGTGAACTACGCCCACCGCTCGGCGGTGCGGTTCAGCCCCGAGGACATCGCGGTTTTCGGCTGCCTGCGCCCGGTTCCGCCGCCCGCCGACGCCGGCAAGCTGTTCAGCTGCGCAAGCTGACGCTCAGCGCCAGCGGTCGGCGGAGTCGACGGCGCGTAGCAGCGCGTCACAGAGTTGCTGCAGCTCCTCGCGGGGAGCGTCCTCGGCCAGCGCGGTCGCGATGTCTTCGGCCGCGCAGCGGACCTGATACACCCGGTCGGACAGGGCCGTGGCCTCCTCGGCCGAGAGCACCACGGCGTCGGGGGCCAGCGCGGTCGTCTTACCGCTGCTGATCAGGGCCCGCTGTTCGTAGGCGCGCTGCCGGCAGGATTGCCGACAATACTGCCGGCGCCGTCCGATACCGGCGTCGCCCACGTCACGGCCGCACCATCGACACGGTTGCGGGCGGGGACTGCGTGGCACGGCTGACTACCTTAGTCCGGTACCCGGGAGGATCCCGGTATCATTGAGGGTCGCGCCGCATGCGCCGGGAACTGCATAGGGCCCGTTCGCGTTGACTACCGCGAGACATTTTCACTGACAGGCATAAGGAGTGTGGGTCGATGGCTGATCGTGTTCTGCGGGGCAGTCGGCTGGGAGCCGTGAGCTACGAGACCGACCGCAACCATGACCTGGCGCCGCGCCGCATCGCGCGGTACCGCACCGAAAACGGCGAAGAGTTCGAGGTTCCGTTCGCCGATGACGCGGAGATTCCCGGCACCTGGATGTGCCGCAACGGCCTGGAAGGCACCCTCGTCGAGGGCGACCTGCCCGAGCCGAAGAAGGTCAAGCCGCCGCGCACGCACTGGGACATGCTGCTGGAGCGTCGTTCGATCGAAGACCTCGAAGAGCTGCTCAAGGAGCGGCTGGAGCTGATCAAGTCGAAGCGGCGGAGCTAGACCGCCTTAGCCGCGTCCGCCCCGCAGCCGGTTCACCCGGCCGCCGATCCCCCAGCGGGCGACTTTGACCATCGCTTCGCGAATATTCGAGCCGCTCATCTTGGAGACGCCCAGTTCGCGCTCGGTGAACGTGATCGGCACTTCGGTGATGGTGAAGCCGTTGTTGACGGCGCGCCACGTGAGGTCGACCTGGAAGCAGTAGCCCTTGGAGTCCACCGCGTCCAGGCCGATCTTTTCCAGTACCCCGCGCCGGTAGGCGCGGTAGCCCGCGGTGATGTCGTGGATGCCGACCCCGAGCAGCAGCCGCGCGTAGGTGTTGGCGGTCTTGGACAGCACCAGGCGGCGCACCGGCCAGTTGCGCACCGCCCCGCCGTCGACATAGCGCGAACCGATCGCCAGGTCGGCGCCCGCGTCGATGGCGTCCAACAACCGGTACAGCTGTTCGGGGGCGTGGCTGCCGTCGGCGTCCATCTCGACGATCACCTCGTAGTGGCGGGCCAGCCCCCAGGCGAAACCCGCCAGGTAGGCCGCGCCCAGCCCGGCCTTGGCGGTCCGGTGCATCACGTGAATGCGTTCGGGATCGGCGACCGCCAGCTCATCGGCGAGCTTGCCGGTGCCGTCGGGGCTGCCGTCGTCGACGACCAGCACGTGCACGTCCGGGCGGGCCTGCTGCAACCGGCCCACGATGATCGGCAGGTTCTCCAGCTCGTTGTAGGTGGGGATCACCACCAGGGTGTGCAGACTGGGACGCTCAGTCATCGGCGCCGCTCCTCCTGTTTACCTCGGCGCCGGCAGGACGCCCCTTGAACCACTGCCGCTTCCGGCCGCGCATGAAGTGTCCATTTTGCAGTATGGCCGCCAGCAGGCCCGCAACAGCTGCGCCGACCAGCACCCCTTGCAGGATCGGCGCCCACCGGGTCGCCGGGGTCAGCGAGGTCTTGAGCCGCAGGTGGCTGTCCAGGTAGGCGGCTTCGAAGAACCCGGTGCGGGCCAGCTCGCGACCGTCCGGCGCGATCACGGCGCTGATGCCGGTGGTGCCGGCGACCACGACGTAGCGGTCGTGTTCGACCGCGCGCACCTTGGCGAACGCCAGCTGCTGTTCGCTCATCGTCTCGTCGAAGGTGGCGTTATTGGTCGGCACCGCCAGCAGCTGGGCGCCGGCCAGCACCGATTGCCGCGGCGCGCGGTCGAAGATCACCTCCCAGCAGGTGGCCACCCCGACCGGAACGCCGGCGACCTGCACCACCCCGTCGCCATGGCCCGGGACGAAATACCCCGCGCGGTCGGCGTAGCCCGACAAGTGCCGGAAGAACCCGCGCCACGGCAGGTACTCCCCGAACGGCTGGACGATCCGCTTGTCGTGGCTGTCCCCCGGCCCGGTGCGCGGATCCCACACCAGCACCGAATTCGTCGCCTCCGGGTTGTCGCGGGTCCAGCCCGGTGCCGCCCGCACCGTGCCTACCAGAATCGGGGCATCGATCGCCTGCGCGGCCACGGTGATCTGTTGAGCGGCATCGGCGTTCGCGGTCGGATCGATGTCGGAGGCGTTCTCCGGCCAGATTACGAACAGCGGGTGCGGGACCCGGCCGGCCTCGACGTCGTCGGCCAACCGCAGGGTTTCGCGGACGTGATAGTCCAGCACCTCACGGCGCTGGGCGTTGAAGTCGAGTCCGAGGCGCGGCACGTTGCCCTGCACCGCCGCCACGGTGATCGCCGGATCATCACCGGCGCCCGCCCCCGAGCGGCGCACACCGGGCCACACCACGATCGCGGCCAGCAGCACCAGGCAGATGCACAGGCCCGGCAGCAGCACCGCCGGCGGTCGGTCGGCGCCGCGGGTCGTCGGTTCCTCGCGCAGCCACCGCACGATCTCCACGGTCAGCGCGGTGGCGGCGCAGCCGGTCAGCACCACGGCGGTCGAGAGCAGCGGAACCCCGCCCAGGGCCACCAGCGGTAGCAGCGGTCCCGCCGTTTGCCCGTAACCCACCGCGCCCCAAGGGAACCCGCCGAACGGGATCACCGACTTCGCCCATTCCTGGGCCGCCCACAGCAGGGCGAACCAGATCGGCCAGCCCGGAACGCCGCGCACCACCACCGCCGCCGCACCGAACACGGCGGGAAACAGCGCACACATCAGCGTCAACACCAGCCACGGCAGCGCGCCGACCAGACCGCCGACCCAGGGCAGCAGCGGCAGGTAGAACGCCAGGCCGCACAGCAGGCCGTACCCGAAACCCCCGGCGACGGTGGTCGTGCGGTGAGTCAGCACCCAGCCCAGCAGCGCGAATGCCAGGATCGCCGCCCACCACCAGTTCAGCGGAGGGAAGCCGGCGCGCAGCAGCATGCCGGCACCCACCGCGGCCGCCAGCTGGGCCCAGCGGTCGGCGGTCGCAACGCCCAGGCGCTCCAGTCGGTTCGGGCCGGCAGGCTCTGACTGGGCGTCGGCGTCGGGACCGGCCGGATCGTCGGCGGCCTCAGCCATGCAGGATCACTCCCCGGTGCACGGTGCGCCGGCACCGCGGCGCGTCATCGGATTCCAGCACCGGTAGCGCAGGCACCCGGGAGCGCGGATCGGTCGACCAGCGCTGAACGGAGTCGCGGGGCGCCTGAACGGCCAGCCGAGTGACGTCCCAGACCGCGTAGGACGCGGGTGCACCGGGCACCAGGGTTCCGCTGATGCCGTCGTTGACCCCGGCGGCTCGCCAGCCGCCGCGAGTGGCGGCGGCGAAGGCCGCCCGCATCGACACCGCGCTGCCCGGGGTGCGGTGGTGTGCGGCCGCGCGCACCGTGGCCCAGGGATCGAGCGTGGTCACCGGGCTGTCGGAACCGAACGCGAGGGGCACGCCTTGGGATGCTAACAGCGCCAACGGGTTCAGCCCGGCGGCGCGCTGCGCGCCCAGCCGCTGGGCGTACATCCCGTCCTCGCCGCCCCAGAGCGAGTCGAAAACGGGTTGCATACTGGCGATCACGCCCCAGGATCCCAGCTTGGCGGCCTGCTCGGCGCTGACCATCTCCAGGTGCTCGAGCCGGTGCCCGCAGCGCGCCACCGCGGCAACGCCGAAGCGCTCGACCACCTGTTCCAGAGCCGCAACGACCGATGACACCGCGGCGTCGCCGATGACATGGAACCCGGCGGTCACGCCCGCCTCGGTGCAGGCCCACAGATGGGCGCCGACGGTGTCGGCGTCCAGGTGGCACACGCCGGTGCAGTCTGCAGCGTCGGCGTAGGGCTCGTGCAGCCAGGCGGTGTGCGAGCCCAAAGCGCCATCGACGAACAGGTCGCCGGCCAGACCGCGGGCGCCGGTGTCGGCGAGCAGTTCTCGGGCCTGGGCGGCGCTGTGGACCGGTTCGCCCCAATAACCGATGACCTCGACACCGTGGTCCAGCGCCCGCAGCTCTCGCCAGTCGTCGAGGCCACCGATATCCGGGCCGGCGCACTCGTGGACCGCGACGATGCCGGCCGCGGCCGCGGCGTCGAGCGCGGCGGTGCGGGCAGCGGCGCGCTGCTCGGCGGTGAGCAGAGTGCGCGCCACCGCACGCACCCGGTGGTGGGCCGCACCGGACAGCGGCGTCGCGGGGTGGTGTTCCAGGCCCGGCACCCGGCGGCGCAGCCCGCTGGAGGCCAGCGCGGAGTGGACGTCGACGCGAGACAGGTAGGCAGGCCGGTCCCCCACCACCGCGTCGAGCGCCGCGGTGTCCGGCGCCGCACCGTCCGGCCAGCCGGTTTCATCCCAGCCGTGGCCCCAGATCGGCTGATCGGGATGGGCCGCCGCGTGGTCGGCGATCAGCTGCAAACAGTGCCGCCGGGAAGTGGCCGGCCGCAGATCCAGGCCGGTGCGGCACAGCTCCGTCTCGGTGACATGGACGTGGCTGTCCACGAAAGCCGGTGTCACCAAAGCCCCGTCGAGGTCGAGCACCTCGGCCCGGGGGAACTGCTCGCGGCCCACCGCATCGCTGCCCAGCCAGGCGACCAGCCCGTCGCGGACCGCCATCGCCGTGGCCTCCGGATGCGTCGGGCTGTGAATGCGGCCGCCGAGCAGCAGCAACGTGGGGGCCCCGGACACGACTGTCACGTCGTAAAACGTACGGGGTGCCGATGACGCCGGATCAGCCGACCGACAGGGCGGGCGGCTGGAGCGGGCGCACGTCGGTGACGTCAGAAACGTCGACGACTTCGGCGTCGATGTAGTCGGCTCGCCGGCCCGGAGCGCGCCGAGCGGCATACCAGCGTCCGCCGGCGACCGTGGCGGCCGCCAGCGGCGTATGCCGGCCCAGCCCGGCGGTGGCCGCCGCAGCCAGCAGTGGACGGGCGGCGGTCCGGGTGGGCGGCGCCAGCAGCAGCAAGCCCATCAGCGTGGTCAGCGGCCCCGGAACCAGGATCAGCAGCGTGCCCGCCGCGATCAGCCCGCCATCGGCGAGCACGCCCGGCTTGAGGCCCGACCGCAGCCGGCCGATCTGGCGGCGAAGCTGCCCGGCCGACAGCGCCAGCCCCGCCACGAAGGCGCCCAGCAGCAGCAGCAGCGTCCAGCCGAATCCGATTGCCCAGATCAGCGCGGCAACCGCGGCCGACTCGGCCAGGACGTAGACCACAAACATCCGCAACACAGCGCTCGCCATGCCACCCCAACGTCCGGGACGCCGAGGAGGTTCCCTCTGGGCACACCGGGGCATACGTTGATGCGATGACGACCATCGAACTCGCCACCCCGGACGGACCCATCGACGCGTTGCTGGATATTCCGGACGGGCCGGGCCCATGGCCCGGGGTGGTGGTGATTCACGACGCCATCGGATACGCCGCGGACATGGCGGCCATCTCCGGGCACGTCGCCGAGGCGGGTTATCTCGCGGTGTCGCCGAACCTGTACTCGCGCGGCGGGCGGGCCCGCTGCATCACCCGGGTGTTCCGGGAGCTGCTGACCCAGCGCGGCCGCGCGCTCGATGACATCATCGCCGCCCGCGATCACCTGCTGGGCATGCCGGAGTGCTCCGGCAAGGTGGGGATCGCCGGATTCTGTATGGGCGGACAATTCGCGTTGATCTTGTCGCCCAAGGGATTCGGCGCCTCCGCCCCGTTCTACGGCACCCCGCTGCCCCGGCAGCTGAGCGAGACGCTCGAGGGCGCCTGCCCGATCGTGGCCAGTTTCGGGGGACGCGACCCGATGGGTATCGGCGCACCCAATCGGTTACGACGGATCGTCGAGCACAAGAACATCCCGCACGACATCAAGGTCTACCCCGGCGCCGGACACAGCTTCGCCAACAAGCTGCCGGCCCAGCCGCTGATCCGCATCGCCGGCTTCGGCTACAACGAAGCCGCGACCGCCGATGCCTGGGCACGGGTATTCGCGTTCTTCGGCGAACACCTGCGCGCCGACAGCGGCGACTAAGCGGTGGCCGCCGTGGCGAGCACCCGCGGGAACAGGACGTTGTTCTCCTTGTGCACGTGCAAGTGGATGTCGCTCTCCAGGTCCGCCAGGCCGGACAGCATCGCGGTGTAGCTGGCACAGGCGTCCGCCGGAATGGTGTAGCCGTCGGTGAGCTCACGCAGTTCGGCGAGCAGGCGGCCGGCGTTGTCGTGCTCCCGCTGGTTTGCGGCGAGTTCGTTGCGTAACTCGTCGGAGAGCGGACGGTCCGGCCGGCCGGCCCGCAGGCTGATCTCGGGGAACAGCATGGTCTCCTCGGTGCGCAGATGCGGCTCCATGCCGGCGCGCAGCTGGTGGAAGAGCTCCCGGACGCGTACGAGTTCGCCGTGGTTGCGGCCGTGCACCCGCGCCACCTTGTCGACCAGCTCCGCCAGCCGTGGGAACTCGTCCCACAGGAAGCGGTGGTGGGTGCTGACGATGTGGGCGATCAGCGCAGGGTCGTCGAAGCCGGCCCAGTCGGCGCGCTGAGCGGGCGCTGTGGAGCTGTTGAGCGCGGCGAGCAGCTCCTGGGCGTCGACACCGTCGGCAGCGCACGCGTCACCGAGCGTGCGCTGGCCATGGCAGCAGAAGTCGATCCCGAACCTGCTCAGGATGCGGGTGGTCGACGGGTCGGCGGTGACGATGTCGCCAAGGATCTGGTCGGAGGTGAAGGCGGCCACGAGAACTCCTGGGTTGTCGGCGGGTCAATCCAACAATGGCAATTTCAATGATTGAAGTCCACTATATGTGACCCAGTCGCGTCCTCAGCCGGCGGCGGTCAGCGCCAGCCCGACGTTGTTATGCATGCCGCCCCGCAGCTTGCTGAACACGTTGAACACCCGGCCGATGAGCCCATAGCGCTTGCCGATCGCGGCGTAGACGGCGCCGTTGTCCGACTTGTCCAGGACGGTGGCCAGCGCCTCGATCGCCTCACCTTTGGGACGGCCCCGCATGTCACAGACCGCCAGGGTGACGCGCGGGGTGTTACGGATCCGCTTGACCTTCCACGACGATTCCTGGGTGATTACCAACAGCCGGTCGCCGTCGGCGGCCGCCCACACCGGAGTCGGCTTGGGGCGGCCGTCTTTGGTGAACGTGGTCAGCAGCAGGTAGTCGGACTGGGCGAGGTCAGCAAAGGTCGGTGCCACGGACGCGAATCTACCCGCCCGGAGCCGCGGCGCCGGAAGCGTGACAACGGGGCGAGTCGGCCCGGGCTACAGCGGAGGCCGGCTCGGCAGCGGGTGCAGCTCGGCCAGCTTGGGCAGCGCGGGCTTCGGCTGGGCCGAGTCCACGTAGGCGGCCACCGCGTCGGCGGAGATCAGACCGTAGCGGACCAGCAGATCAACGGCGTTGAGGCCGAAGTGCTGGGCGACCCGGAGCAGGTTGTCGGCGGTGATGAGCCGGCCTTCGTGTGCCGCCTTGTAGTAGGCGGACTTGCGGTAGCCGAAAGCTTCATAGACTTCGGTCGCAGGCAGCGGCCGACCGATCAGATAGGGCAGCACCACCGACGGGTCTTTATCACGATCGTCCATGGTTTTAGACCATAGTCCTGTTAGAAGGGCGATGACCAGACCAGCGTACCAGATTCCTCGGCTTTTCTTACATTGATGTCAGTTTCCTGCCACGTTACGAGCATCGGATTGCGATCATCTTCGCCCGGTCAGCGCGGCATCCGCCGCCAGAGGGCCTGCGGCACCAGCCGCATCACGGCGAACATCGGCCGCAGTAGCCAGGGCACGGCGACCATGCGTCGGCCCCGGGCGAGCGCGCGAGCGGTTGCGTCCGCCACCTGGGCCGGCGTGCTGGCCGGCGGAGCCGGTTTCATACCGGCCGTCATCCGCCCGATGACGAACCCCGGACGCACGATCAGCAACTGCACGCCGGTGCCGTGCAAGGCATCGGCAAGTCCATTGGCGAACCCGTCCAGACCGGCCTTGGCCGAGCCGTAGACGTAGTTGGCGCGGCGGACCCGCACCCCCGCGATCGACGAGAACACCACCAGGCGGCCCCGGCCGGCCGCGCGCATCGCCGCGGCCAGGTGGGTGAGCAAGCTGACCTGTGCAACGTAGTCGGTGTGGACCACGGCCACCGCGTGCGCGGCATCGGATTCCGCGCGGGCCTGGTCGCCCAGGATCCCGAAGGCCAGCACCGCGGTGCCGATCGGGCCGTGCTCGGCGATCAGGGCCGCGACCAGGGGGCCGTGCCCGGCCAGGTCGTCGGCGTCGAACTCTATGGTGTGCACCGCCGCGGCACCCGCGTTGCGCACCGCGGCGACCTGGGCGTCGAGCCGGTCAGCAGCGCGGGCGGCCAGCACCACCGTCGCGCCGGGCGCCAGTCGGCACGCCAACTCCACGCCGATTTCGCTGCGCCCGCCGAAAATCACCACCGGCCCGTCCACCGTGTCGTTCACGGCTGCGATTATCGCCTGCGCTAGCGTGAACGGTGATGGCGAACGCGACGACCCGGCTGACCAGCGACGCGCTGGCGTTTCTCACTGAACGCCACCTGGCGATGCTGACCACCCTGCGCGCCGACAACTCTCCACACGTCGTCGCGGTCGGCTTCACCTTTGATCCGAAAACCCACATCGCCCGGGTGATCACCACCGGCGGTTCGCAGAAGGCGGTCAACGCCGAGCGCGCCGGGGTGGCGGTGCTGAGCCAAGTCGACGGCGCGCGCTGGCTCTCGCTGGAGGGCCGCGCCAGCGTCAACGACGCGGCCGCCGCCGTGCGTGACGCGGAGCTGCGCTATGCCCAGCGATACCGCACGCCGCGGGTGAACCCGCAGCGCGTGGTGATCGAAGTGCAGGTAGAGCGCGTGCTCGGGTCGGCTGACCTGCTCGATCGCGGCAACCGTTAGCCCGGTACCACTACCAGATCGTGCGGCCGGTTGTTCAGTGGCTCGGCGCCGTCCTCGGTGACGATCACGATGTCTTCGATCCGGGCGCCCCACTCGCCGGGGAAATAGATGCCCGGCTCGACCGAGAACGCCATCCCGGCGGCCAGCGCAACGTCGTTGCCGGCGACGATGTAGGGCTCCTCATGCACCGACAAGCCGATGCCGTGGCCGGTGCGGTGCACGAAGTAGTCCGCCAATCCCGCTTCGGCCAGCACATCGCGTGCCGCCGCGTCGACCTGCTGCGCCGGAACCCCGGGGCGGATGCACTCGACCGCCGCGCGCTGCGCCCGCTGCAAGACCGAATACCGCTGCGCCACTTGCGGATCCGGCTCCCCCAGGCTGTAGGTCCGGGTCGAGTCGGAATGGTATCCAGGCTCGACCGGGCCGCCGATGTCCACCACGACGATGTCGCCGGTTTCTAGCTCGCGGTTCGAGCACTCGTGGTGCGGGTCGGCGCCGTGCGGCCCGGAACCGACGATGATGAATGCGACCTCCGAATGCCCCTCGGCGACAATCGCTTCAGCAATGTCTGCGGCGACGTCGGCCTCGGTGCGGCCCGGCACCAGAAACTCCGGCACCCGGGCGTGCACCCGATCGATCGCTGCACCGGCCCTACGCAGCGCGTCGATCTCGCTGGGGTCCTTGATCATTCGCAGCTCGCGCAACACCTCGGTGGCCAGCACCGGAGTCGTCCGCAGCACATCGGTCAGCGGCAGCAGATGCAAGGCCGGCATCGACTCGGTGACCGCCGCGGAAGTCGGCGATGCACCCAGCGCCGCGCCCACCAGGCGGTAGGGATCCTGCCCGTCGACCCAGTCCTGCACTGCGATACCCAGGTCGGCCACCGCCGATTCGCGCAGCGCCGCCAACTCCAGCCGCGGCACCACCATGGTGGGCCGGCCGGACGCGGGCACCACCAACGCGGTCAGCCGCTCGAAGGTCTGGGCGCGCGACCCGATCAGGTAGCGCAGGTCGTAGCCCGGGGTGATCACCATCCCGTCCAGGCCGGCGTCAGCGGTGGCGGCGGCCGCGGCGGCCAGGCGGTCGGCGTACACGGAGCTGTCGAACCGGGAAGTCACGCACACCAGGCTAACCGGCCCGCGAGTGCGAATCTCACGAGGCGACACGCCTGAGTGCCGTCGTGGTATTCCCACTCGCGGGGGGAAATAGGGTGGCAATCATGCCTGCTCCCGTGCTGCTGCTCGACGGTGCCAGTATGTGGTTCCGGTCCTACTTCGGGGTGCCGTCTTCGATCACCGCTCCCGACGGCCGTCCGGTGAACGCCGTGCGCGGCTTCTTCGACTCGGTGGCCACCCTGATCACCCGGCAGCGTCCCGGCCGGTTGGCGGTCTGCCTGGATCTGGACTGGCGGCCGCAGTGGCGGGTCGACCTCATCGCCTCCTACAAGGCGCACCGGGTGGCTGAAGAAGTGCCCGACGACCCAGATGTCGAGGAGGTCCCCGACGACCTGAGTCCCCAGGTGGAGATGATCGCCGATCTGCTCGACGCGTTCGGGATCGCCACCGCCGGGGCGCCGGACTTCGAGGCCGATGACGTGCTGGGCACGCTGGCCGCGGCCGAACGCAAGGATCCGGTGATCGTGGTCAGCGGCGACCGTGACCTGCTGCAGGTGGTCGCCGACCGCCCGGTTGCGGTGTCGGTGCTCTACCTCGGGCGCGGGCTGGCGCAGGCGACCCTGTTCGGCCCGGCGGAGGTGGCGCAGCGCTACGGTCTGCCCGCCGAGCGCGCCGGCGCCGCCTACGCCGAGATGGCGCTGCTGCGCGGGGACCCGTCGGACGGGCTGCCCGGTGTGCCCGGGATCGGCGAGAAGACAGCGGTCGGGCTGCTGGCCCGGTACGGTTCGCTGGCGGCCGTGTTGGACGCCGCGGCTGATCCGGGCTCGCCGATGGCCAAGGGAGTGCGAGCCAAATTGCAGGCGGCGCAAGACTATATCGCCGCCGCCGGCCCGGTGGTGCGGGTGGCTACCGACGCCCCGGTCAAGCTGTCGACACCGTCGGACACCTTGCCGCTGGCGGCGGCCGACCCCGCTCGCGTCGCCGAACTGGCCGACCGCTTCGGCGTCGGATCCTCGATCGCCCGGCTGCAGCGGGCACTCGACACGCTGCCGGACTGAGCTACTTGGGCCGGCCGACCTCGTAGGTACCCGAGTTGTCCTGGAAGGTGACGGTCACCTGACGTTTGGTGCCATCGATGCTGACCTCGCAGTTGAACGTGTCGCCCTGCTTGACCACCGGGCTCTGACCGTTGTTGCACCGGACGTCCTTGACGTTCTTCGCGCCGTAGCCGTTGGTCTGGTCGGCCAGGATCTGCTGCACGCCCTGCTGCGCCTTTTCGACGTCGAGCTTGGTGGTCACGAAGAACCCGGGCTTCCAGAACCCCAGCACCAGCACCACCAGAGCGGCGATGCCCACGCATGCGGCGAGCACGGTGCCGACCAGCGCGGTCGGGCGCTTGTTCGCCGGCCCGGCTTGACCGAACTGGCCCGGCTGTTGGGGGTACTGACCGTACTGACCGGGTTGGCCGTACTGGCCCGGCTGCCCGTACTGGCCGGGCTGGCCGTACTGGCCGGGCTGCCCGTACTGACCCGGCTGGCCGTACTGAGCGGGTTGCCCGTACTGGCCATACTGGGCCGGCTGGCCGTACTGCTCCGGTTGCGGATAGCCGGGATACTGCGGCGCCGAGGGGTAGGACGTCTGCTGCGGGTACTGCGACGGCGTGTAGGCCGGCGGCTGCCACTGCTGCTCGGCGCCGGTTGCAGGACTCTGGCCGGTGCCCGGCTGTTCTTCGGGCTGTCCGGGCTGCTGAGGCTGCCACGGCTGCGTCGGGTCGTATCCCTGCGGTCCGCTCATCGTTGTTCCTCGAGTCCTCTCACGTAGCGGGTGCTGATCACCGCCGGCTCT
>Ga0164242_10003204_pt1 | contig 18737 bp, 20 predicted proteins | sample OricomgcompostMG_FD_108783 | JGI IMG/M metagenome (GOLD analysis project Ga0164242, IMG submission 108783) | Miracle-Growth compost microbial communities from Emeryville, California, USA - Original compost - Miracle growth compost (MG) ... | reverse complement strand
TGCTGCGGCACGTCGTAGCCGGTGTGTCCGCCCGGCTCGAGGATCGTCTGCTCGACGATCAGCAGCCCGACCTTCGCGCTCTGGGCGTTCGAGAGCGCGCTGCGCAGGTCACCACGCTTGCCCGCGACGGTCTCGTCGGCGTCGATGCTGAGCACCCAGTCGCCACGGCACTCGGCAAGCGCCGCGTTGCGCGCCTTGGAGAAGTCGTCGTCCCAGTAGCCCTCGAAGACCCGAGCGCCGGCGGCGCGGCAGATCGTGACCGTGTCGTCGGTGGAACCCGTGTCGTAGACGACGATCTCGTCGACGAGCGGACGCACCGAGTCGAGGCAGCGGGTGATGATCTCCGCCTCGTTCTTCACGATCAGGGCAGCGCTGACGGTGGGTATGCCGCTGTGGGCCCGGTCGTGCGGACGGGCCTTGCGCGGCTTGTGACGTGTCTGGGACATCGGCCCCACAATCGGCACCCTCGCACGGTGACTTGAGCGGGCACAATGGCCGCGTGGCGATCAGCGTCTTCGATCTGTTCACCGTCGGTGTCGGCCCCTCGTCGTCCCACACCGTCGGCCCGATGCGCGCCGCCCGGCTGTTTGCCGAGAGCCTGCAGGACGACGGCCTGCTCTGGTCGACGGCGCGGGTGCGTGCCGAACTCTTCGGGTCGCTGGGCGCCACCGGCGTTGGCCACGGCAGCGACCGCGCGGTCATCCTCGGCCTGTCCGGCGAGCGGCCGGAGTCGCTCGACCCGACGTTGGCGAACGGGCGCGTGAACGCCGCCCGGACCGAGAACCGCCTGGACCTGCTCGGCCGCCAGGGCATCGAGTTCAGCGCGCTCGACGATCTCGTTCTCTACCGACGCCAGTCCCTGCCGTACCACCCGAACGGCATGCGGTTCACGGCGTACGGGGTGGACAAGGTCGTGTTGCGGGAGCGGACGTACTACTCGGTGGGCGGCGGCTTCGTCGTCGACGAGGTGACCGCCGGCGCGGACGTCCTCAAGATCGACGACACCCGGGTCATGTACCCGTTCGGCTCGGCCGAGGACCTGCTCCGACAGTGTGCCGACACCGCGCTGCCGATCAGCGGCGTGATGTTCATGAACGAGACCGCGTGGCGTCCGACCGAGCAGATCAAGAACGGCCTGCTCGACATCTGGGACGTCATGCAGCGCTGCGTGATCAACGGTTGGTCGACCGAGGGGACCCTTCCCGGGGTGTTGGAGGTGCCGCGGCGCGCACCGGCGCTCTACCGCAAGCTGATGAGCGAACCGGTGATCGACGACCCGCTGCGCGCGATGGACTGGGTCAACCTCTTCGCGCTGGCCGTCAACGAGGAGAACGCCGCCGGCGGCCGGGTCGTCACCGCACCGACGAACGGGGCCGCAGGCATCATCCCCGCGGTGCTGCATTACTTCGTACGATTCGTGCCGGGGGCCAATGACGACGCGGTCGTGCACTTCCTGCTCACCGCCGGCGCGGTCGGACTGCTCTACAAGCAGAACGCGTCGATCTCGGGCGCCGAGGTCGGTTGCCAGGGCGAGGTTGGTGCGGCGTCCTCGATGGCGGCGGCCGGGCTGTGCGAGGTGCTGGGCGGTACGCCGGAACAGGTCGAGAACGCCGCTGAGATCGCGATGGAGCACAACCTCGGACTGACGTGTGATCCGGTCGGTGGCCTGGTGCAGATCCCGTGCATCGAGCGCAACGCGATGGGTGCGGTGAAGGCGATCAATGCGGCGCGGCTGGCGCTGCGTGGCACCGGCCGGCACATCGTCAGCCTCGACGCGGTGATCAGGACGATGCGCGAGACCGGCGCCGACATGCAGAGCAAGTACAAGGAGACGGCCCGCGGCGGTCTCGCCGTCAACGTCATCGAGTGTTGAGACGCCGATGGCCGGCCCGCGCGTGCGGACCGGCCATCGAACAGACGCGGCTCAGTGCATCATCGCCGGGGCACCGTCGCCTTCGGCCGGAAGGTCGCTCTTCTTCGCGTTGATCACGAAGATCGCCACGAGCAGGGCGACGACTGCGAAGTAGATGGCGCCCTGGAAGCCGGCACTCGAGTAGTGCGCCAGGAATCCGGTGCTGAAGCTGTGGTACGGGCCGTCGAAGAAGTGCCGTACCGCTTCGTGCTGGGTCGGGTCGGTGAACGTGCTCACGAACCTGTCGATATCCGGCTTCTGCATGCCGTCCGGGTACTTCTGGATCTGCGCCTGGACCTGGCCGGCCAGTTGCGGACTTACCTTCCCGAGATCCCGCAAGCCGCCGCCGATGATCGTCTCCTGGTGCTTGTTGGACCAGGTGTTGCCGCCGGTCTGTGCCAGCGTCGCCAACACCGACAGGCCGATCGCGCCGCCCACCTGCTGCCCGACGTTGAGCAGCGCGGACGCCAGACCGGCGTCGGTGTTGCGAACCCTGCTGACGGCGGTCAGGGTGAGCGGTACGAACAGCGAGCCCATCGCGACGGCCAGGAAGATGATGCCGGGCAGCAGGGTGCCCCAGTAGCCCGACGCGGGGCTGACTCGCGAGAGCCACGTCATCGCCAAGATCAGCAGGGCGGTGCCGACCATGATCAGCAGCTTCGGGCCGGTCTTTACGATCAGCTTCGAGACGATCTGAGAGACGATCCCGATCACGAAGGCGATCGGCAGGAACGCGAAACCGGACTTCAACGCACTGAAGTTGAGCACGCCCTGCACGAAGAAGGTCATGAAGTAGAACATGCCGAACATGCCAGCGCCGGCAACGAGCATGACCAGGTAGGAGCCGGCGCGGTTGCGGTTCTCGAAGATGCGCATGGGCATCATCGGGTCCTTGGCGACGAAGGCCTCGTAGAGCCCGAACCCGACGAGCAGCACCGCCGCCAGCGGGAAGATCACGAAGGTCCCGGTGTTGCTCCACCCGTCGTGGGCGGCGTGGATGAAACCGTAGACGAGCGCGACCATCCCGGCGACCGAGAGCGCGGCGCCGACGACGTCGAAGCTCCCCTTGAGCCGCTCGGAGTGGTGCAGGTAGAACCACGCGCCGATCATCAGGGCGATGCCGATAGGGACGTTGACGAACAGCACCCACCGCCAGTTGAGGTATTCGGTGAGGACGCCACCGAGCAGCAGGCCGAGTGCGCCACCGGCGCCCGAGACTGCGGCGTAGACGGCGATCGCCCGGTTTCGCTCCGGCCCCTCTTCGAACTCGTTCGTCACCAGCGACAGCGCGGTCGGCGAGGCCACGGCCCCACCGAGGCCCTGGACGACGCGGCCGATCAACAGCATCGGGAAGCTCGTGGCGAGTCCGCCGAACAGGCTGCCGACCGAGAACAGGCCCAGGCCGAAGATGAACATCCCGCGGCGGCCGAGGATGTCGCCGGCGCGGCCGCCGAGCAGCAGCAACCCACCGAACGCGAGCGTGTAGGCGTTCAACGCCCAGGTCATGTCGGTGGTGCTCTTGTCGAAGTAGCGGCCCATCGAGGGCAGGGCGATGTTCACGATGGTCGCGTCGAGCACGACCATCATCTGCGCCCCCGCGATGATCAGCAGGATCAGCGCGGGGTGGGCGCGGCGCTTGGCTCCGCGCAGATCGTGGTGCGCAGCCGGGCTGGCGGTGGCTACGGTCTCGGACACCTGAGGCTCCTGTGGCGGTCGGGTCTGTGGGTCAGGTCGTACGATTGGGAACGGGGTCGTTCTCTATCAACCGGAACGCTAGAGCATCACAGTTAGGGAACGCAAACGTTCACTACGGGTGCGTACGCGGGCAATGCGACTACCATCCCGCAGACGTACGACAACGGGTACGCAATATCGCTTCCCGCGGAAACAGGGGGTGAGGATGGCATGACGGCGCTACGGAACGCGGCGCGCGATGCCCGGGTGACCCAGACTCCCCCCTGCCCGATCGGAGGGGTAATCCGCCGACGAGGTGCTGCCCTCGAGGACGCGATCCTGCGGGCGGCATACGCCGAACTGACCGAGGCCGGCTACACGGCATTCAGCGTCGAGAGCGTGGCCACGCGGGCCCGCACCGGCAAGGCGAGCATCTACCGCCGCTGGCCGACCAAGCCCGAACTGGTGCTGGACGCCCTGGCCCACGTCCTGCCCTCTGAGGAGCAGTGCCGCAGCGAGTTCGCCCTGGCCGACTCGACCACCACCCGGGAGGCCCTACTCGCGATCGGCCACACGATCGCCGGCCTGCTCGCCAGCCCGATGGGTGATGCGGTCCGCGCCATCAAGTGCGAGGCCACCGCTGACCCCGAGTTGGCCGAGCTGGTCGATGCGCGCTTCCAGGCCCCCCGCCGGGCGGGGCTGCTGGCGCTGCTGCAGCGCGGCGTCGAACGCGGAGAGGTGCGCCCCGAAGCGGTCACCGAGCTCGTGGCGGACGTCCTGCCTGCAGTGCTCACCCACCGCGTCCTGTTGCTGCGGCGCCCGGTACGCGAGGCCGACGTGCGGGCCATCATCGAGACGGTCCTGATCCCTCTGGTCGAGGCGCGGACCTGAGATGTCGCCGGCGAGCGCCGCGGCCACCACCGTGGCGAGCACCCCGGGGACGGCCGTCGCGCACGTGTTCCCTGTTCGGGCCGCACCGGGTGACGGCGTTGCTCGGACGGGCGTGAAGCGGGGCGGTTCGGACCTGTAAGATTTCGGGTCGGTGGCCGGTGACGGCCGCTGGAGACGTCGCCTAGTCCGGTCTATGGCGCCTCACTGCTAATGAGGTTTGGGTCTAAAGCCCATCGAGAGTTCGAATCTCTCCGTCTCCGCAGATCACGAACCGTTCGCCAGCTTGGGTGCGATCGAGACGGCGTGCGCTAGGGCCTCGGCCACGCCGTCCGTCACGTCCGCCAGCAGGTCCCCGCTCTAGGTGTCGATCGCTGCCGTGTCACGCCTCGGTGTGGAACGCAACGAGGCCCCAGGCGTACCTGGGGCCTCGTCGTCTGTGCGCCCGAAGGGACTCGAACCCCTAACCTTCTGATCCGTAGTCAGATGCTCTATCCGTTGAGCTACGGGCGCTTGGCGCCGGCAAAAGCGGCAACGACGCGAAAGTCTACCGTACGGGGCAGCCCACCCCCGACCGCGGTGATCGACCGCCCGACGGTCGGGGCCGAGGTTGCTCAGCTGAACTGCGCAGAGCTCGCCGCGTTGTTCAGAGTGCCGAGCGAGGTGCCGTCGACGAGCCAGCCCGTGCTGCTCGGGTAGGCCGATCCACCGAAGCCGGTGTTGGCCCACAGCCGGGTGGCGCAGGTGCCGTAGCTGGAGAACGAAGAGACGCGGTCCGCCCAGGTGCCCAGATTGCTGATGGCGTAGTCGATGTCCGACCCACTGGCTGTGCAGTCGGCGGCGGCATAGACGTCGTAGTACCCGGCGGAGGTGTCGTAGCCCGCAGCGTCATAGAGCCGGGCGATGTGCACCTCGGCGGCGCGGGTGCGGTTCGCCTGCGCCCAGGCGGTGTCCAGGGAAGTGGGCGAGTCAGCGCAGACGAGCTGGTTGCGGCTGACGTCGATCGCGCAGTAGTCGGAGGCGCCCGCGGCGGTGCCGGTGGCGTACGCCGGGATCACACCGGCGGCGATGACCGTCGCGGCGGCGAGGACGGGGATGAGTCGCATGAGGAGGTCCCTTTCGCGTGGAGCGATTTTGCTGACTCGATGTGTAGCGGACCGGTCCGACGTTTCTAGATCTCGGCTACCGGCAGGTCGAGGTCGTGGCAGGTCTGCTCGGTGCCGGGGAAGACGCCGACCTCGCCACTGCGCAGTACGCAGGCGATCAGCGGGGGCACCGGGTGGTGCTCGGGCGGCGACGGCGGATCGACGAAGGCCTTCTTCGCGGTGCTGCTCAGCCGGCCGTCCTCCCACTCCGCGCTGCAGACGTCCACAGCGTGCGCAGGAGTGTCGGAGTTGCCGTTACCGAGAGCGGGTCCGGCATTGAACTCGAACCAGTTGTCCGGGTCGTGCAGGTCGGCCGTGGCGAAGCACCGCGCGCTGATCTGATCAACCGGTGGTGCGGAGAACAGGCCCGACGCCCCGGCCACTCCGATTCCGACGCCCCCCGCGAGCAGGAGGGACAGGCCTGTGACCGTGAACTTGCGACGACGCGTCCAGCGCCTCCAGCGCCTCCAGCGCCGCCGGCCGGGGGTCCCGGCGGCGAGGTCGGCGAGCATGGCCAGGTGTCGCTGCCGTGCGGCGTCGCTCAGGGTCGGACGCGGCAGGCTGGCCAGCGCGGCCTCGAAGTCACGCGGCGGCGTGGTCATGAGTCCACCCCCGCTCCGTCGTCGAGCGACCGGTACGCTGCCCGCGCACGTCCCAGCGCGCGGGACAACCGGTTGCGGATGGTGCTGGCCGGCGCATTCAGGCCCACGGCCACGGCGCTCGGGGCGAGTCCGTTCACCACGCAGAGTTCGATGACCTCCCGGTCGGCGGGGCTGAGTTCTCCGAGCACACGCAGAGCGCGCTGCTGGTCCCGTTGAAGTTCGTCCTGGTCGGCGATGGCAGCGGCGATGTCCGGCTCGTCCTCGACCGTGACGCGGCGAGCGGCCCGCCGACCCCGCGCGGCCTTGCGCTGTTGCTCCAGGATCAGGTTGGTGGCGGTCGTCAGGAGCCAGGGCAGGATGTCGGCCTCTGCGCTGAACCGGACCTTGACCCGTTCTCGCCACGCCAGGGCGAAGACCTCGGCGGTGACGTCTTCGGCGTCGGCACGTGAGCCGCTGCGATAGACACAGTGCGCGAAGACGCGGTCGGCGTGCCGCTCGTAGAAGGTCGCGAACGCATCTGCGTTACCGGCTGCGGCCTGCTCCCACAGGCTGCGCTCCGGCGACATGGTCCTCACTCTGCCGTACCGGACGTCCGGAATGTCGCGGGCCCGGGCCCGCCCCCGGCAGCCTGCGCGTGTCGCGAGTACTCGCCTCCGTGCCTCGGCGTCGCAGTCCGGCAGGTGCGCGAGTGCACCCCTGACTGCCACGTCCCTCCCCAGAACGGCGGTGAGTGGAGCCGGCTCCCCTGAGACCCGCTCCGCGATCACACGCAGGCCGCGATGGGTCCTGCACCTGGTAGTTGCCGCAGGTGACCGTGCGTCTCAGGAAGATCGGTAACAGTCAGATAACGGCTTCGGCGACCAGCGCCGCACCCAGCAGCCCGGCCCGGCCCCCCAGCGGCGAGAGTTCGACCGCCGGCACCGGGCGCCAGGTGACCCGGCGAGCGAGCTCGGAGCGGACGGGATCGCGCAGCAGCGCGCCGGCGTTGGCGAGCCCTCCGCCGAGCACGATCAACGCGGGGTCCAACAACATCGTGTACGTTGCCAGCGCCAGGCCGAGGGCCACGGTCGCCTCGTCCCACACGCGCCGGGCGATGGGATCGTCGGGGAGCAGCGCGACACAGTCGGCGGCGGTGGCCCGGCGTCCGCTCAGCTGCTCGTATCGGCGGGCGATCGCGGACGCCGATGCGTACCGCTCCAGGCAGCCGCGGGCGCCACAGGGGCACGGCTCGCCCTCGGGATGTACCGGGATGTGCCCGATCTCGCCGCCCAGTGCCGTGGCGCCGATGATCGACTCCCCGCGCGCGGTGATCAGGCCGGCGATGCCGGTCCCGATGGTGACGGTCAGCGCGTCGCGGACGCCCCTGGTCAGGCCGAGGACGCGCTCGGCCAGGCCGGCCGCGCGCACGTCATGCTCGACCGCGGCCGGGACGCCGAACTCGTCCCGCAGGATCGCGCGCATCGGCACGTTGTTCCAACCCAGGTTCACCGCCGACACGAAGATCCCGTTCGGCGCGTCGACCGGCCCCGGGGCGATCACCCCGATGGCGTCCACGGCGCCGGCTGTTGCGATCAGGCCGGCGACCGTCGCGCGGATTGCGGCGATGATCGCATCCGGTCCTTCGGCAACGGGCGTCGGCACGGTGAACTCGCGGCCGGGCACGCGGTCACGGACGAGCGCGGCCTTGATGCCCGTACCCCCGACGTCCACCGCGACGACCGTGCTCATGTGGCACGCAGGCTTGCCGTGAGGGTGATGCGGTCACCGCGGAACCAGCTGGTGCCGAGCTCCACCGGTACGCCGGAGCGGTCGAAGCTGAGCCGGCTCACGACGAGCATCGGGAATCCGACGTCGGCCTGCAGCAGTTTCGCGTGCTGCGGTGAGGCGGGGGCGGTGTCGATCGTCTCCTCACCGGTGACGAGTTCGACCCCGTAGTCGTTGGTGAGCACGGCGTGCAGCGAGGCGCCGTCCTTGACCTTGCGACCGAGGTACGGGAAGCGAGTGGCCGGCATGAACGAGGTCTCCACGGCCATGGGCCGGTCGTTGGCCAGGCGCAGGCGGTCGAGCTGGTGCACCTCCGCGCCGGGTTCGAGGCGCAGTTTCTCGGCCACCTTGTCGGTGGCCCGGGCCCGGGTCAGGCCGAGCAGCACCGAGGACGGGCTGAGGCCGTTGGCGATGGCCTGTTCAGTGAAGGACGCCACGAGCAGCGGCCAGGTGATCTTGGCGTCGGCGACATAGGTGCCGGAGCCCTGCCGGCGGACGAGGCGTCCCTCGGCGACCAGCTCGCTCAGCGCCTGCCGCGCTGTCGTCCGGGACGTGTCCAGGGTGGCGGCGAGTTCGCGTTCGGTGGGCACGGGCGCGCCCGGCCGCAACGCCTCGATGTAGGCCAGCAGGTGCCGCTTCACGGTGTAGTACTTCGGCTCGCGGGCAGGCTCTTCGACCACCGAACCTCCTCGCGCTCGACACGGGCCTCGGCCGATTGACAGGCCGCCGACACAGCATGCACCATCTAACTGGTCTAGTCCAATTCACATCACGCTTGAGCGAGGTTCTGTTGACCGAGGCAGCCGGTGCCCTCATGTCCGCAGAGGGGGCCGAACAGCCGGCCGCGCTCGCCCGTTGCTCAGCGACGGCGCCGCTCGCATCGCCTGGGGCCGCGAGCAGCTACAAGGTGATCCTGCCGCTCGTCGCGCCGGGCCTGATCGCCACCGGCGTCTACGGCTGGATCCCGGCGTGGAACGAGTTCGTGCTGACCAACACGCTGTCTATCTCCAACCACAAGCAGACCGCGATGATCTACCTGCTGGTGTTCCAGTCGAGCCCGACGCACGGTGCGGACTACGGCGGCCTGATGGCGGCCGCCACGCTCACCGCGTTACCTGTGGTGGTGCTGTTCGTGATCTTCCAGAGCCGCATCTCCTCGGGACTGATCGCCGGCGCGGTGAAGGGATGACGACTCTCCTCAACGCCCGGGTCGTCACCCAGACCGGTGTCCTCGAGGACGCCGTCGTCGAGATGGCAGACGGCAGGATCACCTCGGTCTCGTGCGAGACCACAGGGGACGGGTCGCACGATGCGATCGATCTGCACGGCTCCTGGCTGCTGCCTGGATACATCGACCTGCACGTACACGGCGGCGGTGGCCACGACTTCACCAAGTCGAAGGCGGACATGGCGGCTGGCGTCGCCTATCACCGCAGCCGCGGCACGACCAGCACGCTTGTCTCGTTGATGACGGCGCCGGTCGACCGACTGGTCGAACAACTCGGCTGGGTCACGGAGTTGGCCGAGTCGGGCCTGATCCTCGGCGCCCATCTGGAGGGGCCGTTCCTCTCGCACGCGCGCTGTGGAGCACAGAGCCACGACCACCTGCTGCTGCCCGATCCCGAGGCTTTGGCCCGGCTGCTCGACGCGGGCCGGGGCAACATTCGCACGATCACAGTCGCGCCGGAGCTGCCCGGCGCCCTCGACCTGATCAAGCAGATCGTGGACGCCGGGGTGGTGGCCGCGGTCGGCCACACCGACGCCACGTATGAGCAGGCGCAGGCAGCGTTCGCCGCCGGTGCCGCGCTCGCCACGCACCTGTTCAACGCGATGGGCACGATCAGCCAGCGCGCCCCGGGACCCTCCGTCGCCGCCCTCGACGCCGGGGCGTATGTCGAGTTGATCAACGACGGGATGCACGTGCACGACGCCATGTCACGGTTGGCCGTCGCGCGCGCTCCACACCGGCTCGCGCTGATCACCGACGCCATCAGCGCCACGGGCGTAGGCGACGGCAACTACACCCTCGGTGACCGCGACGTCGTTGTGCGCGACGGACGCCCGACCCTGGCCGGTTCGGCGCGTCTGGCCGGGTCGACGCTGACGACGGGCACCGCGCTGCGCCGCGCCGTGCAGGTGATCGGGATGGACGTCGTCGCCGCGGCGGAGGCCGCCTCAGGCGTACCGGCACGCGTCCTCGGCATCGACGAGCGCACCGGTGCGATCGCACCCGGTCTGGACGCCGACCTGGTCGTGCTGGACGCCGACCTGCAGGTGCGGCAGGTCTTCGTGGGTGGAGCAGCGGTCGGCGCCCGCTGACGGGGCGGCATACTGAGCTGTCGTGAACGACCTTGCCGAGCGGGCTCTGCTCGAGTTGGACGCCGCTCGACGCAAGATTGCTGCCCGGCCCCTGACCTCGCTCGGCGCAGCCGGCTTCGTGGTCTCGGCCGGGATCGTGGTCATCGGGGGGCGGGTCCCGATCGCCGATTCGATCACACCGCTCACCAGCTGGCTGGGCCTGCAGCACGAACAGGCCAACGCCCGCGCCCTTGCCGCTGCCGCCTACGGCGGCATCTGTCTGCTGCTCGTACTGTGGCTGATCGCGCTGCGCGTCCTGCATCGCACGCCTCGCCGCGAACGGTGCGTGTGGTGGCTGGCCGGGATCTGGGCGCTGCCGTTCGTCGTCGGTCCACCGCTGCTCTCGACAGACGTGTACGGGTACGTCGCGGACGGCTCGCTGGTCCGCGCCGGCGCGAACCCGTACGACCAGGCGGCGACCGCTCTCGGGCAGGCGCCGATCGTCGGTGCGCTGGACATCAACAGCCGTGGCGCGGTCAGCACCTCCGGGCCCCTGACGACGTGGGCCGAGCACGCGATCATCACGGTCTGCGCCGGCCACGCGCTGGCCGCGGTAATCGTGCTGCGCGTGATCGCGGTGGCCGCCGCGATCGGCATCGGTCTGCTCGCGCGGCAACTGGCCGGTGCCCGGAGCGTCGCCGCCCTGGGCCTCACCGTGCTGAACCCGGCGGTCTTGCTCCTCGTGGTCTCCGCCTGCCACCTCGAGGGAGTCCTCGCGGTGCTGCTCCTTGGCGCGATCGTCTCGGCGCGCCGCGGTCGCTGGCCCGCTGCCGTTGCCTTCGCAGCGGTCGCCGGGCTGCTCGCCCCGGTCGCGTTGATCGCGGTGCCCGCCGTGATCATCGCCCACACCGCCACCCACCGTGTGCGCCCTGTGCGGGCTATCGCCCGTGACGTGGCTGTCGCCGCCGTACTGCTTGTGGCCGGGTTCTTCTCGGTACGCGACGGTCTGGGCTGGCTGCGCAACGTCAACACCCTGACCCGCGGCGAATACACCCCGTTCGCCCCGGCCTCGCTCGTGGCCGACCTACTCGACCCGATCGTGCGACCGGCCTCCTCGGACGACCTCGCGACCGGGGCGCGGATCGCCGCCGGCGCCGCCGCCGGATGCATCGCGCTCTACCTGCTGATCACCGCCCGGATGCGCCCGCTCGATCACACCATCGGCTACGCGCTGCTCACCTTCGGCCTGCTGGCCCCGGTGCTGCACCCGTGGTACCTGCTGTGGGGGACGCTCGCGCTCGCCCCGATGGCCACGCGCATCCGGCGCGACGTCGTGGTCGCCCTCAGTTGCGCCGCGTGCGTGCTCGTACCCGTCGGTCTCGCCGGTGCGGCCGCGCTCAACCTGTCGCGGGCGACGCTCGGCGTGATCGCGCTGATCCTGCTCGCCCGCCTGATCGGACGTCAGCGGGCGGCGCGGGCGCTCGTCATCGGCTGAGCCGCCCGCAGGGCGCGGGAGGCGTCGACGCGGCGCAGCTCCAACGGCAGGAACTCGCCCGCCGCGAGCCCAGCCGTCGCCTGCATCCCATCCAAGATCATCGCGAAGATGGACGCGAGCGGTGCGCGCCCGACGGAGACCTGTGCGACGCCGGGCGCGAGCAGCACCAGCAGTCGCGCCGCGTCGCCGCCACCCAGCCGTACCGGGCCCTCAGCGGTGAAGGCGGTCAGCTCCTGCGGTCCCAGCTCCCAGCCGTGGACGAGCAAGCCAGGGCCGGACGGACCGTCTGTGACGAGCAGCCCGTCGGACGTGGCCCACACCTGCGTGTGGCCCCGACCCAGCAACAGCGCACGCTCCTCGGCGAGAACGAAGCCCCGGATCAGGCCGGCCCGTTGCGGCGCGGAGAGCCCGATGCCCACTTCGCCGCTGCGGCGTGCCCGCTCCCGCAGTTCGCGCATCGCGCCCTCGACGACCGCGGCGTCGCGCGTCGTGATCTGCGCGGTCGGCAGTAACAGCGGGTGGATGCGGTGGGTGTCGCGTATCCCGTCGGCCCACGCGACGAACGAGCGGATCGTGGCCATGTCGGCCAGCACGCGGTCGGTCACGTACGTCCGGCGCCAGGCGTTGAAGTCCGACCACACATCGTGGACCACTGGTCCGTCGCGGCCGAGCAGCCGGCCCATGCTCAGCTGCCAGTCCCGTACGACGCCACCGGCGCGGGGATCGGTGTCGAGCACCGGTTCGACCACCTCAGCGAGCTCGGTGGGTGGCTGCTGAGGAGTCGGCCGCCGGAAGACCAGCGCATGTTCCATCGCCGTGCCATCGCCGGCCAGGATTCCCGTCATCTGCATCGCCATGAGACGCACCCCCGTTGGGTCGATACGTCCAGCGTCCGCCCGTCTTGGCCGCTCGGCAAGGCGGGCGCGCCCGCCTTGGGCAACTACTCAGCGGCAGGCCTCAGCGCCGCCGGGTGATCTCCTGGATGGCCGGCCGGACGTCGGCCAGATAGACCCCGGCGGCACAGGTCGCCAGCAGCGAGACGAAGTGCGTCGGGTCGCCGCCCCAGGCAGAGAACGGCTGCATGACCAGGTAGCCGAAGAGGGCGGCGAGCACCAAGATCGCCAACCAGGCCGGCTTGGTGAGCTTGTCGGCAGCGGGGAAGGCGCCGGCCTTGCGCGTAGCGCAGTCGATCACTGCCGTCACCCAGAGAGCGAATTCGCCCCAACTCAGCACACGGTTCGTCCACAGAAAGAGTTGATCGACCGTCTGCACGCGGTCAGCCTACCGAGCAGACAGCACCGCCCCCGTATCCGACGATCGGTACGGGGGCGGCGGTGTACTGCTCAATCCTGCGAGGTGTCCGGCGTCTCGTTCGCCGCTGCCGACCCGGCAGCCGCAGCCGCAGAGGCCTTGGTCTGGTTGCCGTCCTGGCCGGCCAGTAACAGAACCGGCCTGATCACCTTGTCCTGCACGGTCACAACGGCCAAGCTGGTGAGCCCCTCGGCGTTCTCGACGAACTTGCCGATGCGCTTGTCACTCTTGAGCGTCGCCAGCAGCTCCTCGACCTTGTCGCTGATCACGCTGCCGTATTCGAGCGCCTGCACGAGGTACGGTTCGGCGGCCGACTTCAGCGTCTCCAGACCCGGTCCAGCCTTGTCGCTGATCTTGGTGACGAGTTCGCCCGCCTGCTCCGTGGCGGTGCCGGTCACGTGGCTGAGCTGCGATTGCACCTGCTCGAGCACTTGCTTGCCCTGCTCGACGGCGATCTCGGCGTAGGCGCGCAGGTCACTGGTGGTGGACATGTGTTTCTCCCTCCGCGGTCGGCGTGGCCACCGCGTTCTCACGACAGAACGATTCGTAGATCTCGACGAGGACCTGCTTGTGCCGCTCGGCCAGGCCTTCGTCGGCGAGGATCGCGGCGACCACGTTGGGATCGCCTGCGCGGGTCTCGAGGATCCCGGCATGGACGTACAACTGCTCCGCTGAGATCCGTAGCCCCTTGGCGATCTGTTGCAGGATCTCAGCGCTCGGCTTGCGCAGGCCTCGCTCGATCTGTGACAGGTACGGGTTCGAGACGCCCGCGAGCCGTGACAACTGACGCAGGGAGACCTGCGCCTGCTCCCGCTGCTCGCGGATGAATTCGCCGATCGCCGCCACATGACCAGTCTGTGCCGAGCGTGCTAGCTTGTGCAAGCAATCTAGCTAGCGCTTGGCACATCAGGGTCGAGTCAGGGCAAAACCCGATTCACTCGCTTGGCCCCGTGGCGCAGAGTGGAATCCGTCGCATCCGGGAACCCTGCGGAACCGTCCGCAGGTCCGGTGCGTTTGGATCAAGAGCGTCACGCCCGAGTCGAACAACCCCAACGCCCCGGAGTCGCAGTGAAGAACTACGCCTTGTTCATCGTCCGCCGTCGCTGGTGGGTGATCGTCGGGTGGATCGTGCTGTTGGTCGTCATGAGCGGCCTCGCGAAGGCCGCGGGCGGTACGAACTACAAGGACGAGTTCAAGCTCCCGCATACCGAGACGCAGACCGTCTCCGACCTGCTGTCGAACGCCGGCCTGAACAACCAGAACGGCATCGACGGTCTGATGGTGCTGCGCGCCAAGAGCGGAGACCTGAAGCAGCCGCCGGCCGAGGTGACGGCCGCGACCAAGGCGCTCTGCACCGCGAACTACAAGGTCGTCGAGATCACCTCGCCGTGGGGCAAGCTCGACTGCGCCCAGGGCGGCACGCTCGACCCGAGCGGGGCGAACCGGCTGCTGCTGTCGGCCAAGGATCCGTCGATCGCACTCGTCGACGTCACCTTCGCGGGTGGTGGTTCCTTCGACCAGAAGGCAATCACCAACACCTGGAAGGCGCTGAAGAAGCTCAACTCCGACACGCTGCAGGTCGAGTTCACCGGTGACGCCTTTGAAGGTGTCGACCAGCAGGAGCAGCACGGCATCCCGCCGGAGATGCTCGGCTTCATCGCCGCATTGATCATCCTGAGTTTCGTCTTCCGCACGTTCGGTGCGGTGACCGTCCCACTGCTCAGCGCCGCCTTCGCCCTGAGCCTGGGCCTGTCGCTGATCTCGCTGCTGACCCACGTCATGAACGTGTCCAACGTGACGCCCGAGCTAGCGCAGTTGATGGTGATCGGTGTCGGCATCGACTACGCGTTGTTCATCATCACCAGACATAGGCGCAATCTGCAGCGTGGCATGTCGGTGCCGGAGTCGATCGCGCTCGCGATCAACACCTCCGGCCGCGCGGTGCTCTTCGCCGGCGCCACAGTCTGCATCGCGATGCTCGGCCTGATCGCCCTCGGCGTGAACTTCTTCTACGGCATGGCCATCGGCGTCGCGGTCGCGGTGAGCATGACCATGCTCGCCTCGATGACGCTGCTACCGGCGGTGCTCAGCCTGATCGGCCGCCGGGTGCTGTCGCGCAGTCAACGCGAGGCCCTGCCCTCGGACCGGACCGTGAAGATCCTGCTCTGTGTGATCCCCCCGGTCTGCGTCGTGTTCTGGATCCTCTACGGCCTGCAGTGGGCCTTCAAGAAGCCGCTTGCCGCGCGTGCTGCCAAGCGAGCGATGCGCACCGACCACGACAAGTTCTGGTGGCGTTGGTCGCACTTCGTCGCGCGTCGCAACATCATCCTGGGCACCGTCGCCGCCGCGGTGATCGTGGTGCTCGCGATCCCGTTCTTCTCAATGCGAATGGGCCACGCCGATCAGGGCAACGACCCGTCGAGCACCACGACCCGCAAGGGCTACGACCTGATCTCGCAGGGCTTCGGCGTCGGATACAACTCGACGCTCACGCTTGTCGTGCACGGCCCGGACGTGCAGGCCACGGCAGACAAGATCGTCGCCAAGCTCAAGGCGGGGGTCGACAACGTCGACCCGACGTCGATCTTCGCTGCGCCGCACCCGCTGTCGGACGACATCACGATCGTCTCGCTGAAGTCGCTCACCTCGCCGGAGGACCAGAAGACGACCGATCTCGTGCACAACCTGCGCGACAATGTGCTGCCACCGATCTACAACGGCACGTCCGATCATGTGTACGTCTACGGCCAGACCGCGGTCTACACCGACTTCACCCACGTGCTGTCGAGCAAGATGCCGCTGTTCATCGGCGCGGTCGTGATCCTGTCGTTCCTGCTGCTGATGCTCGCTTTCCGCAGCATCGTGGTGCCGGCCACCGCCGCCCTGATGAACCTGTTCGCGGCTGGTGCCTCGTTCGGCGTCATCGTCGCGATCTTCCAGTGGGGCTGGTTCGCCGAGGCGCTGGGCATCGGCAAGGGCGGTCCGATCGAGGCGTTCGCGCCGGTGCTGTTCTTCGCGGTGCTCTTCGGGCTCTCGATGGACTACCAGGTCTTCCTGGTCAGCCGCATGCACGAGGAGTGGGTCCACACCCGTGACAACCGCCGGGCGATCTCGGTGGGCCAGGCCGAGACCGGTGGCATCATCACGGCTGCGGCGATCATCATGATCGCCGTCTTCGGCGGGTTCATCCTCGGCGACAACCGGGTCGTGAAACTGATCGGCATCGGCCTCGCCGGCGCGATCTTCATCGACGCGTTCATCCTGCGCACCGTGCTCGTGCCGTCGCTGATGCACCTGTTCGGCAAGGCCAACTGGTGGTTCCCCAAGTGGCTCGACAAGATCACGCCGAAGCTGTCGGTGGAGCCCGCCGACGAGGAGGACGCGTGGGTCGACGTCGAGGCCGAGAGCGGCGAAGACGACCTCGTCCGCGTCTGACCGCTCAGCGTGTGATGACGAAGCCCAGCGTGGCGGCGGCAAGACCCGCCGCCACGCTGGCGAGCACGTAGCCGGCCGCCAGCGCGAGTTCGCGTCGCTGGGCCAGGCGCAGCGTCTCGTAGGAGAAGGTCGAGAAGGTCGACAGCGCGCCGCAGAAGCCGGTGCCGATAAGCGCCACCATCCCCGCCGAGAGGTGGTCGCCGGCGCCGGCCACGAGCCCCAGCACGAACGAGCCGAGCACGTTGACGGCGAACGTGCCGAGTGGGAAGGCGGTGCGGCGCCGGGATTGCAGGCCGCGGTCGGTCAGGTAGCGCAGCGGCGCCCCGACCGCCGCGCCGGCGGCGACGAGCAGCGCGATCACGCTGGCACCTGCGCATCTGTATCCGCCTCGGAGTCGCGGACCAACAGGCCTGTCGTCGCGGTGACCCCGAACCAGACCGCCAGCAGGCAGCCGGCGAGCGAGGCGACCACGTAGAGCATCGCCGTGATCGCATGGTGGTCGTCCACCAGGCGGACCAGGTCGACCTCGAAGGTCGAGAACGTCGTGAACCCGCCGAGGACGCCGGTGCCCAGCAGCGGACGCATCAGGCGGTGGGGGCTCCGCTGTACGCCTGGCCCCGCACCCGTTCCGGCCTCCCCTGCAACCGCAACCGGCAGGTGCTCCCACGGTCCTTCGTCGCCGCGAGCTTCACGCGCTGTCGCTGCCGGCAGCACGTCCAGCACGATCACCATCAGCACGCCGATCAGCAGGCAACCGGCGACGTTGACCAGCAGCGTGATCCAGGGAAAGTCGCCGACAGCGGCCGGCAGTGCCCGCCCCAGCGCGTACCTGGCCTCGGCGCCGGCGACACCGCCCACCGCGATCGCGAGCAGGACGTCCCACTCCCGCGACCGGGCCTGCTCTGCCTGGGCCGGATCGCCGAGGTCGATGTCCGGATCGACGACGAGGTCGAACTCAGCGCTGTGGTGATCGGGGCGTTCGGGCATGGTGGCTACCTCTCGTACTCGGATGAGGTAGGGACCGTTGGCGGCTGACCGCGGTTGTCGGCGAGCCCCTCCGCCGTAGGGCCCAGCCTACCGGCGCGAAATTGCCCCTTCCAACTTCGCCCGGTATTGGTTAGCCTTGCCTTACTTGCGTGGGTGTCAGTACGAGGAGGTGCCGTTCCGTGTACGCCTGCATATGCCACGCGGTCAGCGTCTCCGAGATCGAGGACGCCGTGACCGCCGGTGCCGACTGCATCGACGCGGTCGGTGCCGCCACCGCGGCCGGCACGACCTGCGGCACGTGCCACGATCATCTCGACGAGATCATCGACCGGTGCGGTTCGTGCCCGCGCCGCTTGCTTTCGTCCGTCGCCTGAGCCGGCTTCCCGCTACGCTCGCCCTATGCAGGGTGATGCACGGGTGATCGAACTCCTCAACGAGCAGCTGACCGCCGAGCTCACGGCGATCAATCAGTACTTCCTCCACGCGAAGATCCAGGAGAACCGCGGCTGGAGCAAACTCGCCGAGCACACGCGACACGAGTCCATCGACGAGATGAAGCACGCGGAACTGGTCACCGACCGCATCCTCTATCTCGATGCACTGCCCAACTACCAACGCTTGCTGCCATTGCGCATCGGCCAGAGCGTCAAGGAGCAGTTCGAGGCCGACCTCGCCGTCGAGGTCGAGGCGGTGACCCGGCTGCGCGGCGGGATCGACTACATGCGCGGCGTCGGCGACGTCACCAGCGCCCGGATCTTCGAGCACATCCTCGAGGACGAGGAACGCCACATCGACTATCTGGAGACGCAGCTGGACCTGCTCGCCACGCTCGGCGAGGCGCTCTATCTGCAGTCAGTGGTCGAGCACCCGTCAGGCGACTGACACCGGGGCGCCGACCACGGTGAGTGCCGCATCGTCGGGCAGCGAGCGCTTGATCACCGCGAGGGCGATCGGCCCCAGTTCGTAGTGCTGCACGGCCGTACCGAGGAATCCGACCGTCCGCCCCGCCAGTTCCACCGGCGTACCAGCGGCAGGCAGCTCGTCGGACTCGCCGGCCAGATGCAGCAGCACGAGCCGACGCGGCGGCTTGCCCAGGTTGTGTACCCGCGCGACCGTCTCCTGGCCGCGGTAACAGCCCTTGTTCAGGTGTACGGCGACCCCGATCCAACCCACCTCGTGCGGGATGGTGCGGTGATCGGTCTCGAAGCCGAGCCGCGGCTCGCGCC